>OLKX01000451.1_pt1 | contig 23036 bp, 26 predicted proteins | sample 1604201 | NCBI WGS metagenome assembly OLKX01 (sample SAMEA104055716, study PRJEB20765) | soil metagenome | biome: Arctic tundra; feature: Polygonal ground; material: soil | place: USA | collected 2011-09 | depth 0-0.5 m
GATGTGCGGCGTGAGCTCGTAGTCGCCGAGCAGCTCGCGGACTTCAGTGTTGTCATCGCTATGGTGCGCGATCCTGGCTTCGGCTGTGTCCCGCGGCACCGAAGGTGCGTCCTGTAGCTACGGCACACTTCGCCCGTGCACATCGACTCGCAGGGTGCGGCTGTCAAAAGCAGCAGCACCTATGGTCAGACGACGTGCACTGCGACATCGCGGCCGATCGCAGAGGCGAGGCGACGCAGGTCATCTGGGTCGCTGGTGACGATCAGGTCTTCGCGCGCTAGCGCCGTCACGACGACAGCCGCGTCGACGAGGTCACTGCTTCCGCTCGCCGCGAGCGCTGCCCCGGCGGACCGCGCCTCGAACTCGCTGAGCGGTTGGATGCGACAGCCCCGCAACAGCCGTGAGAGCTGCGCCTGTGGCCCCCCGCGCCACACCTGGCCAAGCACCACCGTCGAGAGCGTCGGACGCACCTCTCGCTCGAGCAAACGCCGGTGCAGTAGCCACATGGAGGCTGAACCACGTTCCGCCGCGATCAACGCACCCGCGTCGTAAGTGACTCCATTCACGCCGCGTGATGCTCACGCCCGCGGCCAATCGACGCGGCGTCAAGCACCGCATCGGCCGCGGCCAACGCATCCGCAGAAGGAGGCCCATGCTCGGCTTCCCATTCCGCTACCCCGATCAGGCCGTCCTCAACAGCCAACGCGTTCACAGATGCCTGATTCAACCACGCCGACAAGCTCATACCCCGGCGCTGGGCAGCCTGCCGAGCAGCCAGGAGCACCGGCTCGTCAAGGGCGATAGACAACTTATGAACGGGCATATCAAAATAGTAGCACCCGGTTCGTACCGCGCGCAGGCGTTCGTGGATCGAGCCCAGTCTCATCGCGACGTCCACGAATCTCGGCAAGCTCCAATCCGAAGGCGGCAAGCTCGGCGATGTAGTTGTAGAGCTGATCGACGCCTCGCTCGACAGCCTTCACGCGGTTGAGCTCGACCGGATCCTCCGATACGTAAGCCGCGCGAAAGGCATCCGGCTCGAAGTCATCGTCGAACTCCCCCATCGCCGTGCGCAGCGCGAGCAGGTGGCGGCGCACGTCGCTCACCCTGTCTCGGATCTTGGCCTTCAACGCCCTCGCACGCTGAGGGTCGTTCGCCTCGAGCGGAGCAGGGACCGGATCGGCTGCCGTTATGCGGCGTGATGGTCGAGGTCGTGCTCGTCAATCGCGGCAGGTGAGGATCGTTCAACGCTACGGGCAAGACGCCGCCACCGCGAGGCGGCCCCTCCCAAGCCGGACCAAAGGCGGGCAGTTGCCACTCAAGAGCGCTGGAGGCCCAGGGCGGGGGCCGCGGCACCGCCCTGGGCCTCGTCGTCTCGCGGATGGATTTCAGCCCGTCGCTCCGTTGTTCGTTGATCGCGCGCGACGACCCGACGGCGGAGCACCTTGCGGCATCTGCTTGGTGGCGCCCTCCATCGCAGAGGTAATTGCCTTGTTGATCGCAGTCACCGAAGCGACCGTTTGACCGTCGGGTTGCGCTCTGTCGGTGGGTGACATCTCGGCGAGCGCTCGGAGCTGGCCGAGCTGGGTCGCGAAGCCCGTTAGCACGAGGCGGATACCGGAGTAGTCGAGTGTAGCCTCACGAATCCCCTGCCGGGCCATCGCGAGAACTGCCCCCAATGCGCTGACCGCTCCGCTAAAGGGCCGGTCACGACGGCCGCGGCTATGAGCGTCGGCTAATTGCCAGACTTTCGAGCGCATGGCGCCAGGCCGGCAGCTGGCGCCACCTCTCTGACGGACTTTTGGCCTGGCTGAATCGCGCCGTCGAGCTCGCGCGCGTCGATGACGCGACGATCCCGCAGCTCAAGCGCTCCGTTCGCACGCTCATCAAGGAGCTGACGCGCGGGGGACGGGCTCAGGCGCGGGCGAGCTGACGGCCGGCGTGGGGTCGGACGTCCCACGCGAGGCCATCACAGCCCGAGCTTGCGAACACCCGCCTCGTCGAAGCCGAAATGATGGCCGGCCTCGTGACGAACCGTCTGCGTGACCTTCGCGCGCAGGCGTGCGGGATCGTCACCGAAGTCGCGCACGAGCGTGTCGCGGAAGATCAGGATCTCGTCTGGAAGGCCACCGCCGCCGAAGAAACCGCTGCCGCCCATCTTCAGGCCGACGTACAAGCCGTACGCGTGATGCTCGGCGCCGCGGTCGGAGACCACGATCGCCACGTTCTCGAGCGCCCGCTGAAACTCGACTGGCAGATCGTCGAGCGCCGAGCGAACGAGCTCCTCGAATTCGCGCTCGCTGTAGTGCCGGTGCCTGCTCATCAGAGCCAGACTAAACCCCTCTTGGACCGATCACAATCCGCGTGTCGGGGGTTCGAGTCCCTCCTCCGGCATCGCTCAAAACCCTGCAAACACGACGAAACGTCGAACGTAAGGTGGCAGGGGACCGGATGGGGCATACGATTTCCCTGGCGATTTCCCGAGAGGGCCGCGGCGGGGGCGCGGAGGGGTCCGGCGGGTAGTCCCGGCCGCCTTTTTGAGCCGAGAGGCGACGACGGGCTGGAGCCTCGTGCCCGACACCCGGCGCCACGCTCTGAACAGCGCCACGGCCGGCCTGGCGACAGGCCCGGCGGCGTCCATGACGCTGTCGCCGATCGCCCGCACCGTGCCCGCATTCACCGTGGGCAGTGAGAGGTAGTGACTCGTCATCGCCGTCACGATCACCTCGTGCCGACGGTCATCCAAAGCATGGGTTGCTGCGCGCCCCATCCGCGTGAGCGCGCCCAGATGCGCCGCCGCCTGCACCGGCGACGCGTAGTGGCTCGTGAGGGAGGTTGGGCTGGCCCTCTAGCTCGTCCTCGGCGATCATCCGCTTGGACACGGCGAGGGCATCCTGTGGAGCGAGCTTGCCGACAGACTGCTCGAGCAGCACCGCGCGCAGCTCGCCCGCCTCGAAGATCACGACGCGCTTGGTGAGACGCTGCTCCACGCGAGCCTCAAGCGCGACCTCCGGCGGACGGTCGACCCGTTGGCTGGATCGGTGCCCGTCGAAGTCATGGCGGGTGGCAGTCTCCTCCCAGGCGCGTTGCAGGTCGGTCCTGCTGATCAGCACCTTCACCTTGCGGTTCTCGAGCTTCAGCGCACGCAGCTCGCCGCGCTGGGGTGCCCTCCCCCACTTCGCGCGAAAGCGCTCGGCAGCCTCGGCGACCTCACGGCTTCGCACCGAGAACGAGTCGATGACGTCGCGTGGCACCTCGTTGACCTCGAAGTAGCGGCCCTGTTCTTTGTTGTTTCGCGGCTAGGCGGTTGAGTCCCGCACTGCTCTCGATGGCGAGGTTGGAGCGTTGCCGTCATCGTCGCGCGACTTGGCGGCCCGCCGGAGCTATCACTGATGCTCGCTGTCGCGGTGGCCGGCCAGTAGTGCGCGCGATCCTGCGATTCGGGCGAGGCGGGGCGTGCCTTGAGGCCGACGACGTGAATCGCTTCGGCGAACACATCGCACCACGTGTGGGCCTCGCCATGTACCGGAGTGCTTGACGCCGTCGTGGGTCAGGTTGGCCGTTGGCTGGCCGAACAGCGGCCGGGTGCAGTGGCGGATCGGCCGAGTCGGGACTGACCCAGAGGGCGGTGCTGAGCAGCTGCGGACGGCTTTGCCTGGTGCTCCGCCGTCCGGTTATGAGCGACGCGAACAGGTCCCCTGGTGGGGCTGCTGGCGGTGCTCGCTCGGGGGCGCCGCGCGGGTCGAGTAGCGTTGGTCGCTGTGGAGGCCATGGGCATAGGGGTAGGCAGTGACAGCGGGCGTCGGTGCGTGCGTCCTCGGTTCTTGCTATTTGTGGCCGTCGCGTTGGTGGCGTTTGCTCTCGGGGTCGTCGTGCCAGCAGAGGCCGGCGCAACCGGGGTCTATGTCTCCAACTCCGGGTCAAGCAGCCTGTCGGTGTTCGGGATCGGGTTGGGCGGCGTGCTCTCGCCACTCGCGTGTGACCCCACGACTATCTGCAAGACCGGCGCCACGCCGATGGGGCTCGCAATCGACCCGAGCGCCAGCCATCTCTTCGTGGCCAACGACACCACGGGCAGCGTGTCCGTGTACTCGATCGGCGCCGGTGGCGTGCTCGCGCCGGTCACGTGTGACCCGACGACGATCTGCAAGACGGGCAACGGCCCGATAGGCGCCGCGGTCGACCCGAGCGGCGGCCACCTGTTCGTCACGAACCTCGCCTCGGCCAGCGTGTCGGTGTTCTCGATCGGTGCGGGTGGCGTGCTCGCGCCGGTCGCGTGTGACCCGACGACGATCTGCAAGACGGGCACCCAGCCTTGGGGGGTCGCCGTGGACCCGAGCGGCAGCCATCTCTACGTCATCAACCGGGGCTCGGCCAGCGTGTCGGTGTTCGCGATCGGTGCCGGCGGGGTGCTCGCGCCGGTCGCGTGTGACCCGACGACGATCTGCAAGACCGGCACCGCTCCGACCGGGGTCGCGGTCGACCCGAGCGGCAGCCACCTCTACGTGAGCAACCAGGAATCAACAAGCGTGTCGGTGTTCTCTTTCGGAGCGGGCGGCGTGCTCTCGCCCGTCACCTGCGACCCGACCACGATCTGTAAGACCGGCGCCCTCCCGCAGGGGGTCGCGGTGGACCCGAGCGGCAGCCACGTCTACGTCGCCGACGCCTCCGGCAGCGTTTCGGCGTTCGCGATCGGCGCCGGTGGTGTGCTCAGCCCGGTCACGTGTGACCCCACGACGATCTGCAAAACGGGCAGCGGCGCGAAGGCGATCGCGGTCGATCCGAGTGGCAGCCACGTCTACGTCTCAAATTTCAGCGGCAGCGTGTCGGCGTTCTCGATCGGCGCGGGTGGCGTCCTCTCGCCTGTGATCTGCGATCCCGCCACGATCTGCAAGACCGAAAGCAGCCCCGATGTATTCTCGCTCGCGGTGAGCCCCGATCGAGGACCGGCTGCGGCATTCTCGGCCAATCCAGGGACAGCTGGTTCAGCGTCGCAGCTTGACGGCTCAATGACGAGCAGCCCGGACTACGGGATCGCCTCGTACCTGTGGGACTTCGGCGACGGCCAGACCCAGATGGGGCCGCTGGCGGCGGTCCAGCACACCTACGCCAAACCCGGCAGCTACCCGATCACGCTCACCGTCACCGACCAGGCGGGCTGCGCCCTGAGCATCGTCTACACCGGGCAGACGACGTCGTGCAACGGGTCGGGCAAGGCACGCGTCATGCACACGATCACCGTGCCAGCCGCCACCGTGACAATTCCCCTACTACCTGCGGTTGGCACCGAGCGCATCTCCCCCAGCGCGTTCCCAGCCTACCTCGCCGGGCCCAGCGCCTTGGCCGCCAAGAGGCGCAAACGCACCTACGGCGCGAAGGTGACCTACACGCTCAACGTTGCCGCGAGCGTGCGCTTTACCGTCCAGCTTCGCAGCATCGGGCGAAAGGTCACGCACGCCAAGAAGGCCACCTGCGAGCGCCCCACGAAGCACAACCGCAAGCAGCACAGATGCATCCGCTACATCACCGTCAAAGGTAGCTTCACCCGCGCCGGGCTCACCGGGAGCAACACGTTCCGTTTCAGCGGCCGCCTCAACGGCAAGCGCCTTACACGCGGCGAATACCGGCTCATTGCCAGCCCCACGATCAACGCCGCGACGGGCAGGGCGGCCAGCGCCAACTTCCGCATCATCCGCTAGCGCACCGGCGCCGAGCGATCGGCTAGTAGAACCAAAGGCCCCCCGACGCTCGGATGGAAAGCGGCTTACCAACAATGCGGAGACAGAGCAGTCCGCACCGCGACTCGCGTGCGGACTGCCACTTGGCTCAGGCGGCCACGGGCTCCTTGTCATCACGGCGGACGCGAGTAGCAGTCACGGCCGCGCCTCCCGTCGCCGGGCAGGGAGCCCGTGTTTGTTGCGGCCCGGAACGGGATAGTGTGGGCGGTCGAGCTGACCCTGCGGGCAGGACTTCAGCCTCGAAAGCCCGCCTCTCCTGCTCGCAATTGCCTGCGCTGGCCTTGAGACTCTCATCCGTTCACCAACCGGAAACGAATTCGTAACAGTCGCGCCACATGTGCTCCCGGGCAGCGAGCGAGACTAACGTGCATGGCGAGTCTGCCGCCGCTCTATGCGCACCGGCTCGGTCGCGAGCCGGGACCCGACTCCTCGCGAGCAGCCCTGCGAGCCACGCTCGCCGGCCCAGTCGACGGCCTTGAGACCGACGTCTGCCTCACGGCCGACGGAGAATTGGCTCTTCTACACGACCCTTGGCTGACCGGCGGTACCACGCTGGACGGCTGGGCGCACCAGACGGTCTGGGGCGAGATGAGCCGTGGGCGACTGCGCGACCGTGACGGTGCCCCGACGAGCGAGACGCCGATGCTCCTCGACGAGTTGCTGGACAGTGTGCCGCACGCGCTCACGATCCAGATCGAGGTCAAGGCGCACGGTGATCCTGCTCTCGCAAGAGCGACCGCCGCTGCGGTGTGCGGCGTCGTCAGGAAGCGGGCCGAGCGCGATCGTGTCGAGGTGCTTTCCTTCCACACCGCTGCCTGCGAGGAGGCAGCGGGCGCCGGGATGCGGACACGGCTGATCGTGTGGGCCGACTACGCTCCCGCCGCGCTCGCCCGATGGGCGCTGCGCACCCGCGTCCACGGAGTCTGCATCGAGCACTTTCTTCTGCACCCAGCGCTGGTCGAGCGACTACAAGGTCGCGGGCTGAGCGTTACGACTGGCACGATCAACGACGCCGCGCTGGCCGCGCGAGCCGCTGCCCTTGGCGTCGACGCGATCACCACCGATCGACCAGCGACGCTGCATCGCGAACTCATGGAGGCGTCGCTCGCAGCCTGAGCGGCACTCACTCAGCCGCCGTCAGTCAGTTGCCCTCAGCACGGCGAGGATCCGCGGGTGCCCGTCGACATCCAGCTCCTCGATGACCTCCAGCTCATCCAGGCCGACGATCCGCCCAAGGCGGCGCAGGACCTCCGGGGAGAAGCCCCAGTACACGAAGTCATCGCGCGAGTAAACGTCGCCGGGCTCGTGGACTTCGATCGCCGGCGCGTCAGGCGCCAAGCGCGACCCGTACGTCTCAAGGACGACTTCGCCACCGGGCTCAAGCACGTCTGCGAGCGCACGTAGCAGCGCGATCGGGTCGGTCACCCGGTGCAAGATCCCGAAGCACAAGACGACGTCGAAGCGCTCCCCGAGGTCGCGCACGTCAAGCGCGTCCATGCGGCGGTAGTCGACCGGCGACTGCATCAGCTCGGCTATTGCGCGAAAGCCGGCACCACCCGCCAGCGTGATGCCGAATCGGGCCTGTACCCAATCGACGTACTGCTCGTTGTCGACCGCGACCACGCGGCTTGCGCCGCGGGCCGCCGCGAGGAAGCTGTAGAAGCCGTCGAAAGCGCCGACGTCAAGCACTGAGCGTCCCGCAAAGCGCTCCGCGTCGAGCGCAGGAACACGATAGCCGTGGTCCCGCGCGACTCCTGGCGTGTACACCCCGGGCGCGAGCGCGAACGTGTGGAACCAAAGCGGAACCGAATCGCGGACCCGCTCAGCGACCATGGTTGAGGCGCCGATGGCGTGGAGGTCGGCGACAGCTCGCTCCGCCGCGGATGTCTCGGGGATCGCCTCGATCGGCTCGGCTTCGATTGCATATGCCAACGTGTCAGCTCCGGTCTTTCGATGAGTAGGACGGTCGCGTCCAGTATCACAGCACGGGTCGCCCGGCCCCGGCCGGCGACCCGTGCGCGGAGCCGCTGGCGGTTACGCAACCGGCTGTTCCAGGCCCAACGAACCTGGAACAGCGCATGACGCGAACCCACACCGAGCGCCATAACTCCCACCTGCGGGCAGGCTTGGCCTCACGTTCGACCGCCCGCGACGCCCGGGGCGAAGTCAACGATGCTCAGACCATGCTGGCTGCCCTCACCGCGGCCATCGGCCTAGCGGTCGTCGTCACGAAGCAACGCCACCTCTTCCTCTGGCAGAACGTCCGAATCCACCTCGACGACGTCGAGCAGCTCGGGAGCTTCATCGAGCTCGAGGCAGTCGCCGAGCCCGACTCCGACCTATCCCACGAGCACACGCTCATCGGCCAGCTACGCACCACGTTCGCGATCACCGACAACCGGCTCATCGCCACCGGCTACGCCCATCAGCTGAATCGAGGAGGCTAGGATCCCGGCCAATGGATCTATACGCCTCCCACGGCACTTGCGGTCCGGTTGAGTCGCGTCGCCTGAGAGCGAGCGGCTGATGCGCGTCCCGAGCGCAAACGCCCCGTCGACGCGCCGCCCCAGGACGGGCGAGCGCGTTGCTCTCGCAGGCGTCATCGCGGTCCTCGCGGTGAACATGTGGACCGGTGCGCCGCTGCTCGCTCTCTGGGTAGGCGCACAGGCGGCGGGCGATCAGAGCCTGAGCATGCGCGGCGTGACCATCGTTGTGCTCGTCCTCGCCGCCATCGCCTCTGCGCTGGTGGCGCTGCTGACACGGTTGAGCAGCGTCTATGACGAGCTCGCACATAGACCTCAACCCGGTCAGCAGCGCAAGGCGTGGCTGCGGAGCATGCGAGCAGAGGAAAAGAGCGACGTTGAGCAACGGCGCGGCATCGCCGCGCCAGAGGTGATCGTCGTGCTGAACGTCTGTGTAGCGCTCGCATCGCTCCTCACCTGGTACGCGCTCCTAGCAGGACGACCCTTCTCGCTCGTGCTCTGACGGTCCCTGCCGACATCCTTGCTGCCGGAGGCCCCTGAGTGACGGGGACGATCGGCGTCAAATGGTGACGTGGGGTTCTTCTCCGACGGTTTGCCTGGGTCCCAGCGGCCAGAGGGCTCCAGGCGACGCTCTCACTGAGCGTTCGCCGGTCGCACGAGCACGTCGCCGTGGCATGCGAGTGGTGCGCACCAGCATCCGAGGACAGGCCCCCAGCCCTCAGCCCGTCCGATCACTGGAGCGCCGACCGCAGCGCGGCTCCCGGCCAGCGCGACGCTCCACGGAAACATGGACCTTGGATCGGCCCGTCGCGTGACTTCCGCAGCGGCCGGCTGAACACGAGTGTCCGCCCCTTCGACATCGAAGTCCACATATGCCTGTTGGAGTACCCCGTTGAGGTACACCTCGTGGTCCCCGTTGAGGTCGCCGGGCAGCTCGACTATGGAGCGGGCGCTCACGATGGTGCTCTGGGTGCTCGGGGGCTGGTGGTCACGGAGCTGATCGGGCCTGCGTCGTTGAGGTCATCGAGCAGCGTCTGGGTGTACTGGAGGTGAGAGGTCAGAATCAGCCTCGCGACCTCTAGCAGCTGGAACGTCCGCGGATCGCGAACGCGATAGAAGACGCTCGTGCCCTGTCGGCGGGTGGCAAGCACTCGTTGGCGTCTCAGGGCGCTGAGATGCTGCGAGGCACCTCCAGACTCGATCTGGAGCGCCGCCTGTAGCTCCTGGACACTCATCTCCTCGTGGGTGCGGAGCAGTTCGAGCACCCGGACCCTCACGGGGTGCCCGAGCGCACGGAAGAACTCGGCGTTGATGGCATCGACCGAAGCCTTCGGATCACTGGCTGGCGTGGACGAAGCTCGGGTTGTCCTCATTGCTCCTCGTCTCTGACAAGAGGAGCGCCGGACCCCCGACCCCTATGGCACATGCGCCCAGTCTATCCTAATCTTAGAAGATGGTAGGTTACTAAGGAATGGCTAGTTCGGGGATAAGAATGTCAGGATGGGTTTCAGCGGAGTCCCCGCTGCACGCCTTCAGCCTTCCCGTTTCCGGTGAGGATGCGCAGAGCAGGAGCGTCAAGGGGCTGCGCTGGCGGCAGTCCTTTCGCGAGCTGTGGAGCCAGATCGCCGTCGGTGATCTGGTCGGGGGTCACGCCGATCCTGGGCGCGTGGGGATCAGGGCTAGAGGACATTTTGAGGTCGTGCAGCGCGACCTTCTGGCGTTGTGGCAGGTCTCGGGGGCAAGTCGTCGCTCGGTGTTGCGCTCCGCCGCCGTGCCGCTTGAGTGCAGCGCTCGCGTGTGGCAGGCGTTCGGGCCTGTGGCTGGTCAACGCCAGCTCCATCTGTTGCGCCGGCTGGAGGACACCCTCCTCGCTACGGAACGCAAGATTCTGGCGGCCGAGCTGCCGGTGCTCGTCAATCGGCCGATGATCTCCCTGGCCGCGCGCGTGGCACTTGGCGCGATTGACGATCTTCTGCGTGCCACCGTCGATCCGGCCGAGGCACTGGCGACGCTGGAGGACGCTGCGGTCGAGCTCGCCTCGCTGGGCGTTCGCGCCGCCATGAACCTGAACCAGATCGGCGCCCCGAGAGATCGGCCAGGTAGTCAGCATGCGGGGCTTGGACGCCAACTGGAAGCGCTGGCCTGCGAGGTGAGCACAGCGGCACGCGCCCAGCGCTCCGCAAAGGGCAAGGACGCCGAGGAGGATCACCTCGGCGTGTGGCTGAGCGCGACCCTGAGCGTCGCCTCCCCGACTACGGAGATCGAGATGATCGGTGGAGGTGACGGCGATCGGTCTCTACGCGCCGATGCGATGTACTTGCTTCGCGCACGCTGGCTGGAGCTGGCAGGCGGACTCTGGGTGATCGTGCAGGGTCTCGATGACCTGCTCGTGCTCGGCACGTTCGCTGACGAGACTCGGCTGAAGGGCGCGCTGAGCTCGCGAGCAGGCAGCGCCTTGGTGGCGTCTGATCTGTGCCAGCGTCCGGGCGACTTCGACCACCGGCAGGCGTGGGAGAGCCACCGCGAGGGGCTGTGTGAGCTCGTCAGCGAGACTTGCCTGGCGTTGCAGACATGCGAGCCCGACGCGGTGGTGCGCAGCCAGCAGCTTGCTCTGCGCCGCTTGGCACGCGCGCTGGCCGCGATCTGGACAATTGACGAGCGCGTCCGGGTGCCGCTCACCCAAGCGAGCCATCCATGCCGCTGAGAGCAGCAGAGCCGCCAGCCGTTGTCTCCGAACGCTACGACGCTCGGCTCGCCCGGAGTATCCTGGCGGGTGGTTCGAGCGCGCCGCAGGCCGCGATGACGCTGCTGGAGTACCGAGACCCCGCGACGCTCGACGCGGCGATCGGGCTCGTTGCCGACCAAGGCACACTGACCGAGGATGCTTTCGATTGCGTCGCGGATGCCTGGGGGACCTACCGTCACCTAAAGCACCTCTGCTGGGACTAGCTCGTGGCTCCAGCTTCAGTAGATGGAGCCACGACTCGCCACGAGCGATGGCGAGTATGCAGCTACGTGCTCGCCCGGGGCGACTTCAACGACATCCGCGTGCGTCTGCCCCGCTCGGTGCGGCGCGACATACGGGTCGCACCGGAGGGCCATGTGGGTCTCATCGCCCAGGCGATCGTGGGCGACGAGGGCAATTTGCCGCTGGCGGTGCTGTACGACAGCGCACCGGCAAGCGTCGCCACCGAGAGCATGAGAAAGCTAGAGCGGCGGCTCGCAGAGATGTTGACGTGAGGCCGGATCGAGCACACCTACGAGACCCGACGCGATGCCCGCAGAACGCGGCGCCTGCCGCGAGAGGGCTGAAGGCCCCGCGCCGCCCGCGCCGCCTGCGCTATCTACGGGAACACGCGGTCCCGCTTGCCGTGATCGGGATGGTGCTCTTGATCGCCCTTCCGCCAGCGCTGATAACCCCCTCGGGCGGGCTACAGCTGGTTGCAACGGGCGCGGTGACGCTGCTTGGGTGCGTCTTGATCGCGGTCATCTGCTACGAGAGTCTGCGTCGGTGAGCGGCGATGAGCCGGGTCAACAGATGCTCGCGGCCACCGGTGAAAAGTGTGAGTGGCGACGTGATTTCTCACTAGCCGGAGATACCGCAAGCACCACTCGCCGCCGGCTGCGGAGCTCCCTTGGTGAATACCTCATACGGGAGCGGCTGAACACAGCCGTGCTGCTCGTGGAGGAGATCGTTGGCTCAAGTAGCCGACGCGCGCTCGCGAACCAGTCGATCACCGTGCTGCTTGCGTTTGAGGCAGACCTCCTGCGCGTTGAGGTCATCGAGCCAGAGCAGGCGGAGCGACCGGCCGCGGTAGCTGAGATACGACGCCCCACCGGAGGACTGATGATCGTGGCTAGGAACGCTCGGGACTCGGGAATGACACTTGGGCCTCCCGTCCGAGTGTGGTTTGAGGTCTAAGCGAGAAATGCGCGCGTCGATCTGCCCCGATTCGGTAACACCAGCGGTCTGCGGGATGAGCGCCTGATGGCCCTCGCCGGCGCGCTGGCTCTCGCGGGGGTCTTGGTGGTCCTCGCGGGTACTCTCGTGGCGGCGGCTAGCCGCTCTCCGCGCGCCGGCCTCGCTGCGCAGTCGCTGGGCTCGGCCTGCCTCGGCTTCGCCGGTGTGTGGGTGCTCGCCTCTGGGCATGCTGTGGGGTCTGGGTTTCACGGGGGCGTGCGTCCAGCGTTCGGTCTGGATGGTCTCAGCGGCTTCTTCCTGTTGGTCGTGGCGATCGTCGGGACTCCCGCCACTCTGTTCGCGCGAGACTCGCTGAGCGCTACTCCACAGGGCCGCGCACTCGCCGCCACTACTGGACTGTTCCTGCTCGCGTTGGTCGGATTCCTAACCGCCCGTGACGTGAGCACGTTTCTGGGTTTCTGGGAGTTGATGACACTGATCCCGGCGGCAACGATCCTGCTCGCGCGCCAGGATCGTGAGGCCCGCCACGGGGTGTTCGTGTATCTGGCGATCACGCATATCGGCGGCGCGGGCGTGTGGGTGTCGATGCTCGTGCTCGCTCAGCACGGCGCGCTGGGCGGCCACCCGCTGGGCGGTGGCTTGGCGGCGTTTGTCGCGTGCGCGTCGCTTGTCGGGTTTTCCACCAAGGCTGGGCTGATGCCGCTGCATTCCTGGCTGCCGCGCGCGCACCCGCTGGCGCCCGCGCACATCTCGGCGTTGATGTCGGGGGTGATGATCAAGCTCGCGCTCTACGGGCTCGTGCGCGTCCTATTTCAATGGCTCGCCCCGCCCGGGCTGTGGGTCGGGATCACGTTGATGGCAGTTGGTGCCTTGTCGTGCGTGGGGGGTGTGCTGTATGCGTTGATGCAGCACGAGCTCAAGCGGCTGCTGGCGTTTCACTCGATCGAGAATGTAGGGATCGTGGCGCTTGGGCTGGGAGCGTCGCTCGTCTTCCGCGACATCGGGCAGCCCATGTGGAGCGCGATCGCGTTCGCGGCGGCGCTGCTGCACGCGCTCAACCACGCGCTGTTCAAGGGGCTTTTGTTCCTCGGCGCGGGAGCTTTCAGCAAGGCGGTCGGGAGCTTGGAGCTTGATCGGCTGGGTGGTCTGTTGCGCCAGATGCCGTGGACGGGTGTGACGTTCGCGCTCGGTGCGATGGCGATCGCCGGGCTGCCCCCGCTGAACGGGTTTGCCTCGGAGTGGCTGACGCTTCAGTCGCTGCTGCACCTCGGCGTTGCGAGCCATCTCGGGGTAGCGCTCGCCGGCGCGCTGGCGACCGCCGCGCTCGCCGGGACCGCGGCGCTGGCCGTGTACTGCTTCGTGAAGGTGATCGGATTGGTGCTGCTTGGCCTGCCCCGCCGCGCGGAGTGCGCCCAGGCCAGCGAGGTTCCCGTGGGGATGCGGGCGAGCATGGTCTTCCTGGCCGCAGCGTGCGTGGCGTTGGGCGTGCTGCCCGGGCTCTTGGTGCCCACGCTCGCCGCGTTGGGGCCGGGGCGGGTGAGGCTGCACGATGGCGCAGCACTGAACGTGCCCGGCACCGGGTCGCTGCCGACGCTGGCGCTGGCGCTGGCGCTGTTGGTGCTGGTCGGGGGGCTGGCGAGGTTCGCCAGGAGCCGCCGTGCCGCCCCGGCGCCGACATGGGCGTGCGGTCAACCGCCGGCAGCCGGACTCCAGTGGACCTCGGCGGGGTTCACCAAGCCGCTGCGTCTCGTGCTGGAGGCGCTCCTACGCCCGCAGCGCGAGGTGCGGGTGACCGCCTCCGCGGGTGTCGTTGAGTCCGTCACCTATCAAGCTGAGGTCCCGCACCTGTTTGACACGCTGCTCTACGGGCCGGTGTCGCGAGGGGCGCTGCGCGCCGCTGGGATCGCGCGCCGTGTGCAGTCGGGCAGCCTGCGGGCTTATCTGATCTATCTCCTCGCGCTGCTTGGACTGCTCTTGGCGCTAGCCCGAATCGGGGTCCTGGGGTGAGCCTTGCGATCCTGATCGCAGGTGTGGTGCAGGTGGCGGGTGGTGTGCTGGGCGCACCGGCGATTGTTGGGCTGATCCAGCATCTGAAGGCTCGTCTACAGGGCCGGCGTGGACCCCCCGTTCTGCAGCCCTACCGCGAGCTTCGCCGGCTGTGGGGCAAGTCCGGGGTGGCGCCCGAGCCCCACACGTTGATCTACACGCTGGCACCGGCTGTCGCCGTTGCATCTACTGCGCTGGTGCTGGTGCTGCTGCCGATCGGCGGGCACGCCCCGGATTGGGGGCTTGGTAACGACGCGCTCGTGCTGGTCGGTCTGCTGGCGCTGGCGCGGTTTGCGGTGACGCTCGCGGCGTGGGACACCGCGGGCGCGTTCGGCCTGATGGGCGCCGCTCGGGATTTGATGTTCTCGGTGTTCGTAGAGGCGCTGCTGGTGCTGGTGCTGGTGCTGCTCGCGCTGCCGCTTCACAGCACCGATCTGGTCTCGATGAGCCACGCGGCCACGTTGCCCGAAGCGTGGGCAAGGGCGGCGCATTGGGCGGCGGCGCTCGCTTTCTGCTTGGTGATTGTTGCCGAGACCGGCCGCCAGCCGGTTGACAATCCCGACACCCACCTGGAGCTCACGATGGTTCACGAGGGGCCGCTGCTGGAGTACGCCGGACGCGATCTTGCCTACCTGCAATGGACAGCGGCGGCCCGGCACTGGATCATGCTCGTGCTCGCATGTGATCTGTTGATCCCTCACCACGGGCCGTTCGTGGCGCAGCTCGCCGTGCTCGCCGGGGGGATGCTGGCGCTCAGCGTCGCGCTAGCGGTGTGCGAGACCGTGCAGGCAAAGATGCGGGTGCTGCGCGTGCCACTGCTGCTGGGCTCCGGGGCGGCACTTTGTCTACTGGGACTGGCGAGCTGGTTCGCCGGGGGCGGCGGATGACCGGCGCGGTGACCTGGGGGCTCGTGATCAGTTCGCTGGCGGTAATCGTCGCGCGGCGTCGCTCGCTGGCGATCCTGCTCGTTGCGGCGCAGTCTCTCGGGCTTGGTCTCTACGCGGTGACGCAGGGGTCGCATACCTCGACTGCACTCGCGGTGACGGGGACGGTGCTGATCGCCAAGGCGCTCGTGCTCCCCGCGCTGCTGCTCCTTACCGTGCGTCGCGCTCGCAAGGAGCGTCTGATTGCGACCGAGATCCCGGCGTTGGGGCGCCTGGCGATTGCTGTGGCGGCGGCGCTCGCGATCGAGGTGTTGATTCCGCGCTTCGGCTTGACCAGCGCGGGTGTGGAGCATGCCGCGGTCGGCGTTTTGGCGCTCGGCATCCTAACCGCGGTAGTGCGCCGCGCGGTGCTTTTCCAGGCGCTCGGCTTCCTGATCGCCGAGAACGGGATCTATCTCGCGGGACTGTCGCTGCCTGGTGGTCTGCCTGTGTTCATCGAGCTCGGACTCGTGTTCGATCTGGTGGTGATCGTGTCGGTCGCGGCGGCCTTCGCGGCGAAGATCCACGAGCAGCTCGGTAGCGGCGACAGCTCGCTGCTTGAGGCACTGCGTGACTGACTTGCTCCTGATTGCCGTGCCACTGGCACCGGTCGTGGTGGCGCTGCTCGTGCGCTGGCCCCGGACGCCGGGTGGCGCCGATCGCGTGAACCTGATCAGCGCGAGCGTCGCCGCCATGGTCGCGCTCACGGCAAGCGTCGTAGGGCTGGTTCATGGTGCGCGCGGGCTGCACGGCTCGTGGTTTCTCCTTGACCACGCCGGCGCGTGCTTTCTCGCGGTGATCGCGGTGGTCGGCTGGTGCAGCGCGATGGTCTCACCGACCTACCTCGCCGGGGCAGGCAAGAGCTTGTTCAGTGCCCGCAGGGCTCGCGCCTGGTACTACACCGCTTTCTACCTGTTCTGGGCTGCGCTGCTCGCGCTCGCGCTGGTGAAGAACCTCGGGGTCGCGTGGCTGCTGATCGAGGCGACGACTGGCGCCTCGGCGCTGCTGGTCGCCTACAGCGGACGGCGCAACGCGCTGGAGGCCGGCTGGAAGTATCTGGTGCTCACGACTTTCGGGCTGGCCGTCGCGTTGTTGGGCATCCTGATCCTGTTCGTCGGGCTGGCGCCGCACGGCGGGACGCTCGCGACGCTTGACTGGCAGAGCATCGCCCGACACGCCCCCGGCCTGCCCCACCAGACGGCGCTGTTCGCGCTGATCCTGATTCTCGTCGGGCTTGCGGCGAAGATCGGGTGGGCGCCGGTACACAATTGGCTGCCGGACGCTCACAGCGAGGCGCCGCCGCCAGTCAGCGCGCTGCTCTCGGCGGCCCTGTTGCCGACCGCCATGCTGATCGCTTGGCGTGTGGTGCTGACGCTCGGTCTTGCTGTTCCGCATCATCTCGCCGACCATCTGATGCTCGCGTTCGGGATCGCCTCGTTGGCAGTGGCGGTGCCGTTTCTGTGGCGGCCGATGGCGTGGAAGCGATTGCTCGCGTATTCGAGTCTTGAGCACATGGGAATCCTCGCGCTGGGGATCGGGTTTGCCTCGCCGTTGGCGACGGTTGGCGTGATCATTCACCTCGCTGGGCACGCCCTGGCAAAGTCGCTCGGGTTCTACACGGCGATCCCGCTGCTGCGCCACGATCCTCATAGCGCTCAGCGCGCACCGCGCGGACTCGGAGCACTCAGCACACCGGTCGCCGCGGCTGCCGGTGTGAGCCTCGCGACCCTCAGCGGCCTGCCGCCTTCGCCGCTGTTCTTCAGCGAGCTCTTGATCTTGCTCGGTGGGGTCGCCGCGCACCAGCTCGCGATCGTCTCGATCGCCGCGGTCCTGATGGCGCTCGGGTTCCTCGGTCTCGCGCACGCGCTGATCGAGACGCTCGCCGGTAAGAGCCGCGGGCATCGCTGGCCTAGCGGTCGAACGGTGCGCCTCACCGGCCGGCTTGTAGTCGGGCTCACCCTCGGGCTCCTGGCGCTCTCGGTGAGCGCCTATCTGCTCGCCGACTCGAACGCCGGCGCGAGCTTGATGCGGGGAGTCGCATGAACAGCGGCAGGCAATCGACGGCCGGACCGTTCGGGCCGGTATGGGTAGAGCGCGTCCACTCGCGTGATTGGCGCTCCTCGTGCGAGCTTCACGCGCGGGCGGGCGCACGCTTCTGCGGACTGTTCGCGAGCAACGGAGCAGAGGGCCTTCAGGTGAACTGCGTATTCGCCCAGGGGGGCCGCGAGCATGTCCTCTACGCCCCCGTCTCCTCCGGGAGGATCGACACCCTGGTTGATCTGTTCGGGGCAGCCGAGCGGGACGAGCGCGAGGCACACGACTGCTACGGCCTTGGCTTCGACGGGCACGAGCCGCTACGGCCGCTGCTGGAGCATCCGACAGCGGCGGAGGCATGGACTGTTCCCGCGAAGGGCCACGACGTCTATCAGGTCGCGGTCGGGCCGATCCACGCCGGCGTGATCGAGTCCGGCCACTTCCGATTCACCGTCGTCGGCGAGCGCATCGTTCACCTCGACCTGCGCATGTTCTACAAGCACCGCGGCCTACAGGTCGCCGCCGAGGGCCGTCCGCTCAGTGACGGGCTGGCGTACGCTCAGCGCGCGTGTGCGGCGTGCGCCGTGAGCAACACCGTCGCCTATGCGCAAGCGTGCGAGTCGATGCTCCGCTTGGAACCCGATCTGAACCTGCGTCGTGCGCGTACCCTGCTGCTTGAGCTTGAGCGTCTCTACAGCCACCTCAATGACATCTCGGCTATCTGCGCCGGTGTCGGCTTCGCGCCTGGGTCGATGGCGTTCGCCGCTTTCAAGGAGCGCGCCCAGCGACTGAACCAGCGGCTCACAAATCACCGCTTCCTCTTTGACACTGTAACGCTGGCCGCCAGCAGCTTGCTGATCGGGCAAGCCGACGCGCGCGCGGCCCGCGAGGAGTTGAGGGTGCTCGATGATGAGCAGCGTGCGATGTGGCGGGAGCTGCGCTTCGCTGCCTCGGTGCAGGATCGACTCGGCGAGGTCGGGCAGCTAACGAAGGAGGACGCGATCCGTCTGGGCACGGTCGGCCCGTCCGCTCGTGCCGCCGGTGTGCATCAGGACACCCGCAGCGAAAGCCCGCGACTCGCCTACGGCGAGTTCGTCCCGGCGACACCGGAGCGCGCAACCGGCGACGTCGCCGCGCGCCTTGAGCTGCGCGAGGCCGAGCTCGTGCAGAGCTTCGCGATACTCGATGATTTGCTGAGCTCTGATCTCACACCGGGAGCGGTGAAGAATATGGACCGCCCTCCGAGGGAGATCGGCGTGGGACGCGTGGAGAGCCCGCGCGGTGAGACCGTCTGCACGGTGCAGAGCGACGGCAACTCGATCGGGCGTCTTCACCTCCGCACTGGCTCATTTGTGAACTGGCCGGCCGTCGCATATGCCTCGCGGGAAAATCTGCTGCCGGACTTTCCCCTCATCAACAAGAGCTTTGAGCTCTGCTACGCCTGCGCGGATCGGTAGAGCGATGTTCGTGCTACTCAGACACCTCCAGGGCGTGCGGCGCGAGATCGCGCTGCCAGCCCCCAGCAGGCGGGGATCGCTGGCGCTGCGTCACGTCGATGCGGGCTCATGCAACGGCTGCGAGCACGAGCTGACCGCCACCGCTAACCCCTACTACGACATGCAGCGCTATGGGCTGAACCTTGTGGCCTCACCCCGCCATGCCGACGTGCTGCTCGTCACCGGGCAGATCACGACCCGCATGGTGCAGCCGCTGCGTCGTGCCTATGAGGCGATGCCAGAGCCGCGCCTGGTGGCCGCGCTCGGCGACTGCGCGATCGGCTGCGCCGTGCTCGGAGATCCCGCCCAGCTCGCTGGCCCGCTAGAGGAGATCCTGCCGGTAGACCTGCGTATCCCGGGATGCCCGCCCAGCCCGCAGCAGATCGCTGACGCCCTGCTCGGCCTGATGCGGGAGGTCACCGATCACCCGACCTTGCGCCGATCTTCACTTGAGAATCCTGACACGCCGTCGGCCGAACGAACCGGGCGACGCATTGACAGCAAAGGAGCCGGCGATGCCTGACATCGAGCTACCACGAGTTCCGGCACCGCACCCGGCTACCTGGCAGTACCCGCGCAACCAAGAGCGGCCCCGCGACGATCGTCCTCCAGGAGTGGTGGGGGCTTGACGAGCACATCCGCTCGGTCTGTGACCGTCTCGCCGGTGAGGGGTTTTCGCGCTCGCTCCCGACCTCTACCGGGGTGAGACCGCCGTCCAGCCGAGTGAGGCAGATCAGAAGATGATGGCGCTCTCGATGGACCAAGCCGAGCAGGACATGCGTGGCGCCGTCGAGTTCCTCGCCTCACAACCCGGAGTGCAGGGGCCTGGCGTCGGAGCGGTCGGCTTCTGTCTGGGGGAGGCTCTCCCTGTGGGCCGCGGCCACCTGTCCACAGATCGCCGCTGCGGTCACGTACTACTACGTGATGCCCCACGGCAGGCGACCCGTGCGGTCCTCCTTTCGCGCTGAGGCTCCTTTGGCAGGCCGCGGGTGCTGTGATCGACCTGATCGACGATCACCCGCAACTGCCTGAGTAGTGCGGTCGGTGCGCTCTCCGAGGGCGCGGCCGGAAGCCCTCCGCTGCCGATGTTCGCCACGGCACGCGGCGGTTGGGAGTAGCACGACGGATGTTTGTTCCACGGCCATGCCAGTCTGCGGCCCGAACCTCAGCGCCGTCGTCGGCCGCGGGAGACGCGGCGCCGGCGGCTGCCGCGATCTGCTCCAACACGTCGAGGTCTAGCGGAGCGCAACTGCACGGTCGGTGAGCGCCACGGGGCTCAAGCGGCTGTTTGGAGCTGGCCTCGAGACACGCTTATATTGTCGCCTTATAAGGCTAGATACCAATAAGATTAGGGATCGCACCGCGGCATGCGCCATACTTGCTAGGCACCACGCCTGCGGCCCCGCGAGCACGATGAATCCAACTTCCGTACATAAGGCGTTGACATGAGCCCGCAAACACACACCAGCCCGCTGGACCCAGCGGTCCAGCGACGCGCCGTCTACCAGATGAAGGCCGAGTTCTTTCGTATCCTCGGGCACCCCGTGCGAGTTCGCATCCTTGAGCTGCTCAAGGACGGCGAGCGTACCGTCGGCGATCTACAGAACGAGCTCCAGATGAACTCAAGTGGAACGTCCCAGCATCTCGGTGTCCTGCGCAAGCACGGCATCCTTGAGGGCCGCCGTGAGGGCACGAGCGTGTTCTACACAGTCCGCGACCCCCGTATGTTCCAGCTTCTCGAAGTCTCCAGGCAGATCCTGACCTCGAGCCTCACAGAGTCCCAGGCTGTCCTTGGCGAGTTGACGACACCAAGCTGAAAGCGACTGCGCTGCCGGCTCAGGGCCAGGAGATCATCCGCTAGCGCAGAAACCTCGACGCAAGCGGCATAGCTGCGTGAAGCCCCGCTCCGCGTCGTTGCACATCTGGTGCTATGTCAGCGCCCGCCTCAAATCCTCCGCGCTGATCCCATCGACGTGAACGAGCTTGTCACGGGAACCGGCACCGCGAACGACCGAGACGCTGCGCACTCCTACACCCGCGCGCTTGGCGATAAGGCGGCAGAGCGCCGCGTTCGCCTTCCCATCCACCGGCGGCGCGGTCACACGCACCAGCAGAACACCATCGCGATCCCCAGCAATCTCATTGACCCGAGCGCGCGGAATGAGTCGCACAGCGAGCTTGCAGCTTTCCATGCTCAACATGATCCACTCTGTTTCGTGTAGATGCAAGGAGGCTAGTCGCTGTGCATGAAGCCCGGAGCAGGTCCGATGTCCCACCGTGATCTCATCGCGGGTGCGGCTTCGACGCTCGGCCGGCGGTCTCGTCTCGCGAAAGGTGCGCGTGGCCTTCGCGCTGCCGTCCGTCATTTGTTGAGGGTTGCGGCCGCGTTTGTGTAGCTCGTGCCAGTGAGGGTCTGTGCTGTCATCGTGTCGGAGGCCCAGACGCCGCTTTGGGCTTTGAACGTGAATTGGGCCGTCGACTGCGCTGCGCCGGGGGCGGCGATCGACAGGCTGAGGGAGGTCCCCGCGGTCGGTGCCGTGAAGCTACCGCCGCTGCCGGCGCCGCTTGATGGGGTTGAGACCGTGACCGTGTAGCCGGCTTCCAGGCCGCTGGCCGTATTTCCGGAGCTGTCGGTGACGCTCACGTTCGCTGTGAAGGTGCCGGAGTTGCCGAGGGTCGTGACGATGCACGTGAACAGACAGGGTGAGCTCAGGGTGCCGGCGCTCACGGTGACGCTCGTCCACGCCAAGCGCGACGGGGAGCCAGGGCTGACCGTGACTGAGAGCCCGGCACCGTTGTTGATGGCGCCTTCTGCGACTGTGACTTTGGCGATTTCGGCGTTGTAGAGCTTCATCACGCCGTTGTTCGCGCCGGCGACCGTGGCAACGCCGGTCGTGAACGTGACCGCGGTCGCCGTCGCAAAGTTTGTCGCGACACCAGTGGTACTCGTCACGGTCGGTTTGTTCGCGCCCGGGCTGTTGCCAGCGCCACCGAACGTGAGGTTATGCGACCCGGCGTAGCCGGTGGCGGTGTTGCCGAAAGCATCGCGGGCGGTGACCGTGAGGTTGTCCGCTTCGCCGGCAGTAACGGCCGTGCTCGCCGCGGCTAGCGAGAAGCTCCCAGCAGCTGCGGCAGCGACCGTGACCGACAGGCCGGCGCCATTGCTGAGCGTCCCGTCGCCGACCGTGACGAGCGCGGCTTCTGTCTTATAGAGCTTCATCACGCCGTTGTTGGCACCGGCTACCGTCGCGACCCCGTTCGTGAACGTGATCGCAATCGCTGTCCCAAAGCTCGTGACGACGCCCGAGCTGCTGCTGACGCTCGGTGTGAATGCGCCGATCGAGTTCGCGCCGCCGAAGATGAGGTTGTGCGCTCCGGTGTAGCTGGTGGCGGTATTGGCGTAGGTGTCCTTCGCGGTGATCGTGAGATTGTCGGCCACACCAGCGGTCGGCGTGACGCTCACGGCCGCGAGCAGCACACTCGCCGCGGCCGCAGGGCTGACGGTGACTGTCAGGCCGGTGCCGTTGCTGAGCGTCCCGTCAGTGACCGTCACTTTGGCCGCTTCGGCCTTGTAGAGCGTCATCACGCCGTTGCTCGCGCCCGTGACCGTCGCGACGCCGTTCGTGAACGTGACCGCAGTTGCCGTCCCGAAGCTCGTCACGATGCCCGAACTGCTGCTCACGGTCGGCGTGAACACACCGATCGCACTCGCACCACCGAACGTGAGACTGCGGGACCCAGTATAGCTCGTGACCGTATTGGCGTAGGCGTCGATCGCGGTGACGGTGAGGTTGTCGGCGACGCCGGCAGTCGGCGTAACGGTCGAAGCAGTCAGCGAAAGGCTCGCCGCGCCCGCCGCGCTGACGGTAACCGTAAGGCCAGCGCCGTTGGTCACCGCGCCGGAGGCGACCGTGACTTTGGCGGTTTCGGCGTTGTAGAGCTTCATCACTCCGTTACTCGCGCCCGATGTCGTCGCTATCCCGCTGCTAAAAGTGATGGCGGTCGCCGTGGCGAAGCTTGTCGCAACACCGGTGGCGCTCGTCACGGTCGGTTTGTTCGCGCCCGGGCTGTTGCTAGCCCCGCCGAACGTGAGGTTGTGCGACCCGGCGTAGCCGGTGGCTGTGTTGCCGAACGCATCGAGTGCCGTGACCGTAAGGTTGTCCGCTTCACCCGCCGTCGGGGTGAGCGCGGCCGCTTGGAGCGTGAAGCTCGCCGCCGCAGCAGATGCGACCGTGACCGACAGACCCACGCCGTTGCTGAGCGTCCCATCGCTGACCGTGACGAGCGCAGCTTCTGTCTTATAGAGCTTCAGCACCCCGTTGTTGGCACCCGCGACCGTCGCGACACCGTTCGTAAAAGTGATCGCAGTGGCGGTCCCGAGGCTCGTGATGGTG
>OLKX01000264.1_pt1 | contig 22906 bp, 22 predicted proteins | sample 1604201 | NCBI WGS metagenome assembly OLKX01 (sample SAMEA104055716, study PRJEB20765) | soil metagenome | biome: Arctic tundra; feature: Polygonal ground; material: soil | place: USA | collected 2011-09 | depth 0-0.5 m
CGCCGTGCCCGCGCCAGCCGCGGTGGGCCGGGGCGGCCCGTCGATCGCCACGCTCGAAGCTCAGCGTGTCGTCGATCAGCCCGAGGGCCAGGACGCCCAGCGCATACACCGCGATCGGCAGGATCTCCTGGTGAAAGACCTCGGTCGAGGCCAGGCGCGCGAGGAGCATCAGCGGGATCAGCGCGAGCAGGGCGGCGGCGACGGTGAGCACGCCGAAGGGGAACGGCAGCGCGCGCTCGCGGTAGTTCAGCCGCGTGTGGGCGCCCTCGCCGAGCGCCCGCAGCAGCGGCGGGGCGAGGATCGCCGCGCTCACCAGCGCGAACAGGAACGGGAGGGCGTACATGGCCTCAAGCTACCGCCGCAGGCGGACGCGATCAGGGCTGAGTGGAGCTGCTCGCGGGACTCGGCAGCAGCGAGTCCGCGGTCGGTCTCGTGCCGAACGTCCCGTGGTCGCCGGCGAGCGCATATACCAGCGCCGCCTGCCCGGCGAGCCTGTCGAGATCATCGACGCTCGAGATGCCGGCGCTCTTGTACCAGGTGATCTGCGAGGTTTCCGCGCCGCTCAGCTGGACGCCCACGGCCGGCACACCGACCGCAGCGACGCCGCTCAGCATGCCCGTCTCGAACGCGGCGCTCTGCTGCGCGGCTTCGCTGCTCATGCCGCTCGGCTCGGCGCGCACGACCACGAGGCCTTCCAGACGCGTGAGCTGGCCGTCGAAGGCGCTCAGCAGGCTGCCGCGCACGCGGCTGAGCAGCTCGCGGTTGACCTGGGCCCCGCCGCTGACGAGCTGGCGCCCGGCGAGCTCGCCGAAGCGCTGGATCAGGGCGGTCGATTCGGCGAGCGCCGCGTAGTGAGTGCCCGAGGCGTCGTGCGCCAGGCCCGCGAGATCGAGCGGCTCGCGCACCGCGACGACCGTCGCGAGCGACCCTCCGGCCTGGGTGACCGCGGTGCGCACCAGCGTGTTGACCTGATCGGAGGAGCCGCCGAGGAACACGAGCCCGACGGCGCGCGCGTTGAGCAGTTCGTGCACGGCGAGCGGGTACAGGCCCTTCGAGAACGCTTCTTCCTCGCTCACGCGTTCCTGCAGCTCGCCCGTCCGGTGCCGCGCTTCGCCGACTTCGGCGTTGAGGTTGTGGACGATGCCGTTCTTGGCCGAGGAGACGAGGTTGGAGTCGCCGATCGCGACCCCGATCAGCACCCCGAGCGCAAGCGCGAACAGCACTGCGGCGAGCGAGAGCGCGTGATAGCGGTAGTCGAACATGGCCCGGTCGGTCGGCGCCGGCGGCTCAGCCGCCGGCGCCGAACAGCGCCTGCAGCTTGAGCCACAACAGTTCGGCGACGTCGCGCAGCGCCGGGGTCAGCCCCACGACCGCGATCATCGCGATCAGGCCGGCCGCGATCACGACGAGCAGCGGGGTGAGCCCGGGTCGCGGTTGGTAGAGCCGGCTCACGCCCTTGGCGTCGACGAGGATCTCGCCGATCCGCAGTCGCGTGAGGAACGTCGAGGACATCCCTTTGCGGTTGCGGTCGAGGAAGTCGACGAGGTTGAACTGAGAGCCGACCGAGACGATCAGGCGCGCTCCCTTCTCGGCGGCGATCAGCATCGCGACGTCCTGGCTGGTGCCGGGGGCGGGAACGAGCTTGAAGGCGAGGCCCATCTCCTCGAGGCGGTGTCGTCCCGGCGCCGTGCCGTCGGGATAGGAGTGGACGACGAGCTCGGCGCCGCAGCGCAGCGCCGACTCGCCGGCCGAGTCCATGTCGCCGACGATCATGTCGGGCTTCAGCCCCTCCTCCAGCAGCGCGTCGGCACCCCCGTCGACGGCGACGATCAGCGGGCGCATGTCGCGGATGAACGGCCGCAGGGCACGGATGTCGTGCTGGTGGCCTACGCCACGAACGACGACGAGCGTAGAGCGGTCGCGGAAGTCGGTGGCGAAGCGCGGCAGCTGGATCCGGCCGGCCAGCAGTTCGCGCTCCTCGCGCATGTGCTCGATCGTGTTGTGAGCGAAGCGCTCGAGCGCCTCGCCGATCTCCCGGCGTCGCGCCTCGGTCTCCGCGCACACCCGCTCGAGATCGAGCACGTCGCCGTGGGCGAGCACGACGCCCTTGCGCAGCACCTCCGCCCTCGCCCGCCCGTCCTGCGGCTCGGCCGCCCTCACGAGGATCTCCTCGCCGTCTGAGAGCACGTCGAACAGCGTCGCGTCGGGCACGTCCACGAGCATGATCCCGGCTTCGACGAGCAGCTGGGGACCGAGATTCGGGTAGCTGCCTCCCGAGGAGGGGCTGCAGTTGAGGACCGCGACGACGCCCGCGGCGATCAGCTCCTCGGCGGACACGCGATCGATGTCGAGGTGGTCGATCAGCGCGATGTCGCCGCGCACCAGATGCTTGACGAGCAGCTTGGTCTTGCGGCCCGGGCGCACCGAGCCCTGCGTCTGCGCGATTGGCCCTGCGGCTGCGCGCCCGCCGGTGCTCGCCGTCTGCGGGTAACGCGCGGTGCTCGATCGCGTTGCGGCCATCGCCAGCGAGAGTAACGCCCGCGGACCCTCAGCGCACTATCTGCGAACGCTCACGCGGCTCGACGCAGGTCTCGTGCGTGGCGCCGCGCCACGCTGTCGTCGCTGTCTGCACCGAGCATCCGCACGAGCTCGCTGACGACGTCGCCCTCGCCGAGCTGGACGACCGTCGCGAGCGTCGGGTCGGCGGAGGTGTCCTTGACGATCGAGAAGTGCCGCGCACCGAGCGAGGCGATCTGAGGTAGGTGGGTGATGCACAGGACCTGGCGACGGCCCGCCAGATCGAGCAGCCGGGCGCCCACCGCGCGGGCCGTGTGGCCGCCGATCCCCGCGTCGACCTCGTCGAACACGAGCGTCGCATCCGCGATCGACGCGCCGGCCACGCTCATGATCGCGAGCATCACCCGCGAGAGCTCGCCGCCGGAGGCGATCTCTCGCAGCGCCCCCGCGGGCACGCCGGGGTTGGGCGCAATCAGGAACTCGACGGTGTCCGCCCCGCCCGGTCCGGGATCGCGCTCGCCGAAGGAGGCCTCGAAGCTCGCGTCGCCCATCGCGAGTGTCGCGAGCTGCTCGCGGACCGCCTTGGCGAAGCCGGGAGCGGCGCTCTGGCGCGCGCCTCGCAGCGCTCCGACGTGCTCTTCGAGATCGGCCTGCGCGTCGCCCAACCGCTCCCCGACCTCGACCAGCGCCACCTCGGCACCCGCGAGCTCGTCGCGACGGGCGCGGGCGCGCTCGGCATGCTCGAGCACCGCGGCGATGCTCCCGCCGTGCTTGCGCATGAGCCGCTCGAGCGCGCTGAGGCGCTGTTCGATGCTCTCAAGCGAGACATCCTCGTCGGCGAGCAGCCCGACAGCGTCCTCGAGCCTCGGCAGCGACTCGCGATCGCAATATCCGCGCAGGTCCCCTGCGAGATCCTGGGACTCGATCGCGAGCGTCCGTGCCCGCTCCGCGAGGCGGTCGAGCTCCGGGTCGGCTCCGGCGAGCGCGTCGAGGCTCGAGACGGCTCCCGCGAGCAGCTGCGCTGCGCCCGCGGCCTCGCCGTCCTCGGGGGCGAGCGCCTCGGCAGCCGACCCGGCCCCCGCTCGCAGTGAGTCCAGGCGGCGCAGGCGCTCCCGCGCCGCGAGCAGCTGGTCGTGCTCGCGCTGCTCGGGCGCCACCGCGTCGATCTCGCCGAACTCGAACTCCAGCAGATCGATCTCGCGGTCGCGCTGGGATGCGAGCTCGCGCAGGCCGTCCAGCTGCTCCTGGAGGCTGCGCCTGCGCGCGAAGGCCGCGGCGCATGCACGCAGGCGCGTGCTCTGCTGCTCGCCACAGAGACCGTCGAGTATCTCCAGCTGCGCGGCCGCCAGCGTGAGCTTGCGGTGCTCGTGCTGGCCGTAGAACGCGAGCAGCGCGCCGCCGAGGTCGCGCAGGTCTCCGACCGCGGCCGAACGGCCGTTCAGGTAAGCCCGAGTACGGCCATCGGCGCCGACGCGGCGCGCAAGCACGATCTCCTCGGCGCCCTCGCCGACGGTGTCGCCGAGCTGCTCGCGCAGATGCTCCGGCAGATCGAACACGCCCTCCACGTAGGCCTCGCCGGCGCCGGGCCGCACGATCCCGGCGCGGGCTCGACCGCCGAGCAGCAGGTCGAGCGCCTGGGCGAGCACCGTCTTTCCGGCGCCGGTCTCGCCGGTGAGCACGTTGAGACCCGGCGCGAGGCGCAGCTCGGCCCGCTCGATCAGCAGCAGGTTCTCGACACGCAACTCGTGAAGCACATCGGCAGGTCTACCAGCGCATGCCGACGGATCGCGCGAGCGCGCCCTCGCGCGCCCCGCTCGCCCAGCCCGCTCGCTGGCCCGCACGGGGACACGCCTGGACGTCGCTGCAGCGAAAATGTCGCGACGCGCCCGCCCGCAGGGCATAATCCGTGGTTCGGGTCGGGAAAGGAAACCTGACCGTCCGTAGACTCGTCGTCTCCAAGGCATGGCTGCCAGTAACCCCTACCCGCGCGCAGATCCCCTTCCTGGAGAGGGGGTGCAATGTCTGACGCCGTCGGGGCTCGACGCACGCCTCGGTGAGGAGATCAGCCGCGCGGAGCGCCACGGCACCCAGCTCAGCTGCCTGCTGATCGTGATCGACAACCTCGACGCGCTCGCCGGCGAGTATGGCGGTGAGCTGCACGAGCAGGCGCTCGGCTACGTCGCGGACGCGCTCCGGCGCGAGCTGCGGCGCTTCGACCGCATCGGGCGCCCGAGCGACCAAGAGCTCGCGATCGTGCTCCCCGGAGCCGACGGCCCGCGCGGCGAGATGGTCGCCCGCAGGGTGCTCGACCGGGTCCGCGCGATCAAGGTCGAAGCCGCCGGCACGCGCAGCGCGCTGCTCGTCTCGGTCGGACTCGCCGCGTGGCGTGACGGTAGCGACGCCAAGGATCTCCTCAGTCGAGCGCGCGCCGCGGCCAGGCGAGCCAACGGCGATGACGTGCCGCCGCCGGCGGGGCACGCCGCACCACAGGGCGCTCAGGGCGCTCCGGGCACTCTGGGCGCTCCGGGCACTCTGGGCGCTCAGGGCACTCAGGGCGCTCCGGGCGCTCAGGGCACTCCGGCGGGCGGAGCGGGCGCGTAAGCATTCGCGGCAGGCGCCGACTCGGGCGGCCCGGCCGACTCGACCGGCTCTCGCGCTTGCCCGCGCGGTCATAATCTCCACCGGTGCTCTCCGGATCAGAGTTGTGGCTGCTGCGCCTGATGGCCGATCGCGGGCTCGCGCTGCTCGACGCGAGCACGTTGCTGGTGGTGATCGAGGAGCGTGGCGAGCTGCGCGTCGCGGCGTCGAGCGGGGCCGGAAGCGTGCGCCTGCGGATCATGCCCGTGCAGGGCAGCGCGCTCGGGGCGATCTACCTGGGCGGCAAGCCGATCGCTCTGGACCGCCCGCGCGGGCAGGAGGCCGCCTGGCTGCACGAACTCGGGCTCGAGGCGAGGGCGGTGCTGATCGAGCCGCTGAGCATGGAAGAACAGGGCGGTGGCCTGATCATCGCGCTGCGCAGCGACGGCGGCTTCCGCGGCCCCGACCGCCAGGCGCTGGCTGCCTTCGCGGCCAGCGTCTCCCAGCGACTCGCGGCCGAGCGCTCGGTCGAGATCGAACGACTGCGCTACGGCATGGAGGCCCGTGAGCACGAGCGCACGCGCTGGGCGCGGGAGATCCACGACGAGAGCATCCAGGGGATCGGTGCGCTGCGGCTGCAGCTGGCCAACGCGCGCGACATCGACGACAGGGCGACGCTGAGCGCGGCGGTCGACGCGGTGCTCGAGGGGCTCGGCAACGAGATCGACGGCCTGCGCCACCTGATCACCGAGCTCCGGCCCGCCGCGCTCGACGATCTCGGCCTGGCGGCGGCGCTGCAGGCGCTGGCGCGGCGCGCGCAGGCGATCGACGGCCTGGATGTCGAGACGGTGATCGATCTCGGTCGTGCGCCCGGCCAGGCGCCGGACGCCGATCCGGACGTGCGCCGGCGCCTGGACGCTGAGCTCGAGAGCACCGTCTACCGGATCGTTCAGGAGGCGCTCACGAACGTGAGCCGCCACGCGCAGGCGACGAGCGCCGTGGTCAGCGTGACCGTCCGCGACGGGGTCCTGCGGGCCTCGGTGACCGACGACGGCAAGGGCATGCCGGACGCCGAGCGCCTCGGGCCGCGCGGCGACGGTCTCGAGGGCGGGTTCGGGATGTCGGGGATGCGCGAGCGCGCCGAGCTGATCGGCGGTGAGCTCGAGTTCTCGCCGGCCCCCGGGCGCGGGACCGTGGTGCGTCTGAGCGTCCCACTCGCCGGGCGCCCGAGCGCCGCGGCGCCGACGTACTGAGCCGCGGCCTCAAGGGCCCGAGGCCTACTCCTCCTCGGCGCGCTCGCCGCGGAGCCAGCCGGCGAGCTGCTGGCCGACCGAGTTGACCGACTCGCCGGCGTCGCGGAAGGCATCGCGAACGCGATCGGCGTAAAAGGACACGGCCTCGCCGCCCTCGGCGCGCGCATCGACCGGGTCCTCGCGGCGGGGATACTCGCCGGCGCCGACGATGCGGTCGAACTCGCCGGAGCGCACCCACGCCATCAGCTCGTGCGTGCGCTTGACAGGGAGCGGATGGGTGACGCCGAGGTCGAGCATCAGCCTCGTGAGCCGCTCCAGCCCTCCCCCCTCCTCCGCGTAATCCATGCCCTGGCGCATGAAGACGTCGAGGTCGAGCTCGTCGACCATCGCGCCGCCGGCGAGCGACATCAGCGTGCGGCACACGACGAGCGGGTCACGGGTGACGAGCGCAGCGGCACGGTCGGCACTCAACTCAGTCGCGCGGCCCCACTCCATCAGCGCGGTGCGCACCGGAGCGAGCGGCAGCGGAAGGCGTGCGCTGCGGGTGAGCAGCACGAGGATCGCGAGCGCGGTGCGGTACAGCTGGTGGTCGGAGAGGATGTGGGCGGCCTCGTGGGCGAACACGGCGCGGCGCTGGGGCGCGTCGAGCAGGCTCACGAGCTCGGACTGCACGACCACGATCGGGCGCCGCGCGCCGATCGCCATCGCATTGGGCGAGGGGTACTGGGTGAGGTAGAGGTCGGGCACGTCGGCCATGTCGAGCGTCGCGTAGGCGATCGCGTGCTCACGCCAAACGCTGCCGAGCTGCTGTTCTGAGAGCCGCACCGAGGAGCCGAGGTAGCTCTGGCGCAGCGCGCGCTCGTAGCCGAGCTCGATCAGCTTGCGCACGACCGTGTCGAGGTAGGGGATCGAGTTGAGCGCCGAGGAGGCCGCGCGATCGGCGGGGTGCTGGAAGGCGCGCGGCGAGATCCCTGTGAGCCGGTGGCCCTCGACCGGCAGCTCAGAGGACGCCATCCAAGCAGCCTACTCCGCGCCCGCGCCGCGAGGACGTCCTCCCGCGCCGCGCCGGGCCTCGGCCCGCTAGTCCGCGAGGCCGATGCGGCGGACGTAGGCCGTGATCTCGGCACGGGAGGAGAAGCCGAGCTTCTCGATGGCGCGGGCGCGATAGGTCTTCACGGTGCGCTCTGCGACGTTCAGCTGCTCGGCGATCTCGGGGTTGGTGTAGCCGTTGGCGATCAGCCTCACGACCTCGCGCTCGCGCTCGCTGAGCGCGACGCTGTCGGTCGCGCCGTCCTCGCCGGTCGCCATCAGCGCGCCGAGGCGTGGATGCAGGTAGTTGCCGCCGGCGACGGCGAGGCGAAATGCCTGCAGCAGCTCGGCGGGCTCGGCCTCCTTGAGCACGTAGCTGCGAGCGCCGGCGCGCAGCGCCTGGCGCGCGTACTCCGGGTCCTCGCGCATCGTGAGGATCGCGACCGCGAGCGTCGGGTGGGCGATGAAGCAGGCCGGCAGCGCACCGAGGCTGGAGCCGCCCGGCATCGTCAGGTCGAGTGTCAGCAGGTCGGGCTTGTGCTCGCGCACCTCGCGGATCAGAGACGGGATGTCGGCAGCTTCGGCGACGACCGTGAACTCGCCCTGCTCGCGCTGGAGCACCGCACGGATGCCGTCGCGGACGATGCTGTGGTCGTCGGCGATCAGGACCCGGATCGGTCTGGAAACGCCTGGTGAGTCAGCCTCCATCGCCCAACACGGTAGCTGCTGGTCAGGACCGAACGCCACAGGTGGCCGAGGCGATAGCGTAATGGAGTGAAGTCCGTCCTCAGCGCTCCGCGCCTGCGCCGCATCGTCGCGGCGTACACCGTGAATCGTCTCGGGACTTGGTTCGGGGTGGTAGCCCTGTCGCTGGCCGTGTTCGACCATACGCACAGCGCACTCGCTGTGGCTGGGCTGCTGGTAGCTGCCCAGGTCCTGCCGGCATTCGCCGTGCCCGCCGTCGTTGCGAGGGTCGAGGCCTCCCGGCGCGGCGACGAGCTGAGTGCGCTCTATGCCTTCGAGGGCGTGGTCACCATCGCGCTTGCAGTTCTCGTGTGGAACTTTTGGCTGCCGATCATCCTTCTGCTCGTCGCCCTGGATGGCACAGCGGCTCTCGCGGCCAGCGCGCTGCTGCGCACAGAGGCCGCGAGAGCCGCCCGAGAGTCTCTCCCCGCGCTACCAGTCGGTTCCTCTGTTCAGGACGGCGAAGAGCGCGAGCAGGCGGCCGAACAGCAGGTGAACGCCGCGATCAACCTGGCCTTCTCAGCGACGTTCGTGCTCGGCCCGGCGACTGCCGGGGTATTGGTAGCTGGTGCGGGCACCGCTATCGCTCTGTTCATCGACGCTGCATCGTTTCTCATTTGCGGGGCGCTTCTCCTCGACCTGCGTCCACACGTCGAAGAGGCTGGGGGGGCGACCGTCGCGGAGCGCCTGCGTGCAGCGTGGACTTACATCAACGAAGTACCGGCACTCAGGTCTCTCCTCCTGATCCAAGGCACTGCGCTCGTCTTCTTCGAGTCCGCGGGTCCGATCGAGGTCGCCTATGCGAAGGCGACTCTGCACGCCGGCGACGGCGGCTATGGCCTGCTTGTCGCTATGTGGGGCGTCGGAGTCGTGGTCGGCGGGGTCATCTTCGCGCGCTCAGGCAGCCGCTCGCTCGGAACGCTGCTGAGCGCTGGTACGTTCGCGGTCGGTGCCGCCTACATCGGATTCGCGCTCGCGCCTACGCTCGCGGTGGCGTGCGCCGCGGCAGTCCTCGGCGGGATCGGCAACGGCGTCCAGTGGGCCCCGGTGATCAGCGCCCTCCAGCGGCTCACGCCGCCCCGCCTACACGGCCGAGTTATGGGCGCGATGGAATCGATCGGCGCGCTGGCTCCGGCGATTGGTCTCACACTAGGGGGAGGACTAGTCGCTCTGACGTCCTCGCGCGTCGCGTTCCTGCTCGTCGGCGCGGGGGCAGCGCTGACGACCATCGGCTTCGTGCGGCTCCCCGTCGGGGCGACATCCCCCCCCGCGCCCGCCCTCGAGCACGCTCCAGAACCGCACCCCGAGGACGACGGCCCCGACCCGCACTCGGTCTTGGAGGACCCCAGCCTGAGACTTCGCGATCCCTCCCCACCCTGACGTACCAGCGTGTGGATAGGAGCACTCCGGAGCACCGCTGCACATGGAACCTAGTGCCCTTTGCGACGATTGCCCCTTTAGTACGACGCCCAATCGGCCGTTAAGGACCGCAGAGCTTGCGTGACACTGACCCACAAGCAATCAATGCGTGTCTATTGGGGAGCCGAGGCTCTTGTCTTTGTCAGCGCTGTATGCGTAGCCGGACTCCTCTCTCGCACGCAGGACTGGCACCCCGTTGCACTGCTCGCCCTCCTGCTCGCGCTCGCACTGGTGGGACAGCGGCTCAGCGCGTCGATCGGATCCGGCCAGTTGACCACAGCGCACGTGGCGCTCGTGCTGTCGATGGGTCTTCTCGGACCAGCGCCTGCCGTCCTGTTCGGAATTTCCGCCATGGTCCTGACGTCCGCGTCCCGACGGCTTCCTCCGGCGCAGTGGTTGAACAACCTCTCGACGTTCGCCGCCTTCCCGTTGTTGGGAAGCATCCTGATCCGAGTGCTGGTCGGCAACACCCACGACAGACATGTGACCCAGAGCGTGACATTTGGCCTGGCGATTTTCGCCGTCTTCATGACCACCCTTGCCCTGAATTTTGCGCTCGTCGCCGTCGACGTGCGCCTCGACGAGGGCCGACCTCTGCTACGCCAGATCCGTGAGACGTTCATTCCTGTTCTGCCCGGGCTTCTCGCTACGGGAACCCTCGCGGCTTTGCTCGCCGTCGCGTACACGAACTTTGGCCTCTCGGTGCTCTTCGGGGCGATCCTCATCCTCGTCATCTTCCAGTACCTGACCGGCGCGCTGCTGCGCTCTGAGGACCGCGCTGATCAGCTCGAAGCACGTTCGATCCAGCTGGCTTCGCTGCAGTTTGGCGTCCTGGCGACGCTGATGGACGCCCTCGCGCTGCGAGATCGCCGAACCGCTCGCCATGCTGCGTCTGTCGCCCGTTACGCCAAGAAGCTCGCAATCGAGGCGGGGTGCAGCGAGAACGAACAGGAGGTCGTGCACACGGCCGGCCTTCTCCACGACCTCGGGAAGTTCACGCTTCCGGACCGGATCCTGAACTCCAAACTCCTCTCCGACGATGACTGGTCGATGATTCGCCGCCACCCTCAGGACGGCGCCGCGCTGGTCGGAAAGCTCGACGGCTACGGGCCGGTCGCAGACGCGATCCTCTACCACCACGAGCAGATCGACGGCGCTGGTTACCCGGCGGGACTAATCGGGAGCGAGATTCCACTCCCTTCGCGGATCGTCGCGATCTGCTCGACATATGACACGCTAACCGCGCGCGACAGCTACCGATCGCCGATGACCCCTCAGGACGCGATGGCGGAGCTGCGGCGCGTCGCGGGCCGTCAGCTCGACGCCGAGCTGGTCGAGACATTCGTCGGAATGCTTGAGCGCGACGAGCCCGCAGGAATGCCACAGGACGACGACGCGGACTTCGCGACCGAGCTCGAGTTCGAGCAGCGTGTCCGCAAGATGGCGCAGCCGTCGATGAAATGAGACGTTCATCTGATTGCTCGGCTGCGTATTGCTCGCCGAACGCAAAAGGACGCCGCGCTCTTTGCGCGACGTCCTCAAGCAAACTTGAACGCTAGCGGTTGAAGCTCATTGATCGTTCTCCTTCGGCGTGGCCGCAAGGCCGATTTGCAGGCGGCACCCCGTCTGTCTCCATCCACAGGACAGCCGCTACCTATGAGTAGGTTTGACCAGCGTAGCGGAGAGATGGTCGGAATGTCCAGTTTGCGGATGTTTGTGCACGGCTGCTTGCATTGAGCCACACGTTCCACAAGCGGGCATGCGGGATCTCCAGCTGCAGAGCCATATCTACGTCAGGCGACGTCGTGTGCCGGCGCCCCGCCGTTTCTGCAGGACTTTGCCGTGTGCCCGCGACGCCGACCGACCAAGGGAGGTCCGCAACGGTGTCGCTGAACGCCACCAAACGTCCACAAAGCTCTTCTCCGCTCAGGTTCGCGTGCCTTTGCGGCGAAACAGCACGCATATCGATCCGCGGATCGCGTCCCCGTTCCGGCCTCGGCGTCGGTTTGCGATTGGGCTCGAGCGTGTGGTCGGTTCCCGTCAAGCCCCGACCACACGAGGTCAGACATGTCGATATCGCTGTCCCACGCCCCTCCCCACAACGAGCGCCAGCTGATCTTCACGAGCTCACAGGCAGCCCGCTATCTGGGCGTGTCGCTGGCGACGGTCCGCCGCTGGACCGACGCGGGTCACATCGGCTGCTATCGAACCCCGGGCGGGCAGCGGCGCTTCTCGCGCGACCAGCTCGACGACTTCATCTCCTCGATGCAGCGCGACGAGTCGCCGCGCCGCGGCGAGGCGCACAGCACCCGCGTGGCCTGAGCGCCTACGCTGCGCGCCTCAGCTGGCGAGGCGGCCGAACTTCTCGCGCAGGCGGCGGTAGAACGACGAGCCGGGCAGCTGGGCGAGCGTGCCGACGTCGCTGACGAAGCGCGCCTCGATTCTCTCCCCGGCCTCGATCTCGGCGACGGGCCTGCCGTCGACGGCCACGTCGAGCGGCTCGCGCGAGCGGTTGAAGATCGTCATGCGGTCATCGGGCGCGACGACGAGGGCGCGTGCGGTCATCGAGTGGGGCGCGATGAACGAGACGACGTACCCCTTCACCCCCCACGCCATCACAGGTCCGCCGTTGGCGAGGTTGTAGCCGGTGGACCCGGCGGGCGTGGCGACGACGAGACCGTCGCAGCGCACGCTGCCGGCCTCCTCGCCGTCGAGCGCGTAGGCGAGCTCGGCGACCCGCTCGCCGACCTTGCGGTGGATCGCGACGTCGTTGATCGCGGTGTGACGGCTGCCGGCTGCTTCGAGCACGATGCCGGGCAGGCGCAGCAGCTCGAAGTCTCCGGTGAGCGCGCGTCGGATGCCGTCCTCGATCTCGCCGGGCTCGACGGTGGCGAGGAAGCCGATCTCGCCGAAGTTGATGGCGAACACGGGCACCTCGGTGCCGGAATAGCTCTGCAGCGCCCGCAGGATCGTGCCATCGCCGCCGAGCACGAGGCAGAGCTCGACGTCGTCCTTCACGGCCTGGTCGACGACGAGCCCGGGTTTGTCGCTGAGCGCGTGCTTGGTGGTCTCCTCGGCGTCGAGGCGCAGCGTGACGCCGGCCTGGGCGGCGCGGGCGGCCAGCAGCTCGAGCGCCGGGCCGGTGTCGTCGGGGCGACGGTGGGTGAATACGGTGATCTCTCTCATGGCTCGACCTCCCTGGCCATTCTCTCCAGCTCGGCGGCGTCGCCGGCAGCGGCGTCGCCGCCGCGGGCCGGGTCGGCGAGCCAGATGAAGGTCTCGCGGTTGCCCTTGGGCCCCGGGAGGCCCGAGGAGCGATAGCCGAGCACGCCGGCGCCGAGCGCGGTCGCGCTCTCACCGACCTCTACGAGCACCTCGCGCCTGAGCGAGGGGTCGCGCACGACGCCGCCCTTGCCGACCCTTCCGCGGCCGACCTCGAACTGGGGCTTGACGAGCGCGAGCAGATCGTAGCCCGGCGCGAGGCAGGCGAGCACCGCTGCGAGCACCTTGCGCAGCGAGATGAAGGACACGTCGATGGTCGCGAGGTCGGGCAGGCCGGTGGCACCGGGGGCGCCGGCAGGGAGTTGCTCGGGCTCGAGCGTCCTTGCGTTGGTGCGCTCCATCACCACCACGCGCGGATCGATACGCAGGCGGTAGTCGAGCGTCCCGTAGCCGACGTCGACCGCGATCACCTCGCGTGCGCCGCGCTGGAGCATGCAGTCGGTGAAGCCGCCGGTCGAGGCCCCGATGTCGAGCGCGCGCCGGCCGCTGACCTGCACGGTGGTGGCGGCGAGGGCGTTGGCGAGCTTGATGCCGCCGCGCGAGACGTACTGGGGGCGTGCGGCGAGCGTGACGAGCTCCTCGACGTCGACCATCTCGCTCGGCTTGGCCGCGCGTCGCTCGCCGGCGCCGAGGCGGACCTCCCCGGCCATCACCGAGGCCGCGGCGCGGCTGCGCGAGGCGAACAGGCCGCGCTCGGCCAGCAGGGTGTCGAGACGGCGCTTCTCCATGCGCTTGGAACCCTTACACAGAAGCCCCGGCGGTGCCGGTGGCACGCTGTCGACAGGCGCACGGGGCGCTCTGTGATCGATCTCACACACGTCGCTGCTTGCTCGCGCGATCATCGTAGATGTTCAAGAGTGCAACATCATCTCTCCTGAATCCCTCCTCCCCGAAACGGCCCGCTTCCCCGGCGGGTCGTTTCATTTAAACAGCCCTTCGGGCGCGGCGTGCGAGGTGGCTGCGCCGCGCAGGGCGTCAAGGTCGTGGCCGCCCAGGTGGCTGCCGATGCTCAGGCGCTGATCGGGACGTGACCCGGCTGAGCGGCGACGCGCTCGAGCCAGGCGCCCAGCGCAGGGTAGCCCGACAGGTCGAATCCACCTTCCTCGGCAACGTGGGTGTAGGCATATAGCGCGATGTCGGCGATCGAGTAGCGCCCGCCGACGAGGAACTCGCTCCCGGCGAGCTCGCGCTCCATCGCGGCGAGCGCCCGATGGCCAGCGACGCGACGGGCCTCTATCTCGGCCTCGGTTCCCGGCGAGGCGGCGAAGCACACCCAGAATCTCACGACCGCGATGTTCGGCTCGTGGCTGTACTGCTCGAAGAACATCCACTGCAGTACCTTGGCGCGATCGAAGCGGTCCTCGGGCAGATACTCGGTTCCCTCGCCGAAGTGCCAGAGGATCGCGTTGGACTCGCCGAGCGAGCGGCCGTCGTCGAGCACGATCGTGGGCACGCGGAGCGCGGGGTTGAGCTCTCCGAGCAGCTCGAGACGGTTGGAGCGATCGACGACGTCCAGCTCGTGGCGCTCGTATCCGATGCCGCGGTGAGCGAGCAGCAGCCGGACCTTGTAGCAGTTGCCCGAGACCGCCGAGTCGTAGAGCAGCAAGTCTGAGTTGCTCAGGCGCCGACGGTCGCCGACTGACGGTCGGAGATCGCCGCCACGACGCGCTCGGCGATGCGGGCGCCGGTGTAGCCGACCTCCTCGTGCAGCAGCGCGGGCTTGCCGTGCGTGACGTAGCGGTCCGGCAGGCCCACACGGAGGATCCGCGGGGTGGCGCCGGTCTCGTTGAGCGTCTCCCAGACCGCTGTGCCGAAGCCGCCGGCCAGCACGCCCTCCTCGATCGTGACGAGCAGGTCGTGCTCGGCCGCGAGCTGTGCCATCAGCCCGGCGTCGATCGGCTTGGCGAAGCGCGCGTCGGCCACGGTGACGGCGATGTCGTGGCGGTCGAGCTCCGCGGCAGCCTCGAGTGCCTTCAGGACGCCTGTCCCGTAGCCGATCAACGCAACGCGACGTCCAGCACCGGCGGGGGCCTCGCCGGGAACGGCCTCGCGCAGGATCTCACCGGTGCCGATCGGGATCGGCACGGACTGCTCGGGTAGCGCGACCCCGGTGCCCTCGCCGCGCGGGTAGCGCAGCGCGATCGGGCCGTCGTCGTACTCCAGGGCGGTCCTCAGCATGTGCACGAGCATCGCCTCGTCGCGCGGGGCCATCAAAACGATGTTCGGCAGGCAGCGCAGGTAGGCGATGTCAAAGACGCCGTGGTGGGTGGGTCCGTCGTCGCCGACGAGCCCGGCGCGGTCCATCGCAAAGACGACGTTGAGCTTCTGCAGGCAGACGTCGTGGACGATCTGGTCGTAGGCGCGCTGTAGGAACGTCGAGTAGATCGCGGCGACCGGCTTGACCCCCTCGAGCGCCAGGCCCGCCGCGAACAGGATCGCCTGCTGCTCGGCGATGCCGACGTCGAAGTAGCGATCGGGCATGGCCTTCTGGAGGATGCTCAGGCCGGTTCCGGAGTTCATCGCCGCGGTGATTCCAACGACGCGCGCGTCGCGTTCGCATTCGCGCACGAGCGCGTCGCCGAAGACCTGCGTGAACTGCGGCGGGATCACCTTCGCCGGGCCTCCGCCGGGAGCGGGCGGCGGGGCCACCGCGCGCGTCGGCGAGCCGTTGAGGATCGACTTGGGCTTCGCGGCGTGCCACTTCTCCATCCCCTCCAGGCCACCGTCCTCGGCCGGCGCGAAGCCCTTGCCCTTGACGGTCGCGATGTGGACCACCACGGGGCGTTCGGCCGCCAGCGCCTCGCGCAGCGCCTCGCGCAGCGCGCGCACGTCGTGCCCGTCGACTACGCCCATGTAGGCCCAGTCGAGCTCCTCCCACCACAGGCCCGGCGCCCAGAAGGCCTTGATGGACTCCTTCAGGTGCGGCCCGAGCCGCTCGAACGCGGAGCCGATCCCGCCCGGCAGGCGCGCCAGCCCTCCCTCGACGCCCGCGCGGGCGTGCCACAGCTTGGGGTTCAACCGCACGCGGTTGAAGTAGCGCGACAGCGCGCCCACGTTCGGCGCGATCGACATCCCGTTGTCGTTGAGCACCACGACCATCGGCGTCCCGAGACCGCCGGCCTGGCCGATCGCCTCGAAGGCCACGCCGCCGGTCATCGCGCCGTCGCCGATCACCGCCACGACCTTGCCGTCGGACTCGGGCCCGAGCTGGCGCATGCCCTCCTTGATGCCGACGGCATAGCCGATCGACGTCGAGGCGTGGCCCGCACCCATGATGTCGTGGGGCGACTCCTCCCTCGAGCAGAACGGCGCCAAGCCGCCGTATTGGCGGATCGTGGAGAGCCGGTCGCGACGGCCGGTGAGGATCTTGTGCGGGTAGGCCTGGTGGCCGACGTCCCAGAGGATCTTGTCGCGGGGCGAGTCGAGGATCGAGTGCAGCGCGACCGCAAGCTCGCAGGTGCCGAGGTTCGCGCCGAAGTGCCCGCCGATCTCCCCGACGGTGTCGATGATGTGCTCGCGGACCTCTTGGGCGAGCTGCGTGAGATCCTGGTCGGAGAGCCCGCGCAGGTCCTCCGGACCGTCGATCTTCTCGAGCAGGCTCATGAGGTGCGGGTGAAGATGAAGTCTGCGATCCCCTCGAGCTCGGCGGTCGCGCCGGGCGCCGAGGAGCTTGTCGATGCGCGCGCGGCGGCCTCGGCGAGCGCCTCCTTGGCCATCCGGTGGGAATCCGCTGCCAACTCCCTGGCGCGGTCGATTCCGAACTCGCTCACGTATGTGCGCTTTCCATGCCGCTCATCGCTACCTCGTGGCTTTCCAAGTGCATCGTCGGTGCCCGTCACATCAAGTATGTCGTCAACGATCTGAAACAGCACCCCCAGCTCGGCAGCGAACCGGCGGAAGGATGCCGTCTCAGGACCGTCCTCGATCCCCGTCAACAGTAGTACGCAGAGCACCGACGCTCCGATCAGCCGACCGGTCTTGAGCTCGTGCAGTCGCCGCAGGCCGGCCGGCCCGGTGGGCGTATCGGGCCTCACGTCCGCGTACTGGCCGCCGACCATCCCGTTGACGCCGGTGGCGGCGGCCAGCTCGGCGGCCGCGCCGAGCACCCGCTCCGGCGCCGAGCGCTGGTGGGTCAGGAGATGGTGGAATGCCTCCGCGTAGAGCCCGTCTCCGGCGAGGATCGCGACGTCCTCACCGAACTTGACGTGGCACGTCGGCTGGCCGCGACGCAGCGCGTCGTCATCCATCGCGGGCAGGTCGTCGTGGATCAGGGAGTAGGTGTGGATCAGCTCGATCGCGCCGGCGAGCGGGAGGACCTCGCGCTGCTCGAGCCCCACCGCGCGTGCGGTTGCCAGGCTGAGCACCGGGCGGATCCGCTTGCCGCCGGCGAGCAGCGAGTAGCGCATCGCATCCTGCAGGCCCGCCGTCAGCGCCTCCTCGGAAAAGCGCATCGCCTCCAGATAGCGCTCGACCTCCTCGCGCAGGTGATCCGGATAGGTGGCGTTCACGCTATAGCAGCGAGTCCTGGCCCGGCGCCGGTGCAGACACCTCGGCGCGCGTGAGCTGCTCGAGCTCGGCCGCGGCCTGGGTGGCGAGCGCGGCACAGTCCTCGACCATCGTGGCGGCCGCGTCGGCCGACAGCTCCCCCGAGCGCAGCTGCTCGGCTGCACGCTCGAGGCGGGCGATCAGGTCGTCTAGGCGCTCAACGCTGCTCATCGGACTCGCGCATTGTCGCGTACCTCGCGGAGCACTGCTGCGAGCACGCCGTTGACGAAGCCGGGCGCGTCGGCGCCGCAGAACGTCTTCGCGCTCTCGACGGCCTCCTCGATCGCGCCCTCGGGCGGAATCGGCTCGTCGCCGGGCGCAGCGTCGGGGTGCAGCATCTCGACGAGCGCGACCCGCATGATGCTCCGCTCCAGCGGCTGGATCCGCTCGACGGCCCAGCCGTGGGAGTGGCGGTCGATGACCGCGTCGAGCTCCTCGGAGCGGTCGGCGGCGGCATGGGCGAGCGCGCGCGCGAACAGCGAGTCGTTCGGGCCGAGCGTCTCGGCGAGCGGCCTTCCGGTCAGATCGTGCTGATACAGGGCGATCACGGCTGCGCGCCGCTGATCGGAGCGGCGCATTCAGACTCGCGCCATGTATTCGCCGGAGCGGGTGTCGACACGGATGCGGGAGCCGAGCTCGACGAACAGGGGAACCTGGATGACGGCGCCGGTCTCGAGCGTCGCCGGCTTCGTGCCGCCGCCGGAGACCGAGTCGCCGCGCAGCCCGGGGTCGGCCTCGGTGACCTCGAGGTCGACCGAGCTCGGGATCTGCAGATCGGCGGGCTCGTCGTCGATGAACAGCACGTCGACCTCGCTGCTCGGAGTGATCCAGCGCAGCGCCTCGGCGAAGGTCGCTTCGGGCACCGCGATCTGCTCGAAGGATTCGCTGTCCATCAGGTGCGCGTCGCTGCCGTCGGCGTAGAGGAACTGCATCTTGCGTGCCTCGGTGCGCACCGAGCGGAACTTCTCGCCGGCCCTGAAAGTGCGATCGATCACGTTGCCGTCGGAGGTCCGTCGCAGCTTGGTGCGCACGAAGGCCCCACCCTTGCCCGGCTTGACGTGCTGGAAATCAAGGATCTTGAAGACCGTGCCGTCGACGTCGATGTGGTTGCCGTTCTTGAATTGATTTGTTGTGACCGTGCTCATTTGCCTGTTCTGGAGCCAAGTTTCGATGTGGTTCGGTGGTGGTCGACACCCATGATGGCGTGATCACGATAGCTGCCCCGGCGATCGACGGACTCCGTCGCAGTCGCCGAGTGGACTTCGGCTTCGTCCTTTTCGACCACGCAGGTCGCCACGCGCCTCTCCGAGCAGGACCGCCACCAGATTTCGTTGCCGAAATCTACGCTAAAACCGAAACGATGTGCTAGAGTCGCCTCATGGCAACAGCCCTTCCAAAGCCTCGCGAGCTCCAGCGGATGACGGCACTGGCTCATCTCGACGCCGAAGAGTTGCTGCTCGAGATCACGAGCGAGCGAGCCAGCATCCACGCCTCATCGGAGTCACCGGATGTCTCGCCAGCTGTACTCAGCGCAGTACTGACAAGTCTGGCCGAGATCGCCCAGCGCATCGTCGAAACGCTTGACGTACCGATCGGCGTGCCCGTCGAGCAGGCAGCCGAACGGCTCGACGTCACCGCCCCGACGGTTCGCAAGTGGCTGAAGGACGGCCTACTCCAGCGCACCGAGGGACGCAAGCCGGTGGAGATCGAGCCGCGAAGCCTCATAGAACTCCAGCATGTGCTGACTACGGTCAGGGATACCTACCCCGCACGACAGTGGAGCAAGGCGCTGGCCGCCTACTTGCACGATCGCGACCTGCAAGGCCAGAGCTGGGCCAGCAAGGGCCGTGACGAGTTCGAACGCGGCGAGTTCATCGAGCACTGAGCGCAGCCCGTGGTTATGCACCGGCTGCGACTGACCCCGTCAGCAGACAAGGCGGTGCGAGAGTTCCGTGGGAAGCCAGCAGCAGCCTGGATTCGCCTGGAGGCCGATCTCAAGGCCCAGGGCTGCCGGGCCGGCGGATACCGCCTGCTTGGCAGCGACGGCAACTGGTCTCCATATTGCTGCAAGCATCTCTATGGCCGCTGGAGGGTGATCACGACTTTCGAGCCGGGGATCGCGATGGTCACGACCGTCGGCGAGCACGACGGTCCCGGGTTCTACACGCAACTATCACTACCCGTGGGAGCGCAGTACGGCGGCGCCTGCAGTGGCGGTGACACGGCGGGGGCTTCGGTCATGCCGCGGCAGCACCCGGGAACGGACCGCAGAACACCGAGAACGCGCGGCGAGGGAAGACCAAGAGCGCGAATGCGACCGGCGGCTTGCCCGTTGGCCTTGGCGCTCGGTTGACGACGACGCCCCAGCTCGATGCTTCTTGAGATGCACTACACCGGCTTACGTAGCCGCGCACGGACTCCGTGGGTCCGCCTTGAACCGAGTAGTAGCCAAAATGGCTCCTCTGGGCAATTCCGCCACCTGGTCGTGGGTCGACGTGATATCGGGTAGCCTCGAGCGATGCGACGATTTTTGATCGTGGTCGCCCTCTCCGGGCTCTTCGTCGCTTGTGCGGGTGTAGCGTCGGCTCGCGGCCCGACTGCATCTGCGGCGGGGCAATGCCGCACGTTCACCGGTCCTGGGGACAACCTTGTGCACAGTGCCAATTTCCAGGCCGTGAACGTCTCGTGTACGGTCGCTAAGCGCGTAGTCGAGACCTGCCGTACCGACGGAACGAGTTGCCGGGTTGCCGGCTACCGTTGGCACTGCTACGGCCGAATACCCGGACGCGAGCGGTGCTACTCGGGCAAAAGGATTGCCGCCATAACTTGGGCCGACTGAAGACGCCCCGCCCGAACTGGCCTAACTGGGGAGCAGCGTCGCCGTGTTATCCGCGTAAACCCATGCTCTTGACCCGCATAGCGCGCGAGCGCCGAGCACGGTCGAGCTTGCCGCGGCGGCACGCGGCATCCGGACCGTCACTGTCCAGGCCCAAGTTCGTAGTGACATGTGTAGCCGCTAGTTGGCGGGCCAAGGGACTCCTCAGGCAGACGCCATGGGCTCTGGGGGACGTGAAACAAAGCCTTGGCGTAGAAGTAGTTCAGCGGCGAGCCAGGACACAGGACCTGCCGATTGGTCAGCGTGACCCTCCCGTGTCGGATCACATACATATGGGGGGACGTGCGAAAACGGAAGGTCCCCGTCGCGGTTGCTGCCGGTGTTCCCCATGCGCGCCAGCGCAGCCTGATAGCAGTTAGATCGCCGTCAGTACTGAAGCTCAGTTGGGAAGGTCGAATCAATGCGCCCGTGAACTCCGTAGCGACGTATGTTGGCGCAGCCGCCTCGGCAGCGCTCGCGGCTGCCGTCGAGGCACACACAACTGCGAAGACGAGCATGAGCCGACCCATACGCGTGCGAGACGGTAGCACTTTGCATCGACCTCCAGTGCACCACACGCCCAAGCACGACGCAGCGCAGCGCCTCACAGCAGCGTTTGGCGCTGCCGGCGCCCCGCCTGCGATCCCAGTCGGCTGGCTTCGCCGCGGATGGCTGGCGCGGGATGCCGTCGAGCTAGCGCCGTAGGCTTTCGGCCATGGACTGTCGGCGGGGACAAGTGACCAGGGCGGTTCCGAATGCGGCGCCGAGACTGGTGAGCACAGCCTGTACCGGCCGTGACCAGTCAGTTTCGGCGTCGGCAGGTCGCGGCCTGACGCCATGAGGCCGCCCACGGTCCGAGTCGTGGGCGGAATCGTGGGCGGTTCGTGTTCAACCTCGCTTCAAGCAGGAAGACCATGGCCGCAGCCGATTGCCGCCAAACACCCTGCAAGTCAGCAAAAATCCTGTGGTCCAGCGACCTGCTATTGGCCCAACCGCAACGGTACTGGAGACCAACCGGAGGTCTCTTGGCTTCGAATACGCCAAACAAATTGATGCCCGACTGATGCCGGCGGCGGCGACGCCGGAGGATCGCGCCCCCGAAAAGACCCCGCTCTCGCGGGACTTCTTCGCATAGCGGGGGCCTGCTTCGTCCCCCTGCGCGACGCCCGCCTGACGCACGAGTACGCGCTGGCCTGAACACCGGTGGTGGGTGTGCTCGGGTGCTACACCCCCGCCGGAGTGGCCGGGCTCGTGTCCCGCCCGGACGGGCACGTCGACTTTCCACGCGGCCCTGGCGCTCATTCTGAGGGCGCCACGAGCGCGCATCCGTTGATGTCGAATTCAAGCGTGCTATTTATCATGTGCTGCACGGGGGTTTCGAATGCCAAGCGGGAGTAAACCTTCCGGCCGTCGCAGGAAACGAGGTGGCTTACCTTGAGCGTTACCCGTAGCTTGAGGCCAGTGTCAAACAGCAACTGACCCCGCCCGATGGCTGTGCCAGCACCCCAATGGGTCCAACGGACGTTGGTCGCCAGTTTGGTGGAGCCGACGTACACTCTTCGCGGATGCTGAGCAAGCGGGAACGGCCTGCAATGGATGAAGCACGCAGCAGTGCTGATGTACGCCGGAGCATTAGCTGACGCCGTGCCAACGCCGCACAGGCAAATCAGGATGGCGGCCGTGCACGCGGCACCCATACGAAGTGCGAGTTTGAAGCTTGGTCGTACGGGCATCGCTCCCCTCCTAGAGGTTTGGAATCGCAAGGTCGGCGCCGAGTATAGCCCCCGTCTGGGCGTTGGTTGCTGGGGCGGGCCGCTGCATATTCGCGGAGCCTCGAGGAGCGCCACGAGGCCCCTCCGAGGCCACCGATTGCCGAAGCGGCCGAGCACGACTGCGCTCGGCGTAGCTGCCTCGACAGCGCCGGTGATGCAGTCGAGTAGGCCGCGCTCCGGCCGTCCGTGGCCGAGAACTCCGCGCGGGTCCTGCACCAGAAGCGGCTAGTTGATCTGCTCCGCCATCTCCTTGATGATCTGGTTGATGATTACCTGCGGCACGTTCGCGCGCAGGCGCATTTCAGGTTCGCCACCATCCTTCGGGACGACCTGCACGAACGAAAGGATCACGCCGAGCTCGCCATCGCGGTCGGTGTAGACCGTTTCGATCTGAGTCATCTGCTCGGCAACTGCTTCGCCGAGCGGCTTTGCGTTGATCATGCGGTGTTCCTTTCGTGCTTCTGTTGTCGATTCAGCGCTCCGACATCGGCTTGGGCTTCCACACCCGCGCCGGCATCTCGGCAGCACGAACTTCTACCGGGCGGCCCAGATGGAACAGATCAACAACCCCGCCGGGAGGGCGGTGGACATGTGGAAGAGCCCTCCCGACGGGGCCAGAGAATCGACTGGAAAGGAACGACGGTTCGTATTTCTACACGAATGTCCCGACGACCTGCCGCGCGCGGCGTTACGCCCGCCAAAGTCGGGCAGGTGGTGGGTCGGTGCCGGTCGGGCGACTCTGTGGCCGGGGACGGCGCTCCTGCGGCTCCCGTAACCTCCGGGTGCTTGACACTAGATGAGTAGTGCCACGGCTGGTGGGCTGGTTGTGGCTGTGGGGGAGGGGTTATAGGCAGGCAGATCGAAGTCGGCGGTACTCACTACCAGCGCCGACC
>OLKX01000381.1_pt1 | contig 22362 bp, 24 predicted proteins | sample 1604201 | NCBI WGS metagenome assembly OLKX01 (sample SAMEA104055716, study PRJEB20765) | soil metagenome | biome: Arctic tundra; feature: Polygonal ground; material: soil | place: USA | collected 2011-09 | depth 0-0.5 m
CGGCACGGCGGCGGCGCTGCCCGCCGGGGCGGCGCGCTGCGGCCTCCTCGAGCCGCTGGCCGAAGTCCTCGAGAAGCTGCTCGTATCCGATGTGGCGCATCTCGGTCATGTCTCGAGTGCCTCGGTGAGCGCTTCTGTGTCGAGCACACCGCCGAGCGTGCGCATGCCGCGCGAGACGCGCATACGGGCGGCCTGCTCGGAGATCGCCAGCCGAGTGGCCAGCTCGGGGTAGGAGAGCTCCTCGACGATGCGCAGCGTGATCGCCTCGCGCGCGTCTTCGGACAGCACCGTCAGACCCGCGGCGACCGTCTGGCGCAGATCCTGGAGACCTGCGCGACGGAGAATCTCGGCTTCGGTGTCGCGACTGACGGTCGGGCGCTCGATGCCCAATCGCGTCATCGCGCGGCGCTCGGCGCTGCCGCGTCGGTAATACCGCGCGAGCAGCCGCCGCGCGATCCCATACAGCCACGCCGCGGCCTCCTCGTCGCTGCTGCCGCGAAAGCGCCCGCGACCGGCGAGCGCTTGGGCGAAGGTCTCGCCCCACAGATCGAGGGCGACCTCGGTGTCGCCTGTGCGACGCACCAGGAACGCCAGCAGCTCCGCGCGGTGGCGAGCATAGAGCGCTCCTATATCGAGTCGTCGATCGGCCATCACCTACAAGGTTCCACTTGGCAGCCGGTCGTGACAGGTCAGCCCGATGCGGCCGGTGGACACGCCACTTACCCACCGGGCGCCGACTGGGTTCGCTGTCCGCCTATACGGCTAATTCGATAAGCTCAAATAGCGAGACGGATCCCGTCATCGAATGCGAGGAGAAGTGATGAAGCTCCTACCGAAGGTCCCATCGCGGCTGGTGGTAGCCGGCGCGCTGACCACGGCTCTGAGCGCGTTGCCCGGCGCGGCGTCGGCTGCCCCGGCGGGAGCGCCTGTCAGCGCACACGCCGGGCAAGCGGCCACGGCACGCAGTGCGGCGGCCGGATCGAGGGCAGCGGAAGTGCAGGCGCAGATACTTGCGAGGGAAGACCCGAGCGCGCAGACCGGACCCGGAGCAGCTTTCAGGGCGCCGCCCCCGGCGAACCCGGGCGAAGTGTGCAACACGAACGCAACGACGGTGGTGTTTCGCAAAGAAACAGGAACTGAAGTTCTCTACACGGTCGAAAGCGGTACAGCGATGCGCATCGAAGCGTATGCCGGGCCGGAACAGTATTACGGCCACGCGGCCGGCAAAGCGAACGGCTACTTCTATCGGTACCTGATCGATCAATCCTCATGTCACAAAACGTGAGCGGCCCGGCCTACCTCCTCGCGAGCCCCGAGAGGCGGCGGTCGTAGCTCAGCAGCTTGCCGCCCACCTCTCGTGCAGTCGCGAGAACGATCGCGTCAGGCAGGCGCAGCTTCCCGTGGCGAGCACGGAGTTCGGCTGCCTGCTCGGCGATCGTTTCGGTGAGTGGCACGACCGTGACGCCCATGGCGAGGATGGCCCGGCGCGCGTCCGCGAGGCGCCCGGCGCGTGCAAACGCCACCAACGCCTCGCTGTAGGCGCTCGCCGGGAGCACCAGGCGGCGCCCCTCCCGGTCTGCGGCCTCTACGTCGGCGATCGAGCGATCGTGATGTACGTCCGCGGTATCGAGCAGACCGATCAGGACGCTCGCGTCGAGGATCAGCGCTTCCACTCGTCGCGGAGGCGCTCGAGTTCTCCATCCTTGTAGATGCCGGTGGCGATGCCCGCGTGGCGGCGGACGCGCGAGCCTCGCGTTGCGATCACGATCTCGCCCTCGCCTACTGGACGCACCGTAATCTCATCGCCCGCGCGCAAACCAGCGGCACGCATCGCCTCAACCGGGATGGTCACCTGATTCTTGGAAGATACCTTGGGCACGACCTTTACTTTAGCGCGTTGATAGTAAAGGCGCTTGCGGGCAAGACCTGCCGGTCCCCGGCTGCTGCGCCATTCGAGTGTCCCAGGCCCGCTCCACCTGTCGCATCAGGGCGGGGTATACGACTCGATGTCGGAACGGCGCGATCAGAGCCATGTATGCCGTGCCGAACCTGCCGCGCGGCTTGACGTACACCCCCATCTGTCCCTGATAGCGACCTTCTCCCCGGTCGACCCAGGCCAGGTGCATCACGGCGTGAACAGTCCGGTTCGAAAGCTCAGCCGCCCACTCCACATCGGTGCGGTAGAGGGGCAGGAAGCCATATGAACCGAGATCCAGGCCCGTGGCGCTGTTGCGCAGATCCGCTGGGAGCCGAGCGCTCAACGTGGACTCGGTGTTGTCCGGGATGGCGAGCGGGCCCGGCGCGTCATCCCACCCGAGCCATCCGCCGACGCGATACCGAATACTGAAAAGGGCGCGGGTCGCAAACGACTCCCCGTTGGCCGGATCGAGCGATGCCATCACCTCGAGCAATGTTGCAAAGTCATCGGCGCCGCCCTGCGCTGGAAGCGCCCAGACATCCTCGAGCCTGAAGTCGGGCGCCACCTCGCAGATGCGCCAGCCGTGTGATTCGTGCTCGCTGTTTGAAAGCCTCATGTCGATCTCGAGTCGTGCAGCGCCAAAGAGCTTCGTGCCCGGAGACGATTACATACATGCATGCACGTATCTACAGAGCAAGCCAGCCGAGCGTCGAGCGCGGCGGGGTCCGCGAGCGGCCGCCGCTCAACGCAGGCCGACCGAAGCGCACGCACGCGCAGCGCCTTGCTCGAGTCAGCCGCAAGGGGACTATCCCGCTATGGCTACGCCAACCTCATTCTTGAGCGGGTGGCGAGCGAGGCCGGCTACACCCGCGGAGCGCTCTATCACCAGTTCAAGGACAAGGAGGACCTCGCCTTGGCCGTGATCGATTGGGTCGATGAGACATGGAGGCAGGAGGTCGGCCGGCTCATCGAGCAGGAGTCAGATCCAGTCGTCGCACTGATCGTCATGGCACGCGGCCACGCCGTCTACTGCCGGCGAGACGTCGCACGGGTCGCGATGGCACTGAGACTCGAGTTCAGCGGTCAGGATCACCCTGTTGGGCGTCACCTCGAGCGGGTGTCCGAAAGTCTCGTCAAACGATGCACCCGCCTCATCGGCGCAGGGCGCAGAGCTGGAACGATCCCAGGCGGGCCGCCAGCCAGAGCCGTCGCGCTCGCCTTCATCGGCGCCCTGGAGGGCACGGTCATCCAGCTCGCGGGGCAGGGGCCCCACGATCAGGTGCTCGCGGCGCGCGCAGCGGCCGGCGTACTCGGACTGAGCTGCATACCGGCCCCAGCTCACGAAGCGGTGGTCAACGGCGGGCAGGCGGTAGGCGCTTCGGCCCACTGACCGGGACTTGCGAGAATCGGCGGATGGCTGCGCAGGACAGGGACGCCCACCTCGACAGGGCTCTGATCGGCGGACGTGAGAAGCGCGAGATCGTGATTGTCGACTACGACTCGAGCTGGCCGGCTCGATATCAGCTCGAGCGCGATCGAGTGCGCCGTGCGCTCGGCGCCTCGGCGCTCCGCATCGAGCACATAGGCTCGACGGCGGTTCCGGGCTTGGCGGCGAAGCCGATCGTCGACCTGCTGGTGGCCGTGGCTGACCCCGACGATGAGACCGTGACCGCGACCGCGCTGGAGGCGGCCGGCTATGAGCTGCGGGTCCGAGAGCCAGGGCATCGGATGTTCCGCACGCCCGAACGGGACGTTCACGCGCACGTTTGGGCACATTCTGATCCCGCGGTGACACGGCATCTGATGTTCCGTGACCGGCTTCGTCGATCGCCTGGAGATCGCGATGCGTACGAGCGGCTCAAGCGTGAGCTGGCGGCGCGCGAGTGGGCCGACATGAACGAGTACGCCGACGCCAAGGGAGCGTTGATCGAGGCTATCCTCGCCCGAGCCGACGACTGAGATCGTCGAAGTCAAAGCTCTTTTCGTAGGCCGAAGCGAACTCCATTCTCAGCGGAGGGTAGGGCTATCGAAGTAGTGACCCCGGTCGAGATCGGCGATGAGCTCGGGATGCGTCGGCTGCCACCCGACCAGCTCGCGGGTCAGCGCACTCGAGGCCGGGACGTCGGCCGCGAAGAAGCCTCCGGCCCAGCCGAAGTGCTCGCCTGCGCCCTCGGGTGAGACAGCGACAATGGGGAGATCGAGATGCCGGCCGATGACCTCGGCTATCTCCCGGGTCGGCACGCCCTCCTCGGCGACCGCGTGGATCACCGATCGCCCCGGCGCCGTGTTCAGCGCAAGGCGGAAGAGGCGCGCGGCATCCGGCAGATGATCGGGTGCGCCGGGATGAATGGGCCCCCTTGACTCGCGGCTGCGTCCGGCGGCGGCGAGGTTCTCCCCGGAGCGCGTCAGGCGGCTTCCTGGATGTGTCGTCTGTGCAGATCTTTGGGTACCAAGCTCGCTGTCACCTCGCTGATAACGCGCACGTCTGGCAGGGACAACGACAGGTGACCCCGGAGATCGAGATTCGCCTAACAAGGCGAGAGCGGTTCTACGCCCAGCGACGCGATGTTGGTGAGGCATCGGCGCCACTGATCTGCCAGCGAACCCCTGGCCCGAACTCGAGGACGAGACCAGCGGGGCTGATTAGCTCCCAATAGGGCGGGTCGTCCTCTGCTTCGGCTTCAGCGGGCTTGATGTCGAGGAGCGAGCCGTCCGAAAGCACGCAGCGCAGCTCACCGGATTTCTCATCGATATTGGCATCGTCGATCGAGCGCCCGATCAGCTGCGCGGGGTCGGCCGGCGACCAATCGGCATCTTGGGTGGCGAGGCGCCAGAGCAGCCCGCGCGAGTCCTTGACTTCAACATGCAGGACATCTGGGTAGGCGATGCGAGCAGCAACGATCGACCCACGCATCGAGCCCAGGACAGTCGTTGGTGATGCTGTTAGCTCTACGACGGTCGCCATGACTCCCTCCATTCTTGCAGCCATGCCAGTCTCCATAGCTCATGTCCTCCTGGCCTCCGCCCCGCTCCTTCTCGGCGTGTAGCGCGTCGCTCGCTTCAAAGCGCTCAGAGGCGGTCAAGCCTCTTTGACCACGTGTGGCAGGACAACGGCACGATCGTCGCAGTCAAACCCCGCCCAGCATTCGCGGTCTACTTCAAGACAATCGACCAGGCCAGGCCAAAACTCCCGAACGCCGGCCGGAAACGCGGGGTGACAAAAGCGGGAGCGACGGGAATCGAACCCTCGTTCGGCACCACATCGAGATACGCACGAGGGGCGAGGCGGTCGGTCGCCTCTCGACCGGACGTCACGGCAATCAAGTGTAGCGCTTGTGTTACACTCCAATAAAGCAGAGGAACGGACGGCGGTCCCGATACACCCGCGTCAATCCCCAATCATGACCAAGACTCTCGACACCAGCTACTACGAAAAGCGCCGCCAGGACTGGCTTGCGGACGAGGACACTCGCGCGGAGTACGAGCGAGCGCGGCGCGAGATTGAGCAGATCGACGCTGTCATCCGCTCACTGGACGAGCTGCGGGAGGACGCGGGGATGTCGAAGGCCGAGCTCGCGCGACGCGTGGGACGCAACCCGGCCAGCATCAGACGTCTATTCACGGCCGAGCAGGCACGCCCAGAGCTACCTCTCATCATCTCGATAGCCAACGCGCTGGACGCCAGCGTCGAGATCAAGCGCCGCCCGCGCAGATCGAACGGCAAGCGCGCCGAGGTACGAGCCTGACGGGCTTCAATAACGGCCGCGCCGATTCGTAGGCTGCGGTAATGGTGTGAAATGTCATCTTCTATGCGACCGTTGAGGGCTCCGTGCCGGGAGCGGATTTCCTCGACGGCTGCCCCGCGAAGGTCCGAGGAACGATCCTGGCCGTGCTCGATGCGGTCGCGGCCGCCCCGCCGCCCGCGTTCTCCGGGGGAGGCAAGTGGGAGGCCATGCATGGCGACATGGGTGGCTACTACGAGATCCGCGTCACCGGACCAGGCCGCGAGCAGTTCCGCCTCTTCTGCGTGCTGGAGAACGCCGACGAGCGCACGCTGACCGCGCGTGGCCTACGTGGGCCGGCGATAGCCGTGATCTCTACCGTGCCTACCTGGCCGGAAGGAGCAGCTACGCCAGATCTACCGGCTGCCAGCGAAGGCAGCGATCGTCCTGCTGGACCGTTGGATCGCGTGGGCACGGCGATGTCGCCTACCGTCGTTCGTGAAGCTCGCAAAGACGATCACCGCCAAGCGCCCGGGGATCCTCGCAGCGATCGAACACGAACTCTCAAACGCACGGACCGAGGCGGCGAACACCACCATCCGCCTGATCGCCCGCCGCGCCTTCAGCTTCCACACCCCAGACGCACTCATCGCTCTCGCCAAGCTCAGACTCTCCGGACTCAGCCCACCACTCCCCGGACGAGTCACATAACCGACAAAAACGTCAGGAGAGTCGCAAATGACACCCCGCGGATAGCGATTCGGGTCTGACTACTTTGCGTCGCGGCGGGTTCTAGTCGAGGTCAAATGCGGCTTGGATCGCGGCGACGAGAAGAACCTCTTGATGGTCGAGAAGCACGCCGATCTGCGTTCCGAGACTGTCCGCCGGAACGGTGGTCACGTTGTCGCAGCTCACTACGGACGGTCCGGACAAGCCATTTGCCTCGCCGACAGGCACCTCTGTCGAGAGTCCACGGATCGTCGTGGTTATCGGTGCGACCGTCACCGTCGCCAAGTGCGGACGGACGAGATCTCGCGTGAGAATCAGGACGGGACGAGCCTTGTCGAGACGCGCAATGTGGATGGGGCGCATCAAGCAGCGTCGGGGGCCAGGCCACGTGCGTACTCAGCCAGCCCGGCGAGCTCGTGATCTGGGCCTGTCCGCGCAAGAATCTCGGCATCGCGGGCAGCAATGGCGCGCCGACGCTCGCGCTCGAGCGCCTTGGTGACCACGGCGGCACGACTGCTTCCGCCGCCAGAAACCACCACCTCATCTACGAAGGCCACGAGCTCGTCCGGAAGGCGAACTGCAATCTGTACGCTCATACCAAGATGATACCAGAATGGTAGCCGCTGCGCTGGCCTATCACCGCTTCAGTTCTTGGTCCGGTCGCATCGCTAGTTTCCAGTTGTGCCCGACACGGTCGATGAGGCGCGCAACACCATCGAGGAGAAGGTCCTCGCGGTTCTAACGATGACCGAGGACCCGCCGGCGGTCACATTGAACTCGCCGCGACCAGCCGATCGCGGCCGCCGAGAAGGTCGAGCGCCAGCTCGTTGACTTCATCGCCGGATTCACCGTGGGCGGGACCATCCGCAACGAGATCCTGCGCCGACTCTCCGCGCCAACAGCACCCGAGACCACCGAGACGACGAAGCGCCGTGCCGCGCTTGAGGAGCGCCTGCGCCGCGCCCGCGACCTGTATGAGATCGGCGACCTGCAGCGCCCCGAATACATAGCCCGCCGTTCCTCAGCCTCGTCTTCGACGGCGTGTGGCTCGACGACCACCGCGTCGTAGCCGTCCAACCCAAGCCCTCGTTCCTGCCGTTCTTCGAGCAGCAGTGCCAACGCGGCGCAGCAGCGGCGGGGGTAAATGACGGGAGCGACGGGGGTCGGGCCCTCGTTCGGCACCCCATTGAGATACGGACGAGGGATAGCTTTGGTGCTGGCCTCAGCAGCCGGTAGCCTGTAGGCATGGCAAAGCCACGTCGCAACGACACGCCACACCCACGCACAGGCTCCAGCGGTAAGCCGCAGGAGCTGCGCGCAGCACTTCCTGGCTCGGGGCGCTTGCGACCGGCCACGCGACGCTTGGAGGACGTCCTCACCGAGCGCGGCCCTTTGACCGGGCCGATTACCGACGCCGGCACTCGCGCCCTCGTAGCAGTGCGTGGCGAGGCGTCCGACAGCGAGAATGGCAAGCGCTGAGCCGCCTAAGCAACGCGCGGGCATCCTCTACGTCGATACTTCCGCCCTGCTGAAGCTGCTGGTGCGCGAGGCCGAGTCGACCGCGATCGAGCGCGAGCTCGTCAGGTGGCCGAGCCTCGCCACGAGCATCGTCACCGAAGTTGAGCTACCCCGCGCAGTCGCGCGCGCCCGCCAGGACCGACCCGACGCGGTCATCGATGGGAGCCTGATCCTTCAGGGAGTTATCGCCTCGGCTGCGATCATCGACCTGAGTGAGGCGATCGTCGCCGCCGCACGAAACGTGATCCCCGTCCACGTAGGCGCGCTGGACGCCATCCACATCGCCAGCGCGCTAAGCCTCGATGAAGAACTCGCGGGCGTGGCCACGTACGACAACCGCATGGCGGATGCCCTCGCTCGCGCCGGTGTCAACGTGATTGCCCCTACGTAGCGCGACCGCGGCGCCCCGACCCACTTCACGCCACACAAGTAGAGCCCCCGGCGCCATCGAAGACACACGTGGGGATACGCCTCGCGTTCAGATATCGCGGCGCACCTGGGCTTCGCGCACAACTCGTGGACGACGCGGCGCCTGCGGCCACAACTCGACGCGCTCCGGGCCGCCGGGCGCGTCCGCGATGTTCGCCGCTATGGACTGAACTTGCTCGCGCTAACCGCCGCAGGGCGCCGAGCACTGGGGAAGGCAAGGAGCGTGGGCGAGGTCATCCTGCCTGAGTCTCCCCAGCATCGGATATGGCGGCACTCACGCACGATCGCTCACGAGCAGATCGACGGGTTCCGCCAAGCGCTACGAGGGTCGCTGGCCGAGGCTGGCGCTCTGCTCGGCGCTGAGAAAGTCCCGTCGGATGCGTGGTTCGATCTCGCCGAGCGCTTGAGGAAGGCGTGCTGGCATCTCGGCTCCGCCACACACTGCCTGCACGAGTGGCCCGAGCCCGACGACTCACGTGCCGACACCGACGAGGAGTCTAGGTTCCGAGGACGACGCAGCGTGTGGCAGTGGGACCGGCTATGAAAGTCTGAAAGCGCTTGCTTTCACATGATGTCCACTTGTGGATTCCTTGTCGGAGGGGAAGTAGAAAGCAGAGATGCTCTCTCCTGCAACAAAGCCTCCGGGCGGACTCGCTGCACCCCACTCGCTGTGTCGCCCTGGCCAGCGGGTGCGCCGCTCAGTACCAAGAATCGAGTACCGGCTGAGTTCCGACTGTGATTCCGACTGCGGTTCCGTTTGTGATTCCGGCTGTGGTTCCGCCTGCGGGATCAGCCGACCGCGAGTTTCCTTTGTCGCCGTGAGGGATCTCGTGTCTCGGCGTTTTTCGACATCTCTACCACAACCTTTTCGCCGGCTTTCCGGGGTTCGTTCTGAGGACGAACTTGGGTACCAACTGCGGTACCAACTGAGGGACCATCTGGGGGACCAGGTGCCTGCTTTCGGGATGTCGTGTCTCGCTGATGGCTGTGCGGGATTCCGGCGGTCGTGCGGTTTTGACATCTCTACCACAAGTAACTGTGACCGTTTGATTGCTCTGCTCGCGGCGCGCACGAGTCGTGTCGTCGTGGCTCGTCGTCGGCTTTCCCAGCTTGCGCGGCGTGTCGTGTCTGCGCCCGACTCGCTTGCCCTACGCTCGGATGGGGCGTCGTGATGTCCCAGCAAGCCAGCCACACAGACAGGGGCGCTGAGCGACCGAACGTCCGCCCAGCGACAGCAGCATCACGGGCTACCGCCAGGAGGCGCGCCTCAGCCGGGTGCGACGCGGCCGCCGATCGCCGTTTGGTCTGTGGGACATCCCGCCGGCCGGCTTGCCAGGGCAAGGTCTTGAGATCCCGGCCGGGCTCTGCTCTGATCGGCAGCCACGATGACCCACAACCCACGGGAGGACATCGCCGTGAGCAAGACTGCTTCCCCACCCCCGAGCACCTCGCGTTCGCCCGCTGGTTTGCCGACTGGTGGCTGCGCCGAGGACAACACCTCACCGACCCCGACCGGGATCGTGGATAGCCCCCAGCGCGCCGTCGCCTACATACGCGAGTCAACCGAGGAGCAAGGCCAAGGCTTCTCACCCGACGCGCAGCGCGAGAGCATCCGCCGCTTCGCCCCCGAGAACAACCTCGAACTGACCGGCGAGTACTGCGACTTCCACTCCGGGTGGCGCAAGTCAGAGGCCCGCCCGGAGTTCCAGCGCCTCATGGCCGACGCGGCAGAGGCCAAGTTCGACGTGGTGCTCGTCTTCCACACCTCCCGCTTCGCCCGCAACCAGATCGAGGCCCGCCGCTACAAGCAGCTTCTGCGCGAGCGACTCGGCATCCGTGTTATCTCGGTCTCCCAGCCGATGGGCGAAGACCACACCGACCCGTCCGCATTCCTCGCCGAGTCGATCCACGAGATGTTCGACGAGTACTACTCCGTGTCACTGTCCTTCTGGACACGCAGCGGACTGAAGGAGAAGGCACGCCAAGGGCATTTGGTCGGCAGCCTCCCGTGGGGCTATCTGCGTGACCCGGACACCAAGATCGCCGTGCCGGACCCAGCGCGTGCGCCGCTCGTGCTCCAGTTGTTCGAGCGCTATGCCACCGGACAAGAGTCCGACCGCACGCTCGCCGCCTGGCTGAACGCGACCGGTGCTCGCACCGCGCGTGGCCAGCAGTTCGGGAAGGACACCGTGCGGGAGATGCTGTGTAACGCCGCCTACGCCGGATACGTCAGTGGGCTGCGTGACAAGTCCCGTGCGATCGAGGGTCTACACGAGGCGATCGTCACCGACGATCTATTCGACCGCGTGCACGAGGTCCGAGGATGGCGGACCCGTGTCGTGAAGCCCGGCCCACCATCAGACGAATACCTGCTGCGTAAGCTGCTGCGGTGCGAGCGCTGCGGAGCGCGAATGCACGGCACCCGAGGCTCCAAGACCGCCGTGCGGCGCTACATGTGCTCCACCCGCCGCTACGGGCACTCCTGCGGCGAGCGGATCGTCAAAGCCGAAGCCCTGGAGGACCAGCTCATCGACTGGATACGCGCCTTCCAACCCGACGCCCAACTCCACGACCTGCTCCTGCAAACCCTCAACGCCCAAACCACCGAGCACGCTGAGCAGCCGGCCGCGCGGCGAAACGAACTGCTCGACCAGCTACAGCGCCTGCAAGACCTCTACGTCCTCGGCGACCTCACCAAGGCCCAATACATCATGCGCCGCCAAGCCCTGGAGGAAGAACTCCAACGCCAAGGCCCACCCACCAAACCCGCCATCGACCGCGCCAAAGCGCTGCTCGAAGAGTTCCCCCGCTTCTGGGAGATCGAGACCCAGCCCGCCGAGCGACGCAAGCTCCTACTCTCACTATTCGAGCAAATATGGGCGCAGAACGGGCAGATCGTCGCCGTGCAACCACACGACGACTTCCTGCCCTACTTCCAAGCCATCCAGCACGGGGCGGCACCAGGTGGTGCCGAAGACGGGAGCGACGGGACTCGAACCCGCGACCTCTGCCGTGACAGGGCAGCGCTCTAACCTGCTGAGCTACGCCCCCGCGATGCCCGGAAAACCCGGGACGCGGGCTCCGCGCCCCACCAGTATGCCAAGGCGCGGCCGTCGTCCTCCCGCCGAGCGAAACTGGCCGGACGGCCAACTTTCGATTAGGGTGGCGGCGTGGCGCTCGTCGGTCCTCCTCCGCTGCTGAACTCGAGCCCCTTCAGGGCGCTCGTCAGCGACCTGCGCGACGAACGCTCGGCGCGCGTACCGTTCCCGCCGGGCGAGACGAGGCCGTCGCTGGCCCGCACGCGCCGATTCGCCGCCGAGCCGCTGCCGATGCTGCTGGAGGCCTACGAGCGCTACGGCCCGATCTTCACGCTGCGTGTGTTCCACGGCAACGTCGTGTTCATGCTCGGCCCGGCCGCCAACCACTACATCACCGTGTCGCACGCGTCGAACTTCACGTGGCGCGAATCGCACTTCCGCGACCTGATCGGGCTGATGGGCGACGGGCTTCTGACGATCGACGGCGAGTTTCACCGGCGCTCGCGGCTGATCATGCTGCCGGCGTTCCACCGCGAGCACATCGCGGCGTCGGTCGAGGTGATCGTCGAGGAGACCACCAGGGCGCTCGAGGAGCTCGTGCCGGGACGCCAGATGGACCTCTACGCCTGGACGCGGCACCTCGCGCTGCGCGTCGCGATGCGTGCTCTCTTCGGCCTCGACCCGGACGGCCCGCAGGCTCGCGCGATCGACGCGGCGGGCCTGTTCGAGGAGGCGCTGTCGTTCTATTCGAGCGACTACTTCCTGCGCGTGCTGCGCGGACCGCGCACCCCCTGGGCGCGCCTGCAGCAGGCCGCGCGCAAGCTCGACGGGCTGATCTACTCCGAGATCGCTCGCCGCCGCGCGAGCGGCGAGCGCGGCGAGGACATCCTCAGCCTGCTGCTCGACGCGCACGACGAGGACGAGAACCGTCTCAGCGACATCCAGATCCGCGACGAGGTGATGACGCTGATGTTTGCGGGCCACGACACGACGACCTCGACGGTGTCGTTCATGTTCTACGAGCTCGCCCGCCAGCCGGCGATCGCCGCGCGCCTGCGCGCCGAGCAGAAAGCCCATTTCGCCGGCGGCAGCCCCGACACCGCCCAGCTGGTCGCCGGCGAGCTTCCGGAGCTCGAGATGGCGCTCGACGAGACGCTGCGCAAGTACCCGCCCGCCTGGGTGGGTCCGCGGCGCGCGGTCGAGGCGTTCGAGTTCGCCGGCCACACCGTTCCGGCGCGCGCCTTTGTGAACTACTGCTCGTGGGCCTCCCACCACCTGCCCGACGTGTTCGAGGACCCCGAGGAGTTCCGGCCCGAGCGCTTCAAACCGGAGGCGCGCGCGGCGCTGGCGAAGGGCGCCTACGTGCCCTTCGGGGGCGGCTCGCGGACGTGCATCGGCATGCGCTTCGGCCAGCTGGAGGTGCGCACGATCGCCACGCTGATCCTCTCGCGCTTCAGCCTCTCACTGCCCGACGACTTCCGCCTGGCAATCCGCCAGATGCCGACGATCAGCCCCAAAGACGGCCTGCCGGTGCTCGTCGGGGGGCCTGACTAGCGCAAGCTTGCGCTGATCGTGAGGCGATAGGACAGCGGCTGGGACTGGGCGACGCTCGCGCCGACGCCTTCGACGTGCACGTGCGGGTCGGAGAAGAGCGTGAGCTGAAAGGCGCCGAGCAAAAGGCCGCGCGGGCGCGCCACGAGCTTGCCTTCGCGCGCCGCGGCGACCGCGTCGACGCTCGCGCCGATGCCGAACAGGCCGCCGCTGCTCTGCACTTCGACCTCGCCCGCTTCGCTGCGGATCAGCCTCAGCGAGAAGCCCGGCGGAAGCGCCGCGCCAACGTCGGCTTCGCTGGCCTGCGCCGCCGCGCTGAGCGCGCCGCCACGCTTGGTGAGCATCGCGGCGGTGACCCTCAGCCGGCCCAATTCCACGGCTCCGGCCTGCACGTCCATCCGCGACACGCCGCGCGATTCCCACAACAGCGACGCGGCCTGCGCGGCGCTGAGCTTCAGGCTGCGGGCCCGCACGCGCACCGAGTCGACGTGCCCCCACAGCAGCTCCACGGCCGGCCAGGCGCTGACGTGGACACTCTCGACCTTGCCGTAGCGACCGATCCGCGAGGCGATCATGCTCTCGGCGATGCGCGGCAGGATCAGCTGAGCGAGGCCGAGCACGACGATCGCGGCCAGCACCACCCCCAGAACGACGGTCCTGGCTTTTCGTCCGTCGACTCGCCGCATCTCCCGGAGCTTCGCAGGAGATGCGGCGCGCGGTGTCGACTCGCACGCTGTGCGCTGTGCGCCTCGAGCGCTCGGCTAGACCGTTGGCGGCGAGGAAACTGCTCGGCGACGCTTGCGGCGGGCTGCTTGTCGATGCTGACGGCCTTGTTCATCTGCTGGATCTCTCAGGCCGCCCTGGCGCGGAACGTCCGATCAGGAGACGAAGGGCCTGATCGCCACGCCCCGTGGGCGGGGGCCCGCGCGCAGCTTCACCGTGGCACGCCGACCGGCACGGTGTCCCTTTCCGGGAGCTTGGCCGGCGATGCCCATACTGGCTCCCAGATAGCTGGGAATCGAGAGCGTCACGGTCCGGCTCTTGCCGGGGCCCCGGATCGCGAGTGCATAGTGCTGTTGTACGCCGTCGGAGAGGTGAACGGTCAGCGTGTATCCGACAGCACCCGCGATCGTCCGCCAGTCGACCGTCACCGTCGCGCCGTGGCGCTTCACCTTCAGTCCTCGCGGCGCCGGGAGCGGGGGCGGCGGGGGTGCCGTGTAGTGGACGAGCGTGATGTCTTCACGCGGATGACCGTCCTGGGCCACCCAGGCGATGATTTCGTGCCGGCGGCCGAGATCGCTGGCGGGGCTGAAGGTGAGCGCGCCATGGGACCCGTGAGCCGGGCCCAGCACGCGGAGGCCGTGGCCCTTGCGCGCGTCCACAAAGGCCGGGCCGATCCAAACGTCTCCGCTAGCCTTGAGCTCCCCCCAAAGCGGGGCGCGTAGCTCAGTTGGCTAGAGCACCTCGTTTACACCGAGGGGGTCGCCCGTTCGAGTCGGGCCGCGCCCATCGCCCGTCACCGAGCGGTTCACGACACCCACCTGAAGATGACCGACGACTCCCCAATCCGCATCGCCGTGATCGGCTCCGGTCCGGCGGGCTTCTACGCGGCGGGCCACCTCCTGAAGGGAGGGGGCGAGCGTGTGGAGGTCGACATGATCGAGCGGCTACCCACGCCGTGGGGACTGGTGCGCTCGGGCGTGGCGCCGGACCATCCGAAGATCAAGTCGGTGACGAGGGTGTACGAGAAGACGGCCGCGCATCCACGCTTTCGCTTCTTCGGCAACGTGACGTTCGGCGAGCACGTGTCCCGCGAGGAGCTGCTCGAGCACTACCACGCGATCGTCTATGCGACGGGCTCGCCGTCTGACCGGCCGCTCGGCATCCCCGGCGAAGACCTGCACGGCTCGCACGCGGCGACTGAGTTCGTCGGCTGGTACAACGGCCACCCCGACCACACCGATCTCGAGATCGACCTGACCACCGGCTTCGCCGGCGGTGCCCGGGCCGAGCGCGCGGTCGTGATCGGCAACGGCAACGTGGCGATCGACGTGGCGAGGATGCTCGTGCTCGCGCCCGAGGAGCTCGCCCCGACGGACACCGCGGATCACGCGCTCGAGGTGCTCGCGCGCAGCAGTGTGCGAGAGGTCGTGGTGGTCGGTCGCCGGGGTGCGGCGCAGGCGGCCTTCACCAACCCGGAGCTGCTCGAGCTCGGCGAGCTTGCGGATGCCGACGTGATCGTCGACTCCGAGGAGCTCGAGCGAAGCCTCGCCGTCGAGGACCTGGCGGCGGCCGAGGACATCACCTGCCGTCGCAACGTGGAGATCTTGCGCGAGTACGCCGCCCGCGAGCCCGCCGGACACGACAGGCGGATCGTGCTGCGCTTCATGCTCTCGCCCACCGCGCTGCTGCCGGCAGAGAACGGCCGGCTCGGCGCGGTCGAGCTCGTGCGCAACGAGCTCGTCGCCGCGCCGGACGGGCGCCTGCGGGCTCAGGCGAGCGGAGAGCGGGAGACAATCGAGGCGGGCCTGGTGTTCCGCGCGATCGGCTACCGCGGCATCGCGCTGCCCGGCGTCCCATTCGACGAGCGCGCGGCCGTGATCCCCAATGTGGGCGGCAGAGTGACCGACCCGGACAGCGGCGACCCGCTGCCGGGGGAGTATGTGGTCGGCTGGATCAAGCGCGGCCCGTCGGGCGTGATCGGGACGAACAAGCGAGACGCCCAGGAGACGGTGGACGCGTTGCTCACCGACCTCGGAGCGCTCGGCGAGGCGGCACCGGCCGGCCCTGCGCACCTGCCGGGAATCCCCGACGCGGCGGCGATCGAGGTGCTCGTGCGATCGCGCCAGCCGCTGCTCGTCCCGTACGAGGGCTGGGAGGCGATCGACCGCCACGAGCGTGCGCTCGGCGAGCCGGCTGGGAGACCGCGCGTGAAGCTCACGCGGATCGAGGAGCTTCTCCGCGTGGCCGCCGCCGAAGAACCGTAGGAGTCGACGCGCTGTCCCTCCCAACGGCCGGGCCGGTCTGCCAGACTGTCGCGCGCAGGCCCCGTTAGCTCATCTGGTAGAGCGCCGGACTTTTAATCCGGTGGGGCGAGTTCGAGTCTCGCACGGGGCACTCAGGAAAGCGCTGCAAAAACCCGGCTATTTGGAAATCCCTGAGGGCCGTCCACGAAGTCTTGGTCCCGAACTGGTCCCGAGATCGGCTCAGACGTTGCGCACCGCGGGTGAGTGTTTTCCCTCGCCGTGAGCCGCACGATCGGGATGGTTCGGTTTGCCTTGGCGGCGTCTCGACGGTAGGTCGCGTAGGGCGCGAAGACGTGGTCGGCGAGCGGCGTCATCGCTGATGACCGCGGGCCCGCGTTGGGACACCGCCGAATGTCACGTGAGGATGGGCGCGAAGGTTGTGGAACCAGCCGGGGTGGCGCGCAGCGCCAGCCTTCGAGGCGATGATGGTGACAATCTCGCCGTCGTGGAAGTAGATGACGGCGTTGCGTCGCACGCCACCGCTCTTGGCGCCCCGTGTCTCGAGCAGGGCCGTGGGCAGACTGAGGCCCAGCCCGAGGTGACCGTGAGTCACCCGCGCAGAACGGGATCGAGCCTCCAGACGAGGTTCGCCGAGATGAACCGCCCCAGGGGGTGGCGGAGAAGGCCGCGTAGAGGCGGCTGAAGCGGCTGCGCGGACGGTAAGGGTCGACGTACTTCACCGGAGGGGCACGGGCGGGATTCTCCCACGCGGCTCGCGCCCAGCCGGTGCGAATATGCATGTCAATGTCATCGCAGCCCTCCAAGGAAGCGGTCAACCGTGCGGGTGCTGTCGTCGCGGAGTTGGTCGACGCGTACAAGCGGGGCGCCTTCGAAGAGTTGACGCGTCTCGAAGAAGACGATGAGCGCCTCGACGCGGCGGTCGAGCTGATCGACTGGTGGCGCAGCCTGCACGCGAAGCCGCTGACGTCGCTCAGCGCCAACCTTCGCTACTACCTGAAGGCGCAGGGCCCCGTGGTCGTGACTCAACGCCTGAAGCGGGCGCCGACGATGATCGACAAGCTCCTCCGGGAGCCCACAATGAAGCTGACGCAGATGGCCGACATCGGCGGATGCCGCGCGCTACTCAAGGATCAGGCGGCGGTCTACGCGGTCACGAAACTGGTGCGCCGGAACTGGGAAGTCGAGCGAGTCCGCGACTACGCCGCCGAGCCGAAGGAATCCGGATATCGAGCGGTCCACCTGATCGTCCGCCGCAAAGGCCGGCTGATCGAGGTGCAGCTCAGGACCCCACTGCAGGACGAGTGGGCGAACCAGGTAGAGGAGGACTCCCGTCGCGTCGGGCGTAACTTCAAGGGCGGAGAGGGCCAAAAAGAGGTCCATGACTACTATGCTGTCGTCTCGGAGCTCCTGGCCCTCAGGGAACAGGCCGTGGAGCCCGATGAGGATCTACGGCAGCGCCTCTTGACTGCCTACGAGACCGCCCAGCCCTATCTCACCAACGACTCGGGAGGGACACGATGAGCGCCACAGACATCCGCCACTTCCTCGTCATCTACGACATCGCCTCCCGCCAGGCCAACGTCGACGACCGATTCGACAACGACTACGAGGCCGCCCTCGAGGCGTACGCCGAGGCCGAGCAGCTCTACCGTGGCCGCGCCGACGTCGAGGTCGTGCTGCTCGGCGCCGACTCTCTCGAGACGATCAAGAAGACCCACTCCAGCTACTTCAGTACCCGCGAGGAGGGCTTCGAGCGGTTCTTCTCCGTCAGCGACCTCGTCGCCTCCCTCAAGCCCTAGCGTCCACCGCCGTCGGAGTCCCAAGATCGACGCGGACCGCAGCGCGGACGGACCCTTGGGGCTGACCAGGCCCCTGGATGACACGTGATGAGAAGCGGCTGCGGGGGGTTAGTTTGGAGCGCGGCGGACGGGCGGCGACGCGCCTTCCAGGAGACGATCCGGTAGCTCATGAGACCCGGTCCGCCGAATGGGACGGCGCAGAGCAGTCCGCCGAGCAGGTCGGGCATGGAGGGCTAGAATGCGCGCTATGGCGGTCGATTCCGCACACCCTCCAGGCACGCTAGAGGCGCCGGAGGTGCGGGCGCTGTTCGACCGGGTCGCTGGGAACTACGACCTGCTGAATGGGATCATGTCGGCTGGTCTTCATCACGGGTGGCGGCGTCGTGCTGCCGACTTGGCGGCTGTTGGTCCCGGTGATCGGGTGCTTGACGTCGCGGCCGGTACGGGCGATCTGACGATCGAGCTGGCGAATCGTGTTGGCCCGGGGGGCGAGGTCGTGGGCTGTGACTTCTCCGAGGCCATGCTTGCTCGGGCTCGTGTCAAGGCGCCGGGTTTGCGCTTCGAGCTTGGGGACGCTTTGGCTCTCGACTTTGCCGATGGAGAGTTCGACGCGGCGACCGTCGGCTTCGCGGCACGGAACTTCTCCGACTTGGAGCAGGGGCTGGGAGAGATGGCCCGAGTTGTGCGACCCGGAGGCCGGGTGGTGATGCTTGACTTCACGACGCCTCAGCGGCCGCCACTGTCGACTTTCTTCAAGATCTGGTTCGACCGGATGGTGCCGGTCCTCGGTCGCCTGGCCGGACAGCCGCAAGCCTACGCGTACCTCTCGAGATCCGTGCGACGCTTCCCGGGGCCAGTCGAGCTGGGTGCGACGATGGAGCGCTGCGGCCTGACCAACATTCAATACATCGTCACAGGTGGAGGCATCGTCACGCTTCACGTCGCCGAAATGCCGGCGTAGGCAGCAAGGCGCGCGTGGGGCGAAGCGTCAGGGCGCGCCCTGCAGGGCTTCATCGTGATGACCCATCCGCTCGAAGTCGGGAGCGCCCGCGTGGTGGCGACCAAAGTAATCCAGCCATGAGCGGCCAGTGCTCGCGCTCGTATTCGAGCATCCAGCTCCGGAGCTCCTCGGATGTTGCCGGCAGCCCTCCTAGCGGCATCTGCTCGGCAACACTTAAGACTTCTCGTTTGCTGCCTCGGGACGCACCGACACTCGCCGGGTCAGCTTTGCTCGTCGCGTTGACGCCTGCGCGCTTCAGAGGCCTGCAGGCGGGCGAGCGCTTCAGCCGCCCGGTGCCGCGCATGCTCTGCGCGAGCGAGGGTCACTTCGGCGCGCGTGCGCAAGGCCCGTTGTAGCTCGTCGGCCGCGCGCGCTCGGGCGGCTTCGATGTCCTCGCCATCGGGAGCGGCGAACGCGTCGAGGACCGCCTGCTGGTCGTCGAGCACATCCTGGCGCACGCCCTGCGCGCGCTGGTTTCCGTCCAGCTGGGCCTGATGTACGTCGCGGCGCTCCTGTGCGAGGCCGATGTCGGCCTGGCGCTCGGACTGCGCGACCGTGACGACCGTGGATCCCGGCGCCGCGGAGGCGATGTCGGCGTCGAGCGCCAGCTGTGCGGCGTCGAGGGGTTCCTGGTCGCGGTCGGCTCGTGCCTGCTCGCGGTCGGCGATCCCCTGATCGAGGTCGACGACCGCCTGCTCGTGGTCGAGTTCGCTCTGCGGTTGCCCGCGCGGATTCTCTGGCGGGTGACTCACGCGCCGCGCCCCGGCTCGGCCGTTGTGAGCACCGGCGCGGGACGGCCCACGTGATAGCCCTGCGCGTAGTCGACGCCGAGCGCGCGCAGCAAATCCATCGTCTCGCCGTCCTCGACGCCCTCGGCGACCGTCTGCAGCCCGAATCCCTGGGCGAGGTTGACGATCGCCTGGATCACGCTGGCGCTCGCCGGGTTGAAGCGCAGGTCTGAGACGAACTCGATGTCGATCTTGAGGTAGTCGATCGGCAGCTGCTTCACGTAGGTAAAGCCGCCGTATCCGGTGCCGAAGTCGTCGAGCGCGATCTTGCACCCGAGACGGTGGAGACGCTCGACGAAGCTCCTGGCCGCCAGTTCGTTGCTGACCATCGTCGTCTCGGTGATCTCGAAGACCATCCAGCGCGGGTTGGCTCCCGTCCGCCTGACGGCTGCCTCGATGTAGTCGACGAGCCGCGGGTCGCTGATCGAGCGAGCTGACACGTTGAGCTCGATCGGCATGCCGCCCGCGGCGTACTCGGCGGCGCGATCGATCACCCAACGGTCGATCGCGGCGATCTGCCCGAACTGCTCGGCGACGGGCAGGAAATAGCTCGGCGGGATCAGCCCCGGGAGCGAGGAGCCCTCGGGGTGGCGCATGCGGATGAGCAGCTCGTGCTGCACCACCTCCCCGCTCGCCAGCGCGACGATCGGCTGGGCGTGAAGCACGAAGCGATCGCCGGTCAGCGCCTCCTCGACGCGCGTGACCCACTCGAGCTTGTCGAGGTCGTTTGCCACCAGCAGTTCGTCGGCCCTGCGCCTGGTGATGTCCTCGAACACCACCACGCAGCCCGCGGGCCCATCCTCGGTCGCGAGCGGCGAGGCCGTGTAGGAGACCGGCACCTCGCTTCCGTCCGGCCGGATGAACGTGTCGTCGGGGACCCGCACCGTTTCGCCCCCTTGCCACGCTCGCAGGATCTGACACTCGTCGAGAGGGCGCTCTGAGCCGTCGGGCCGGCGGTTGTGCACGAGGCCATGCATCTGGCGCCCTGCAACTTTCTCCATCGACCATCCGAGCAGGTCTTCGGCAGATTGGTTCATGTACGTGGCGTGCCCGTCGGCGTCGACCGTGAAGACGCCCTCTCCCATGCTGTCTGTCACGGCGCGGAGATGCTTTACCGAGTTCCCGAGGCTGAGCTCGGACTCCTTGCGCTGTGTGATGTCCTCATGGGCGACGACCACGCGGAGCGCTCCGGGGCCGTCGTAGCGCGTTGCCCGCAGCTGGAACCAGCCGCGTTCGTCGGGGCTGTCGCACCTGTACTCCAGCGAGAACGCCCTGGCGTCTCCGGCGGAGATCGCACGCAGCCCTCGTGCGGTTCGGACCGCGTCCTGTAGCTCCGGCGCCGCGTCACACGCCGCGAGATAGTTCGCGCCGACCTCCGCGGAGCCGGGCGCCGCGGCATTCGCCGCCGCGTACTCGCGCCAGGCGCGGTTGACCGTGACGATCTCGCCATGCTCATCGAGCACCACCACATGAGCCGAGAGCGAATCGAGCGTCGCCTGAAGGAAGTCGCGCGCGCCCTCGAGCTCGCGGTGGGCGACCTCGCGCTCGCTGACGTCCTGCGCGGTGCCCCGCACACACAGGAGCCGGCCCTCGGGGTCGCGCACCGCCCGCGAGCGCACCTCCAGCCACACCGGACCGGCGGGCAGTGGATGCACGACGGTCCTGAGGGACTCCTCGCTCGTGCCCTCGACATAGGCTGCGAAGTCTGCGCACACGCCGTCGTGCTCGCTCGCCGGGATCATCGCGAGCCATTCCTCCAACGTGATCAGCGTGCCGGCTGCCATGTCGGACTCGGCGAGAGCCTGGAACACGAGCACGTTGCCCGTCTCCGGCTGCCACTCCCAGCTGGCGAGCCGAGCGACGTCGAGCGCCTCGCGGAGGCGCTCCTGGGCTTCCACGAGACGCTCGCGCTTTCGCTCCGCGTCAGTGACGTCACGGAACGAGAGCACCAGCCCGTCGACTGTCCCGGCGACTCCCCGCAGCGGCAGGTAGTTCACCGACAGGGATCTCGCCGCGCCATCGCGGTCGACCTCGACGGCGACACCACGCACCTCTCGACCGCCGGCGAGAACATACGAGCCGACGTCCAGAGCTCCGCCGTCGTTCGGCTGGCGGGCCGACAGCGTGCTCCACCAGTCGGCGTCCGATGGGAGGCTCTCGAGCTCGATCCCGAGTATCTCGGAGGCCGCTGCATTGGCCTGCAGCAGAGCGCCGTCGCGGTCGACCACCACGACGCCCTCCTCGAGCGCGGCCAGCACCGACGCGTGGACGCTGCCCTCGACCGGCTGCAGCTCACCGGGGCGCCCACGGCGAGCGTCACGACGACCGGCCGGCGAGCTTCCACCGTTCGCGGCTGCGTCGCCGGTCGGCGGACTGTGAGGTCCACCGCGCGACGGGCTGCTTACGCTGCTTCTACTCACCCAGCCTCAAATCACTCAGACACCCGGGGCGGGAACCTAGATGCCGAGCGTCGCTGAGAGCAGCGCCGGAAGGTAAGCAACCGTCGAAGGTGTATCGACCGAGGGCCAACGTTTGGCCGAGATCTCGACGCTATCTGGACGGATAGTTTCATTTGACATACCCATTCGTCCAACTAGAACGCTGTTTGCCGCTCCTCTCTCCCCTGGTGCTCGCGCGGCCTCGCGATACCCGGGCGTCGGCGCGGTCTGCTCGCCAGGCGCTCGAGCGTCGTCCCGCTCGCCGGAGCGTCGGCCGACCGCGCCCGCTGAGGCGACCGCGCCGGCTAAGGGCCTATCGCAAAGACCTTGGGGGAAGGGATTCTGCGATGGGGGGCGTAGTCGTGGGCTATGAATACTCATGTGTCGGGCGGGATGGTCGAGGCTGGTGGTGATGGAGCAGTCGCGGTGCGCTCGGGTCACCGGA
>OLKX01000421.1_pt1 | contig 22319 bp, 26 predicted proteins | sample 1604201 | NCBI WGS metagenome assembly OLKX01 (sample SAMEA104055716, study PRJEB20765) | soil metagenome | biome: Arctic tundra; feature: Polygonal ground; material: soil | place: USA | collected 2011-09 | depth 0-0.5 m
GAGCTCCAACACCGCCTTGGGACGACCAAAAGTAGTAGCCATAACGACACACTACCACACTTACCACCCGAATTAAAGACTCAGGACACTAGGTAGCGCCTGGGGCATCGCGTGTGGCTCGGCGGTGCCGGCGATCGGTGCGTGGACGCTGATAGCGTGAGGGCATGGCCACCACAGCCCCCAGCGAGTCCACACCGCAGCGGCTGGCCACCATCCGCGAGCAGATGAGCCTGCTCTCGGATTATCTTTGACCCGGCTGCGCTGGGCGAGCGTGTAGCGACGCTCGAGGCCGAGATGGGAGCCGCCGGGTTCTGGGACGACTCCGAACGGGCGGCCGGAGTGTCGGCGGAGCATGCTCGCGCTTCGCGCAGGCTGGAGACCTTCAGTGCGCTCGCGGCCGATGTTGAGGATCTCGACGGGCTCGCCGAGATGGCCGCCGAGGAGGAGTCACTGCAGGGCGAACTCGACGAGCAGATCGCGTCAGTCGAGGAGCGCCTCGCGGCGCTGGAGGAGCAGCGCCTGTTCGCCGGGCGCTACGACGTCGGCGATGCGCTCGTGACGGTCAACGCGGGAGCCGGAGGCACCGATGCTCAGGACTGGGCAGAGATGGTGCTGCGCATGCTGATGCGCTGGGCGGAGCGGCGGAGCTTCGAGGTGGAGTTGCTGGAGGTGAGCGAGGGCGAGGAAGCGGGGATCAAGTCGGCTACCTTCCGCACCTCCGGTGAGAACGCCTACGGGCTGTTCGGGGCCGAGCGGGGGGTCCACCGGCTGGTGCGCCTGTCGCCGTTTGACTCGGCGCACCGCCGTCAGACGAGCTTCGCCGGCGTGGAGGTTGCTCCCGTCGTCGAGGACACCGGCGAGATTGAGATCAACGAGGACGACCTGCAGGTCGACACCTATCGCGCGTCCGGTGCGGGCGGTCAGCACGTCAACAAGACCGACTCGGCGGTCCGCATCACCCACCGCCCGAGCGGGATCGTGGTGCAATGTCAGAACGAGCGCTCGCAGTCCTCGAACCGCGGGACCGCGATGGCGATGCTGAGAGCGAAGCTGCTCGAGCGCAAGGAGCGCGAGCGCCAGCAGGAGATCGCGGCCGAGAAGGGCGAGGCGCAGGACGTGAACTTCGGCTCGCAGATCCGCTCCTATGTTCTGCACCCGTACACGATGGTCAAGGATCACCGCACCGGCCACGAGATGGGCGACGTACAGCGCGTGCTCGACGGAGACCTCGACGGCTTCGTGCGTGCCTTCCTGTTGAGCAACGCGACGACGCAGTGAACGAGCGGGAAGCGCTCGAAGCGCTCGTGGCACGCGCCCTTGACGAGGACATCGGCGCGGGCGACGTGACGAGCGCGGCGACGGTCGCCGAGGAGGCACGGGCGCGCGCGCTGATCTCCCAGAAGGCGCCCGGTGTCATCTACGGCATGCAGGCCGCCGAGATCGTGTTCAGGCAACTCGACGCGGGCGCGCGGATCGAGCATCTGACCGAGGAGGGAGCCTGGCGCGAGCTGGGGCCGGTGATGTCGATAGAGGGCGACGCGCGTGCGCTGCTGGCGGGGGAGAGGACCGCGCTGAACTTCCTCGCCCATCTCTCGGGCGTGGCGAGCATGGCGGCGCGCGCCGCCGAGGCCGTTGAGGGCACGGGTGCGCGGGTGCTCGACACGCGCAAGACGACGCCCGGCCTGCGCGGCCTGGAGAAGGCCGCGGTAGCGGCGGGCGGCGCGGTCAATCATCGAGCGGGCCTCTACGACGCGATCCTGATCAAGGAGAACCACGTCGCAGCCGCCGGCGGCATTACCGCCGCGGTCGAGCGGGCGCGCGCGCTGTCCCCCGACCTGGCCGCCACGCTGGAGGTCGAGGTGCGAAACCCGCAGGAGATCGAGGAGGCGCTGAGCGCCGGTGCGCCGCGGCTGCTGCTGGACAACATGGACGTAACGCAGCTGCGCGCTGCGGTTGCGCAGGTGGCTGGTCGCGCGGAGCTCGAGGCGAGCGGCGGGGTGACCCTGGAGACGCTCCGGGAGCTCGCTGAGACGGGGATAGAATGGGTGTCGATGGGCGCGCTGACGCACTCTGCGCCCGCTCTCGACCTCTCCCTCACACTGGAGGCCCTGCCATGAACCTTCCGATGGCCCCTACCCTCACAGACTCTGCGGGAATGTCGGCGGCGGAGACGGCCGAGATGCAGGACGAGGTCCGGACGCTTGCCGCCGAGCGCGGCGCTGTGATCCTCGCGCACAACTACCAGGTGCCCGAGGTCCAGGACGTGGCCGACTATGTCGGTGACTCGCTCGGCCTCTCGCGTCGAGCGGCCGCGAGTGACGCCGAGACGATCGTCTTCTGCGGCGTGCACTTCATGGCCGAGACCGCGTCGGTGCTGTGTCCGGAGAAGACCGTCCTGATCCCCGATCTCGACGCCGGCTGCTCGCTGGCCGCGTCGATCGACTCCGAGCAGCTGGCCGACTGGCGCGCGCAGTATCCGCGCGGCGTGGTCGTGATGTACGTCAACACGACCGCCGAGGTGAAGGCGCTGACGGACTACTGCTGCACCTCGGCCAACGCGGTCGAGGTCGTGCGCCACATCTATGAGACCAATGGTCCAGACACGGAGATCCTGTTCGGCCCCGACATGTGGCTCGGCGCCTACGTCGAGAAGGAACTCGGAAAGCGGATGCACGTGTGGGACGGCGAGTGCCACGTGCACGCGGGCATCCGGCCGTCGGACATCGAACTCACCCGCGCGGCGCACCCGGGCGCGGACTTCCTGATCCACCCCGAGTGCGGCTGCTCGACCAGCGTGATGGAGTACGTCGCCTCGGGCGACGTGTCGGCCGAGGGCGTGCACATGCTCTCGACGGGTGGCATGCTGAAGTACGCGGAGGCGGCCGAGGAGGCTGCGCGCGACGGCGCCCCAGGCGAAGGCAGGGGCGAGCAGCGAGGCCGCAAGCAGGCCGTGGTGGCGACGGAGATCGGGATGCTCCACCCGCTGCGGATGGCAGCGCCGGACGTCGACTTCATCCCGGCCAACGTCGAGGCGTCGTGTCAGTTCATGAAGATGATCACGCTGGGAAAGCTGCGCGACGGGCTGCGGGAGATGAAGTACGAGGTCAGGGTCCCGGCCGAGATCGCCGAGCGCGCGCGCGTGCCGATCGACCGGATGGTCGCGATCGGGTAGAGCTGTCCGGAGCGGTGTTGGCGTATTCGCTAACATTCGAGGCATGTCCACGGTCCCGGGCACCGTTGCTGCGGCCCTGATCCGACAAGTTCGGCACGAGAGCGGTTTCAACCAGGCGGAGATTGCCCGTCGAACGGGCATCCACAGCTCCGTGCTGAGCGCATACGAGCATGGACGCAGGCAACCGTCGGTCGCGGCGCTGGCGCGGATCGCGGCCGCGGGCGGACTGGAACTGCGGCTTGATGCCCCGTCGGTCGAGCGCTCGTCGGTGCGTAACGGCAGGATTCTCGCTCAGGTACTCGATCTCGCGGAGCGGCTCCCGTATGAGCCCAGTCCGAAGCTCGCCTACCCACCACTGTTTCGCGCAGTCGCTTGAGCCTGCTCGGTGAACGCCTGCTCGCCGTTCACGATGCCCTGACGAGGGCTAACCTTGCGCATGCGATCGGAGGTGCCGTGGCACTCGCGTACTGCACGGTCGAGCCCCGTGGCACGCGCGACCTCGACGTCAACGTGTTCGTCCCGCAGGTGCGTTTCCGCGAGGTTGTCGATGCCCTACCTGACGGGATCCGGGTGACTCCCGCCGACGTCGCTATCGGCGAGCGTGATGGCCAGATCCGGCTGATGTGGGGTGAGACACCCGTTGACCTCTTCTTGAACAACGTCCCTTTCCACAGCGAGGTCGAGAGGAGCGTTCGAGAGGTGGACTTCATGGGGCGACGGATTCCGGTGCTCGGCTGCACGTCGCTCGCCGTGTTCAAGGCGATGTTCGACCGCACGAAGGACTGGGCCGACATCGAGGCGATGATGGAAAAGGGCTCGATCGACCTCGATGAGCTGAGCCGATGGATCGACGAGATGACCGGTTCCGATTCGCGCCGCGCTCAACGGCTTCAGGAACTGCGCGGCTCCCTGCCCCGAACAGAGCTCGCTGGGCCCGACGGCTAGAACTCCTCGGCCGAGTGCGGCCCGACGCAGGCCACGGCGAGATTGTCGGCCACGCCGGCGGCGACCTCGCGGACCTCGTCGTAGGTGACGGCGTCGAGCGCGGCGATCGCGGCGTCGGGGTCGATGTCCTCGCCGAAGACGATCGTCTGGTTGGCGGCGTAGCGGGCGACGGCGTTGGTGTTCTCGAATGCCAGCACGGTGCGTCCGGCGGCGTAGGCGCGCGCCCGCCTGACCTCCTCCTCGGTCGGCCCGTCGTCGCGCAGCTCGTCGACGATCTCGCGCATCCGGGTGTACGCCTCGATGCACTTGCCCGACTCAAGGCCCGATCCGAGCTGCAGGATCGGCACATCGGCGAAGGAGTGGTCGATCGCGTAGACGGAGTAACAGAGGCCGCGCTTCTCGCGGATCTCCTCGAACAGCCGCGAGCCCATCGAGCCGCCGAGCAGCGTCGAGTAGATCGACAGCGCGGCGCGCTGTCGCACGTCTGAGACGGCGACCTGGGGGCGGTAGATCATCCGCAGGTGCGACTGGTTGGTGTCGCGCTCCTCGACGAGCTTCGACGGGGCGAAGGACGGCGCGGGGTCGTAGGCGTCGGGTTCGGGCAGCGATGGAAAGCGCGCGAAGCACTCCTGCAGCTGCTCCTCTGAGGGGAGGTGCTCGAGGTTGCCGGCGAGGAACGCGCCACCGCGCGCGCCCGCCCAGCGGCGCTCGCGGAACGCGACGATGCCCTCGCGGGTGAAGCTGCGGAGGTTCTCCTCGGGACCGAGCACGGTACGTCCGAGCGGATGCTCGCCGAAGGCGGCGCGGTCGATGAGATACTCGGCGACCATCGAGGGCTGGTCGAAGGCGCGGTTGATCTCCTGGATCACGACGCCGCGCTCGCGGTCGAGCTCCTCGGCGTCGATCCGCGGGCGCCCGACGAAGTCGCTCAGCAGGTCGACCGCGGCGGCGGCGCTCTCGGCGCGAACGGTGATGTGGAAGGCCACGAGATCGTGGCTGGTGTAGGCGTTGAGCACGCCCCCGAGATGCTCGGCGGTCTCGTTGACGTCCTTGTAGGTGGGGAACTTCTCGCCGCCCTTGAATACGAGGTGCTCGAGGAAGTGGGCCATGCCGTTCTCCTCGGGGCGCTCGTTGCGCGCGCCGGCGTCGAAGGCGACGAGGATCGTCAGCGCGCGCGTGCCGGGCAGCGCGATGCGGTGGATCGGCATGCCGTTTGAGGGGACCGTGCTGGCTGTGAGGGTGGCCATTGGCTGAACCCTAGAAGGTTCGCGCGGATCTCGGACCGGGCCACGGCTCGACTACGCTTGCGCTCCCACTCATGACCACATCGAAACGACTGTCACCGCGGGCGCTTCTTGCCCTGCTGCTCCCGATCGTGCTCGTCGCGGGGCTGTGGCTGGGCGGGCATCCCGAACATCTGCCCGGGTTCCTGCGGAACACCTTCGTGGCCGACCATCAGACGCGGGTGGTCGACGAAGCGATCCAGCGGATCGCCCATGACTACTACCGCCCGGTCCCCACGAGTAAGCTCTCCGACGCGTCGATCTCGGGCGTGGTGGCGAGCCTGGGGGACCGCTTCTCGCACTATCTGACGTCGAGCGAATATCGGGAATTCAACGCGCCGCCGCACTTCACGGGGATCGGCGTCGCCGTCGGCCCCGATCGCAGCGGCCTGCTGATCGCCCGCGTGTTCGACTCTTCGCCGGCGTCGCGAGCTGGGTTGAGGGCCGGCGAAGTGATCGTGGCCGTCAACGGACGAGCTCTGGCGGGGCTCGCTGCTGAAGCGGCGACGGCGCTGATCAAGGGCGAGCCGGGCACGGACGTCTCGCTGCAGATCGCGCGGCCGCCGAGCAAGCACGCTGCCGGCGCGGCGAAGCGGACGTTGAAGATCACGCGGGCGACGATCTCCGAGCCGGTGGTGGCCTCGACGAGTCGCACGCTGCACGGCGTCAAGCTTGGGGTTGTGGCGCTCGCGACGTTCAGCCCAGGGGCGCACGGCGAACTTCGCGAAGCGGTCGAAAAGGAGCTGCGAGGGGGCGCTCGCGGCCTTGTGCTCGACCTGCGCGCCAACGGCGGAGGGCTCGTCGAGGAGGCCCAGCTGATTGCGAGCGTGTTCGTCGCGAAGGGCACGATCGTGAGCACGCGGGGGCGCACGCAGCCGACACAGACGCTGATCGCCACCGGCGGAGCGATCTCGCCGAAGATCCCGGTCGTGGTGCTGGTCGACGCCGACACCGCGTCGGCAGCCGAGATCGTCACGGCGGCTCTCCAGGATCACCGTCGCGCGACGGTCGTGGGGACGCACACGTTCGGCAAGGGGGTCTTCCAGGAGGAGGAGGCGCTGTCCAACGGCGGCGCGCTCGACATCACGGTGGGGGAGTACTTCACGCCGGCGGGGCGCAACCTGGGGGGCGGCGGGGTCAAGCAGGGCGCCGGAATCACTCCGGAAGTGAAGATCGCGAAGCGAGAAGTGGACACGCCCCACGGTCTCGACGTGGCGCTGACCACGCTCGCTGCGAAAGTCAAGTGAGCAACGCACGCCAGCGCCGACCGGGCGGCTCGACCGCGTCCGGCCAGCCGGCGGGCAGCGGTGCGGTCGTCGCGGTGCTCGAGCGGCGCGGGCGCTTTCTCGCGGCGGCTCCGCTGTTTCCGCAGGTGGAGGGCGCGGGCAGGCAGCCGCGTCGAGGAGGGTCGTCGAGCATCGCGCTGAAGACCGCCCGCCCGCTTCGCGGCGGCGGCCGTGACGCCCGTGTGGGGGACCTGGTGCTCGTGGAGGCAGCGGGCCGCGGCGCGGGTGCGCGCATCGTGCGGATTCTCGGCCGCCCGGACGTGGCGCGGGACGTGATCGAGGGGCTGATGCTCGACCGCGGTCTCAGCCGCGGCTTCGACGCGGCCGTGGAGCGCGAGGCGAGGGCGGCGGGCGAGCACGCGCGGCGCTCTGACACGGCGCGTCGCGACCTGCGCGGGCTGGCAACGTTCACGATTGACCCGGCGAGCGCGCGTGACTTCGACGATGCGATCTCGGCGGAAGCGATGGGGGAGGGGTCGACGCGGGTGTGGGTGCACATCGCCGACGTCGCGGCGCACGTGCGGGAGGGCTCGCTGGTGGACCGCGAGGCGCGCCGACGGGCGACGAGCGTGTATGTTCCCGGCGCCGTCGAGCCGATGCTCCCGCATGTGCTGTCGAGCGGCGCCTGCTCGCTGGTGCCGGGCGAGGATCGGCCGGTGGTGACGGTGGAGATGGATCTGAACGGCGCGCTGGTCACGAGGACGGCCTTTTACCGCGCGATGATCCGCTCCGACGAGCGGCTCGACTACGAGCGCGTGGACCGGATCTTCGCCGGCGCGGAGGCAGCGGCGGAGCCGTGGGGCGAGCCGCTGCGGGCAGCACGGACGGTCGCTGCGGCGCTGCAGGAGAAGCGCGAGCGCAGCGGCGCGTTGGTGGTCGACTCGCAGGAGCCGGAGATCGCGTTCGACGAGGAGGGCAACGTCGCTGAGATCACGTCGCGCACGCAGACGGAGTCCCACCGCCTGATCGAGCATCTGATGATCGCGGCGAACGAGGTGGTGGCGGCGCTGCTCGCACAGCGGGAGGTGCCGTGCCTGTTTCGCGTGCACGAGCGGCCGGAGCCGGAGCGGATCGAGCGGCTCGCCGACCAGCTTGCCACGCTGGAGGTGCCGACGCCGCCGCTGCCGGAGCGGATGTCGGGCAACCAGGCGGCGGAGCTCGTGGGCGAGATCTCGAGGCGCGTGGAGCAACACACGCGGCGCACGGGGCGCGGCCGGCTGGCGCTCGGCTCGCTGGTGCTGCGGTCGCTCAAGCAGGCGTACTACTCGCCGAAGAACCTGGGTCACACGGGACTGTACTCGGCGAGCTACTGCCACTTCACGTCGCCGATACGCCGCTATCCGGACCTGGTGTGCCACCGCGCACTGCTGTCGGCGGTTGGAGGCGGCGAGCGGGCGCCGCAGGCGGGAGACATGGTGGAGCTCGGCGTGTGGAGCTCCGAACGCGAGCGCGACGCGATGAGGATCGAGCGCGGCGCCGACGACGTGGCGCGCTGCTTTGCGCTCGAGCGGATGCTGTACGAGAACGGATTCGAGCAGGTGTTCGAGGGTGAGATAACGGGCCTGATCTCGGCCGGCGCGTTCGTCGCGTTCGGGCCGGCGGTCGACGGGGCGCCGGGCACGGAGCTCGCGGCGGAATACGAGGGCATGCTGCCGGTGAGGATGCTGCGCGCCCCGGGAAGAACGGCGAGCACAGCGAAGGCGGCGAACGCGACGGCCGCGGCGGGAAAACGGCGGGGGTCGCCTCAGCGCGGCGCGCAGGGCGGGCGCAACGAGCGCGCTCGGGCGGCCACGGAGCGCGAGTGGTGGGAGCTGAACGAGGAGGGGACGATCATGCGCGGGGAGCGCACGGGCGCGACGCTGCGGCTGAGCGACCCGGTGGAGGTGCGGGTGGCGCGCGTGGACACGGTGCGGGGCCGTGTGGATCTTGTGCCGGCAGGCTAGGCTCGAGGGATGGCCAAGGGCAAGGGAAAGCGCAAGATCGGCGCGGGCGACGTGGCGTCGAACCGGTACGCGTCGCACCGCTACGAGCTGATCGAGCGGCTGGAGTGCGGCGTGGTGCTGGAGGGCACGGAGGTGAAGGCGCTGCGCACGTCGGGCGCGCAGCTGAAGGACGGCTACGCGGCGATCCGCGAGGGCGAGCTGTGGCTGCACTCGGTGCACGTGCCGCCGTATCAGCCGGCGTCGCGCGAAAATCACGAACCGGAACGCCCGCGCAAGCTGCTGCTGCACCGCAAGGAGCTGGACCGCATCGCGGCGCGGGCGCAGGAGCGGGGCCTGACGCTGGTGCCGACGAGGATCTACTTCAGTGGCGCGCACGCGAAGGTCGAGATCGCGCTGGCGCGAGGCAAGGATCTGTATGACAAGCGCCAGTCGATCCGCGAGCGCGAGACCAAGCGCGACATGGAACGCGCGGTGCGCGAGGCGCACCGCTGAGCGGCTTAGAGCGAGGTGAAGCTGTGGTTGCCGCTGCTGAGGATGTGCGCGGCGTCCATCCCGAGCGCGAGCACGACGACGAGGCCGATGTAGACGATGCCGACGAGCAGACGGTTGCGTGGTGAGACGCGGTAGTAGGCGGCGCTCTGAAGCGTGCGCGACTTGCGCTCCTTCCAGCGCCTCCACGTCTCGAGGCCTCCGAAGAAGACGATTATTAGGAGGATGGGGTTCGGAATGATGAACAGCATCGCGACGAGGGCTGCGAAGCCGATGAACCACATCCAGGGCGCCATCGCGGCCATCGCGCGGCCGCCGTCGAGTGGCACGACGGGCAGCAGGTTGAAGAGGTTGAGGAAGAAGCCGAAGTAGGCGAGCGCGCGGAGCAGGTCGCTGTTGGTAGCCTCGCCGATGCCGAGGCAGACCGCCGAGCCGGCGGTGCCGAGGATCGGGCCGGCGAGCCCGACGCGGGCCTCGGCGAGCGCGTTGTCGCCGAGCGACTTGGCGGTGATCATGGCGCCGAGGAAGGGAATGAACATCGGGGCACTCGCCTTGATGCCCTCGCGGCGGAGCTGGATGACGTGGCCCATCTCGTGGATGAACAGCAGCACGACGAAGCCGAGCGCGAAGGTCCAGCCCCAGAACAGCGAGTAGGCGGCGACGGACACGAGCGCGGTGCCGGCGGTCGTGAGGAGCTTGAGTTTGGGCAGCAGCAGGAGGCCGCCTTTGATCGCGGCGAAGAACTTGGCGACGAGCGCGCCGATGGCAGCCAGAGCGCTTCCGATTCGACGTCGCACGGTGCTGCGGTCGCGGGGCACGGGTGTGCCGAACGGGTCGCGCGTGTCGTGTGCGGGATGCGGCGGCAGTATCTCGCCTTGGACGGGCCCGCCTCGGAGCACAGGGCCCGGTGCCGGGAGTGAGAGCTCGCGATTTTCCATAGCACCCATTGTGGCACTGCGGATAAGCGTTGCCTAACGGATCGTGGCGATGCGTTCGAGCCGGCGACCGTCCGACGGGAATCGGGTTTTTTTCGGAACGTGCGGGAAGGAGGCGCGGAGGGGCTTGCGCACGGGCGCAGCGGGAGCTACTTTGGATCCAGACGCGGCACCGAACCGCAAAGAGCGAGGCCACTGAGGTGTGAGGCCGCGCCACCCACGAAGCGAGGCCCTCGGGCCGAACGGAGCGGGTTCCTCAAGTGGTTCGGGGCCGCGTCGTTTTTTTCGCCCGCGGCAGGCGCCTTCGCCGTTCTTTTCCCGGCGGGCGCGCTGGCGGGGTAGACTGGAAGCGCAGCGACATTCCCGGGGACGACAGGCTTCGACGCGGTCGGTTCGTGGGGGTGGTGGCGAGTCGAGGTCCCGGGCGGCCTCGTAAAACACCCGGGAAAACCATAAGTGCGGACTCACATGAGTACGCCCTCGCCGCTTAGTCAATAGCTAAGCCGTGAGGTCTCGGGCCCCGCTTGCCTGCGGCGGGGAAGGCCGGGATCAGAAAGCAGGCTCAACCGGTGCGGTCCGCCTCTGCCAATCCGGGGAAACTCAGGAGGCTGGTCCCCGACAACCCCGCCGGCGAGGCGAGTCGGAGATGAGATCAGAGCGCCGGCTACGCTCGTAGAAGCCATCTTCACGCGATTGCGGACGTGGGTTCGATTCCCACCGTCTCCATGTTTTGCCCGAAGGTCGAACCGCCAACCTCGTGGTTCAACTCCCTCGCTCCCCGTCCATATTGGGTCGCTGGTGCGAAGCGATTTTGGCTTTGCGCCCGCGTACGGGAGTAGCGTCCGGCGCGGTGCATCGTGACTGTAGGTCTGTCCCGGCTGTTCGCTGGTCCGACGGGCGCAGCGGTGCTTGCTGGCGGGTGATCTTGGAGTTGCATGATTGTTCAGCGTCGCGGTGGCGGCGCTACTGTATGGGCATGTTCGATGAGGCGGTCATAGCTGAGGCTGCGCGGCGTCTGTCTGCTGCGGCACCGGATGCGCAGGTGATCCTGTTCGGCTCGCACGCTCGTGGCGATGCCGGCCAGGGCAGCGACCTCGACTTTTTGGTTGTCGAGCCCGCGGTTGAGGATGTGGTGGCTGAGTCGGTGCGCTTGCGCCGGACGCTGCGTGGGCTGGGCCTGTTTGCGGACATCGTGGTCGTCAGCGAGATGGAAGCAGAGCGGTGGCGCGACGTGCGTGGCAGTTTGATCCACGAGGCGCTTTCAGACGGTCGCGCAATGGCGGCGTGATGACGCCGGGCGATCTCCCACGTGTCCTGCTGGGCGTAGGCGGTGCTCGGCTTTGACGAGGCGTTGGTTGGTTGCGGTGGGGTCCGTTGCGGTAGCGGATGTGGACAGCCCTCGCCGCTGGTAGCAGAACTGCTACCATAATGTCATGGCGAGCATTCCGCAGAAGGAGTTGAGGAACAATGTCGGAGAGGTTTTGCGTCGTGCGGAAGCCGGCGAGCATCTGACGATCACCGTTTCTGGACGCGCTGTCGCGGAGTTGGGGCCGGTGCGCACGCGACAGTGGGTTCCCAGCCCCCAACTCGCAGATCTTTGGGCGACCGCCACAGACGTAACCTTGGAGGCCGATCTTGAGCAGCTTGGCGGCGAGGTGCTCGATCCGTGGACGACCTAGCTCGTGGCGGTGTTGCTTGACACTTCGGTGCTGATCGCTGCTGAGGACGGCCCGGACGAGGATGCTGCGATCAGCGTCATTTCGCTGACGGAGTTGCACTTCGGCGTGCTGGTCGCGCGCGACGAGGAGGCGCGAGCGCGCAGGGTCGTGCGACTCGGTGCGATCGAGGCTCATTTTGATGCGCTTCCGTTTGACGCCGTGGCGGCACGTGAGTGTGGGCGGCTGCACGCCGCGGTGTCACAGCGCGGCGGTCAGCCTCGCAGGCGCGCGCTGGATCTAGGTATTGCCGCGACCGCGAACGTGCATGGGGTGCCGCTGCTTACCTACAACACCAAGGACTTCGAGATCATCGCCGACCTCGTCGATGTCAGAGCGCCATAATCTCGCTCGCAGTGTACGTACGCACAGCGTACGCAAGCCAGTTCGAGATGAGCCCTGAATCCCGCATTCCAGAGCCAGTCTCTGCCAGGACTTCGCACCTCTCGAACCCACCGTCTCCACTTTTTCGGACGTTGCGCAAGACCAGGCGCGACGATTGCTCGGCTGTTCACCCTCCGTCCTCCGGCCACGGGGCTGAAATCCAACCCAGTGCGCCAATGGCATCTCGAATGCGTGCTGACACTATGCCCTCGTTGCCAGAGCAGTAGTAGTCGAGGTAGCAGCCTCCCTGGCAGGCAAGGTGGGAGACGACGCCGCCCGCATAGCGCCAGCTCATCGAAACGGGCTCGCTGTCGGCGTCTGGGCGGCGCCAGCGCATGTTGCAGAGCGCGCCGTACAGTTCATGTGCGAAGGCATCGTCCGTACGCACGCGCTCGGACAGCGTACGAAGTGCGACTTCGAACGCCTCGGACTCATCCCTCGGCACCGTGTCTGTGCTCGATTCACCATTACTTTGGTGGCTCTGCATCGAAAGCGCAGTGTAGCGTTTTGTCTGCAGCCCAGCGGGTCGATTCTTCGCTTGTGGGCGCGAGTACCGTCGCAGTCCGATCCTAGGCTTTGACGTGTGCCCAGAATCGCCAGCTTCGACGGTCTGGTCGTCAAAGCTCTACTTCAACGACCACTCGCCTCCACACGTCCATATCTACGCCGGACGCGTCGGCCATCCCGGCGTTCAGGCGGCGCGCATCTCGATCGATACAGGCGACGTCGTCGACGGCCAACTCGCTCCAGCGAAGGCCGCGACTGGTGCGAGCGACACCGCGATGCGCTGCGCTCTGACTGGCAGCTTGCCCAGCTCAATCTCCACCCAGCCGGGCGCTACGATCAATAGCTATGGAGCCTTCTATTGCCCCCGAGATGGTCGCGGTGATCGCGCGGCCCGAGCATACGGTCCGCATTGTGTTCGCCGATGGCGAGGTCCGCGACGTGGACATCACGCCACTGCTCGATACGCCCGCCTTCTCGCCACTGCGCGACCCGGCTTTGTTCGAGCAGGTCAAGATCGATGAGCAGACCGGAGCAATCGTTTGGCCCGGTGATGTGGACCTGGATCCAGACGTGATCTATGCGGCGCTCGATCTCGGGCCGGACAAGGCGCGCATCTACGTCCTCGCTCCAAGCGTCGCTGCCTGACGCTTGGAGAGCGCGGTGACAAGGCGCTGAGCAGCGCCGACAGCACGTCGCTACGAGGCGTCAAGCGCGTGGGCGCCGAACGTCGCGCGGTTTGCGCAGCGTACGGCCCTCTCCATAAAGAGCTTGAATAGCTGTGATGACTAGGCTATTCTAGCCCGATGGTGGTCGCAACCATCACCGAAGCCAAGAACCGGCTCAGCGCCCTGATCGATCAGGTGCGAGCCGGCGAGTCGATCCTGATCGTCGATCGTGGAACTCCGGTCGCACGGTTGGAGTCCGCGGTGAGCGCTGCCCCGGATGCTGAGGGACGGATCGCTCGACTCGAGCGATCCGGAGCCGTTCGATCCGCACGCAAGCCGCCAGCGATCGAGTTGGTGTCGACCAAGCCCCCGGTTCCCCTGAATGGAGCAAGCGCCGTGGCGGCCCTGCTCGAGGAGAGGCGCGACGGCCGTTGAGGTTCTGGGACAGCTCCGCGATCGTCCCGTTGACCGTTGCCGAGGAGACCACCGAGGCGCTGCAGGCGATCGCCGGGCAGGACCCGGTGATGTGCGTCTGGTGGGCGACGGAAATCGAGTGCGTGTCCGCGCTGTCGAGACTTGAGCGGGAGGGAGCGCTCACGGAGGCCGCGACCACGGCTGCCCTCGAGCGTCTGGACTCGCTGGCCGAAGCCTGGAACGAGGTGCAGGCGACCGCGGCGGTACGAGGCGCCGCGCGGCGCCTTCTCCGCGTCCACGCCCTGCGGGCGGCTGACGCGCTGCAGCTTGCCGCGGCCGTCGTCGTCGCCGAGGGCTTGCCCGCATCACTGCACATCGTCACCGCCGATGACCGGCTCGCGACCGCCGCGCGACGCGAGGGCTTCGCGGTGGATGACATCGACCGTACAGCGTGACGGGGCGCGCCGCCTGTCGAGCCCACCGTCTCCAACCTGATCGGGCTCACCGAGATCTCGGCTATCGGGCGTCTCAGCAGAGGCGCCGGCGGACCCACCAGAAGCAGAATCCGACCAGGATGCGAGCGAGGCCGAGGAAGATCGCTGTCTCGTATCCCTGGACCACGCGTTCGGGATCCTTGGGCTGTGGGCCACGAACATCAGCCCCGAAGGGCCAGTTTCGAACCCAGGTTGGAACCGGATGGCAGGGCCGTGTTGATTTGCTTCGGGGATATGAGATTCGGTCGTAGCCAGTAGGTCACGATCAGCCGGACGCCGACGAATGCGATCAGCGTGGCGGCCATCGCAGGGAGGGTGCGGCGTATCAGCGCGCCGGCAGTGACGGCGAGCGCGAACGCGAAGGCGGCGTAGCCGATCGCGACGATGCCGCGCTCGTCGAACACGCCCTGAGCGAGCCGCTTCATGTTGACCTCGTCGATGGGGCTGAACCAGCAGCTCACCATCACGCTGAGCAACTCGGCGACGGCGATGCTTGCGAGCCCGACGAGCGTGATCTTGGTCGCGAGCCAGTGTGTGCGGGTGATGCTCTGCGTCCATACGAGCCGGTAGGTGCCGTTCTCCAGCTCGCGAGCGAGGAGCGGCGCTCCCCAGAAGATCCCGGTGAGGACCTGGATCGCGAGCACGAGCGGGCCGAGCAGATTCCGCAGGAAGCTCTCCTGAGCTTGCGCACAATCTCTCGGTCTGGACGCAGGACGGAGACTTCGACGTGCTCGCCGAGCTGGCGTCCCCAGGGTCCGACCTTCTCGAGCGCCACGAGCACGGCGATCAGCCCCATCCAGGTGAGGCTCATCACGCCGAGCGCGAACAGCGCCGCCATCAGTGCCCAAGAAGATCCGAGACACCATCCCCCGTTTTGCAGACCCACAACGAAGGCGCCTTGCCGCGTGCTCTGCCACGAGGTGTCCAAGAATCGCAGCGGCTCGCGGCACCTCAATAGAGAAGCGCGCTTGAGCGGGGTCAACTGGTAAAGCGCGGCGAGGGCCAGAACGCCCGCCGCGACCCAACGGCCGCCGCTGTGCCAAGCCAGCGAGCCGGCGAACAGGCTCTTGCCAAGCTCGAAAAGGCCGTAGGCGCCGATGCCCGCGGCACTCCAGACGAGCAGGTAGCCGGCGGCGAGCAGGAGAACCCGGCTGAGCTCGCGTCGAACCGTCGCCGCAAAGGCGGCTGCCGTCGGCGCGAGCGACGGCAGCATCATCGCCGCCATCATCGTTGCCCACACGCCCGTGAACCAGCCCACGGAACCGAGGGCGGTCCCCGGTCCCGCGTCCATCCCGGCCATCCGGTCTGCCGTGGACCACCACGCCAGCCCAGCGGCGGCGAGCAGTGCCGCGACGATCCGGAGCTCCGTGCGCATCGCGGTCAACGGCGAGTAGGTGACCCCGCCCACCCCGACGCCGCGCACCGCGCCGGTCGCACTCATGACAGCTCCGACTGCGCCGGAGGAGTTCTCCACGGTTGTCCCGCCCGCTGACATGGCCGCTGCTCAGCCTCCTTCGTATTCGTCGTGGCGGCGCCACCACATGCCGGCCTCATTGCGCCCGAGCGGAGCGCGGTCGAGCCACGAGTACATGCCCCAGAGGCCGTCAACGCCTCGTCCGTAAGCCGAGTAGGTGTGAAACACGACACCATCCTCGAGGGCGAATGCGCTCATGCCGGGCCCCTCTTTTCTGAAGGTCGCGGGATCCGTACCAGCGCCGGACGCGATCTCGATGAGTGCGGGACTCTCCTCGGACGGCCGAAAGTCCGCGGTCCGGAAGTTGTAATCGACGGCGCCTGACTGCCATTCCTGCTGGGTATGCGATACGTGGAAGTCGTAGTTGAAGTCGCTCTCGAATGAAGACGCCCACGGAAAGCTCCAGCCCATCCTCCGCTTGTAGTCCTGCAGCTTTGCCAGCGGGGCCCGCGACACCGCCGTGAACGCGACGTCGTGATTGGCCAGGTGCACCACCGAACCGGAGAAACCGTCCGCGATCGCCGAGCAGGAGGGACACCCTGCGGTGAAGTCGGGCCCGAACATGAAGTGGTAGACGAGCAGCTGCGAGCGCCCTTTGAAGAGGTCGGCGAGGAACGCGGTTCCCTCGTCCGTCTCGAAGCGGTACTCCTTCTCGATCGGAACCCAGGGCAGGTCCTGGCGCATCAGCGCCAGCTCGTCGCCACGCCGCGTCCACTCCTTCTCGGCGTCGAGCAGCTCGAGCCGCGCCGAAAGCCACGCTTCACGAGTTCCGGTTCTGTGATCGGTCATTGCACTCTCCTTGTCGGTGTTAGAAATCGATCCCGGCTTCGGCCTGTACGGACTCGGCGAGCCGCTTGATCCGTGCCAGGCGCGTGTCCCACTGCGCGGCCACTCGAACCATTGCTTCGGCGGCATCGTCGAGCCGCTCGGGGCGCACCGCGTAGCGCACTTCCCGGCCGCGCCGCCGGCGTGTTATCAGGCCGACACGGTTCAGCACGGCCAGGTGCTTGGCGACTGCCTGGCGCGTGACCGGCAGCCCCAGCGCCAGCGTCGTGGCGGTCGCCTCGCCCTGCTCGAGCAGGGCGTCGAGCACGCGCCGGCGCGTGGGGTCGGCCACCGCCGCCCACAGGGCGTCGTCCTCGGCGACCGCGACGGCCATCACGGAGTCGCGCCGCGTCGCTTCGATGCCACGTAATCGAGCATTTCACCGAGATGCTTCTCCCAGCCCTGTTCGTGGTCTTCGAGGTATCGGGCCTTGTCCTCCTCGTCATGCGTCACGGCGTCGATGCCGCTCTCGACGACCCGCAACCGTGTCCCATCGACCTCCTTGATGAGGCTGAACTCGACCAGCGCCGAGTTGTTCTCATCCGGGCCCGCGCCGTCCGGGTGGTTCCAGCGGAAGGAGAAGCGGCGGAACGGTTCGGCCTCCATGACTCGAATCGGCACGATCGCGTCGAATTCCTTGTCTCCGCCGCGGCCTCCGGGGCGCCACGTGAGCGTGCCGTCCGCGCCGGGGCGACGATCGATCTCCGCCTCGTCGCTGAACCAGCGGCTGATCTGCTCGGGTTCGGTTATCACGCCCCAGACGACCTCCGGGCTCGCCTCGATCAGGATCTCTCGTTCGACGCTGTCAGCGGCCACTCTGGCTCCTCCTCATGTTGATGTGCAACCGATGGTTGCGAAGTGTACCCGGGCAGGATAGCAACCAACGGTTGCGTGTCCGCCGGTCACGCCGTCGTTGGGCCTGCTCGTCCGCTCGGCGGACGCCGCCGCGCACGGCCGCCACGTCTGATCTCGTCAGGAAGCAAGCTGTCGCCTCGTCCTGCCCGGGGGCTCCGCCCCTGCGCTGCGGCGGCCCGTTCTGATCGTCAGCGCCGATCAGTACAACCGCTCTGAATTGCGGACGGTCACTATCGTGGTGCTCACGAGCAACGTGCTGCTCGCTGCGGTTCCGGGCAACGTTGCCGTCTCGGCCCAATTGGTTGGTGTCGAGGAGGACTCCGTGGCCAACGTCACTCAGGTGGCCACCGTCGATCGCGGGGCGCTGGAGCAGCGCATTGGCGCGATGCCCGACTGGGCGATGGCGCAGGTTGACGCTGGCCTCGCACGCGCATTGGCGCTCGGCCGCCCGCGTTAATCGCTTACAACGTGACGTGGCGGCGAGGGACACCGCGCTTGCCGATCTCCCGGGCGCCACGGAGGAGGCGCGTCGCGGACACGCGTCTTCTGCGGCTCTCTCTGCCGGCGCGCTGCCCCGTGGTGATGTACAGCTACGCAGCGAAATGGGCTTGCCGACTACGAGCTAACCTCGCGTGGGCGAAGCACGTCGGTAAGGTTGGCGCTCGTCCTACCGAGGAAGCCCAAATGGCACACGAGTTCAGCGCATCGACTGTGATCGATCGACCCATCGAGGAGGTGTTCGCCTTCCTGGCTGACGGGACGAACGACCCGAAGTTCAGCCCGCGGGTCCAGGTGATACGCAAGACCACAGACGGTCCGGTCGCCGTCGGGACCGTCTTCGAGAGCACCGTCAAGGATGCCGGGATGACGACCCAGCGGAAGTTCGAAGTGACCGACGCGCAGGCGCCCACCAGGATCCGCTGGTCGGAGCGGTCGAAGAACATGATCACCGTCCCCGAAGGCGGCTACGACCTCGAGAAGGTCAGCGATACCCAGACGAGGGTCACGATTCGCAACACCTTCGCGGGCCATGGATTCGGCAAGGTCATCGTGGGCTTCGCGTTGAGGGCGGCCATCAAGGATGCGCCGGCGTTCGCCCAGCGCATCAAGTCGGCCACCGAGGCGTCGTGATACCTCGGTCTCTAACGAGGGAGGCAGGGGCTCGGCGTTCCGGACGGCTCGGAAGGATCCAGCGGGTCGCCTCGTGGTCCCGGCGATGGCAGCCGCGATGAACCTGCTGTCGGTCGGCGGAAGAAGGTGCGAAGAGCGTCGACCGCGGTTGGCGCGATCGCTGTAAAGAGCCGCAGCCGCGACCGATCGCGCGGCGTGGCCGCCCACCGGGCGTGAGCGGGAGTTCCGGCCGCAGTCGGCTCACCGGCTCGCGACCGAGGCGCAGGAGATCCTCGAGCGTCTACGCAGCGGCGGCCTCGTGTCGCTCGGGAAAGGGCTGATCTCGCGCGCTGGCGAGCTCGAGTTGGGCGTTGGCCTGCTTGGCCCGAGCGAGACGCGATATGAAGCTGGGCAGTTCGCGACCGCCGATCTGCGAGCGATGCGGGTCGCTCTGATGCACGCCACGAAGGAGCTCTGCGGCGCCGACCCGCTCTCAGCCGGACAGCGAAGCCGCCAGCTGGTGCCGGCGGGCGTCCGCGCGCTGCCGCCCCTTCGCTCTGACGAGTAAGGCAACTTAGGCATCAACCATGATGTGTTATCGCTGAATAGAGCGATAGCAGATCATAAGTGATTGGTGAACGAGATATCTGTGTGCTAAGCTTTGCATCAGATCAGATGCGTTATGAACCTATATCGATACAAAACATCAAAAGCCATGCATCTAGATGAGCTGACAACTGATGCTGCCGTTCTGGCGGAGCTTGGCCGGCGCTTGATGCGCCATCGCATCGCGCGCAATTGGACCCAGGTCGAGCTGGCTGCCGAGGCGGGGGTCGGGCAGGCGACCGTGCAGCGCGCAGAGCGAGGTGAGTCCGTGCAGATGACCTCGATGATCAAGCTGCTGCGCACATTGGAGCTGCTCGCCGCACTCGACGTTGCCGTGCCCGACTCGATCGACCTCCCGATCGCAGAGCTGGAGCGCGAGCAGCGCAAGGTCCGTCGACGCGCAAGCGGCCGGCGCGGCGGTCCATCCTTCGAGCCAGCCGAGCAGCAATGGGTCTGGGGCGATGCGCCGGATGCTCATCGATGACCGTCGCAGCGGTCACGCTCTGGGGATCGCGGATCGGAGCCGTCTCGATCGCCGAGGGCGCCCGCAGCGCGACGTTTCAATACGACCCCGCATTCGTGCGCAGCGGCATCGAGATCGCGCCCGTGCGGATGCCGCTGCGGAACCAGCCCTACAGCTTCCCCGGCCTGCCCGAGGACGCATTCAGTGGGCTGCCGGGCTTGCTCGCCGATTCGCTGCCCGATCGGTGGGGAACGGCGCTGGTCAACGCCTGGCTGGCGTCGCAGGGACGAGCGCAGTCGAGCTTCGATGTCGTTCAGCGGCTCTGCTACTCGGGGACGCGCGGCGTCGGTGCGCTGGAGTTCCAACCGGCGCATGAGCCGGCCGCGCCCGCGAGCACAGATCTCCGGGTCGACGCGCTCGTGCGGCTCGCGAGCGAGGTGCTCGCCGAACGTTCGGAGTTCGTGGCCGAGCTGACCGAGCATCCTGAGGAGGAGGCGATGAAGGCGATCCTCGCCGTCGGTAGCTCCGCGGGCGGAGCGCGACCCAAGGCGTTGATCGCCTACAACGACGCCACCGGCCAGGTCCGCTCCGGGCAGGTCGATGTCGGTAAGGGCTTTCGGCACTGGCTGTTGAAGTTCGACGGCGTCTCGCGCTCCGGCGACCACGGGCTCACCGACCCCGAGGGCTGGGGCGCGGCGGAGTACGCGTACTCGAAGATGGCTCGCGCGGCCGGGATCGAGATGACCGAGTGCCGGCTCCTGCAGGAGGGCGGGCGCAGGCACTTCATGACGCGCCGCTTCGATCGACCCGACGGTGGCGGCAAGCTGCACATGCAGACCGTCGGCGCGCTCGAGCACGTCAGCTACAACGAGCCGGGCACCTACAGCTACGAGCAGGTCCTGCTGCTGATCCGCCGGCTCGGCCTCGGGACGCCTGTCGTGGAGCAGCAGTTCCGCCGCATGGTCTTCAACGTCGTAGCGCGCAATCAGGATGACCATGTCAAGAACATCGCGTTTCTCATGGGCCGCGACGGCGCGTGGTCCCTCGCTCCGGCCTACGACGTGATCTGGGCGTGGAAGCCCGGCAATGTCTGGCTCGACAGCCACCAGATGTCCGTCAACGGCAAGCGCGACGCGTTCACCGTCGAAGACATGCGCGCCGTCGCCGGCGTCGCGGGGCTCAAGCGCGGCCGCGCCGAGGCCATCCTCGCGGAGGTCCGCGAAGTGGTTGCCGGTTGGAGAGGCATTGCAGCCGAGGTCGGCGTCGACGCGCCGATGGCCGAGGAGATCGCCCGCTCGCATCGCCTGCCGCACTGATTCCTGCACGGCTGTCTGCTGAGCGCGTCTCACCATGCAAGCCACAGTCGATAGCAGTGCTGGAGTCGGGCTCCAGCGACCCGGGACCTTGCCCGGACGCAACTAACATCGGCCACGGTCTGCAGGAGAAACGGCTGTCCCGACGCGCATCGCCGCCGGTGTCGGCGTAAGCCTGCACCGCTCACCCCAACGACAGGAGCGCACGATGACTTCAACCCCCGCACTCAGCGCACCCTCGGCCGGCGCGCCGTTCGACGCGACGACGATCGAGCGTCGCGAGCTCGGCGAGCACGACGTGCTGATCGACATCAAGTTCTGCGGCATCTGCCACAGCGACATCCACCAGGTCAAGAACGAGTGGGGCGGCTCGATCTTCCCGATGGTCCCCGGGCACGAGATCGCCGGCGTGGTCGCCGCGGTGGGCGACGGTGTGAGCAGCCACTCTGTCGGCGATCGCGTGGGGGTCGGTTGCCTGGTCGACTCGTGCGGCGAGTGCGAGTACTGCGCGGCCGGGGAGGAGCAGTTCTGCGTCAAGTCGGCCGTGCCGACGTACAACGGGCGTGAGTACGACGGCGAGCCCACCTACGGCGGCTACAGCCAGCAGGTCGTCGTCAAGGACCGCTTCGTCGTCCGCATCCCCGACGGGCTCGAACTGCAGGACGCCGCGCCGCTGCTGTGCGCAGGGATCACCACCTACACGCCGCTGAAGCACTGGAAGGTCGGCGAGGGCACGAAGGTCGCGATCGTCGGCATGGGCGGCCTTGGCCACGTCGGGGTGCAGATCGCGGCGGCGATGGGCGCCGAGGTGACCGTGCTGAGCCAGACGCTCAGCAAGCAGGAGGACGGCCTGAGGTTCGGTGCCAAGCACTACTACGCGACGTCAGACAAGAGCACGTTCAAGCAGCTCGCGAGCAGCTTCGACCTGATCCTCAACACGGTCTCGGCCAACCTCGACATCAACGCCTACCTCGGTCTGCTGCGGGTCGACGGGACGCTCGTGACGGTCGGCGCCCCCTCCAAGCCTGACTCCTTCAGGGCGTTCGCCCTGATCGGTGGCCGGCGGAGCCTCGCCGGGTCCGCGATCGGAGGGCTCCCGGACACCCAGGCGATGCTCGACTTCTGCGCCGCGCACGGCGTCACGCCAGCGATCGAGCTGATCGGCGCGGACGAGGTGTCTGAGGCCTACGACCGTGTCGAACGCAGTGCGGTGCGCTACCGCTTCGTGATCGACGTCTCGACGATCGGCGCGCCGGGCGCCTGACGCCGAGAGCCCCAGCCGCCGGGTGCCGGGTGCCGGGTGCTCCGGCGAGCTCTGCTCGCGCGCATGCCGGGCACGAGCGGGGAGCATCGTCGCACTTGCGATACCTGTAGAACCATGGTTATACGGGCAACGATATGTAGATGAACAACCCGGCCTGCGCACCAACCGGCCGCGCGC
>OLKX01000367.1_pt1 | contig 22187 bp, 20 predicted proteins | sample 1604201 | NCBI WGS metagenome assembly OLKX01 (sample SAMEA104055716, study PRJEB20765) | soil metagenome | biome: Arctic tundra; feature: Polygonal ground; material: soil | place: USA | collected 2011-09 | depth 0-0.5 m
CCCCGCCCCTACGTCTGGACCAAGACCGCCGAGCAGATACTCAACACACTCGCAGCATATTGCGAACGGATTTCGGACTCAGGACACTAGCGGGTCGTGGACCAAGCGGAGCAAGGACGCAGGGAGCGAAGTGTGCGGCCGCACTCGAGCGACTGAGGACGCCGCTCCGCGCAGTGTCCACGGCCCGCTAGGCGCCGTGGCACTTCTTGAACTTCTTCCCGCTCCCGCACCAGCACGGGTCGTTGCGCCCGACCATGTGCTCGTCGTCGAGCACGCGCTGCTCCACCACCGGCAGCATTTCGCCTTCGGCTCGTTCGCCGGGGTAAGCCTGGCCCTCCGATCCCGCGGCCGCCGCGGCCGCCGCCAGGGCTCCGGCCCCGGCCGCGCTGTGGCCACCGGAGTAGGACACCCGCCCGGCGCGCGTGGAGCTGCCGGCCGCCGCGAACGAGGGGACCTCGGCACCGCCGCCGTTCTCGCCTTCGACGTTGACCTGGACGTTGAAGATCATGCGCGCATAGTCGGCCCACACACTGTTCATGAGATCGCCGAACAGGTTGAACGCTTCGTTCTTGTACGCGACCAGCGGATCGATCTGGGCGAAGCCGCGCAGATGGATTCCCTCGCGCAGGTAGTCCATGTCGAAGAGATGCTCGCGCCAGCGTTCGTCGATCGTCTGCAACAGCAGGAAGCGCTCCAGCGCGCCCATCAGCTCCTCGCCCAGAGCCTCCTCGCGGGCGTTGTAGCGCTCGACGGCCTCCTCCACGATGCGATCGCTGAGAGTGTTGCGGTCGATCGTCTCGCGGTCGAGATCCTCGCTGCCGAGATCCAACGGGAAGAACTGCCCGATCGCGGTAAACAGGCCGTCGAGGTCCCAATCCTCGATGAAGTCGCCCGGCGTGTACTCATCGACGGTGCGCTCGATCACCTTGACGACTTCCTGGCGGGCCTCCTCGCCGATGCTCTTGCCCTCCAGCACCTCGTCGCGGTAGGCGTAGATCACGCGGCGCTGCTCGTTCATCACGTCGTCGTAGTCGAGCACCCGTTTGCGGATCAGGAAGTTCTGCTCCTCGACCTTCTTCTGCGCTTTCTCGATCTGTTTGGAGAGCATGCCCGCCTCGATCGGTTCCTCGTTGCCCTCCTCGTCGACGCCGCCGAGTTTGTCGAGGATCCGGTAGATGCGATCACCTGCGAACAGCCGCACGAGGTCATCCTCGGCGGAGAGGAAGAAGCGCGACTCGCCGGGATCGCCCTGGCGTCCCGCGCGACCGCGCAGCTGGTTGTCGATGCGGCGCGACTCGTGACGCTCGGTACCGCAGATGAACAGGCCGCCGGCCGCCATCACCTGCTCGCGGCTCTCGGCAAGCTTGCGTTCGACCTCAGGCAGCACAGCCTGCATGCTGCGCTCGTACTCCTCGCGGTCCTCAGGGCTCACGCCGTCTCTGGCGAGCTGCTGGGCTGCGAGGTGCTCGGGGTTTCCTCCGAGCTTGATGTCGACGCCGCGGCCCGCCATGTTTGTGGCGATCGTGACGGCGCCCGGCTGCCCGGCCTCGGCCACCGTGTCGGCCTCGCGTGCGGCGTGCTCGGGCTTGGCGTTGAGGACCGTGTGCTTGATGCCGCGCTTGTTCAGACGCTCGGAGAGCAGCTCCGACACCTCGACCGAGATCGTGCCCACGAGCACCGGCTGCCCGCTCTCGTGGCGCGCCGCGATCTCGTTGACGACCGCGCTCCACTTGCCCTCGCGCGTCTTGTAGACCTGATCGTTGCGGTCGTCGCGAACCATCTCTTTGTTCGTCGGGATCTGCACGACGGGCAGCTCGTAGATCTTCATGAACTCGGTCGCCTCGGTCAGCGCCGTGCCCGTCATCCCGGCGAGCTTCTCGTGGAGGCGGAAGTAGTTCTGGTAGGTGATCGTCGCGAGCGTCTGGTTCTCCTCCTGGATCGCCACGCCCTCCTTCGCCTCGACGGCCTGGTGCAGGCCCTCGGACCAGCGGCGGCCCTCCAGGATCCGGCCGGTGAACTCGTCGATGATCTTGACCTCGCCCTCGCTGACGGCGTAGTCGACATCGGCCTTGTAGAGGGACTCGGCGCGCAGCGCCTGGATCAGGTGGTTGACCAGGTGACCGTTCTCGGCACGGTAGAGGTGGTCGATCTTGAGGAAGCGCTCGGCCTTGCCGACGCCCTGCTCGGTGATCGAGACCGTCTTGTGCTTCTCGTCGATCTCGTAGTCGAAGTCGGCGACGAACTGCTTCTTGGAGCGCGGATCCATCCCTTCGGGCGTTTTGCCGGGCGTCATCTGCGGCGCGAGGCGCGCAAACTTGACGTACAGGTCGGCGGCCTGTTCGGGGGCACCGGAGATGATCAGCGGGGTGCGCGCCTCGTCGATGAGAATGTTGTCGACCTCGTCGACGATCGCGAACGGATGGCCGCGCTGGACCTTTTCGCTGAGGTCCTTGGCCATGTTGTCGCGCAGGTAGTCGAAGCCGAACTCGGAGTTGGTGCCGTAGACCACGTCGCAGGCGTAGGCGCGCTGCTTCTCCTCGTAGGGCTGCATGTTCTCGAGCACCCCCACCGTGACGCCGAGCGCGTCGTAGATCGGGCTCATCCATTCGGCGTCGCGGCGCGCGAGGTAGTCGTTGACGGTGACCAGGTGGACGCCCTTGCGCGCCGGCGGCGCGTCGGGGTCCTCAGGATCGCGAGGGTGCACCGCGAGCGCATTGAGCACGACCGCCAGCGTCGCCGTCAGCGTCTTGCCCTCGCCGGTCTTCATCTCGGCGATCTGGCCCTCGTGCAGTGCCATCGCTCCGATCAGCTGAACGTCGAAATGACGCATGCCAAGCGTGCGCTTGCCGGTCTCGCGAACGATCGCGAAGCACTCCGGCAGCAGCGCGTCGAGCGGCTCGCCCTCGACCGCGCGCTCGCGCAGGGCATCCATCCGCTCGCGCAGCTCGGCGTCGCTGTCGTGCTCCAGCTCGGCCTCGAACGCGCCGATCAGCGCGACCCGCTTCTGGTAGGCCTTGAACTTCTTCGCCTCGCCTACATTGAGTGCGCGATCGAGCAGAGAGGGCATGCGCCCAAGGATAGCTTCCGCCGTGCCCGAGATGACACGTACTGCAGCTTCGCCCTACGTGGAGCCTCGCGTCCGGGTTTCGGGCACCCGCTCCAGGTTCGGCTCGCGGGCCGAACGCAGCGATCCCCGCCCGCTCGCCGTCGGACCCGTGCCGTGTTTCCGACGGCCGGCGCGACTCCTGCCGGCCGCGTGCGACGCCGCGCCCCCGCGCGAGCGGGAATCGAGGCGTCGCACGGGCTGCAGTGGCTACAGAGACGCCTCCGGGGCGCGCGCGCTGATCGCGAACGCCGCTCGACGTGCCGCGGAGGCGTGGGCCTCGCGGCGGTGGCGGAGTTTGTCGCGGTGGCGCTTGACCTGGCGGGCGAGCTCGTCGACCATCAGGTTGAGCGAATGGAGCATCTCGGGCGACGCGTCGTGCGCTCGCAGCGTCACACCCTTGAGGTAGAGCGTGCCCTCGGCGACCTGGCAGTCGGAGACTCGCGGATTGGGCTCCTTGAAGATCTCGATCTCCAAGCGCGCGAGGTCCGAGACCTGCCGCGTGACCTTCATCAGACGTCGCTCTGCGTGCAAGCGGAGCTCGTCGGTGACCGGGACGTTTCTACCCTTGATGTCAATCTGCATCACAGGCTCCTTCGGTCGGCCTTTTCTCTGGCTATGCCTCGATGCTACGCCGATCGGCGGCGAATGTAAATGGCCACTCGACACAATGCGAGCAAGCCGCGGACCGTCGATCTCGGCGCCGTGGCGTGAGCGTCCACGGCGGTAGCGCGGCGGTTCGACGGCGAGTGGAAGAATCGAAGGTCGATGAGCCCGGACCTCTCCTGGACGTTCAGCCCCAGCGTGTTGATCGGCGCGGCGCTCGCGGGCGGGATCTACGTCCGGCGCTGGCGTCAGGTGCGTCGCGGGCCCTCCCCCCGGGCGGCCGCCGAGGCGCCGACCTGGCGGCTGTGCTGCTTCATCGGCTCGGTCCTGATCGCGCTGATCGCGCTGATCTCGCCGCTCGACTCGCTCGCCGATCAGGTCTTCTTCGGGCACATGATCCAACACATGCTGCTGCTCGACGCGGTCCCAATCCTGGCGATCCTCGGTCTCACGAAGGTGATGCTCCGACCGGTCACGCGGGCCGTCGCACACGTCGAGCGCGCCGCGGGGCCGCTCGCCCATCCGGCCTTCGCGGTGTTCCTCTACATCACCGCGATCTGGGCGTGGCACATCCCGGCGGCGTATGACCTCGCCGTGCGTCACGCGACGGTTCACGTCCTCGAGCACGTCAGCTTTCTGATTGCCGGCTCGCTGTACTGGTGGCACCTGCTCTCGCCGATCCGCGCCCGATTGCGCCTCGACGGCATGGGCCCGGTCATCTACATGGGCTCCACCAAGCTGTTTGTCGGCGCGCTTGGAATGGGACTCGCGTTCGCGCCCTCGGCGCTGTATCCGTATTACGTGCACCACGCCCGCGTGTGGGGCATCTCGGCGATCGACGATCAGTCGATCGCCGGGCTGATCATGGCCGTGGAGCAGTCGCTCGTGATGGGCGCCGCGCTCGTCTTCCTGTTCATCCGCGCACTTACCGAGTCCGAGCAGGCCCAGCAGCGCCGCGAGCGATACGAACTGGTGTGAACTCGTCCCGCAGGTCCGTGCCCGGGCATGCTATGCTGACTATTGTCATAGTCTCACTTTCCGGGAAGGGGCCCGCTTCGGCGGGCCTCTTCTTGTTGCGGCCCCGATTCTGAGGGTCGTTGGCGAGCTAGCGATGCGCGCGCAGGCTGGCGAGAATCCCGGCGTGCCCGGTGATCGCGCCGATCAGTATCGAGTCGGCAGCGATCTCGGTCCCGGGGAAGACGATGCTCGAGCGCAGCTGGGCTCGATCGCCGATCCGGGCGCCGTCTCCGATCACCGTCGGGCCCATCAGACGGACCCGCTCGCCGATCGTCACGTCGCGCCCGATCCATGCCGGGCCCTCGATCTCGGCGTCCGCCGGGATCGTCGAGGCGTCGCCCGCGAGCACCACGCCGGGGCTCACCTCCTCGCCCTCCACATCGAGTCGCAGTTCGCCGCGCAGCGCGTCGAAGGTCCCCTGCCTCAGCTCGCTCAGCGAGCCGACGTCGTTCCAGTACTCGCGCACCTCGTGGATGTGGAACGGAACATCGTTCTCAAGCAGTGCCGGGAAGACGTCCTTCGCCCAATCGACGAACGGCCGCTCGGGGAAGTAGTCGAAGATCTCGGGGCTGAACACGTAGATACCACAGTTCCCGAGATCCGACAGCGCCTCCTCAGGAGCGGGCTTCTCCTGGAAGCCCGTGATGCGCCCGTCTCGGTCGTGCAGCACCACGCCGTACTCGCGCGTGTCGGCGACCTTCTTGACCGCCAGCGTCGCGATCCCCCCCGCGTCGCGATGGCGGGCGGCCAGCGCCGTCAGGTCGATGTCCGTGAGCGCGTCACCGGAGATAACGAGAAACGCGTCATCGCCGAAGAACTCGGCGCACGCACGGACCCCACCGGCGGTGCCGAGCAGCTCCTGCTCGAAGCGATAGCTCACGCGCTCGCCGAAGTACTCCCGGATCGACTCGGGGAAGTAGTGCAGGTTGGCGACCACGCCGTCGAAGGAGTGCCGGTCGATCAGGTCGAGGATGTGCTCCATCACGGGCCTGTCCAGCACCGGCACCATCGGCTTGGTGATCTCGTACGTCAGAGGACGCAGGCGCGTGCCAAGTCCCGCGGCAAGAACCATCGCCTTCATCCGCGAGCTACCAGTCCCAGGTCAGCTTGAGTATCGCGTCCTTGCGGCTCCGACGCAGCTCCTCGCGGAACACTTTGCGATCTCCCTCCGCGTCGAGCGAGGAGGTCACGTCCTGAGTCGGTCCGTCGCTTTTTCGTTGAAGTCTCACGTTGCGCGGCTCGCGATCAGTTGGAAAACGCACCTCGATGATCGAGGATCGGCTTCGCTGCTTGAGCTCATATTCAACCCACTCGGTTTCGCCGGGGAACGAGCCGGTCACCGTGCGGTGCGACACCAGCTTAGCCTTCTCGCCTCGCTTCTTCGGCGCCGGCAGAGAGATCAAGACATATTCAGTCCGGCCATCTCGCACCCTTGGTTCGAGCGGCGTTCCGTACTCGCATACGTAGTTCGCGAACTGATCGCCGTCCCCCCAAGCATGATCGCTCAAAGCGATGGCCTCGTAGTTGAATTCCACCTCGAGGTTCTTGGTGACGATCGCGGAATCTCCGCCTGGCTCGTGAAGATCCCAAATGCAATGACTACGCAGCACGCGGTATGGCCCATCGAAGTAAGCGCGCTGCCGCAGCATATACACGACGAAAGCTACGACCAACACGAATAGGCCGCCAGCAACGAGCGCTCCCGCAATCGGATCGGCGACTACCGCCAACGCAACGCTGATCATCGCGATCCCGGCCAAGAGGAGCTCGACCGTGCGCCCTGCCCTTACTTGATCGATACCCTCCCGGAGGGCTGATAGGGATGTAGAGGCCAAGGCGCCACACGCTACCTAAATTCGGCCAGACGATATTCCTGACCTCAGCCAGGAATACTCAGATACCGTTACTTGAGCCGCCGCCCATCTCAACATTCTCCAGACTCATAGGGTTATTCTAGCCGATCGAGCGGGCGTCCCAGGACTCATCGAGCAACCTAGTACCGATAATGATCAGGCTTGTACGGCCCCTCGACGGGCACACCGATGTATGCGGCCTGCTCGTCGGTGAGCTTCGTGAGCTTGACCCCGAGAGCGTCGAGGTGCATGCGCGCGACCTTCTCGTCGAGGTGCTTGGGCAGCACGTAGACCTTCTTCTCGTACTCGTCGTTCTTCGTGAAGAGCTCGATCTGGGCGATCGTCTGGTTGGTGAACGAGTTGCTCATCACGAAGCTCGGGTGCCCCGTCGCGTTGCCGAGGTTCAGCAGCCGTCCCTCGGACAGCATGATGATCGCGTGACCGTCGGCGAAGACCCACTTGTCGACCTGGGCCTTGATGTTGATCCGCTCGATGCCCGGCGTCTGCGCGAGCGCCGCGATCTGGATCTCGTTGTCGAAGTGCCCGATGTTGCCGACGATCGCCTGGTGCTTCATGCAGGCCATGTGGGCGGCGGTGATGATGTCCTTGTTGCCGGTCGTCGTGATGAAGATGTCGGCCGTATCGATCACTTCGTCGAGCGTTTTGACCTCGTAGCCCTGCATCGCAGCCTGTAGCGCGCAGATCGGGTCGATCTCGGTGATGACCACCCGCGCTCCCTGCCCGCGCAGCGATTCGGCACAGCCCTTGCCCACATCGCCGAACCCGCAGATGACGGCGACCTTGCCGCCGATCATCACGTCGGTCGCGCGGTTGATGCCGTCGATCAGCGAGTGACGGCAGCCGTAGAGGTTGTCGAACTTGGACTTGGTGACCGAGTCGTTGACGTTGATCGCGGGGAACAGCAGCTCGCCCGTTTCGACCATCTCGTACAGGCGGTGGACGCCCGTCGTGGTCTCCTCGGTCACGCCTTTGATGCCTTCGCCGATCCGCGTCCAGCGCTGCGGGTCCTCGGACAGCGTTCGCGTCAGCGTGTTGAGAATCACCTCATGCTCCTCGGAGTCCGCGGTCGAGGGGTCGGGCACAGCGCCGGCCTTCTCGTACTCGGTGCCCTTGTGGACGAGCAGCGTCGCGTCGCCGCCGTCGTCGAGGATCATGTTCGGACCGGTCGATCCATCCTCACCCTCGGGCCATGCCAGCACCTGCTCGGTGCACCACCAGTACTCCTCCAGCGTCTCGCCCTTCCAGGCATACACCGGGACCCCGCGCGGGTCCTCCGGCGTGCCCTCGGGACCGACCGCGACGGCGGCGGCAGCGTGATCCTGGGTGGAGAAGATGTTGCAGCTGCACCAGCGCACCTCGGCGCCCAGCGCGGTCAGCGTCTCGATCAGCACCGCGGTCTGGATCGTCATGTGCAGCGAGCCCGTGATCCGCGCGCCGCGCAGCGGCTGCGCGTCTGCGTACTCGCGGCGGATCGCCATCAGGCCCGGCATCTCATGCTCGGCGAGGACGATCTCCTTGCGCCCGTACTCCGCGAGGGAGAGGTCGGCGACCTTGAAGTCGGTGTCGGTGAGCGTGGCGGTCGGCGTCATTGCTGACATGACGAGTCCTCCTGTCCGGTCAGGTGAGCGCCCTTGCTACAGGGAGGCCGAGCGTGGCGGATCGCAACCCGTCGCAGCGCTCCTCGGCCGTCCGCGACGCTATCACACGGCTGGACGGCGCTCAGCGTTCGGCCAGCGCGGCCTTGAGCTCGTCGATCAGCTTCACGGGTCCCGGGTCGACACCGCGGAGCGCCGCCAGATAGATCGACACGAGGTCGCCGAGCAGCACCAGCGAGATCACGCGCTCGATCGCCGTCTGTCCGCGAGTCTCCAGGCGGAAGCTCGCCGCAGCGTTGCCCGCGATCAGCCGCTCGGTCACGTCCATCCGCTCCTTCACCCGCGGGTGGGCGTCGGAGTCGTCGAGGAACACCGCCGAGAAGCGCCCAAGTTCGGGGGCGCCCTCCCAGCCGACGATCTCGTTGTGGTCGAGCTCGGGAAGATCGTTCCAGAAGCAGGGCTGCTTGGCGTTCTCGTTGATCTGCGTCTTCCAGCGGTAGGCGATCGGAGTCGTGAGCCCTGCGCCCGCGATCACCGGCGTCGTGCCGAACAGGCCGCGGGCGACCTCCTTGGCGAGCGAATCCTCGGCCGCGTCGGGTCCCCACTCGGCCACGAGCTGCTCGATGTGCGACGCCGCGACGTCGATCTCAGACGTGAGCCGCGGGCCCGCTCCGCACAGCGCCGCGACCTCGAGCGCCGCGACGATCATGTAGGCGACCGCCGCGCGCGGCTGGAAACCGCCCGGCAGCGGGATCACCGGAACGCCGTCCGCGCGCGCCATCTCCGCGAGCCGCCCGCCGGTCGTCACGACCGTTCGCTTGGCACCGAGCGCGCCGGCGGACTCGTAGCAGGCGAGCGTCTCCTCGGTGTTGCCCGAGTAGCTCGCACACAGCACCATCGTGTCCGGGGTCGTCCACGTCGGCAGCCCGTAGGCGCGAGTCACGAAGATCGGGCGCGAGGCGTGGTCGCCGAGCGCCGCGCGCGCCAGCGCACCGCCGATCGCCGAGCCGCCCATCCCCGCCACGACCAAGCCGGCGGTCGTGTCGAAGTCCTGCATGATCGCCGACTCGACGCGCCAGAGCGCATCGCGCAGGTGCTCGGGCAGCGCGAGCACGTCGCCGAGCTGGTCGGAGATGTCGACCTTCGCGATCGTGGCGCGAGAGAGCTCCTCGGCAATGGGTGTCGCGGTGGCGCCGCTGTCGCTCATCTGCTGCCTGCCTCCTGGAATGCGCTGGAAATGGTGGGTGTAGCTGGGGTGCGACCGTTGCTGCTGGTGGTCTGTGTGGTCGTCCGGGCTAGAACTCGATCGCCCCATCCGGCAACTGCACACCAGGGAAGATACGCGCCCCGCTAGTGATCACGTTGTCCGCCCCGACGCTCACGCCCTCGCCCAGCACCGCGCCGTCGGTGATCCTGGTGCGCGGTCCTACTCGGCAGCCGGCGGCGACGATGCAGTCGCGAAGCTCACAGCCCTCGCCTATCTGGGCTCCCTGAAGGATTACGGCACGCTCTACGATGCTCCCCGCGCCGATCGAGACGTCCTCGCCGAGCACCACGAGACCGCCCACGTGCGCTCCCTCCTCGACCCGCGCCCCCTGCTCGATCAGCGCTGGCGCGCTGACCCGCCCGAGCACCTCGGCGCGCTCGTCGATTGCCAGACGATCGCCGTCGAGGCGCGCGCGCACGGCCGACTCGACGTTGCCGGAGATGATGTCGAAGGTCCCCTGTAGATACCGCTCGGGGGTGCCTATGTCGAGCCAGTAGCCGTCGGAGGGGAAGCCGAACAGGCCGTCGCCGACCAGCCGCGGCCACACCTCGCGCTCGATCGAGACGTTGCGGTCGGGCTCGACCAGCTCGAGCACGTCGCGCTGCAGCACGTATGCGCCGGCGCTGATCAGGTTCGAGTCGACCTGGCCGGGGCTCGGCTTCTCGACGAAGTCCAGCACCGAGCGGTCCTGCTCGAGCACGACCACGCCGTAGGCGCTCGGGTCCTCGACGGGCACGAGCGACAGCGTGGCCCGCGCGCCGGTGCGCTCGTGCTGGGCGATCTGGGCACTCAGATCGATGTCGGTGAGCACATCGCCGTTGAGCATCAGGAAGCGCTCGTCGAGCATCGACTCCGCCATCTTCAGCGCGCCGGCGGTGCCGCGCGGCTCGGGCTCCTCGACGAACCGCAGCCTGATGCCAAGCTCCGAGCCGTCGCCCAGGACGGCGCGTACGCTGTCGGCGAGAAAGCCGCACGACATGATCACATCGTCGACGCCGTGCCCGTGCAGCCACTCGAGCATGAAGGAGATGAACGGCCGGTCGACCAGCTGGACGACCGGCTTGGGCACCGTGGAGGTGAGCGGTCGCAGGCGGGTCCCCTGGCCGCCCACGAGGATCACCGCCTGCATCGGCTCACCGGCGCCCGATTCCCTCGTAGATCAGCCCCGCGGCTCGCACGGCGGCCGGATCGAGCGCGTTGCGCCCGTCGATCAGCAGATTCCCCGACATGCTCGCGGCGACCTCCGCCCAGTCGAGACCCACCAGCTCGCTCCACTCGGTCACGAGCACGACCGCGTCGGCACCCGCCACGGCCTCCAGCGGGCTCGAGGCGAAGTCGATCGCCGAGACGAGCTTGCGGGCCTGCTCCTCGGCCACCGGGTCATAGGCGCTGACGTTGGCGCCGTCCGCGTGCAGGCGCGCCGAGAGCACCAGCGAGGAGGCCTCGCGCATGTCGTCGGTGTTCGGCTTGAAGGCGAGGCCGAGCAGAGCGATCCGCCGGCCGGCCAGACCGCCGAGGTGACGCTGCAGCTTCCCGATCACGCGCCGCTTCTGCAGGTCGTTGACCTCGATCACGGCGGTGAGCAGCTGGAAGTGGTAGCCGGAGTTACCGGCGAGCTGCTTGAGCGCGTCGACGTCCTTGGGGAAGCAGCTGCCGCCGAAGCCGATGCCGGCCTGCAGGAACTTCTCGCCGATGCGGTCGTCCAGGCCCATGCCCTTGGCCACCTCGACGACGTCGGCGCCGGTCTCCTCGCACACGTTGGCGATCTCGTTGATGAACGAGATCTTCGTCGCCAGGAACGCGTTGGAGGCGAGCTTGACCATCTCGGCGCTCGCGATGTCGGTGCGCACCAGCGGCGCCTGTAGCGGCGCATAGAGCTCGACGACCGCGTCGCCCGCCCAGCCGCCGGCGTCGCCGACGACGACCCTGTCGGGGTGCAGGAAGTCCTGCACGGCCGACCCCTCCTTGAGGAACTCTGGACATGAGACGTAGCCGAGGCCGCCCTTGCCCTGCTCGCCGAACACCCTCCGCAGCGAGGCGCCGGTGCCACACGGCACCGTCGACTTCATCACCAGCGCATGGTGCTCGGAGGCCGGGATCGCGTCGACGACCGCGTGCACGGCCGACAGGTCGGCGTCGCCGGAGTAGGTGGGCGGTGTGCCGACGGCGACGAACAGCAGTCGGGCGTGTTGCAGCGCCTCGCCGATATCGGTCGAGAAGTGCAGCCGCGCAGAGTTGCGCGCCAGCAACTCCTCCAGGCCCGGCTCATAGATCGGCACCTCGCCGCGGCGCAGGCGCTCGATCTTCGCGGCGTCGATGTCGACGCACCACACATCCCGGCCGAGCTCGGCGAACCCGGCCGCGGTGACCAGGCCGACGTAACCGGTGCCGATCACTCCGATTGGCTCGTTGGCAGCGCTCATGAGGCGGGGAAGGCTAGTGGGTGAGAGGGAGAGACGGTGTGTGAGGCCTGCGCCCCCGCGCCGAGAGCCCTATGGTGCGACGGACAGGAAGGCCTCGTAGCGGCGTATGTCGCGGAGCGCCCGGGCCTTCTCCTCGGTGCCATCCTCGGCGCGCTCGGCCGCGGACCGTGCCTCGGCGAGCCTCGTCTCGAAGGCTCCCCGGTCGAGCTTCTCGGGGGCGATCGCCTCCTCGACGAGCACCAGCGCGCGGTTGTCGGCGAACTGGAGGTAGCCCTCGGCCTGGACGAAGCGCACGACGTCGGTGTCGGAGCGGTACAGACGCAGCTCGGTCGGTTCGAGCATCGCCAGCACCGGCTCGTGACCGGCGAGGATGCCGATCGAGCCGACCGACGTGCGCGTCGAGATCATCTCGATCTCCTCCGCGAACACCTCGCCCTCGGGGGTGAGCACTTCGGCTGGGAATTTTGTGCGAGCCATCGTCTACTGCTTGACCGACTCGACGACTTCCTCGATCGTGCCCTTGAGGAAGAAGGCGCTCTCGGGAACCTCGTCGTGCTTGCCCTCGAGGATCTCCTCGAAGCCCCTGATCGTGTCCTCGATTTTCACGTAGGCGCCCGGGGTGCCCGTGAACTGTTCCGCCACGAAGAACGGCTGCGAGAGGAAGCGCTCGATCTTGCGCGCGCGTTGGACGGTCAGCTTGTCCTCATCGGAGAGCTCGTCGATCCCGAGGATCGCGATGATGTCCTGGAGCTCCTTGTAGCGCTGGAGCACCTCCTTGACGCGGTTTGCCACGCGGAAGTGGTCCTCGCCGAGGATGTCGGCCTTGAGGATCGTCGAGGTCGAGTCCAGCGGGTCGACCGCGGGATAGATCCCTTTTTCGGAGATCGCCCGCGACAGCGCGGTGGTCGCGTTGAGGTGAGCAAACACCGACGCAGGCGCCGGGTCGGTGTAGTCGTCCGCCGGCACATAGATCGCCTGCACCGAGGTCACCGAGCCGGTCTTCGTGGAGGTGATGCGCTCCTGCAGCTGACCCATCTCGGTCTCCAGCGTCGGCTGGTAGCCGACCTGGGAGGGCATCCGCCCGAGCAGCGCCGAGACCTCGGAGCCGGCCTGCACGAAGCGGAAGATGTTGTCGATGAACAGCAGCACGTCCTGGCCCTCGTCGCGGAAGTGTTCGGCCATCGTCAGGCCCGAGAGCGCGACGCGCATACGCGCTCCGGGCGGCTCGTTCATCTGGCCGAACACGAGCATCGTCTTGTCGAGCACGCCCGACTCCTTCATCTCCAGCCACAGGTCGTTGCCCTCGCGCGAGCGCTCGCCCACGCCGCAGAACGCCGACAGCCCGCCGTGCTCCTTGGCGAGGTTGTGGATCAGCTCCTGGATCAGCACGGTCTTGCCGACGCCGGCGCCGCCGAACAGGCCGACCTTGCCGCCCTTGGCGTAGGGGGCGAGCAGGTCGACTACCTTGATGCCGGTCTCGAACATCTCGGTCGTCGGCGTCAGGTCCTCGACGCGCGGCGAAGGCTGGTGGATGCCGCGTCGCTCGACATCCGCGGGCAGATCCGCGCCGAGGTCGATCGGCTCGCCGAGCAGGTTGAAGATCCGGCCAAGCGTCGCCTCGCCGACCGGCACGCTGATCGGGCCGCCGGTGTCGATGACCTCCTGCCCGCGGGCTAGGCCGTCGGTGATGTCCATCGCGACGGCGCGCACGCGGTCGTCGCCGAGGTGCTGGAGCACCTCGCACACGAGCACCTTGTCGCCCGCGCCCGGGCTGATCCCCTCGGCCTCCTCCTCGGCGGCGGCAGCCGGGCGGGCGATCGTGATCGCGTGGTTGATCTCAGGGAGCCGGTCGGGGAAAACGGCCTCGATGACGACGCCCTGGATCTCCTCGATCCGCCCGACGTTCCGAGCGGCGGGCGCTCCGTTGGCTGTGGCCTGGGCCGAGCCGGTCGACTCGGTAGCTGCGCTGGCGTCCATGTTCTCGATTCTCCTCTTTATCCAATTCAAGTTCGGTGTTGAAGGCGGGTCTGTTCTCGATCGTCCTCGGGCGGCTAGCTCAGGCCCTCGGCTCCGGCGACAACCTCCATGATCTCCTGCGTGATCTCAGCCTGACGCGCCCGGTTCATCTGCAGCGTCAGATCGTTGATGATCTCCCCTGCGTTGTCGGAGGCGCTGCGCATCGCCGTCATCTGCGCGCCGAAGAAGCCTGCGGTCGACTCGACCAGCGCCCGGTAGATCGAGATCTCGATGTAGTCGGGCACGAGCCGTCTGAGGATCGCCTCGGGATCGGGCTCGTAGTCGACCAGCGCGCGCGGCCCGTCCTCCTGCGTCGCGCCCTCTCCCCCCTCCTCGCCTCCGGAGATCGTCGCCTGGGAGAGTGGCAGCAGGCGCTCGTGGGTCACCTTCTGGGTGAGCGGCGAGACGTATGAGTTGTAGACCATGTCCACGCGGTCGAGGCGGCCGTCGACGTAGGCCTGGATCAGGTCGTCGGCGATCGTGCGCGCGTCGGCATAGGAGGGCCGATCGGCGAAGCCCGTGTAGCTGCCGCTCAGCTCGTGGCCGCGGAAGCTCAGCGAGGAGACACCTCGGCGCCCGGTCGCATACCAGACGCTCTCGCGCCCCTGTTCGGAGAGCTCGGCCGAGAGCCTCACACCGCCGCGAATGATCTGCGAGTTGAAGCCACCGGCAAGACCGCGATCGCCGGTCACGAGCAGCAGCCCGACCCTGTTCTCGGCCTCGTGCTCGCTCAGCAGCGGCAGACGCGACGCCTCCGCGCCGGCGGCGAGAGCGGCCTGTCTGGTCATCCGTCGGATCGCCTCCGCGTAGGGCCGCAGCGCGGCGATGCGCTGCTCTGCGCGTCGCAGCCGCGCCGCGGCGACCATCTCCATGGCACGCGTGATCTTCTGGATGTTCTTGACCGAAGCGATCTTGGTCTTGACGTCGCGCTGAGATGCCATGGCGTATCCGACGGTCGGCGCTAGGCCGCCTGCGGCTCCTTGTCGCGGTCGGACTCGCTCTGCTTGGCGCGCGGCTCGTCGTCCTCCATCGGCTGGCCCTCCTCGTCGAGGTCATAGCCAAAGTCCTGGGCGAACGCCTCGATCGCCTCGCGGACGCCGTTCTGGGTCTCCTCCGACCAGTCGCCGCCTGCGATCTTCTGGCGCAGCTCTTTGGCCTGCGAGTGCATCCGTTCGGTCAGCGCGAGCAGGAACTCGGTCACGCGGTCTGCGTTGAGGCGGTCCAGAAAGCCGTTCGTCGCGGCGAAGATCTGGATCGTCTGATCCTCCACCGCGAGCGGCGCGCGCTCGTGCTGGTTGAGCGTCGTCACGAGCCGTTCGCCGCGGGCGAGCGTTTTCTGGGTGTCGGCGTCGAGATCGGAGCCGAACTGGGCGAAGGCCTCGAGATCACGGTACTGGGAGAGCTCGAGCTTGATCCGTCCGGCGACCTTCTTCATCGGGCCGATCTGGGCGTTGCCGCCGACTCGGGAGACCGACACGCCGACGTTGATCGCGGGTCGAACGCCGGAGTTGAACAGCGCGGACTCGAGAAAGATCTGCCCGTCGGTGATCGAGATGACGTTGGTCGGAATGTAGGCCGAGACATCCCCGGCCTGCGTCTCGATGATCGGCAGCGCCGTCAGCGAGCCGCCACCGAGGTCGTCGTTGAGCTTGACCGAGCGCTCGAGCAGGCGGGAGTGCAGGTAGAAGACGTCGCCCGGGTATGCCTCGCGACCCGGCGGACGGCGCAGCAGCAGCGACATCTGGCGGTACGCGTAGGCATGCTTGGTGAGGTCGTCGTATACACACAGCGCGTGCTTGCCGTTGTAGAGGAAGTACTCGCCCATCGCGCAGCCCGCGTAGGGGGCCATGAACTTGATCGGCGCCGCCTCGTCGGCGGGGGCGGCGACGATGATCGTGTTGTCGAGTGCGCCGTTCTCCTCCAGCGTCTGAGCGATCGCCACAACCGTGGCCATGCGCTGGCCGATCGCCACGTACACGGACACAACGCCGGTGTCCTTGTTGTTGATGATCGCGTCGATCGCGATCGCCGTCTTGCCGGTCTGGCGGTCGCCGATGATCAGCTCTCGCTGGCCACGGCCGATCGGGATCATCGCGTCGATCGCCTTCAGGCCGGTCTGCATCGGTTCGGTGACCGGCTGGCGCTGGACGACGCCGGGCGCCTTGAACTCGGCCGGGCGCGTGTGCTCGGTGTGGATGTCGCCCTTACCATCGAGCGGGCGCCCGAGCGGGTCGACGATCCGTCCGAGCAGTTGCTCGCCGACGGGGATCTCCAGCAGCGCGCCGGTGCGCTTGGCCGTGTCGCCCTCGGCGACGCGCTCCCAGTCGCCGAACAGCACCGCGCCGACGTTGTCTGACTCGAGGTTGAGGGCGAGGCCCGTGACGCCGTGCGGCAACTCGAGCATCTCGAAGGACATGCAGTTCTCCAGGCCGTGGATGCGGGCGATGCCGTCGGCGACCGACAGCACGGTGCCGACCTCCGTCAGCTCGGCGCGGCCGCCGTCGAGTCCCTCGATGCGGCTCTTGAGGATGCTTGTGATCTCGTCAGGATTGATCTGCATGTCTACGAGGCTCCTTGGGCAACGTGCCTGCGCAGCTGCTCCAGTCGGTTGCGAATTGACGCATCGAGAATCGAGTTGCCCACCCTGACCACGATGCCGCCCAGGATGTCGGGGTCCACGCGAGCGGCCAGCGTCACCTTGCGCCCGGCCCGCTCGCCGATCTTCCTGCCCAGGCTCTCGGTCGTCGCCTGGTCGAGCTCGATCGCGCTGGTGATCTCAACCGGCAGCGTTCGGTTCTCCTCGTCGTACAGGCGCTCGTACTGGTGGCGGATGCGGAAGATCACCGGCATGCGGTGGTTTTCGATCAACAGCGCGAGGAAGTTCGTGAACACCTCGTCGGCGCCGTCGAGCAGGCCGGCGAGCGCGTCCTGCTTCTCCTGGGTGGAGAAATAGGGCGAGAAGAAGAACACCGCCAGCTCGCGCTGAGCTTCCAGCGCGTCGGCGAACTGAGCGAGCTGCTCACGCAGCTCGTCCAGCCTCCCGTGCTCGCGGGCGATCTCGAACAGCGATCGTCCGTATACCTGGGCGAGCTCCTCCATCAGTTCTGCTGCGAGCCCGAGGAGATTGCCGAGAAGTCCATCTCGCCGAGCGCCTCCTCGACCAGCCGGCGCTGGTCGGCGTCGGTGAGGGTCTTGCGCGTGACCTTCTCGGTGGCCATGATCGTGAGGTCGGCGACCTCACGACGGATGTCCTGCAGGGCGCGCGCGCTCGCGGCCTCGATGTCGCGCTCGGCGCGCTTGGACGCCTCGGCGAGCATTTCCTGCCCGCGGTCCTTGGCCTCGTGTTCGTGGGCCTCGGCGACCTGGCGCGCACGCTGGACGATCTCGTCGGACTGGGCGCGCGCCTCCTTCAGCCGCTCGCGGTACTCGGTCAGGATCTCGTCGGCTTCTGCACGGGTGCGCTCGGCCGTGTCGATCGACTCTTCGATCGCCTGCTGACGGCGCCCGAGCGCGTCGCTGATGCGTGGGAACGCGAACTTCGAGAGCAGGAACATCGTCGCCCCGAAGACGAGCAGCGTCCACACCATCAGGCCGATGCCCGGTTCGATCAGGAAGCCGCCGCTGGAGGCGATCACCTGGGTGCCGGCTGCGGGGAGATGTGCGAGCGAGCTGAGCATCGCGTCAGACGATGAACGCGGCCAGCAGGCCGGCCACGAGTCCGTAGAAGAAGCAAGCCTCGGTCAGGGCGAAGCCCAGCCATTGCAGCTGGGTGATCTCGTCGCGCATCTCCGGCTGGCGGGTGATCGCCTCGATCGCCTTGCCGAAGATGATGCCGATGCCGACGCCGGCGCCGACGGCACCGAGGCCTCCACCGACGCCCAGGCCGATCGACTTGCCGGCCTTGGCGACTTCTTCGGTCGCGGCGGCCATGAAAGTGATGAAAGCAATGTGCACGACGATTGGCTCCTTTTAGTGGTCCTCGGCGACCGCGCCGCCGAGATAGATAGCTGTGAGGGTGGCGAAGATGAACGCCTGCAGGGCGGCCACGAGGCCGACCTCGAACGCGAACAGCAGAATCCCGAACGGAATCGTGAACCAGGCGAGCGCGGAGACCCCGAGGATCACCGCGAGCGCGCCGGCCATGAACAGGATGATCAGGTGGCCCGCGAGGATGTTCGCAAACAAACGAATCGTCAGCGACAGGATGCGCATGAAGTTCGAGAGCACCTCCAGGAAGAAGATCGCAACCGCCATTCCACCGGTAACGCCGCCGGGCACGAGGCCCCGCAGGTAGCCGATCGGGCCCTTGGCCCGGAGCCCTTCGAAGGTGTAGGACACGAACACCATCAGGGCCAGCACGAGTGGGATCGACAGGTTCGCCGTGGCCGCATACAGCGAGAAGGATGGGATGTGCAGACCGAGCACGTCGATCTTGTGCTCGGTGTTGGTCGGCAGCGGGATGTAGCCGACGAGGTTCGAGAACATGATGAAGAGGAACAGCGTGCCGATGAACGGGAACCAACGCTTGGCCATCTTCTCGTCGAGGTTGCCGCCGGTGATGTTGTCGCGCATCAACTGGTAGAGCGTCTCGACGGCCGTCTGCACCTTGTTCGGCCGCGCCTGCATGCGAGAGGCGATGTAGATCATGCTCACACACGTCGCGATCGCCGCGAGGAACAGGTACAGCACCGCCTTGTTGATCGAGAAGATCCCCAGGTGGACCCAGTTGTCGAGCTTGAACTCGTTCTGCGGCTGATAGGTGTTGTTGCGCCCGCCGCTGCCGAAGATCGCGAAGAGCACGACGATGCCGCCGATCCACACCGCCGCCAGGATCAGCAGGATGCGTTTTATGTTCGAGCTGGCCGGAGTCTCTGCGCCGCTCGGCGGTGGTGTCTGTGAGACCGCGGCGTTCATGACGGGCTCGGCGTTCCCGAGGCTCGCGGAGCGCCCATCGGGCCGTCGCGCGTGACGAAGGACATGGCTAGATAGACGGTGAAGGCGCCCAGCACGAGCGCCGCTGCCATCACGCCGTCGTTCTTGCTGCCGGCGTAGCGGGCGAGGATCACGGCGAGCGCGATCAGCCACACGCGGCCGAGCAGGGCCGTCACCATCAGGCCGGCACGCACCTTGGCATCACTTGCGCGGCGCGCCTGCGCGTGGAGGAAAGCCGTTCCTGCGCGCGTGAGTATCCAGGCGCCGGCACCGATCACATATCCGAGTGTGGGCATGCCCCCGACGAGCACAAACGGGGCCGTCGCGAGCACTAGGCACACGTCGAGGTAGCGAAAGTAGACCACGTCAGCTTCGAGATCCGGGGGGCAGGCCGCGGCGCAGGGTCCACGGTCTCCGACGCCGCGGCGACTGCGCTCCCGCGGCGAATGCGCGCCGACCGCCGGCGCAGGTCCCGCTTGCGAGCGGGCTCCTCCGCGTCCAGGAGACTGCACGCACGGTCACGGGGCGCCCGCGCCGGATCCGCGGGGCGGGCTCGATGATCCGCGCTCGATCGCGTGAATCTCCCGTCCCGGAGGCAGGCAGGCGTGTTAGATCTTCGTTGGCATCGAAATCTGGCATGTGAGTAGGGCCACCCTACAGACGAGATAGTCCCCGCGCTCTATTGCGGCGGAGCCGTCGAAGTGTCCCTCAACTGTCTGCGGCGGCGCGATCAGTCTACCTGGTCTTGCACTTCGTAACAACTTTGTGACATGCGGTACAGCCGCGCGCCGATCGGCGTGGCCGTCACACTCGCGCGCTCGGAGCCCGCCGCGCAGCCTCCTCTGCGACGGGCGAGACGCGTGAGACCAGGCGAGCGGAGCCGACGTGGGTGGAGCCCGGTCGCGCGCGCCGCGACGGCGCCAGTCGGACGATCGCGAAGGACGCCGCCATGACGGTGATGCCGCCGAAGATGTCCAGCACGAAGTGGTTGCCGGTGGCGAGCACCGCGAATGCCGTCATGCACGGATATGTGACGGCCGCGACGCGCGCCCACCGGCGCTTGGTCAGCAGCCAGACCGCGACTGTGCACCACAGCGCCCAGGCCATGTGCAGCGACGGCATCGCCGCCAGCTGATTTGCGTCCGAGGCCAGCGCGCCGCTGTGCCACGAGCCGATCGCGTGGGTCGATGCGACCACGTCGGTGAAGCCTGCGAGCATCCGCGGGGGCGCCACCGGATACAGCCAGAAGACGAGGAAGGCGAGCAGGTTGACGAGCACCAGCGAGTTGCGCAGCGGGCGGTAGAGGTCCGCCCTGCGCCACCAAAGCCAGCCGAGCAGCGAGAGCGTGACGACGAAGTGGGCGTTGTCGTAGTAGTCGGAGATCGCGAGACCGAGCGCGTGGTGGCCGGCCAGCCAGCGGTCGAGCGCGTGCTCGGGGTCGATGCTCAGCGACTGCTCGAATGCGAGGATGCCTTCGGCGTGCCCGATGGCGCTGTGCAGGCGCAGCGGTGCGAGGTTGCTGATCCAGTCGTACACCCAGCCGAGCCAGAGGATCGTCAGGCCCTCCAGCCACCACCGCGCACGAATGGGCGCCGGCGCGGGAACCGCGATGGCGCCCGACGCGGCCGTCCAGCCGTCCGCCTCGATCGAAACCGTGGTCGCCAAGCACTCGATCTTAGCCTCCGGCCCAGATCCTCCAACGAGTCGAGTGGCGTGCTCCGCACGGATTGCGGGCCGACAGCGTCAGGGCGCCACCGGCTCCAACCCGCGCTCGGCAAGCGTGTGCAGGACGCGCGGAAGCGATGCCGCGGTGCGCCGCCAGGAGCCAGGAGCCGAGTAGTCGTCGGCGTCGTGCAGCAGCAGTACCGCGCCCGCGCTCGCGTCGCCGCTGACGCGAGCGGCGATCGAGTCGGCGGTGGCCCGCGCCTCCCAGTCGCGTCCCCACTCGCTCCACAGCAGCGTGCGCCAGCCGCGACGCTTGGCCAGGCGCAGCGCAGCCGCGTTCAGCACGCCGTAGGGAGGACGGTAGAGCTCGATCGTGCGGCCGCTGTGGGACTCGATGATGTCCTGGGCGCGATCGATGTCGCTGCGCACCTGCCACGGCGCCAGGCGCAGGAGGTTGCGGTGACGGTGGCAGTGCAGGCCGATCGAGTGACCGGCGTCGAGTATCTCGCCGACGAGGGCCGGGTTGCGCAGGACCTGCTCGCCGACGAGGAAGAAGGTCGCATGCACGTGCTCCCGCCGGAGTATCTCGAGGACCGCCGGCGTTCCTTGCGCGTGCGGGCCGTCGTCGAAGGTGAGCGCGTAGCCCTCGCCGCCGGCGGTGCGGTCCTCGACTCCCAGTGACCTCCGCAGCGCGGGCCAGATGGGCGCCGGCGAGGGAGGAAAGTACACGGGCCAGGATCCGGCGAGCACGGGCAGTAGGTAACTCACCATGGCCGCGCCGGCCAGCGCACCCGCGATCGGAGCTCCCGGAGTGCGATGATCGTTGGCGTACATGGTAGATCTCGTGCTGGGAATCGCGGCGGCGGTCGGCGCCTCCACTCTCTACAGCCTAGGGATCGCGCTGCAGGCGATGGACGCGAAGCAGGCTCCCCACGAGGAGCACCTGCGCCTCGCGCTCGCCTGGGGCCTGATCAGGCGTGCCCGCTGGCTGCTCGGGACCGGCCTGTCGATCCTCGGCTGGCCGCTTCAGGTCATCGCCCTGCTGCTCGCCCCGCTCGTGGTCGTCCAGCCCGCGCTCGCGGCCGGCCTACTCGTGCTGCTGTTCCTCGGCGAGCGGATGCTCGGCGAGCACGCCGGCAAATATGAGTATCTGGCGATGAGCGCGATCGTCATCGGCGTGGTCGGCGCCGGCGTGTTCGCACCACCGCGCAGCGCGACCCACACCGCGGAGGAGCTCACGATCACGATCGTGCTCGTGGGTCTGGGCCTCGCGAGCCTGATCCCCTATCTGCTGCGCGCGTTCGGGCACTCGCGTGCCGAGGTGACGATGGTCGGCGCCGGTCTCGCGTTCGGCTGGAGTGGCGTCGCGACGAAGCTTGCGTCCGACGACCTGTCGAGTCACCATCTGCTCACAGCCGCGCTGTGGGGTCTCTCGACGGCCGCCGCCTCAGGCGTGGGCGTGTTGAGCGAGATGAGCGCGCTGCAGTCGCGCCCCGCGATCCAGGTGGCGCCCGTGGTGTTCGTGACTCAGACGGTCGTGCCGGTGGTGCTTGCGCCTCTGCTGCTCGGCGAGCGCTTCAGCGGAACTCCGCTCGGCGGCTTGCCGCTCGGGGTCTCGCTGGCGATGCTCGTCGCCGGCGCCGGCCTGCTCGCGCGGTCGCCGCTGCTGCTGGCCCTGATGGAAGGCGA
>OLKX01000225.1_pt1 | contig 22113 bp, 21 predicted proteins | sample 1604201 | NCBI WGS metagenome assembly OLKX01 (sample SAMEA104055716, study PRJEB20765) | soil metagenome | biome: Arctic tundra; feature: Polygonal ground; material: soil | place: USA | collected 2011-09 | depth 0-0.5 m
ACGTGCTCGGCGCGCTCGCGAGCGAGTAAGCGGCGCGTGCCTCCGGCCGCTCGCGCCCGGAAGCTAAGCTGCGGGACGATGGCCGCCCAGCAGCGCACCGACTCCCCCGACGCAGAGCTCCAGGCAAGCGCCTGGGACCTCGAGCCGCTCGTCGACGGCGAGGGGCCGGCCGGCGTCGAGAGTCGCATGGCCGACGCGCTCGCGCGCTCGGAGTCCTTCGCCGAGCGCTATCCCGGCCGTCTCGCCGCGCTCGACTCCGCCGGCCTGCGCGCGGCGATGGAGGAGCTCGCGACGATCTACGAGCTAGTCGGGCGCGCCGGCTACTACGCCGGTCTGCGCTTCTCGACCGACACCGCCGAGCCGGCCAACGGTGCGCTGATGCAGAGCGTGCAGGAGCGGGAGACCGCGATCCAGACGCTGCTCCTGTTCTTCGAGCTCGAGTGGGCCGCGCTGGAGGAGGCGCGCGCCGAGGAGCTACTCGCGGGGGAGGGCCTGGAGTTCTGCGCCCACCACCTGCGCAACGTGCGCCGCTACCGCGAGCACCTGCTGAGCGAGCCGGAGGAGAAGATCCTGACCGAGAAGTCGCTCACCGGCGCGGGCGCCTGGACGCGGCTGTTCGAGGAGCTCACCTCCGCGATCACCGTCGAGCTCCCCGACGGAGAGGGAGCGGACGGCGACGGCGGGCCGGTCGCCCTCGATGTCGCGCTCAGCCGTCTCGCGCTCGCCGACCGCGAGACCCGCCGCCGGAGCGCGGCCGCCGTCACCGACGCGCTCGCCCCCGGTCTACGCACGCGCGCGTACCTCTTCAACACGCTGCTCGCCGACAAGGCGACCGATGACCGCCTGCGCCGCTATCCGCACTGGCTCGCCGCGCGCAACCTCGCCAACGAGGCGAGCGACGAGTCGGTCGCCGCGCTGATCGAGGCGGTCCGCGGGCGCTACGAGATCGCCCGCCGGTGGTACCGCCTGAAGGCCAAGCTGCTCGGCATCGAGCGCCTCGCCGACTACGACCGCATGGCCGCCGTGACCGAGGACGAGGTGTCCTACTCCTTCGCCGAAGCTCGCGAGGTGGTGCTCGACTGCTACCACTCGTTCTCGCCCGTGCTCGGCGAGCTCGCCGCCCGCTTCTTCGCCCATCACCGGATCGACGCGCCGGTGCGCCCGGCCAAGCGCGGCGGGGCGTTCTGCGCAGCGGCCGTGCCGGCCGTGTTCCCCTACGTACTGCTCAACTACACCTCTCGCCGCCGCGACGTGCTGACCCTCGCACACGAGCTCGGCCACGGTGTCCACTTCGCGCTCGCGGCCCGTCAGGGCATCTTCCATCAGAACACGCCGCTCACGCTCGCCGAGACCGCGTCGGTGTTCGGTGAGACGATCGTCTTCGGCCGCCTGCTCGAGGAGGACGCCTCGCCCGCGTCGCGCCTCGCGCTGCTCGCCGAGAACCTCGAGGACACGATCGCCACGGTCTTCCGCCAGGTCGCCATGAACGGCTTCGAGGCGCTCGTCCACACGGCCCGCCGCGAGGAGGGCGAGCTGTCGGTCGAGCGCTTCGGCGAGCTGTGGGCGCAGAGCCAGAGCGAGATGCTCGGCGACTCCGTTGAGATCACCGAGGGCTATCGCAGCTGGTGGTCATACATCCCGCACTTCATCGGCAGCCCCGGCTACGTCTACGCCTACGCCTACGGCCAGCTGCTCGCGCTGTCGGTCTATCAGCGCTACGAGCAGACCGGCGCCGAGCTCGTGCCGCGCTACATCGAGATGCTCGCCGCCGGCGGCTCGCGCAGCCCCGAGGAGCTCGGCGCGATCGTCGGCATCGACCTCGCCGATCCCGGCTTCTGGTCGGCCGGCCTGGATCTCGTCGAGCGCCAGCTCAAGGACGCCGAAACGGCCGCCGAGGCCTCCGGTCGACTGTAGCTCCGCCCTCGCCGGCCTGTAGGCTGGCGCACCTATGAGGGTCAGGCCCGCAGCCGACGATCTGCTCGAGCGGGTCGCGATCGCCCTCAATCTCGTGCCGCTCCCCGGCGCGTACGCGATGTACGGGATGGTCGCCGGGCGCGCGGTCGGCGTGGCACAGCGGCTGGGCCTGTTCACGCAACTGCTCGCCGGCCCCGCCACAGCCGCTCGCCTGGCCGAGCAGCTCGAGCTGCAGGTCCCCGGCACGCGGCTGCTGTGCGAGAACCTCGCCGGCATGGACATCCTCGAGCAGCGCGGCGACACGTTCTCGCTCGAGCGCCGCGCGCGCAAGTGGCTCGACCCGCAGTCGGACTCCTACATCGGCACCTGGCTCGCCCACACGGCCACCTACTGGGAGTGGTACGGCGACCTCGAGCGCGTCGTGCGCGACGGTGGCAGCTTCGAGATCCATCGCGAGCCGGCCGAGGAGGAGGAGTACTGGCGCGTGTACATCACCGGTCAGTACGAGCTCGCGAGGCTGTCGGCCGCTGAGGTCGGCAAGGCGATCAGGCTGCCCGCGGACGCGACCGCGCTGCTCGACGTGGCCGGTGGCCACGGCTGGTTCGCGGCCACGCTCTGCGCCAGACATCCCGCGCTGCACGCGACCGTCGTCGATCTGCCGGGCAGCGCGCGCGTCGGGCGCGAGATCATCGCCCGGGCCGGGATGAGCGATCGCGTCGAGCACCGCGACGGGGACATGTTCGAGGCCGATCTCGGCGGCCCTACGACGGCGCTCTGGTCTTCGACATCATCCACCACCTCTCCGGTGAGCAGATCGTCGCGCTGCTGCGGCGCGTGCGCGCCGCGATGAAGCCCGGCGCCACCGTCGCCGTGCTCGACATGTTCCGCTCCGACTCCACCGGCGCTGCGCGCGCGTCCGCCGCCGCGCTCGGCCTGTTCTTCCACCTGACCTCGGGCGCCGACCTGCACAGCCCGGCCGAGCTCGCCGGCTACCTGCGAGAGGCCGGCTTCGGCGCACCCCGGCGCGTCAAGATCCGGCGCATCCCCGACCAGGCGCTCTACCAGGCCACCGCCGTGTGAGCGCTAGGCTGCGGGCAGGCGGGCGAGCAGCTCGGGAACGTCGACGATCGAGTCGACGATCGCCGTCGGCGTGACTCGCGCGGTGAGCGCGTCGGCGCGGTACTTGCCGGTGCGAACGAGGATGCCGGGGAGGCCGGCGGCCATCGCGCCGCCGACGTCCGCCTCGACGTCGTCGCCGACCATCACGGCGTGCTCTACACCCATGTCGGCCATCGCTGCCAGGAAGAAGGCCGGCGCGGGCTTGCCCACGACGACCGCCTCCTTGCCGCTGGCATACTCCAGCGCCGCGGAGTAGGCCCCCACGTCGAGCGCCAGCCCGTCCGCCCGGCGCCAGTAGCGGTTGTGTTGCAACGCCACGAGCTCGGCGCCGTCCATCATCAGGCGGAAGGCGCGGTCGAGCACCTCGGGGGTGAAGCGCTCGCCGATGTCGCCGAGGATGATCGCGTCGGCCCGCTCGCCGTCACTGGTCTCCTGCAGTGGCTCGAGGTCCTCCCTCAGCCTGTCGCTGACGAGCAGCACGACGGACTCGTGTCCATGCTCGCGGCAGTACTCGAGCGCCATCGAGGCGGGCGTGAGGATCTCCTCGATCGCCACGTCGAAGCCGAGCGCGATCAGCTGGTCGAACAGCTCGCGCCGCGGGCGCGAGGTGGTGTTCGTCAGCAGCCGTACGCCGGCTGAGGCTTGACGCAGCCGCACGAGTGTCTCGACGGCGCCGGGGATCGCCTCGCCTCCGACGAAGAGCACTCCGTCGATGTCGAGCAGCAGTCCGGGCTGGGTGGCGGCGTCGGCGATCACTGCACTCTAGAAAAGACCGGCCCGAAGGGCGACCCAGACGCCCGGCAAGCGGTTGCGGAGCGTCTCAGAAGAGGCCGCCCAGGGCGGCGCCGGCATGGTGCACGAGGTCGAACAGCGGTTGGGGGATGATGCCGAGAAAGATCGTGGCGGCGCCCGCGAGGACGGCCACGAGCACGACCTCGCCCTGGCGTGAGGGCGAGGCGGGTGCGCCGGCCTCGGCGTCGAGCTCGGGCGAGCCGCCGGCGAGCGCCGGCAGCGGCCCGACGCGCGGTGTCGCGGCGTGCGTGTCGGTGCTCGGCGCGTCGCGCATCCACATCGCGGCGATCACCGGCAGGTAGTAGCCGAGTGAGATCATCGAGCCGATCACGATCGCGACGCCGAGCCACGCGTAGCCGCCCTGGACGGCCGCGTCGATCAGGTAGAACTTGCCGATGAACCCGGCCGTCGCGGGAATGCCGGCGAGCGCCAGCATCGAGATCGTCATCGGCCAGGCGAGCAGCGGGCGGTCGCGCCCGAGCCCGGCGACGGCCTGAATCGAGTCGCCGAGGCCACTCTCGCGCTCGCGCACCACGATCACCGCGAAGGACGCCATGTTCATGACGACGTACACCGCGAGGTAGAACACCGTCGCCTGCACGCCGAGTTTGGTCGCGACCACGACACCGGCGAGCATGTAGCCGGCCTGCGCGACCGAGGAGTAGGCGAGCATCCGCTTGAGCGAGGACTGCCCGAGCGCGCCGACGTTGCCGACGACGATCGTGATCGTCGCAAGCACCGCCACGGCCGGGCCCCAGCTGGCCTGGGCGTCGATCAGCGCGACGTCGAAGAAGCGCAGGAACACGCCGAGCGCGGCGACCTTCGTGGCGACGGCCATGAACGCCGTCACCGGCGTGGGGGCGCCCTCGTAGACGTCGGGTGTCCACTGGTGAAACGGCGCGACCGACGCCTTGAAGCAGAGGCCCGCCACGCACAGAGCGATCCCCGTCAGCATCAGCGGGTCGGTCGCGAGGCTGCCGCTGGAGAGGCTGCTCTCGATCGCCGTGAAGTCGGTCGCGCCGGTCGCGCCGTAGATCATCGCCAGTCCATAGAGCAGCGTCGCCGAGCCGACCGAGCCGACGATCAGGTACTTCAGCCCCGACTCCAGCGAGTGCTCGCGGCGCAGTTCGGTCGCGCACAGCACATACAGGGGGATCGAGAGGAGCTCGAGGCCGACGAACAGGGCGACCGTGTTCTGCGCGGCGGCCAGCAGCGACATGCCCGCGATCGACGTCAGCAGCAGCGCGTGGAACTCGCCGTGGGCCGCTTCGCGCGCCGCCAGCGAGCGCCACGAGAGCAGCACGGCACATACGCCCCCCGTGATCAGCACCATGTTGAGCACGAGCGCGAGGTCGTCGATTCGCAGCGCCCCCGAGAGGATCGACTTGTTCGAGTTCCACTGCCAGATCGTCAGGCCGAGCGTCGCGCCGAGCGCCACGAGGCTCAGCGCCGGCACCAGCTGCGCACGCGCCCAGCGCGAGCCGAGCAGGCCCACGAGCAGCACGACGACCACGCCGCCCAGCAGCGCGATCAGTGGCGAGAGGCCCGCGAAGTCCACGTGTGGGCCTTTCAGGTGGGCTGTGGCGAGCGCGCCGAGCGCCGCGGCGGTCATGGTGCCCCCGTGGTTGCCCTGACGCACGGTGAGCCGGCTTCCAGCAGACTCGTGTCCGGCAGACAGCGGGCAGATCGGAGCGCCGCGACGCTCACCGAAGGAGCCGCGATCAGCTGTGCGGCGGCAACGGCGGTCTTGACGGAGCGTTCGCTGCGCTTCAGCGCGAACTGTGGGTACAGCGCCAGGAAGAGGATCACGGCGAGCAGCGGGACGAGCACGGCGCCGTCGGCGAGCGTGAGCTCGCGCGAGTCGACCGAGCGCCCGACGCGGTTGTGCATCGCGCGGATGAACAGCCGCAGCGCGTACACGCTCGCCATCACGACGCCCGCGAAGGCGATCGCGGCGATCGCGAGCTTCGCTTTGAAGACGCCGAGCAGGATCAGGAACTCGCCGACGAAGTTCGCGGAGCCGGGGATCGCGAGCGTGGCCAGCGCGACGATCAGGAAGACGCTCGCCAGCAGCGGCGCACGGAACGCGATGCCGCCCATCTCGCGCACGTCTTCAGATCCTCCGGCGCGCTGGGCGAGCAGCGCGACGATGAACAGGATCGGCGCCACCACCAGGCCGTGGTTGACCATCTGCAGCAGCGCGCCCTGCGCGCCCTGCGGGTTGAGCGCGAAGATCCCCAGCGTGATGAAGCCGAGCTGCGCGACCGAGGAGTAGCCCGCGATCAGGCGGGCGTCGCTCTGGCTGAAGGCCTGCGCCGAGCCGTAGATGATCGACATCAGCGCGATCAGCAGCATCAGCGTCTGGAAGTGCACGGCCGCGCGCGGAAACAGCGGCAGCACGATCGCCAGGAAGCCGTAGGCGCCGACCTTCGAGAGCACGCCCGAGAAGACCATCAGGACCTCGATCGGCATCGCGCGATAGCCGTCGGGCATCCACCCGTGCAGGGGGAACGCCGGCATCTTCACGAGGAAGGCGGCGGCGAAGAACAGGAAGATCCACTCCTGCGAGCCGGTGCTCAGCGGCAGCGCCTGCAGTGCGCTGAGGACGAAGGTGATGTGTCCGCCGCCCTGCTGGGAGGCGAGCACTCCCGTGGCGATCGCCGCGGCGAGCATCAGCAGCGACCCGACGAGCGTGTAGATCACGAGCTTGATCGTCGCTTTCACGCGGCCTGGCTCACGCCCCCAGCCGCCGATCAGGAAGTAGAAGGGGATCAGCATCAGGTCGAAGAACGAGACGAACAGGGCGAGGTCCTGGGCGAGGAAGGCGCCGAGCACGGCCGACTCGGCGAGCATGAAATGGAAGTAGAAGAGTCGCGGGCGATCCACAGGCGTCGAGCCCGAGCGCAGGTTCGACGCCAATGTCGCGACCGCGAACAGCAGCGTGGTGAGCGCGAGCAGGAAGACGTTCAGGCCGGTGATCGCGAGCTTGTAGTGGATCCCCAGCTCGGAGATCCACACCATGTCGGTGACGTGCTGCAGCCCGGCGCCGGATTTGTAGTCGACGATGAAGGCGATCGCGAGGCCGAGCGCGCCGAGCGAGCCCGCGAAGGCGATCGCGCCGGGCAGGCTCCACGAGCGCGCAGCGGCCGGCGCTCGCGATGAGGAGGAGACCGCGTCGCCGCGGGCGCCGATCAGCGAGGCGATCGCGCCGAGCAGGCCACAGGCCGCGGGCAGCCAGAGAAGTATCGAGAGAGGTGGCATGGTCGGGCGCTCAGCTCACGTTTCAGGTCTGCAGCAGGAAGTAGAAGCCGACGCCGGTGACGCCGAGCACGAGCAGCGCGGTGTAGTAGCGCACGAAGCCGCTCTGGGCGGCGCGGACCGCGGCCGAGCCCGCGCGCACGAGCCCCGTGGGGCCGCCGATCATGGCCTCCTCGACGAACAGGCGCTCGAACGTGTCGCGGGCGAAGCGCCCGGCAGCGGCGGACGGCCTGATCACCGCCATCTCGATCAGCTCGTCGAAATACCACTTGTTGACGAACAGCTCATACAACGGTCGGGTGCGCGCGATGATCGTCGCGGCGGTGCCGGGGCGCTCGACCCAGATGCGGTGAGCGATCGCGATGCCGACGAGCGCGAGCACCGTGCCGAGGCCGAGGCCGAACACCAGCAGGCCATTCTTGGTGTGCGGTTCGTACAGCGGCGAGCCCGCGAACGAGGGGCGCAGGAAGTCCTCGATCACGAAATCGACTTTCGGTATCTGCACAAGGCCGGCGCCGACGGCTCCGAGCGCGAGAATGCCCATCGCCACGCGCATCGGCAGCGCGCGCTCGGCGATCGCGTGGGTGGGGCCGGGGAAGCCGACGTCGAGGTCCTCCTCCTCACCGGTGGCAGGGTTGCGCGCAACCTCCGCGTGATGCAGATGGCCGCCTTCGAGCTCGCGCGCCTCCGCCACGGGCTCGCCGTGGAACGCGCGGAAGATCATCCGGAAGGTGTAGATCGCGGTCAGCAGCGCGCCGACGTAGCCAGCCACATACAGAGCCCAGTGCCAGCCGCCGCGCTCGGCGGTCACGAGCAGGATGTCGTCCTTGGAGAAGAAGCCCGAGAACGGCGGCACGCCAGAGAGCGCGAGGCCGCCGACGATGAAGCAGCCGTAGGTGAACGGCATCGCCTTGCGAAAGCCGCCCATCCGCTCGAGCGACTGCTCGCCGGCCATCGCGCCGATGATCGATCCTGCCCCCATGAACAGCAGCGCCTTGAAGAACGCGTGGGTCATCAGGTGAAACAGGCCGGCGGCGTAGGCGCCGACCGAGACGCCCATGATCATGTAGCCGATCTGCGACATCGTCGAGTAGGCGATCACGCGCTTGATGTCGGTCTGCGCCAGCCCGATCGTGCCCGCGATCAGCAGCGTCGCCGCGCCGACGATTGCGCCGACGTCCTGGGCTGCGGGCACGAGCTCGAACAGCGGGTGCATGCGCGCGATCAGGTAGACGCCGGCCGTGACCATGGTGGCGGCGTGGATCAGCGAGCTGACGGGAGTCGGGCCCTCCATCGCGTCGGGCAGCCACGTGTGCAGCGGGATCTGCGCCGACTTGGCGAACGCGCCGACGAGCAGCAGCAGGCAGCCGGCGAGCAGGTCTCCGTTTTCACCGCCGTGGCCGAACGCGCCTGCGGCGGTCGCGTGGAAGGTCTTGAGCAGGTCGAGCGTGCCGGTGTGCTTGAAGATGAAGTATGTGCCGAGCACCAGCCCGACGTCGCCGACGACGTTGATCACGAAGGCCTTGATCCCGGCTTTCGTCGCTGTCGTGCGCCGGTACCAGAAGCTGATCAGCAGGTAGGAGGCCGCGCCGACGAACGCCCATCCGACGATCAGCAGCAGGAAGTTGCCCGCCAGCACGAGCAGGAGCATCGAGAAGACGAAGAAGTTGAGGTAGGAGAAGTAGCGCGCGAAGCCCTCGTCGCCCTCCATGTAGGAGATCGAGTAGAGGTGGATCAGCGTCGAGACGCCGGTGACGACGAGAATCATGAAGATCGAGAGGGGATCGACGAGGATCGACATCTGGGCGTCGATGCCGACCGTCGAGGCGTAGTTCCACAGTGAGGAGACGAGCTGACGGTGCTCGGGCGAGTGGCCCTGGATGCTGATCAGCGCGCCGAGCGCGGCGAGGAAGGCGAGGAAGATCGCCCCCGTGGCGATCCAGCCGGCCGAGCGGCCGGGCAGCGTGCGGTAACCGGCGCCGATCGCGACGGTGCCGAGCAGGGGGAAGAGCAGGACCAGCCAGCCGTAGGTGGTGGCGCTCATCAGCCCTGCAGCTCTCGCAGCTCGTCGACGTCGATCGGCAGGTTATGGCGGTAGATCGCGACGATCATGCCGAGCCCGATGCAGACCTCGCAGGCGGCGACGGTCATCACGACGAGCGCGAGGATCTGCCCGTCGCCGTTGCCCCACATGCGCGAGAAGGCGATCAGCGCGAGGTTGGCCCCGTTGAGCATCAGCTCGAGGCACAGCAGCACGACGAGCGGGTTGCGTCGGGTCATCACGCCGACGGCTCCGAGTGAGAAGACGATCGCCGAGACGGCGAGATACCAGGCGATGCTCACGCGCCGCGCCTCCCGACGCCCTCGGCCGTCGTGCCCGTGGTGCGCGGGCGCAGGAGCTGCATCGGTGTGAGCAGGTCGCGCTCGTCGTCCTCGCCGAGGCCCCCGCGGCGGCGGGCGAGCACGACGCCGCCGACGGCCGCGATCAGCAGCAGGAAGGAGGCGACCTCGAACACGAGCAGGAAGCGCGTCAGCAGCAGCTTGCCGATGTAGGCCGGGGTGCCAAACGCCTGCGGCCCAGGACTGTAGCCGGCGCCATAGCCGTTGATTGCCTCGAGGCCGGTGCCGAGCAGCGCGATCAGCAGCTCGACCAGCAGCGCGCCGGCCACGATCGCGCCGCCGAGGCGCAGACCGGAGCCGACCGCGCCGGGACCGCGCAGGCGCTCGCCGATCGAGTCGCCCTCGCCGCCGACGTAGGCCACGACGAACACGTAGAGCACCATCACGGCGCCGGCATACACCACGACCTGCACGGCGGCCACGAACTCCGAGCGCAGCAGCAGGAACAGCACGGCCAGCGACAGCAGATGAGAGACGAGCGCGAGCACGCTGTAGAACGGGTTGCGCAGCACGACCACCCCGACCGCGCCCGAGATCACACCGATCGCGGCGAGGAAGAACAGGATTGAGCTCACTCGCCCTCGTTCCTCAGCGGGGTGCGCTCCAGTGGCTCGGCGAGCAGCATCTCCTTCGTGAAGATCAGGTCGCTGCGGTCGTAGTCGGAGAGCTCGTAGTCATGGCCCATCGTGATCGCGTCGAACGGGCAGGCGACCTCGCAGTAGCCGCAGAAGATGCAGCGCGAGAGGTTGATCTCATACACCGCCGCGTAGCGCTCGCCGGCCGACACGCGGTTCTCGGGCGTGTTCTCCGCGGCCACCACGCGGATGCAGTCCGCCGGGCAGGCGGCGGCGCACAGCGAGCATCCGACGCACTTCTCCAGGCCGCTGTCCTCGAAGCGGTGAAGCTTGTGGCGACCGCGGAAGCGCGGGTAGACGGGCGTCTTCTCCTCGGGGTACTCAACTGTGACGGGCGTCTCGGTGAAGCGCCCGAACGTCGTCATCAGCCCGCGCGCCGTCTCGCGGAACGTTCTCCAGGTGCTGCGCGCGGCGCCCGGCGCGGGCGTGCGCTGCACGACGATCACGTCCTCTCCTGGGCTCCAGGCCTGGACGTTGAGGCTCGCGGTCGGCGCCGGTACGGGGTGCTCGGTGGGGGTCGGGTCGCTCATGTCAGTGGGTGGCCACGACGAGGATCGCCGTGACGAGGGTGTTGAGAGTGGCCAGCGGGAGCAGCACCTTCCAGCCGAAGCTCATCAGCTGGTCGTAGCGCAGCCGCGGGAGCGTCGCACGTATCCAGATGAAGACGAAGGTGATCAGCGACATCTTGAACAGCACCACGATCGGGTCGATCCAGCCGGGCGGGTGGATCCCGAACGGCAGCAGCCAGCCGCCGAGGAACACGGTCGTGACGATTCCCGACACGACGAGCACGTTGAGGTACTCGGCGAAGTAGTAGGAGGCGAAGCGCCCGCCGCCGAACTCGGTGTTGTAGCCGCCGACGAGCTCGGCGTCGGCCTCGGTGAGGTCAAATGGCGCCCGGTTGGTCTCCGCGAAGCCGGCAACGAGGAACACGAGGAAGCCGAAGAACTGCGGGATCACGTACCACATGCCTTTCTGGGCGGTCACGATCCCGGTCAGGGACAGCGTCTGTGCGGTGATGATGACGCCGACCAGCGCGAGCCCCTGGGAGACCTCGTAGGAGATCAGCTGCGCGGCGCCGCGCATCGCGCCCAGGAAGGAGTACTTCGAGCCCGAGGACCAGCCGCCGAGCATGATCCCGTAGAACGCAACGCCGCCGAACGCGAACACGTACAGCGGACCGATCGACACGTCGACGCCGTACAGCCCGACTTTCGTGCCAAAGATGTCCTGCGTGTTGCCGAACGGGATGATTGCGAACGCGGCGACTGCGGTGATGATCGAGACGATCGGCGCGAGCGCGAACAGGAAGCCGATCGAAGTGCGCGGGCGGAACTGCTCCTTGGTCAGCAGCTTGAGGATGTCGGCGAGCGGTTGCAGCGCTCCATATGGGCCCACCCGGTTGGGGCCATAGCGCGACTGAAAGCGCCCGAGCAGCTTGCGCTCGGCGATCAGCACGACCGGCACGAGCTGCAGGCCCACGGCGAAGATCACGGTCGCCTTGATGATCTGGATCCACCATGGCTCGTAGTAGCCGACCAGCGCGATCACGGTCCGACGAGCTCCCTGCGCGGGAACAGGAACTCCAGCGCCGGCGAGAACTCGACCTCCGGTGCGTCCCACACGGAACGGTAGCCGGCGGCGTCGGCGGCGTCGGGGCCGTCCCCGTCAACCGGCGATTCGCGCGCGTCGGCCGCGCCGGAGGCGGCGCCATGCGGGAACGCGTCGGCAGGGTCGCGCTCCTGCCAGCGCACCCCCCGGCCACCGATCTCCTCCAGCGTGAGCCCGGCGTAGAAGGGCACGGCGTCGAACAGCTGGCGCGAGGCCATCGCGGCGCCGAACACGTCGAGGTCGAGCCCGAGCGCCTGCGCCAGCTCGCAGATCACATGCCAGCCGCCGCGCACCTCGCCGGGACGCGCGATCGCCGGGCGCAGGCGCTGGAGGCGCCCGTCGGGATGCACGACCGTGCCCTCCTTCTCCGCGTAGGCCTCGGCCGGAAAGATCACGTCGGCGTGCTCGAGCATCGTCTCGGTCAGGAACGACGCGTGCGCGACGACGGTGCTGGCGGCGGAGAGTGCGCGCTCCCACAGCTCGCGGTCGGCCTGGTCGCGCAGCGGGTCGCAGTTGAGCAGATAGAGCGCCGCCAGCTCGCCCGCGGCAAGTCCTTCGGCGATCCCGCGCGCGTCGCGCGCGCCGGCACTCGCCGGTTCACTCAGCCCGGCGGCGGCGTTCGGCAGCACACCAGCCTCGCGCAGGCCGCGTCCGTTGGCTGCGGCTGGGATTTCGAGCAGGCCCGCGCCGTCGGTGCCGGCGAGCCCGAGCGCGTCGGCGATCTCAAGCAGTGCGGCGGCCGCGGCCTCGCCGCCCGGCCCCGCGGTCAGCCGCTCGCCCCACAGCACCACCACCTCGCGCCGCGGCTGCTCCTCCTCGTCCTCGCTCTGCGGTCCGCGCAGCAGCTCGGCGACCGCGGCGATCTCGGCGTGCTCGACTCCAGCCGCCTGGCTCAGGCGCGCCAGCTCGGCATCCTCCACGCCGCGCAGCGCGCCGCTCAGCGCGATCGCGAACGCGCCGCCTGCGCCCGGCGCGAAGCGCAGCGACCGCGCAGCGCCGGGAGCCAGTGAGCTGGGCTGCGCCGAGGCGATCGCGAGCTCCAGACCGTGGCGGCGCATGCCCTTTCGCAGACGCAGGTCGAAGATCGGCGCGTCGTTGACGGGCTCGGTGTCGAGCAGCAGGACGGCGTGCGCGAACTCCAGGTCGGTGGTCCGGGCCTGCAGCGCGGGCGCTCCGAGCGCCCGCTGGTGGGCGAGTGAGAGCCTGCCGGCCCGGCGCGAGTCCAGGTGCGGCGAGCCGAGGGCCTCGCGCATCAGGCGCGTGAGCAGGTAGCCCTCCTCGTTGCTGCTGCCACCACCGGCGAGCGCGCCAGTGGCGGCGCCGGCGCGCTTCAGGCGCGTGGTCGCCTCCTCAAGCGCGCGCTCCCACGAGACGGGGCGCAGCGTGCCGCCGTCGCGCAGCAGCGGCTCGGTGATGCGCTCATCGACATGGAAGGACTGGTAGGCGAAGCGGCCCTTGTCGCACAGCCAGCCGTCGTCGACGTCGTCGTTCTCGCGCGCCAGCACCCGTAGCGCGCGCTCGTCGCGCACGGTCACCGTGACGTTGCACTGCGCTGGGCACAGCGTGCAGACGGAGCCCGCGCCCTCGATGTCCCACGGGCGGGCGCGGAAGCGGTAGGGCCGCGAGGTGAGCGCGCCGACGGGACACAGCTCGACGATGTTGCCGCTGAACGGGGCGACATAGGGGTGCCCGTCGAAGGTTGCTACGTAGGAGTGCGCTCCGCGCTCGAGTAGCACCAGCTGGTAGTCCTCGGCGACCTCCTGGGAGAAGCGCACGCAGCGGTAGCAGAGGATGCAGCGCTCACGATCGATCGCGATCAGGGGCGAGAGCTCGAGCGGCTTGACGAAATGGCGCTTGGGCTCGATGAAGCGCGAGATGCCGCCGCCCCAGCCGAACGTGATGTCCTGCAGCGGGCACTCGCCGCCCTTGTCGCAGACGGGGCAGTCGAGCGGGTGGTTGATCAGCAGGAACTCGACGACCGACTGCTGCGCTGTCTTCACGCGGTCGGTCTGGGTGTAGACGACCATGCCGTCCTTCACGGGGGTCGAGCAGCCGGTCTGGAGCTTGGGGATGCCCTCGACTTCGACGAGGCACATGCGGCACGCGCCGACGGGCTGGCCGAGCTTCGGCTCGTAGCAGAACACCGGGATCTCGACGTCGCCGCGCTTGGCGGCGTCGACCAGCATCGAGTTCTCCGCTGCGCTGACCTCGCGCCCGTCGATCGTGAAGTTGATCATGCGCGTCTCTGGCCTGGGCATCGCCTCAGGCACCTCCCCGCTGAGTGCCGGGCGCGCCCTCGTGGGCGCCGGGGGCCTGGTCGCCGCTGCCCTTGTGGGCGAGCATCGTCTCGGGCGCTTCATCGAATGCCCCCTGGGCGGCGAGCGCGGAGTCCGAGGCGGCCGCTCCGTTCAACCCGCGGGCCATCCGTGCGCGCTCGATGTGCTCTTCGAACTCGTCGCGAAACTTCGCGATCATCGAGCCGATCGGCATCGCCATCGCGTCGCCGAGCACGCACAGGCAGTTGCCGATGATGTGCTCCTGCACCGAGGCCATGATCTCGAGGTCCATCGGCGTGGCCTCGCCGGAGGCGATCCGCTCGAGCATCTTGACCGTCCAGTTGGTGCCCTCGCGGCACGGTGTGCACTTGCCGCAGGACTCGTGGCGGTAGAACTTCGCCACCTTCAGCGCGACGTCGAGGATCGGCGTGGAGTCATCGACGACGATGATCGCGCCGGAGCCCAGCATCGACTTGGCCTTGGCGAGTGAGTTGAAGTCGTAGGGGATGTCGAGGTCATCGGCCGTCAGCACAGGCGAGGAGGAGCCTCCGGGGAACCAGCACTTGACCGTGCGCCCGTCCTCCGGGCCGCCGGCGAGCCCGTAGATGATCTCGCGGGATGGGATGCCGAGCTCGATCTCGTAGTTGCCCGGACGCTGCACGTGACCGGAGACCGAAACGAGCTTCGTGCCGGTCGAGGTCTCCACGCCGAGCTTGGCGTACTCCGCGCCGCCCATCGCGATGATCGAGGGCACCGTGGCGAGCGTCTCGACGTTGTTGATCAGCGTGGGGCCCTGGTAGAGACCCTGGTTGGCGGGGAACGGCGGCTTCAGGCGGGGGTTGCCGCGCTTGCCTTCGAGCGAGTCCAGCAGGCCTGTCTCCTCGCCACAGATGTACGCGCCGGCGCCGCGGTGCACGACGAGCGAGAGCGAGTGACCGGAGCCGAGGATGTCCTCGCCGATGAAGCCGGCGTCGCGGGCTTCCACGAGGGCGGCGTCGAGCGCGTCGGCCTGCAGCACGTACTCGCCGCGGATGTAGATGAACGAGCGGTTCACGCCGGCCGCGAACGAGGCGATCACGAGCCCCTCGATCAGCGTGTGCGGCGTCTTCTGCATCAGTTCGCGGTCCTTGAACGTGCCGGGCTCGGACTCGTCGGCGTTGCACACGAGGTACTTGTCCATCGAGCCCTTCGGCAGGAACGAGACCTTCTTGCCCATCGCGAAGCCCGCGCCGCCGCGACCGCGCAGACCTGAGGCTTCGAGCTGGTCGAGCACGTCCTGTGGGCTCGTGGCGAGCGCCTTGCGCAGCGACTCGTAGCCGCCGCGGCGTCGGTAGACCTCGAGCGTGCCGAGACCGGGCTCGTCGATGTCGGCGAACAGGAGCATCGGCGATGCGGCAGGCGCGGCCATCAGCTGCCGCCCTGCTCCCGCGCCGCGGCCGGACCGGGGCGCTCGCCGTCCATCGGCGGTCCGAAGGCCGCGCGCTCGGGTGCGATGTCCGGGTTGGCGGCGCCGGCACGGGCGACGTGCTCGGCGGGGTGCAGCGGGAACTCGCGGCTGTTCGCGTGCGGGTCGGCCACGAGCCGGCGCGCGAGCTGCTTGTCGGGCAGCACCGGGGCGCCGCCGCGAATGTCCTGCAGCAGCTGGGGCACGTCGGCGAGCGTCAGCGGGCCGACGTAGACGCCGTCCACGGAGGCCATCGGCGCGAGGTCGCACGCGCCGAGGCACTCGAACGAGCGCACGTTGAACTCGGGGTCCTCGCTGACGGCCTCCGCGATCGCCTCATACAGCGCGTCGGCGCCACGCAGCGAGCAGGAGATGTTCGTGCACACGTACACGCTGTGGCGCCCAACAGGCGTGGTCTCGAGCATGTCGTAGAAGCTCGCCACCGACTCCAGGTAGGCGGGCGTGACGGACATCACGCCCGCGACCTGCTCGATCGCCTCGGGAGAGCACCAGCCATGCACGCGCTGGGCAGCAGCGAGCGCCGGCAGCGCGGCCGAGCGGCTGTCGGGATAGTCCGCCATGTGCGCCTCGATCTCGGCGCGTAGCTGCTCCGGCACGGCGACGTTCTCGATGTCAGGAACGAGCGCGGGCTCCTTCTCCAGATCCACCGGCCGGTCCCACCCCGGCACCCGCGACCCATGCTCGAACCTCCGCACGGTCATTGCGCCCATCCTGGGCTCGCAGGGCAAGCCGGGCAAGGACGCAGGGAGCGAAGTGTGCTCTGCACACGAGCGACTGAGGACGCCGTCCCGGCGCCGCCATGCGTGCCCAGGATCATCGGTCGATTCCTCCGAGGATCGGATCCAGCATCGCGAGCGTGGCGATCATGTCGGCGATGTAGCTGCCCTCGGCCATGTGGGCGAGGGCCTGCAGGTTGACGAAGGAGGGGTCGCGCATGTGCACGCGCGCAGGCTTGGAGGAGCCGTCGGAGCGCACGAAGCAGCCGAGCTCGCCGCGCGGGGACTCGATCGGAAAGTACACCTCGCCCGGTGGCACGCGAAAGCCCTCGGTGACGAGCTTGAAGTGATGGATCAGCGCCTCCATCGAGGTCGCCAGCTCGTGGCGCGGCGGCAGCGCGACCTTACGGTCCTCGGTGATGTGTGGGCCTTCGGGGAGGCCATCAAGCGCCTGCTCGATGATCTTCACCGACTCGTAGATCTCCGCCAGGCGCACCGCGAAGCGGTCGTAGTTATCGCCAACCGTGCCGACGGGGATCTTGAAGGCGAAGTCCTCGTAGGAGCTGTAGGGCTCGGCCTTGCGCAGGTCCCACGGGTTGCCGGCCGCCCGCAGCAGCGGTCCGGTGACACCGAGTGAGAGCAGTGTCTCGACCGCAAGCGGGCAGGTTCCGCGCAGGCGCTGCAGCACGATCTCGTTCGCGTTGAGGATCGCGCCGTACTCATCGGCGCGCTTGGGCATCACCGTGAGGAACTCGCGCAGCTTGGCCTCGAAGCCGCGCGGGATGTCCTCCATCACGCCGCCGACCTGGAAGTAGCGCGTGTGCATGCGCGCGCCGGAGGACATCTCGAACAGGTCGAGGATCAGCTCTCGCTCGCGCAGGCAGTAGAGGAAGATCGACACCGCGCCGAGGTCGAGCGCGCTGGTGCCCAGCCAGATCAGGTGCGAGGCGATGCGGTTCAGCTCGAGGTGGATCACGCGCAGGTACTGCGCGCGCCGCGGCACCTCGACCTCGGCCAGCGTCTCGACGGCGCCGCAGTAGGCCATCGCGTTGAAGTAGTAGGACAGGTAGTCCATCCGCTCGACGACCGGGATCACCTTCCAGTAGGACTTGTCCTCGGCGGTCTTTTCGATCCCCGTGTGTACGTAGCCGACGATCGGTTTGATGTCGCGGACGATCTCGCCTTCGAGCGTCACCAGCAGCCGCAGCACGCCATGAGTGGCCGGATGGTGCGGACCGAAGTTGAGCGTCAGCAGCTCCTCGGTCCTCTCGCCCGCCGTGCCCTCGGGCGGCTCCTCCAGCGGCGAGAGCGTGATGCTCTGCTCGCGCCGGCGGTAGGCCGACAGCGTCGGCGGCTCCGTCGCGCTCACCGGCGCTCCTCGAGCCACTCGGCCGCGTCGCGCGTGAAGATCACCGGTTCGCCACCGATCGGGAAGTCGCGCCGCTGCGGGTGCCCCTCGTAGTCCTCGGGCATCAGAATCCGGCGCAGGTCGGGGTGCCCGCGAAAGACAACGCCGAACATGTCGTAGACCTCGCGCTCCTGATGGTTGGCCGTCGGCCACTGCGGCGTCACGGAGTCGACCTGCGGATCGGCGCTGTCGAGGCGCAGCTTGACGGTGATGCGATCGACGCGGCTCATGTCCAGCAGCTCGTAGACGACGCCGAGGCGCGGCTCCTGCGGATGGTGGTCGACGCCGTGGACGCTGGCGAGGAACGCGTAGCCGCGCTCGCGCAGGTGGGCGAGCACCGCGCGGATCCGGTCCGGCGCCACGATCAGCGTGCCGCGGCCACGGAAGAACAGCGTCTCGACCGAGTCCTCGCCGTCGGTGTCCTCGTGCGCCTCGCCGCCGGGCGCGCGCAGTTCCTGGGCGATCAGCTCGAGGCCGGTCGCGTCAGGCACCGGCCGTGTCCCCGTCGAGCGCCACGTTCACCGCCGCCGCCTGAGCGGGGCCGTCGAGAACCTCCTCGGTGCCGACGGCCTCGTAGCGCCGCCGCCAGCCGGCGTCGGGGTCATCCTGCACGAGCTTGCGCAGCTTCAGCACGCCGTGCATCAGCGCCTCCGGACGCGGCGGGCATCCCGGTACGTGGACGTCGACGGGCATGAACTTGTCGGCCGGCACGAGCGCGTAGTTGTTGAACACGCCCATCGAGGAGCAGCACGCGCCCATCGAGATCGCCCACTTGGGCTCGAGCATCTGGTCGTACAGGCGGCGAATGATCGGTGCCATCTTGATCGACACGCGTCCCGCGAGGATGATCAGATCAGCCTGCCGCGGCGAGGCGCGGAACGCCTCGAAGCCGAAGCGCGCGATGTCCATGCGCGGTCCGGCGGTCTGGAACTGCTCCATCGCGCAGCACGCCAGGCCGAAGGCGAGCGGGAAGAAGGAATTCGAGCGCGCCCACGCGACGGCCGAGTCGAGTGTCGTCGTGAGCACGCGCTCCTGCACGTAACGCTCGATCTCCTCGCCCTCGAGGTGAGCTGGCTGGTTGGCGCCCTCGAGCTGCGCGCCGCGCAGCAGCTGCACGGAGTTCAAACCGCGTACGCGCAGCCCCTCGGGATCCACGCGAGCGCCCGTCCCGGCCGCGCCGAGCCGGTCGCGTTTCATCTCCACTCGAGCGCCCCTCTCCGCCACACGTAGGCGAAGGCGACGAACAGCAGCACGATGAAGACGATCGTCTCGGCCAGGGCATAGCTGCCGTAGGCCCGCAGCTCGACCGCGATCGGGTACAGGAAGATGACCTCGATGTCGAAGAGGATGAACAGCATCGCGATCAGGTAGAAGCTGATCCCGAAGCGCATTCCGCGCTTTACCTCAGACGGCAGGCCACACTCGTAGGGATCCTGCTTGTGGGGCGTCGGACGGCGCGGCCCGATCACCGAGTTGAGCACCGCGAAGGCGCCACCGACGGCGCCGCCGAGAATGAGGAAGACGATCGCCGGGAGATAGCTGCGAAGCACCTCGCGCTGTTATATCACTGCTTGTGGCAGAGTGTTACTAGTGGCAATCGGCTCGATATCCGGGGTATGACGCAGGCGGTCGTGGCGGGGTCGCTGGTGGTCGCGGCGCTCAACGCGATATCGGGTCTGCTGGGTGCCTGGATCTGGTACCGAGGGGCACAGGACGGGCCGCGCGCGACTGGCGCATTCTGGGTGCTGCTGCGCGTTGGGCAGGGCTCGGCGCTGACGCTCGCGATCGCCGTCGGGTCGCTCGCGGCTGCCGGCAAGAATCCCAGCGAAGGGCTCTTCTATCTCTATGCGCTGCTCCCGCTCGCGATCGCGTTCGTGGCCGAGCAGTTGCGCGTCACGTCCGCTCAGACGGTGCTCGACCAGCGCGGCCTCGAGGACGCACAGGCGGTCGGCGGGCTGCCCGAGGCCGAGCAGCAGGCGCTGCTCGCCACAGTCGTCCGGCGGGAGATCGGCGTGATGGCCGTTTCGGCGCTCGTGGTCGTCGTCCTCGCCCTGCGCGCCGCGGGCACGGCCCACGGGTTCTGATCGGGCCTATATATTCCCGATCGCATGAAGATGGCCGCCATGACCGTCCTCTCGCTGGCCTGTGCCGCCGTTCTCGGCGCGTGCGGATCGCAGGGGATTCAGATCGCGAAGACAAGCCCGTACCACCACGGCGCGGTGCTCTTCCGCGACCACTGCTCGGGTTGCCACACGCTCTCCTCGGTCGGGGCGCAGGGCTCGGCGTCGAGCATCCAGAACCGCGTCAAAACCGGCGGCCCGAACTTCAACATCCGCAAGGAGAACGTCGAACAGGCGCTCTACGCGATTCGCAACGGCGGATTCTCGGGCGCGATCATGCCGGAGAACATCGTCGTAGGCCCCGACGCCCAGGCCGTGGCGGCCTTCCTGGCCGCATACTCGGGGCGCCAGGCACAGAAGGTGCCGGCCACGAACATCACGCTCTCGACCAAATAGGACGCCCGCGGGGCGGCGCAGGCGCATGCTCGACCTGAAGCTCATCCGCGAGGACCCCGACGGCGTGCGTGCGGCGCTCGCCAGGCGCGGCGAGGGAGTCGCCGATGCGCTGGACGCGGTGATCGAGGCCGAGAAGCGGCGCCGCGCGCTGCTGCCGCAGATCGAGAGCCTGAGGGCGGAGCAGAACGACGCCAACGGTCGCATCCGTGCGAGCGTCGAGGAGGCCGAGCGAGCGCGGGAGATCGAGGCGATGCGAGCGGTGTCCACCCGCGTGAAGGCGCTGGAGCAGGATCTGGCGGCGGTCGAGGCGAGGCTCCAGGAGGTGCTCGCGCCGCTGCCGAACCTGCCGGATCCCAGCGCGGCATCTGGACCGCAGGACGACCTCGTGCGCGTCGAGGGAGCGATCCCGGAGCTGGACTTTCCCGCCCGCGACCACCTCGAGCTGGCCGGTGAGATGATCGACATGGACCGCGCGGCCGCGCTGTCGGGCTCCCGCTTCTCCTATCTGAAGGGCGACCTCGTGATGCTCGAGCTCGCGCTCGTGCGCTGGGCGCTGGAGAAGGTTCGCGGACACGGCTTCGAGCCGGTCATCCCGCCGGTGCTGGTACGCGAGCGTGCGCTCTACGGGACGGGCTTCCTGCCCGACACCGAGCAGCAGCTCTACCGGCTCCCGGACGACGAGCTGTTTCTCGTGGGGACCTCCGAGGTCGCGCTGGCATCGCTGCACGAGGGCGAGATCGTCGAGGCCGAGAGGCTGCCGCTGCGCTACGCGGGCTTCTCGCCCTGCTTCCGCCGCGAGGCGGGAGCAGCAGGTCGGGACACGCGTGGGATCTTCCGCGTGCACCAGTTCGACAAGGTCGAGATGTTCAGCTTCGTGGTGCCAGAGGAGTCCGTTTCCGAGCACGAGCGGATTCTGGCGATCGAGGAGGAGATCCTCACGGACCTCGGATTGCCCTACCGGGTGATGAACATCGCCGTCGGCGATCTCGGAAACTCGGCGGCGAAGAAGTACGACTGCGAGGCGTGGCTCCCGAGCCAGGAGCGCTATCGCGAGCTCACCTCGTGCTCGAACACGACCGACTATCAGGCGCGCCGCTTGAACATCCGCGTACGCCAGGACAAGCGGTCGCGCGCGCTGCACACGCTCAACGGCACCGCCGTGGCGGTCGGCCGCACGCTCGTCGCGCTGCTCGAGAACGGCCAGCGGGAGGACGGCAGCGTCGTGCTGCCGGAGTGCCTGCACGGGTTCGGCGCCCCCGCCGCGCTCGGCTCCGCAGCGAGCCGCTAGATCTACTAGACAGTAAGAAGATAGGCTCCTCCACTACTATCAAGCTGGCGGGGGAGCAGCACGGTCGTGGAGGAAGCTCAGCGCACGGCGATTCTCGAAGCGATGGCCGACCTGATGGCCGAGCGCGCCATCGGGCCGGGCTCGGTCACGATCGCCGAGCTGAGCGCGCGCGCCGGTGTGTCGGTGAGCGCCTTTCACCAGCAGTTCGCCGATCGCGAAGCCGCGCTGCTCGCAGCGTTCGATCTCGGCGTGACGCGGGCGCGCGAGACGATGGCCCCGGCATTCGAGTCGGAGGAACGCTGGCTCGATGCGATCAAGGCCGGTCTCGCGGCGTTCCTGCGCTTTCTCGAGGACGAACCCGCGCTCGCCCGCCTCACAGTGGTCCACGCGATGGGAGGGGGCGTCCAGGTTCTTCGCCGCCGCGCGGAGGTGCTCGCGGGCCTCGCTGCGATCGTGTCGCGCGGCCGCGTCGAAACCGCTGCGGCCAAGCAGGCGCCTCCGGACGTGATCGGCGAGGGCGTCGTAGGCGCGGTCCTCGCCGTCGTGCACAATCGCCTCGTCGCCGCAGACGGCGACACGATGATCGAGCTGTTCGGCTCGCTCACGAGCATCGTCGTGCTCCCGTACATGGGTTCGAGCGTCGCTCGGCGGGAGCTCACCCGCCCCGCGCCGCGGCCGCTGTTCGGCACTCACGGCGAGTCGCTCGGCGCCGGCG
>OLKX01000341.1_pt1 | contig 22007 bp, 20 predicted proteins | sample 1604201 | NCBI WGS metagenome assembly OLKX01 (sample SAMEA104055716, study PRJEB20765) | soil metagenome | biome: Arctic tundra; feature: Polygonal ground; material: soil | place: USA | collected 2011-09 | depth 0-0.5 m
ACCACGCTGAACCACACAGTCACACCACCCACAGAAACATCAGGAGGTCCAGTTTTCGCGCGGCTATGAGAGCCATTCCGCGACGCCGCCGTGATGCGAACAGGTCCCACTCCGCGATTCGCTGAAACTGTATGTTCCATCGACGCATCGTGCGGTGGCCCCAGGCGGAACCGTCGGGCTCGGCTCGGGGCTGCATACGGTGTTTCCGGCAGAATTCACGTAGGTACCGTTTGTGCAGACGGGCACCGGCGAGGGTGGAGGCGGAGGCGGTTCCGGCGCAACAGGCGCGGGCGATTCGGACGGTGCCACTACCAGCGGTGGTAGAGGCGTCCGCGAAAACCGAACCGATTCTCCGCTTGCGTTGTAGAAGCGAATGTAACCCGTAGGTCGCTGATGCGACTTGCCGTTGTGTCCCGTGAGGACCGTTGAGAACGACAGTCTTCCCGTGCCGGTCAAGCGAACTTCGGGAAACGTGAGGCGCCCTTTGGGATTGGCTCTTGCTTTCCCTCCGGGTTTGCCGTCTACGTAGAGCACGACTCGGACTCCGGGAGTGTCCCGCGCGACAAGATCGAAGTAGTCGCCACCTTCAGAGTGAGCTGTGATAAGCGTGAGCCTGGTTCCGGCCGACGCCGACGTTCCCGCAGAGAGCAACGAGACGGCGAAAACACAAACGAACAAGGAGGCTCGTAGACGCCTGCCAAAAGAAGGCGGTCCTTGGCGACTGTCTGGTGCGCCCCCGCCATGGCCGCTGTGAAGCAGCCTTTCCGGCGACTCCGACCTCATGCTCCCCCCACGGCTCGTTTCTCAGGCTGACGTCGCGACAGACTACACCAAAGGGTTCCGCGGGTCGAATCCTTACGCCTGGTTGCGTTCGGCGCGTCGCGCGACGGGACCCTCTACGCCGCCTAGCCCGGCGCGGCAACCCGAGAAGACCCCAAGGGGCCAGGTGGAACGGGACTGGCAAATGCGCAGTCGAAAGCCTCGCGGTCGACAATCGACGAACTACCCTATGCGCGTGGGGCGTTCGGTTTGTTCCCCACTTACCGCCTATCCCCTGGCGCTCTGAGGCTTTGGTCGTCATGGTTTGGGCGTGCCCGGATCAACCTCGGTCATGTGCCACCCGCCATCTCAACTGTGATGGCTGCTCCAACGTTCGTGACCTCGGCGGGATGCCGACCACCGACGGACGAGAAACGCGCTGGGGGCGGTTGTGCGGGCCGATGGGCTGGACAGATTGAGCGGCGGGGGCAGCGTGATGCGCCGCGTCCTTCGCCAGCCGCTTCCCGCCGGCTTCGCCCCCGAGCCGTTCTCACTCGACTCCGGCCCGTTCGGCGCGTTCTCGCGCAGCCGTCCGCTCAGCGACGACGGGCGCATCGTCGCCGTCGAGACCCCCGGACACACGCCTGGGCACGTGTCGGTCATCTGCGTCGATGATGTCGGCGACCACGCGATGCTCGCCGGCGACGCGACGGACACGCTGGAGCAGCCGCACGCGCTGCGCGCCGATGCGATCGCACCGGACCCGAAGGCGCACGTCGCGACGCTCGAGACGATCCTCACCCACTGCGCGCTGCACCCGACCGTCTACCTGCCGTCGCATGACCCGGAGTCGGTGGCGCGCCTCGCGGGCGCCGTCACGGTTGACGTGAACGGCTGATCTACGCGGTGCGCGCCGCGTGGAAGTCCCGCGCGCGCACCAGCACGACCGCGGCGATCGCCCCGATGAACGCCAGCACCGCGCCGATCACGAGGATCTCGTTGAGCGCTGTGGTGAAGGAGCGCAGCGACGCTTCGATCACCCCGGCGTGGCCGTGGGTGAGCGCGGTGGCGGCGCGCGTTCCTCCCGAGGCGACGGTCTGGGCGAGTCGCGAGACCGGGGCGCCGAGGTTGGCCGGCAGGCTAGTTTCGAGGCGGTGCTGGAAGATCGCGCCGAGCGCAGCGACGCCCGTGGCCAGGCCGCCGATGCGGAACGTGTTGCTGATCCCGGAGGCCATCCCGCTGCGCTCGGGCGGGACCACGCCGAGCGCGATGTGCGCGATCGCGGGGTTGGCCAGGCCGATGCCCACGCCGGTGAGAAGCAGGCCGGCGAGCAGCGCAGTCCAGTGCGACCCAGCGCTCAGCCCGTGCATCGCTGCGAGCCCGAGCGCCGTCAGGCCGAGGCCGGCGCCGAGCAGCAGCCCCGGCGAGATCTTCCCGGTCAGACGCCGCGTTGCGAGCGGGACGATGAAAGTGAGCGCGGTCGCCGGCAGCAGTCGCAGGCCGCCCTGCAGAGGCGAGTAGTCGAGCGCGTTCTGCAGATACAGAGTGAGGTAGGGGAACATCGCGAACATGCCTGCGCCGATCGCGAACGTCGCCAGCGACACGCCGCAGAACGCGCGGTTTCTGAACAGCGAGAGATCGAACATCGGCCGGCGCTGACGCAGCTCGACGGCGACGAAAGTGCACAGCAGGAGCGCCGCGCCGCCGAGCACCGAGAGGATCAGCGGACTTCCCCAGCCCTCGTCGGTGCCGCGCAGCAGCCCGAAGATGAATAGGAAGAGCGCGCCCGAGAAGGTGATCAGCCCGGCCCAGTCCAGCCGCTCGGCGTCGGGGTCGCGCACGTTGACCATCCGCGTGAGTGAGATGGCGATCGTGGCGGCGCCGACGGGCAGGTTGACAAAGAAGATCCACTGCCAGCCGAGCGCGTCGGTCAGCGCGCCTCCGATCAGAGGGCCGATCGCCACCGCGCCGCCAACCGTCGCGCCCCACACCGCGATCGCGCTGCCGCGCTCGCGGCCCTGGAACTCCTGTGCGATCAGCGCGAGCGATGTCGCGAACATCGCAGCGCCGCCGATGCCCTGAAGGCCGCGGCCGAGGATCAGTACCGTCGCGCTGCCGGAAAGGCCGCACAGCAGCGACGCGAGCGCAAAGAAAGCCACGCCGCCTGTGAACACGCGCTTGCGTCCGATCCGATCGGCCAGTGTGCCGCTCGTCAGAATCAGTGCCGAGAGCGTCAACGCGTAGGCGTCGATCACCCACTGCAGGTCCGTGAAGCTCGCGTGCAGCTCGTGCTGGATCGTCGGCAGCGCAACCTGTACGATCGTGACGTCGACCAGCAGCATGAAGGTCCCGCCGCAGATCGCGATCAGCGCCCACCAGCGACGCGCGAGCCCCTGCTCCGGCGACGGCCCGCCTCCGGCCTCTCCGGTCGGCGACGGGGGCCTGTCTGATCGTTCGCGGTGCGTCTCCATCCGAGCACCCTAGCCGGACGCCCGCAGGCCTCCGTGGGCCATCGAGACCGACCGCTCGATCGGCGATCGTTGGAGGCCGGCACGGTGTCGTCCGCTTGGACAACTGCGGAGAAACACTGACCGATCGAACGGCATCGCGCGGATGGATCGCATTGCCCCAGCGTCGAGGCTGTACGTGTCAGTCAATACAGCCAAAGCAGCACACCAAGGCGGGAGACGAAAGATGCATGTTCAGGTACCAGACAAGGAGACAGAAGTCCACGACCAGGCGGAGTTCGACGACACCGTCGTGAAGACGGGCAAGACCGTCGTCGAGGTCGTCGCTGGCCTGGGCATCTTCGCGGCGCTGCTGATGTCGATCATCGCGCTCAGCCAGAGCAGCGAACACAACACCGTAACCGTCATCTCGGGCACGGCCGTCGCTACCACGGGCGGGCCCGGCAGCGTGAACGCCGGGGCGGCGCTGCCGGCGAAGCTCATCAGCTTGAAAGTGATCCCCGGCTCGAAGCTCGGGCCGGACAAGATCAAGCACGACGCATTCACCCAGACCGAATACGCGGTCAAGGTCGGCCAGACGCTCGACCTGAAGATCGACAACACCGACGAAGGCGAACACAGCATCACCTCGCCTCAGATCGGCGTCAACATCGTCGTCAAGCCAGGCATCCACACCTACCAGATCGTGGTCAAGGAAAAGGGCAAGTTCTCCTGGTTCTGCGTGATCCCGTGTGATGACACGGCGAACGGCTGGGCGATGCAGCACGCCGGCTACATGAGCGGCTTCATCACGGCCAGCTGATAGTCGAGGCCCTGCAGCGCCGTGCCCCCGGATCGACCGTCCGAGCCGGGGGCACGTGTGCGCCGCAGCTCAGGCTGACCCGCTGAGTTCCTCCGCGCCTGGCGCGGCCGCGGCGCGCACGCCCGTGGCGGCGCGGGCCCGCCTAGACTCCCAGCCGATGAGCGCGGCGGCGAGAACGATGGCGCGTGCTCGCACAGAGCTTCGCTTCGCGCTCTCGCTGAGGGTGCTGTCGGCGAGCGTCGCGTGGTTCTGTCTGCGGGCACGCCGACAGGCGATCCGCACGGAGGATCGCTTCACGCTCGACTCGGCTGCCCGCCCCCGCGAGATGGCAGCGCTGCTGGCGCTCGCGGGAGCTCGCACGCAGGTCGTGGAGCTGGGCACGGGCACAGCCTGGAGTGCGATCGCACTGGCCATCGACGTGCCGGCGCGCAGGGTGCTCAGCTACGACCCCTGCGCTCGTCCTCAGCGAGAGGCCTACCTGTCGCTGGTCGCCGCCGAGGTGAGCGCGCGGATCGAGCTGCGTGAGCTGCCGGACACGGCGGGTCCGCTCGAGGGCGATCCGCCGGTGGAGCTCCTGTTCATCGACTCGGCGCACGACCGCGAGTCGGTGCTCGCCGCGTTTGCCGCTTGGCGCGACGCGCTGGCACCGGCCGCGGTCGTCGTGTTCCACGACTATCTCCATCCCGGCTACCCCGGCGTGGGCGAGGCGGTGCGCGAGCTGGGCCTGGGAGGCCGCGAGGCCGGCGGGGTGTTCATCTGGAGCGCTCCCGGTGCGGCGTGAGTTCGACTGGGGCTGCGGCTAGAGTCTTGCCCTTAATGCGCTCGCCGTCGACCTCGTCCAAGCTCTCCTCGTCGGTCCTCCTAGTCATGGTCGGCCTGTTGGCGGGCTGCGGATCCTCGGGCTCCTCGTCGGGCAACGGCATCGCCTCCAAGACGCCCACGGAGATCGTTGCGGCCGCCAAAACGGCGGCCGTCGGCGCGGCGACGGCGCACGTGGCCGGCACGGTCGTAAACGAAGGCAAGCCGATCTCGCTCGACATGGAACTCGTCGCCGGCAAGGGCGGCAGGGGGAAAATCACCCTCGAAGGACTGAGCATCGACCTGATCCAGATCAACGGCGCGGTCTACATCAACGGCAGTACGGCCTTCTACCGGCACGTTGCCGGACCGGCCGCCGCACAGCTGCTGCGGGGCAAATGGCTGAAGGCACCGGCGAGCAGCGGCAACTTCGCCTCGCTCGCATCGCTGACCAATCTCGGCAAGCTGATCGACTCGACGCTTGCATCTCACGGAAAGCTCTCCAGCGCGGGGACGAAGACGATCTCCGGACAGAAGGCCGTCGGCGTGACCGACGTGGCGAAGGGCGGCACGCTCTACGTCGCGACGACGGGGAGCGCCTACCCGATCGAGATCGTCAAGTCGGGGGTCAGCGGCGGGAAGATCGTCTTCGACCGCTGGAACAAGGCCGTCACGCTGACCGCGCCGGCGAACGCGATCAACGTGAACCAGTTGCAGAGCGGCCACTGACTGCGCGGTAGGTCATTCGTCCAGGCGTGCTGAGAAGCGTCACGCCGGCACCTCTGAGCGTCGAACTGAAGTCTGCAAAGCGACGCGAACCTGGGACCGGACAAGGACGCGAGAGTTCTCAGTGAACGGTGCAATACAAGCCAGCCTGCTCCAAAACCCTGCCGAGCGCGGGGGCCAACCGCAACGCCCCACGGATGAGGCGGTCAACGGTTCGCCTTCCAGAGGCGTCGGCTTCGTGCGTACACTGACTGGCGTGGGCAACGGGCACGCAAGTCGTCCGGCAGTCGGCGACCGTCCCCCCAAAGGGGGCGGCAGTGGTCGACACCTGGCCCTCGCCGTGCTCGCGGTCGTGCTCTGCATCGGCGCGGGTGTCGGAGCGATCGTCGCGGGCGCGTCTGTCGTGGTCGCGATCTGCGTTGTGGTCCTCGCCTGTGCCGCCGCGGCGCTCGGATGGCGCTTCGGCGACAACGGCCGCCTCGCGCTCGAACGAGAAATCGACAGTCGCACCTCGGAGCTCAAACGCGCGCTCTCCGAGCTCGAGATCGCCCAGGCCGAGACCGTGCAGCGGCTCTCGATGGCGGTCGAGTTCAGGGACGAGGACACCGGCGCGCACATCGAGCGGATCGGACGCTTCTCGGTGCTGCTGGCCGAACACATCGGCATGGACCCCGACTTCTGCGAGCGGCTGAAGCACTCCGCGCCGCTGCACGACGTGGGCAAGGTGGCGATCCCAGACGCGATCCTGCTGAAGCCCGGCCCGCTCACGCCGGAGGAGCGGGCGATCGTCGAGACACACGCCGAGGAGGGCCACCGACTCGTCCGCGGATCCTCCTCCTCGATCCTGGACATGGCGGCGACGATCGCGCTGAGCCACCAGGAGAAGTGGGACGGCAGCGGATATCCGCGCGGCCTGAAGGGCGAGACGATTCCGGTCGAGGGCCGTATCGTTGCCGTCGCGGACGTTTTCGACGCGCTCACCAGCGACCGCGTGTATCGCAAGGCCTTCTCGGTCGACGAGGCGGTGCAGATGATGCGCGAACAGCGCGGCCGTCACTTCGACCCCGTCCTGCTCGATGCCTTCATGGAAGTGCTCGGTCGCTCGGGCCCGGATGCGCGCGAGCAACTGCGCTCGGACCCGGCGGCGCTGACGGAGAGCACGCTGGAGACCTTCGCCACGGCGCTCGAACGCGGGGATGCTGAGATGGCCGAGGGAGCGATCGCGACAGCGATCGACGACGGGATCACGCCCACCACGCTGCATGCCGAGGTGATCGGCCCGGCGCTCAGGCGGATCAACGTCCTCTCCGAGGCCGGCCAGATCGATTCCGACCGCGAGCACCGCGCAAACACGATAACCAGGCGCGTGCTCGCGACGCTGTACCGGTACATGACCGGCGGGACCGAGCCGACGCGCCAGAGGGTGTTGCTGGCCGGCGTCGAGGGCGACGAACACACGCTGGGCCTGCAGATGGTCCACGACCAGCTTGCGGCGGCGGGGTTCCAGACGATCTTCGACACCGACCTGTCGGCCGAGCGGCTGCTCGGCATGGTGGCCAGCAAGTCCCCCGACCTGATCGTGGTGGGCGCGACGGCGGCGACTGAGAGCGACACGATCGAGGCCGCCCTGCACGAGCTGCGCAGCTGCTACCCGGGCATTCCGATCGTGCTCGGCGGTCCGGCCGTCGGTGGCAGCCTGCCGCGCGAGCGTGAGGGAATGAGGGTGCTCGAGCGGATCGACGAGTCGGTCGAAGCGGTCGAGGGTCTGCTCGCGCCGGCCGCATCGACCGCGTCCGTATAGATTTCCCCGGCATGAGCACAAGCGTGATCGTGACTGGCGGCGCCGGCTTCATAGGCTCGCATGTGACCGACGCGCTGCTCGCGGACGGCTACGCGGTGACGGTGATCGACGATCTCTCGTCGGGAAAGGCCGCCAGGGTCCCTGCAGGCGCCGAGTTGCGTGAGCTCGACATCGTCGACCTGGACGCTCTGCGCTCCGTCGTCGCCGAGGTTCGGCCGCGCGCGATCTTCCATCTCGCCGCCCAGGCCAGCGTGGTGGTCTCGATGGAGAACCCCGGACGCGACTGCGAGGTCAACGTGAGGGGAACGCTGAACGTGCTCGAGGCGGCCGGCGACTGCGGCGCGTCGGTGGTGTTCACCTCGACCGGCGGCGCGCTGTACGGAGACGACGCGCCGATGCCCACCCGCGAGGATCGGATTCCGGCGCCGCTGTCGCCGTACGGGGCATCGAAGTGGGCGGCCGAGGCGTACGTGAACACGTGGTCGCTGTCCTCGGGCATCCCGCACGCCGTGTGCCGGCTCGGGAACGTCTACGGCCCCCGCCAGAGCCCCCACGGCGAGGCGGGCGTGGTATCGATCTTCACGCACCACCTCTACACCGACAAGGCGCCGAAGTTGTACGGCCACGGCTCGCCGACGCGCGACTATGTGTACGTCGGAGACGTGGTCAACGCGCTGCTCGCCGCGTCGGGTCGCTCGGGGACATACAACGTCGCGACCGGCGTCGAGACCGATGTGGCGAGCATCTGGAGCGAGCTGTGCGACGCGGCGGGCAAGCAGATCGAGCCCGAGCTCGCCGACCTGCGCCCCGGCGAGCTCAAGCACAGCCGGCTCGATGTGGGCCGTGCCGAGAGCGAGCTCGGCTGGCGCTCAGAGGTCGCGATCACGGAGGGCCTGCGCACCACCTACGCGGCGCTCGTAGAGGAATTCGAGAGCCGCTAGCGTCAGATCCACCGGAGTCCGTTTGCTGCGTGCCGCTGGGCGGATCGGACAATCGTGGACTTCGGCAGGAGAGGCTCCGGTAGTGTCGACGGGCGGCCGACAGAGCTCTCATGAGGCTTGCCCCCAGGGTTGCCGTATCGGCCCTGACGACAGTGGCGATCGGCTGCACGGCCGCGCCGGCGCTCGCCGTCTCCGGTGCGCCGGGCGGAACACAGGCGCCGTCCTCGCCGGCCGCCGGCGGAGTCGAGTACGGGTTGCCGGTTCGCGCGACGCAGCTGCATCCGGTGATCACAGCGCTTGACGTTCCCAGCTCGGCGATCGCGGGGACGCCACCGAAGGTCACCCTGCGGCTCGACGAGCGGGGCGTGGGGACGGTGTACCTGGACGTGGTCGTGACGAACGTCGCGACGCGCCGGGCGGCGCTCGTGGCACGGATGGGCTGGTCGCACACCGGGCGCACGCTCACGGTCAGGTGGCCGGCGGGTGCGAGCCTCGCGGTCGGCAGCTACCAGTTGAGCGTGACCGCGCACGATCACGTCGGCTCCTCGCTTCTGCGCCGCGCCCACAGCTCGGGCCGCGCGGCGCTGACGGTGCGTGCGGCGCCCAAGCCGGTCGCCGCCCCGACTCCTGTGCCGACGCCGAGCCCTACCCCGCCGACGGCGCTCGAAGCGGGCGTGCCGACGCCCGCGCAGACGCTCGCCGACGGCGCTGCCTTTCCGGTCGCGGGACCCCACAGCTTCGGCAACTCCGAAAACCGCTTTGGCGCGCCGCGTGGCAGCCATACTCATCAGGGCCAGGACGTGCTCACAGCGGAAGGCACGCCGGACCTCGCGCCGATGGCCGGGACGATCGAATCGACCAGCTACCAGGCGGGCGGGGCCGGCTACTACATCGTCGAGCACACGACCGTCGGCTTCGACTTCTTCTTCGCCCACTGTCAGCTCGGTACCTTCGCCGTGGCCGCCGCCCAGAAGGTCGCCGTCGGGCAGCTGCTCTGCCACGCCGGTCAGACCGGCGATGCCACAGCGCCGCACCTGCACTTCGAGATGTGGGTCGGTGGCTGGCAGACTTCGACGGGGCATCCGATCGACCCGCTGCCCTATCTCGAAGCCTGGGAAGGCGCCGGCGCCTGAGGCCTCCGGAGGGCTCGTTAGCCGATAGCATCGCGCGGCGCGGCCCCTGGCCGGCAGCGCGGCGAGATAGCTCAGTTGGTAGAGCACACGACTGAAAATCCATGCGGCAACCGTGCGCGGTGCCGGCCACGTGACCCGCGCCCGAGGTTTTGGGGGCCTGCTTGAAAGTAGACGTTTTGGGATATAGTGAGCGGATGCCTACCAAGCGTTTCAGTGAGTTGGCGGAGACCGCGGCAGATCGGTTCGGGCTGGTCACGATCGATGACGCACGCGAGGTCGGCTACGAGCCCAAGACGCTCGTGAAGCTGGCTGGGCGAGGACAGCTGGAACGGGTTAGCAGAGGCGTCTACCGGGTGCCGTTCATGCCTGGCGGTGCGATGCAGGCCTACATGGCGGCGGCGTTGTGGCCCCAGGGCACACAGGGCGTGCTCACGCACGACACAGCATTGGATCTGTGGGATGTCAGTGACGTGAACCCCGCCAAGATCCATATCACCGTGCCACGCGGACACCGACCGCAGCGAGCGATCCCCAGGGCGTACGTGATCCATCGCGAAGACCTCGACCCGGCTGAGGTCACCGCGATCGAGGGGGTCCCTGTCGTTAAGCTCGCCCGTGCCCTGCGCCAGTGCGCCCGGGAGCACCTCGGGCGCGATCTGCTCGAGCAGGCCGCCCGCCATGGCCGTGCTCGCGGGCTGCTGAGCGCCCGGGAGCACGAGACGCTGGTGCGGGAGCTCGGGCTCGAAGGCGTCAGCGGACGAGCATGAGCACACCGCCCAAGCGCCCAAGGACGGTGAATCGGCTGCAGCAGCTGATCACCGAGTGGGAGCGCGAGTCTGGGCAGCCGGTGCGGCGCCTGAACCTCAGGGTCGCCTCGATGATGCTGGCCGGCGCACTGCGACGCGCAGTAGACGATGACGGAGCCGTCGTGTTCGTCACCAGAGGCGGCGTGGCGATGGAGCTTCGAGCCGGCGAGAAGGCCCCCGCGTAACGGGCGACGTGGATCTCGTCTTGCGCGGTGACCCCGAGTCCCTGCTCGCGCATCTCGATGCCTCCCTCGCTGACGACTACGAAGAGTTCTCCTTCGAGCGCAACGAGCCCCAACCGCTGGAACTGCGCCCACACGTTCGCAGGACCCGAGTGAAGGTCGCGCTCCGCACCAAGCCCTTCATGACGCTCGTCGTCGAGGTCGCACCCGTCGAGGCCGGAGGCGATGAGATCGAAGAGATAGCTGCCCACGACCTCAGCACCATCGGTCTCGATGGCCCCGATGTCATCCCAGTACTCGCCGTCCGCTGGCAGATCGCCCAGAAGCTGCACGCCGTCACCGAGCCACCACTACGACCCGGCGGGAGAACCCTCGCTACTGGGACCTCATCGACCTGCAACTCCTCCAAGCCCTGACCGTAGAGAATCTCGCGCCCGTCAAGGACGCCTGCCAGCGCATATTCGCCGCACGTGGCCGGCAGCCTTGGCCACCGTACATCACGACCTACCCCGACTGGAGCGACCGATACACCACTATGGCCAGCAGCCTCGACATGCCGATCACCGACCTCAACGAAGCAGTCGAAGTCGTCCACGCGCTCATTCACACCATAGACACAAGCTGAAGACTCGTATCTTCTCGCGCTCATGCCCGCCCACCAGCTCCAAGCCCAGGACAGATCACCGGCTCCGAGAACCCGAGGTCAGAGTCACCCGCACCCTCCAAGGCCAGGGGCCCCATGCGCGAACTCCGTGCCATCTGCCCGGCCAAGCAGTGGCCTCCGATCGGCTCGCAACGCTCATCCGAAGGCCCCAGAGACGCTAGGATCGGGGGTCGCGGCGAGATAGCTCAGCTGGTAGAGCACTCGACTGAAAATCGAGGTGTCGGCGGTTCGAGTCCGCCTCTCGCCATGTGGATGGCTCGGAATTTCACGTGCGTCTTGCAAGGGCTGCTGAGGCGGCGTCTGCTGCTGAGGCGCGGGGAGATGATGTTGCGGCTGGCGAGGCGTGGCGCTGCTACAGGTTGATTCGTGATGCTGGGCGTGACCCAGGTGAGCTGCTGGCCGAGGGCATAGAGCTGAGCGAGCGCGCGACCAGGCTCGCGGCGTCGGCTGGCTGACTGTGTGAGCGATTTCAAGCGTATTCTTGATGGTCTCAACGGCGCTGGCGTGCGCTATGTGCTCGTGGGGGGTATCGCGCTGATACGACATGGCGTTGTCCGCGCGACACGCGACGTCGACGTGATCATTGCCTCGGATCTCGAGAACCTTGTGCAGGTGCGTTCGTTGATCGCGGCGTGGCCTGCGACTCGGCCCGACGGTTCACCGGTGCCAGTGGACATGGTTGCTCCCGGAAGGACGATCAATCTGTCAACGCCTCATGGGGATCTCGATCTCCTGGCTGAGCGTCCGTCCCCACTCAGCTTCCAGGAGCTGTTGGTGCGAGCGGAAGTCCGCCGGGTGGACGGCTCGCAGGCACCGATCTGCTCGCTTGCCGATCTGGTTGCTCTGAAGCGGATGGCTGGTCGCGAACGCGATCTCCTCGACCTTCGCGATCTGGAGATCGCACATGGTGAGCTGCCCGACAGCCGAACTCCGTCGTGAAGGCGAGAAGGATTCCCCTACAGGGCATGTCGACGGGTCTGCCGAAGCGACCGGCTCTGAAGCCGGGGAGCTGCGCACCGCCAGGCTGCTCTCAGCACACACCACCTGCCGCCTACAGAGACGCTCGCTGCTCGTCTACCTCACCGAGGCGATCAGCGCCCATGCTCGCGGGGACCCGGTCCCGCAATCCCCTCGGCGTGAACCCCTCCCTCACCATCTCAGCACTCGCCCTGCGCACCGCCGAGAACATCATCAAAGAACTGCCGTAGGCACCCAACGACAACCATGGAGCGCCGCTAGCCGAGAGCGACCAGCCCGACCGCAGCAGACACAGCTATGAGTGCAGGCTCGGGCACCCGCACTCGCTTCTGCAACAACACAACGAGGCTCAATGCGACAATCGCCACGGCGGCTGCATCGTTGACGATCTGTTTGGCGATAACGATGGCCGCTCCCGCGATAGCACCCGCGGCAGCGGCGGTCGCACCAGAGACGAAGCCCTGAACGCGCGGGTGGTTGGAGTGCCTGCGGTAGGTGCGCCCGAGCAGAACCACCAGCAGAAAGGCGGGCAGGAATACCGCCACTGTCGCTACGACCGCGCCGGCGAGCCCGAAGACGAGGTATCCGGCAACAGTCCCGATAATGACTACCGGGCCGGGGCTGATGATCCCGAGTGCGACACAGTCCACGAACTGCTGCTCGGTGAGCCAGTGGTGCTCGCTAACGAGACCCTGATGCAAGAACGGCACGACGGCCAGCCCCGACCCGAACGTGAAGGCCCCGGCTTGCAAGAAGAACAAGCCGAGCGTGCCGAGCCCGGCTCCGGACCCGGTGAGCGCGAGTCCTTTGACGCTGGCGAGCAGGTTGAGTGGCCCGAGGCTCGCCAGGCTGTTGCGGGTTGGTAGACCGCCGCCGTAGATGATCGCCCCGAAGATCCCGGCCGCGAGGAACAGCCACACAATCTCCGCACCCGCCAGCACCGTCACAGCGCAGATCCCGGCCGCAATCGCCCACAGCAAGGGGTCGCGCTTATTCGTGGTGCGCGCCAGCTTCACCGAGGCAATAGCGATGATCGCAACGATGGCCGGGCCGATACCCCTAAACAGCGCGTGAACCCACGACGAGCCCTGCTGCTGCACATAGATCACCGCCACGGTCGTCACAAGCAGGAACGGTGGCGTGATAAACGCCAGCGCCACCGACGCCGAGCCAATGACCCCCCTGGTCAGAAAGCCCAGCCACATCGCCAGTTGCGCCGCCAGCGGCCCCGGCATCGTTTGAGCCAGTGCTAGGCCTTGGCGGTACTCGTCGTCGCTGAACCAGCCCCGTTGCTCAACGAGATCGCGGTGCATGTAGCCGACGAGCGCGATCGGTCCGCCGAAACCTGATGAGCCGAGCTTGAGGAAATAGCGGGTGAGCCCGGCCAATGTCCGTTGCTCGGCCAACGCGCGAGTTGGCGCTGCGTCCGCCGACGGGGCCGTTTGCGTCACGAGGGTTCGCGGCCGAGCAGCGCCGCTCGCTTCAGGTACTCATACAGGCCGTCGTACAGCGAGGCGCTCAGCGCCAGAACCTCCGCGTCGCTCTTGACCATCGAGAGGCCGCGCAGCAGGACGTCAAGCCCGCGGGCCTCGGGCGCGTCGTAGCGCTCGTCCTCGAGGTCGGCCTCGTGCACGATCCGCGCGGTCGCCAAGAGCACTGGGTCGTCGAGATCGTACCGGCGCAGGAACGCCTCAAACGAGCACTCGCCGCCGTGGTGGGAGAGCTCAGCGCCCCGCATGTCAAAGGCAGTGGCGTCGGGGGGCACCTCGTCGGGGTCGTCCACGAACACGAACTCCGCGTCGTGGTCAATGAACCTGCCGATCAGCCACGCGCACGCCGTGCGGTCGACATGCGGGCCGCTACGGGTAGCCCACCTCATGCCGCGAGGCGCTCTACGCCTTCAGCCAGTAGCTCTACAGCCGTGGCCGCCTGCTCGCGCGCTTCTGAGGAGAAGTAGTCGCGGCGCGAGATCCGCTGTAGCTCGCGTCGCAGTCGCCCGAGCGTTCGCTTGCGCTGCCCCGGCGCAGCCGCGAGCGTCTCCTGAGCATCCGTCGCGACAGATTGATACTCCGCAGTCACCGCGTCGCGCATCCGCATTGCCACCGCGCGCTCCTGTGCGGCCGAGCCCGGCCGGGCGAGCCATACGCTGGCGTCGCCTCCAGCCTCAGTGACCTCTTCCGCAAGCCACTCCAGTTGCTCGCGCGTCCGGTTATCCGCCGGCAAGGCGACCAGGCCATCGAGCAACTGTCCGACACCCAGCCGGCGCAGCGCACGCCATAGCGCGATGCGCGGTGTGGAGGGCTCCCGCGGAAGCTTGTAGGCAAACAGGACCCACTCACCGGTCGGCATGATCTCATTTTAGCACGAAGCCTGTAACCACGGTTGCATTTATCGTGCTATGTTCTGGTCGCGATGCGATCAACCAGCAGGGGATCCGCACAACGAGCGCTCGTGAGTCAGCTCGTCAACCCCGGCGCGCTCAACGACTACCGCGCAGTGCCCGCAGCACACATCGTCCAGATAGCCGGCGCAGGCCACTCGGCGATGATCGAGCGGCCAAGGTGACCGTGCTCGGACGCCTATCGGAGGTCGTGTGCTCACGGCCTCGCAGGATCGCCTCGATCGGGGCCGTGCTGTTCGTCGTCGTTGCCGTGACCGGAGCTCCCGCTTCGCGGAGCTTCAACGCCCGGAACGGATTCAACGACCCGGGCTCCCAAGCGACCCACGCGAGCGAACAGATCGAACGCGCCACGGCACGCCAGGCGAGCGCTGGCGTGATCGCGGTCGTCCACGCGCCGCGCGCGAGCGCCAAGGTGACGCAGGTCGCAAGCACCATCGCGAGCATCGACGGGATCGCCGGGGTCGCAGTCCCGCCGAGGACCGGCCCATCGGTGCAGGTCTCACGCGACGGGGGATCGGTGCTCCTGGCCGCGACGCTGCGGGCCGGGGTGAGCGAGACCGACGTCGTCAACCGTCTCACGCGCGCGTTCGCCGGAGACCACAGCGTCGTCCTCGGCGGAGCAGCGGTGTCCGCCCGGCAGGTGCGTAGCCAGGCGGGCGGCGACCTCGCGATAGCAGAGCTGCTTGCGTTTCCGCTGCTCGCGTTGCTGTCGCTATTGATCTTCCGTGGCGTCGCTGCGCTGCTGCCGATCGCGATCGGAGCATTTAGCGTCCTGGGCGCGTTCGCCGTGCTTCGCGCGATCAACTCGGTTCTGTCGCTCGCGCCGTTTGCGCTCAATCTCGTGATCGGGCTGGGCCTCGGCCTTGCAATCGACTACAGCCTGTTTTGCGTATCGCGCTTCCGCGAGGAGCTCGGCGGCGGTGCTGATGTACCGGAGGCCGTGCGCCGGACCATGCAGAGCGCCGGGCGGACCGTGCTCTTCAGTGCCATTACGGTCGCGGCGGCGATGGTCTGCCTGACCGTGTTCCCGCAGCGGTTTCTGATCTCGATGGGCCTCGGGGGGATCGTTGTCGCACTGGTAGCGGGGGCAGCCACAGTGCTCCTGCTGCCAGCGCTGCTCATGCTGATGGGCCGACGGCTAGGGAAGGTGACACCTGGTCTGGAGGCGAGCGGACGCTGGTACCGCCTCGCGCACGCGGTCGTGAGACGACCTGTCGGCGTCGCCGTGCCCACTACGATCTTGCTCCTCCTGATCGCCTCACCGGTCCTCGGGATCCGGTGGAGCGGAATCGACGTGTCGCTGCTTCCAGCTGACAAGAGTGCTCGGGTGGTGTCGGACCTCCTCGAGCGCAGCTTCCCGGGCGCCGACTCCACGCCGGTGACAGTTGCGGTGCGGGCACCCGCTGACGCCGGCCCCGCGCTCAACATCTACACCGCACGGCTTCGACGGCTCGTCGGGGTTGAACAGGTGTCCTCGCCACGCGATCTCGGCGGCCGCACCTGGGAGATCCGGGTTGACGGGCGCGGCACGCCGATAACGCGACAGGCTCAAGGTCTGGTGAAGGCCATCCGCGCCCAACCAGCGCCATACCCCGTGGCAGTAGGTGGCGCCACCGCAGAGCTCATCGACCAACGGAGTGCGACATCGCGCACCTTGCCGGCCGCGATCGCCCTGCTCGTAGTCCTGACGCTGGGCATCCTGTGGCTCATGACCGGCTCGGTCGTCCTTCCTGCCAAGGCGCTGCTGATGAACCTCCTCACGACCGCGGCGGCCGCCGGGATCCTCGTGGTCATATTTCAAGACGGCCACCTCACACAACCTCTCGGGTTCACCAAGCCCGAGGGGATCGAGCAGACGAACTTCCTCGTGCTCGTCGCCATTGTGTTCGGCCTATCCACTGACTACGGCGTGTTCCTGCTCGGCCGAATCAAGGAGGCCCGCGACGGCGGCCTGAGCAACGACGAGGCGGTCGCCGCTGGACTCCAGAAGACCGGAGCGATCGTGACCGCGGCGGCACTCCTGCTTGCAGTTGCACTCGGAGCGTTCGTGACAAGCCAGCTCGTGTTCCTCAAGGAGCTCGGAGTCGGCGCAGCAGCCGCCGTCCTCATCGACGCGTTCGTTATCCGCGCGCTGCTCGTGCCCGCCCTAATGGCCATGCTCGGGGGCGCAAACTGGTGGTCGCCACAACCCCTACGACGTCTCCACAAGCGGTTCGCTCGGGTCCACTCCGAACCGCATGATCGGCGCCGCCGACGGGACTCGATCGCCTATTTCCATCGGCCAGAGGAAGTTGCACAAGGGGGGTTTGTGCCGCCGGACCCCCACCCGCGGCACAAACCCCCCGGTATCAGCAAACTAGGGCTTTTCGCTACGATTTGCACGGCGGGTCGGTCGGCGGGCGCCACGGCTGAAAATCGAGGTGTCGGCGGTTCGAGTCCGCCTCTCGCCATGCGCTCGACCAGTCCCGTTTCGGGTTTGGGGCCGACGAACGCCGCCTGGCCAAACCCCAAGGAATCAGCAGGAAACCAAGACCAGACACTGGTCCCATAGTCGGACAGAAGTGAGCTCGGGACACGACCGTGGACCCCGAGCCCCCGAGCAACAGCTAGACGCCGTCCTGCACCATCGAGAGCCCGCCAGTATTTGTGCTGCGCCCGCCAACGGGCGTCGGCCGGCGTCGCCAGGCAGCACGACGCCATAAGGGCCCGCACTAGACCTAGCGCAATGGACGAGCTGCTAAAGCCGAGATCGCGCTTTGGTTGGTGGCTCCTTTCCACCAAAAGCGGAAGGCGGCTCCAGCCCTAAGTAAACGGAATTGGGGCAAACTATGCCGACGTTTCTCCCCTCCTCAGGTCCGCGAAGCCCGCCCCACTCAGGATCGCTGCGACACTGTCGGCATAGTCGCGGGGTCGGCCTAAGCACGCTACGCCCAGCTGCTCGCAGAGCACAGCCTTGCCCCAACACCGTCGCGCTGAGCTCACGGCATCGCACCGAGTGCCCGCTTCACGTCGTGGGTGTCGCGCAAAGCGAGAGTAGGCGCGTGGCAACTCGCCGAATGCGGCAAGACCTGGGCGTAATTGAGATGAAAGACGGGAGGCACCAGGCACCAGGCGCGGATCAGAGCGAAGCAGCTTGGGACCGTGCGATACAGTGCTCGCCGTGAAGCGAAGCCGTGCGCTCAACAGCATGATCGTGAGCCGCATGGCGTTTGGCGTTGCTATCTGGGCGTTCCCCGGCCCGGTCGGCAAGGCATTTGGCGTCGATATGACTCGTGATCCGCTGGCGTCCTACCTGTCCCGGTTGATGGGCGCGCGGGATGTTGCGCTCGCCTGGGAGCTTTTCGTGACCGAGGGAGACGCCCAGCGAAAGTGGCTGCTTACCTGCATGGCCTGCGACGCCGCCGACACGCTGGCCGCCATCGCCGCAGGGGTCAACGGCTTGCCGAAGCGCACGACCGCCATGCTGCTTGCGGCGTCGCTGGGGCCTATGGTCCGCGGCGGGCTCGCCCTGCGCGAGCAATAGGGCTACGCCCTCCTCCGATCACTCCTATAGTCGATGCGGGTTGCGCTTTCGTAGACAAGCGAGAGAGCGACCACGCCGACGCTCACGCCCCGGCGGACCCCGGACACGGTCCTCGTCCTTTGCAGGCACGCGACGCACCGGAGTAGCACACTCGCATTTCTAAAAGGAGGCATCTCCGCCAGTACACCCAAGGAGCGGCGAAATCTCTGGCGTCGGGGCGCGGAGCAGGGTTGCTGATCGCAAGCTTTCGCGACGGTTTCACGGTGGCTACACGCGTGCGCGCAATAGTGAGCGGCGATGGATCCCGACACGATCATCCTCTCGCCCCACTTCGACGACGCCGTGCTCTCGTGTTGGCATCTGCTGGCCAGCGCCGGCGAGGTGCTCGTCGTCAACGTCTTTGCGGGTGAGCCTCCCGCAGGAACGCTCGGCTGGTGGGATGAGCTAGCGGGCGCGAGCGACTCGGCCGCAGCGGTTCGTGCGCGTATCGAGGAGGACCGCCAGGCACTCGCGCTCGCTGGCCGCGCGTCCGTCAACCTGCCGTTCCTCGACAGCCAGTACCGCCAGGGCGACCAGGCGCCAGGAGAGATCGTGCAGGCGCTGCGCGAAGTGGTCCTCGCTGGCGCTCAGCTATACGCGCCGGCCAGTCTGGGCGACCACCATCCCGATCACACCGCCGTGCGGGCGGCGGCACTGGCGCTCCACGCGGAGGGCGCGAACGTGGCGCTGTATGCCGACCTGCCTCACGCCACCTTGTTCGGATGGCCGCGGTGGGTGCTCGACGGGTCCTCCTCGGAGGCCGATCCGGCAGGCGAGGGATGGGCGACCCAGCTCCAAGACACCGGCGTCCCAGTCGAGCGGATGGTGCCCGCCACGCACCGGCTCTCAGCTGAGCAGCACGCCGGCAAGCTTGAGGCCGTGCTCACCTACGCCAGTCAGATAGCGACGCTGCAAGAGGTCTTCGGATCCTCGCTGGACGATCCTCAGCTGCTCGGCTTCGAGGTCGATTGGCGGCTGGCGCTAATCGCGTAGCGTCGATGCCGGGCGGCCGATCTCTGCCAGCGCGCGCTCGCGGAACCGCGCCCCGATCTCCTCGTCCTCGACCGATGCGGCCATCGTGTCGATCAGCTCGTGTGCGCGCCGCCCGTGCTCTTCGGCGTCCGTGAGACTGTCCGCCGCGGCCGCTACGCGGGCGAGCCCGGCTTCGATCTGCCAGCGCTCGCAGATCAGTCCCTCATCCCCGGCCGCCTCGGCGCTGCGGGCGAGCATCCGCCCTGCCGCGGCCCAGTCTCCGCGAGCCTCGGCGCAGCGGGCCAGGAAACGGGCGGTGATCGCGATCGACCTCTGCGCTCCGCTGCGCTCCCACGCTTGCAGTCGGCCTTGCATTGCCTGCTCGGCGCGCTCGATGTCGCCGTTCGCGAGGTGGGTCTCGGCAATCGCGAAGTAGGCCTGCTCGCCCCAAAAGTCGACGTTGCCGGGTGGCGTGGTGACCTGCTCGGCAATCTGCTGCGCACGCTCCGCGAGCGTACGCGCCTGGGTCTCGGCACCCGCCATCCGTGTGGCCGATGAGAGCGCTCCGAGGCAGCGGAAAATCTGCCCGCGTGCGCGGTTGCGCTCGGCGGCCGCAAGCCCGCGCTCCAGGACAGGGACGGCGAGCTCCGCGGCGCGCAGGTCAAGAAGTGGGATCGCGAGACCGGCCGCGGCCCAGCCGAGCCAGTCGGCCTCGGGCGTGTCCGCGACTGCGACCGCCTCACGTCCGAGCGCCAAGGATCGTGCATAGTGGCCGCGGCAGCGCGCGATCCAGCTCGACGCGTCGCGAAACAGAACTCCGGTGTTGCGTCTCCCCCCATCCGATCACTGATCGAGAGCGCCTCCGCGACACGCCGCTCGGCCTCCTGCCAGTCGCAGCGCTCCAGCGGCACGTAGCAGGACTCACATAGCGTCCATTGCAGATACCACAGGTCACCACGCTGGCGTTGGGATCGCTCGAGCTCCGCGCACAGCTCCTCGAGACGCTCGAGATCGCCGAGCTGCAACGCGGCGAACTTGAGGCTGTCCATCGCGCGGCTGACTGCAATTTCATCGCCGGCGCGGCGGGCGATCTGTAGCGCCCGCTCCCCGAGCTCGACCGCCTCGGCAAACTCCAGCTCGTTGGCGAGCACCAGCGAAAGACGGCTCAGCGCGCTGACCTGCCCGGACTCATCGCCGAGCTCCTCGGCGATTCCCAGCGCCTCTTCGTGAAAGCGCCGCGAGGCCCGCGGATCGAGCACATGCCAATGGGTCCCCAAAGCGTTGCGCACGTGCATCTCGGTCGCCTGGTCGCCGGCCGCGCGCGCACCCTCCAGCGCGTGCTCGAGGTCAGCCAGTGCTCGCTCGGGCTCGCCGAGTAGGCGAAACGTCCAGGCACGAGCACGGTAGAGGTCGCGAATCGTCTCCTCGGTGGCCGCGGTCATATCGAGCATCTCGCCCGCCACGATCGCGCCGTCCAGGTTCTCGAGCGCCGTCTCCTGAGCGTGGACTCGCTCAGCCGCCGCGGCGGCTCGGCGGTAGTAATCGAACGCCTTGCCCAACTCGCCGGCGGCGCGGTAGTGGTAGGCGAGCGTGCCCGCGCGCTCCTCGGGGCGGTCCGTGGGCGCCTCATCGATCGCCGCGGCGATGCGCCCGTGGATCGCCGCCTTGCGGGTGGCCGAAAGCTGCTCGTAGATCGTCTCGCGAAAGAGCGCATGGGAGAAGCTGAGCCGCCCGACCGTTTGCGCAAGCTCAACCAGGACATCGGCGTCGATCGCCTCCTCGATCAGGTCGATCAGGCGATCGCGTGGATGCTCCAGGACACGCTCGAGCACATCGAGCTCGAACTCACGACCCGCAACCGCGGCCACCGAGAGCGCCTGGCGGCAGTCATCGCCGAGGCCGCGCAGGCGGCGCAGCAACAAGTCCCTGACGCTGTCCGGCACCCCACCAGCGGCGACATCCCAATCGGACTCCGCGCCGACGTCGTGCAGCAGCTCCTCGATGAAGAACGGGTTGCCCTCACTGCGCTCCGCGACACGGCGCACGAACCCGCGCGGCGGCTGTTGCCCGGTACGACCGGTGATCAGCTCGGCGACCTCGGCCTCGCCGAGTCCCGACAACGCCAGCCGCTCCACCGCCCGCGCCCGGCGCAACTCTGCGAGCGCTTCGGCGAGCGGATGCTCCTCGCCCACCTCGACCGGCCGGTATGTGCCCAGCACCATCAACGGCGCGCCCTTAGCCGAGCGTGCGAGGTGGCGAAGCAGCAGCAGACTCGACTGGTCAGCCCAGTGCAGGTCATCCAGGACCAGCACCAGCGGGCGAAGATGCGCAGCGTCGGCCAGCAGCGAGGAGACCGTCTCGAACAAGCGGAAGCGCTCCTGCTCGGCGCCAAGGCCCGTCGGCCCGTACGGGGAACGCGGGTCCTCGAGCTCTGGCAGGATCGCGGCGAGCTGCGCGCGCCGAGGAGTTACCTGCACCGCCAGCTCGGCCGGAGGACAGCAGGCGATGTAATGACGCAGCGCCTGCACGAACGGCTGATAGGGGACGAGGACCTCCTCGTGACAGCTGCCCGCCAGCACCGTCGCGCCCCGCCCGTGCGCCGCGCGCGCGAACTCGGTTACCAGGCGCGTCTTGCCGATCCCGGGCTCGCCCGCGAGCACCACGACGCGCAAGCCGCGCTCGCGGACCTCCGTCCACTGCGCCTGTAGTGCATCGGCCGCGTCGGAGCGGCCGACGAACGTGCCGCGGTCCTCGCCCGCCAGCAACGGCGGCAGCGGGACGCGCACCTCGGTCGATGCCTCCCAAATCACTTCGCAAGCGGGAACCGGGTCCGCGACACCCTTCAGCGCGACTGCCCCGAGCGCACGATAGGCGAACCCGCCGCGCGTGCCGATCAGCGCACGCACCAACTCCGAGGCGAGGATCTGGCCTGGCGCGCCGGCGTCACAGAGTCGCTTGGCGATCACTACCGGCGTGCCGAAGTAGTCGCCCTCGTCGCGGATCGGCTCGCCGAC
>OLKX01000262.1_pt1 | contig 21981 bp, 20 predicted proteins | sample 1604201 | NCBI WGS metagenome assembly OLKX01 (sample SAMEA104055716, study PRJEB20765) | soil metagenome | biome: Arctic tundra; feature: Polygonal ground; material: soil | place: USA | collected 2011-09 | depth 0-0.5 m
ACCAGCCCGTCGCCGCCGTTGTTGCCCTTGCCGCACACGACCGCCACGTCCGCGTTACGGTCCAGTCGCTCGACTGCCCGCGCCACGCCCGCGCCCGCGCGCTCCATCAGGTCGATTCCAGCGACGCCGCGCTGCTCGATCGACCAGCGGTCCACGGCGCGCATGATGTGCGCGTCGGGCAGCGGTGTCATCCAGTCGTGCAGCTTCACGATCGCGATGCTAGATGGTCGCCGCCCGAGCGGCGAGCGTCACACCGTCGACTACTCGACGGTGACGGTCTTGGCCAGGTTGCGCGGCTGGTCGACGTTGAGTCCGCGCCGGCGCGCGATGTCGTAGGCGAGCACCTGGAGCGGGATCACGGCGAGGATCGGCTGGAGCATCCAGTCGATCGCCGGCAGGGTGATGACGGCGTCGGCGTCGGCGACGATGCGCTCGTTGCCCTTCGTCGCAATCGCGATCACCCGCGCGCCGCGCGCGCGGACCTCCTGCATGTTCGAGGCGACCTTGTCGAGCACGGGCGAGTCGGTCGCGATGCAGACGACGGGCGTGGAGTCGTCGAGCAGGGCGATCGGCCCGTGCTTCATCTCGCCGGCCGCGTAGGCGTCGGTCGCGATGTAGGAGATCTCCTTCAGCTTGAGCGCCCCCTCGAGCGCCACGGGGAGGCCGACATGGCGACCTATGTAGAGGAAGAACTCACTCTGCCAGTAGGCCTCGGCGACTCGACCGACCTGCTCGTCGACGCCGGCGAGCACCTCGCTGATGCAGTGCGGCAGGCGCTTGACCTCGCCCACGAGCTCGGTCAGGCGGTCGGGCTCGATCGAGCCGCGCAGCTCGGCGAGCCGCAGCCCGAGCAGGTACATGACCGCGACCTGGCAGAGGAACGTCTTCGTCGCCGCAACGCCGATCTCGAGTCCTGCGCGGGTGAACAGCACGCCGTCGGACTCGCGCGTGGCCTGCGAGCCCCTCACGTTGGTGATCGCGAGCACCCGCGCGCCGCGTTCGCGCGCCAGGCGCATCGCGGCGAGCGTGTCCGCGGTCTCGCCCGACTGCGTGATCCCGAGCACGAGGTCGCCGGGTCCGACGACGGGGTTGCGGTAGCGGTACTCGGAGGCGATGTCCATCTCGACCGGCACCCGGGCCCACTCTTCGATCGCGTAGCGCCCGATCAGGCCGGCGTGGTAGGAGGTGCCGCAGGCAACGATCACGATCCGCTGGACGCCCTCGAGGATCGACTCGTCGAGCGCGCCGTCCTCTTGCAGATCGACGCCGGCCCCACGGGCGGTTCGATCGGACACAGCGTCGGCGACGGCATCGGCCTGTTCGTGGATCTCCTTCAGCATGAAGGTCTCAAAGCCGCCCTTCTCGGCGGTCTCTTCGTCCCAGTCGACGGTCTCGACGGAGCGCTCGACGGGCTCACCGTCGGCGGTCATGATCGTCACGCCCTCGGGCGTGAGCACGACGATCTCGCCGTTGTCGAGGAACTGGACGCGCCGTGTGTGCGCGAGGAACGCTGGGACGGCCGACGCGACGAACTGCTCGCCGTCGCCGCAGCCGATGATCAGCGGGCACTCCTTGCGCGCGCCGACGAGCACGTCGGGCTCGTCGAGGCTCATGGCGACGAACGCGTAGTGGCCCTCGAGCTGCGCGTAGGCCGCGCGGACGGCCTCGGCGAGATCGCCGGTGTACATCTCGGCGATCAGGTGCGCGATCACCTCGGCGTCGGTCTCGCTGGTGAACACGCTGCCCTTGGCGAGCAGGCGGTCCTTCAACGCAACGTAGTTCTCGACGATGCCGTTGACGACCACGTGGACGCGGTTGCCGTCGTCGTAGTGGGGGTGCGCGTTGGCCTCGCTCACGCGCCCGTGCGTTGCCCAGCGGGTGTGCCCGATGCCGGTCGTGGCGGGGCGCTCGGCAACGGTGACGGCTGCGCCGTCGCGCGCCGCGTTGGCGTCGAGCTTCGCGCGCAGGGCGCTCAGGTTGCCGACCGCGCGGACCGTCTCGATGTGCTCATCGGCGATGACTGAGATGCCGGCCGAGTCATAGCCGCGATACTCGAGCTTGGCGAGCCCGGCGAGCAGCAGCTCCTGCACCGGGCGCCCACCCACGTAGCCAACGATCCCGCACACCCGATCGAAGATACCAGCGCCGCGTGGCGTGTAGCGGGCGTGGACGGACGGCTCAGGCGAGGCGGCTCTGCACGAGCGCGACGAGCCTGCCGCATACCTCTTCGGCCTCTTCGTCGCTTGGCGCCTCGACCATCACGCGGACCAGCGGCTCGGTGCCGCTGGGACGCACGAGCACGCGGCCGCGGCCCTCGAGCTCCTGCTCGGCTGCGCGCACGGCCTCGGCCACGTCGTCGTCGGCGGCGAGCGCGCCGCGATCGCGGACGCACACGTTGACCAGCCGCTGGGGCAGCTTGCTCATCGCGTCGCGCTCGCCGAGGTCGCGCCCGGCGAGCGCCTCGAGCGTGAGCAGCGCACTCGCGATCCCGTCGCCGGTGCGGTTGAAGCTCATCTCGATCACATGCCCGGACTGCTCCCCGCCGAGCGTCCAGCCGCGCGCGCGGAGCTCCTCGAGGACATAGCGGTCGCCGACACCCGCGACGGCGACCTCGATGCCGGCGTCGCGCATCGCGGAGTGGAACCCGTAGTTGGTCATCACGGTCACCACGACGCCGTTGCCGCTCAGGCGCCCGGAGTCGCGCAGGTGGAGGGCGATGAGCGCCATCAGCTCGTCACCGTCTACGAGAGCACCGCCGCTGTCGACGGCGAGCACGCGGTCGCCGTCGCCGTCGAAGGCGAAGCCGAGTGCGAAGCCCCCCGCGCGGACCCCTGCGGCGAGCACCTCGGTGTGGGTCGAGCCGCAGCCGGCGTTGATGTTGCGCCCGTCGGGCAGGTCGGCGATGACCGAGACGTCGGCGCCCAGCCGGCGGAAGATCTCGGGTGCGACGTGGTGCGTGGCGCCGTTGGCGCAGTCGAGCAGCACACGCAGCCCACTCAGGTCGAGCTCCGCGAAGCGCGTGTGCAGCTCCCGAAGGTAGTCCTCGGGCGCGCCCCTCAGCTCACGCACGCGCCCTGCGTGCGGCGCTGCACCGTCACTGGCGGGGTCGCGATGCAGTGGAGCGCCGTCCGCGAGGAGCTCTCGCTCGATCGCGAGCTCGGTCTCGTCGGAGAGCTTGTAGCCGTCACCGGCGAAGAACTTGATGCCGTTGTCCTGGTAGGGGTTGTGTGAGGCCGACAGCACAGCCGCGAGGTCAAACCCGTAGCGGCCGATCAGCAGCGGTGCGGCGGGGGTCGGCAGGACACCGCCGAGCAGCGCCTCTCCCCCGGCCGCGCTCACGCCGGCTGCGAGCGCCGCCTGGAGCATGTCGCCGGACTCGCGGGTGTCGCGGATGATCAGCACCTGTGGGCGCTCGACGCCGGTCTGGGCGGTCGCGGCACGACCGAGCGCGAGGGCCAGCTCGGCGGTCAGGAACTCGCCGGCGACGCCGCGCACGCCGTCGGTCCCGAACAGCTTTCGCGTCACGGCCGGTCTAGCGCTTCGAGAACTGCGGACGCTTGCGCGCCTTCTTCAGGCCGGCCTTCTTGCGCTCCTTGGCGCGCGAGTCACGCGTCAGGAAGCCTCTCCGCTTGAGCTCGCCGCGGAGATTCGGATCGGCCTCGAGCAGGGCGCGCGAGACGCCGTGGCGCAGCGCGCCGGCCTGGGCCGAGATACCGCCGCCGTGCAAGCGCGCGACAACATCCATACGCTCCTGGAAGCCGACCGTCTCGAGCGGCTGGCGGATGTTGCGCTGGAGCGTCAGGCGCGGGAAGTGCTCTTCGAGCGTGCGGCCGTTGACGAGGTAGGTGCCGGTGCCGGGGCGCAGGGTGACGCGTGCGATCGCGGTCTTGCGCTTGCCCGTCGCGCGGTAGCGCGCGCCGGAGGCCAGGTCGATCGCGGCAGTGGAGATCGGCTCGGCGAGCGTCTCCTCGGATGCGTCCTCGGAGCCCGCCTGCGAGCTCTCGGCATCGTCCTCGACGGCGTAGGGGTCCTCGTAGCCGGCGCTGCGGCCGAGCGGATCGGCACCCTCGGGGACGATGTCGACCTCGAGGTGCGCGCCCGGGACCGAAGGCTTGACGCGCGGGGCCGGCGGCTCGTCCTCGTCCTCGTCCTCGTCAGCGGCCGGCTGCTCGGCCTGCGGGGATGCTGCCTCCTGGCTCGCCTCGAGCGCCGCGTCCTCGGCGGATCCCGCGATCTCCATCGCGTCCTCGGTCGGGACCGCATGGCCCTCGCCCCCGGGATGTCCCGCGACGGGCTCGGGGCTGGGCGTGCCCGCCTCCTGAGCCTCCTGGGCGGCCTCGAGGGCCGCGTCCTCGGCCGAGCCGGCGATTTCGGCGGCCTGCTCGGATGGGACCGCGTGGCCCTCGTTCTCGGTTCCGGGGTTCTCCGGGGTCTCCTCGTCGGCCATCAGGCCTCGATCTCCAAAGTTTGTGGTTTCTGGGCGACGTGCGGATGCTCGGGCCCGGCGTAGATCTTGAGCTTCGTTATCTGCTTGCGGGCGAGCCGGTTGCGGGGCATCATGCCTTTGACCGCCAGCCTGATGATCTCCTCGGGCCGGCGGGCGAGCATCTCCTCGAAGGTGCGCGAGCGCAGGCCGCCGGGGTAGCCGGAGTGGCGGTAGTAGCGCTTGTCCTGGCGCTTGTTGCCGCTCACGTGGATCTTCTCGGCGTTGACCACGATGACGAAGTCACCGGTGTCGATATGCGGCGTGTACTCGGGCTTGCGCTTACCGCGCAGCATGTCCGCGATCTGGGTCGCGAGACGGCCGAGCGTCTTGCCGTTGGCGTCGACGAGCAGCCAGTTGCGCTCGCGGTCGGTCGGCTTGGCTACGTAGGTCTTTGTCGAGGGCGCCATGGCGTGAAAAAGGCCACGCTGGACGATCAACAGAGATCGGTCGCGCGGCGGAGTGGACATCATAGGCGAAGTGGGCGCCGTTCGCGGACTACTCCCACTCGATCGTGCCGGGCGGCTTGGACGTGATGTCCAGCACGACCCTGTTGACCTCGCGCAGCTCGTTGATCATGCGCGAGGCGATCGTCTCGAGCAGGTCGTAGGGCAGCCTTGCCCAGTCGGCCGTCATCGCGTCGTCGCTCGTCACGGCGCGAACGACGACGACGTAGCCGTAGGTGCGCTCGTCGCCCTGCACACCGACGGTGCGCACGTCGGGCAGCACGCAGAAGGACTGCCACAGCTCGCGGTACAGGCCGGCCTTGCGGATCTCCTCCTGAAGGATGTGGTCGGCCTCGCGCAGCACGTCGAGACGCTCCTTGGTCGCTTCGCCGCCGACGATCCTGATCGCGAGCCCTGGGCCCGGGAACGGCTGGCGCCAGACGAGGCGTTCGGGTAGCCCGAGCTCGGCGCCGACGGCGCGGACCTCGTCCTTGAACAGCGCGCGCAGCGGCTCGACGAGGTCGAACTGGAGGTCCTCAGGCAGGCCGCCGACGTTGTGATGTGACTTGATCGTCGCCGCGCCGGTGCCACCGCCTGACTCGATCACGTCGGAGTAGAGCGTGCCCTGGACGAGGAAGCGGGCGTCCTCACCGCCGTTCTCTCCGGCCAGCTTCGAGGCCTCCTCCTCGAACACCCTGATGAACTCCGCGCCGATCGCTTTGCGCTTGGCCTCGGGCTCGGTCACTCCCCTGAGCTTGTCGAGAAAGCGGGTCTCGGCGTCGACGGCCACGAGCGGCACCTTGAAGGTGTCGCGGAAGGTCTTGACGACCTGCTCGCCCTCGTCCTTGCGCATCAGCCCGTGGTCCACGAACACGCACGTGAGCTGCTCGCCAATCGCGCGGTGGACGAGCAGCGCCGCGACCGAGGAGTCCACGCCGCCGGAGAGGCCGCAGATGACGTTGCCCTCGCCGACCTGCTCGCGGATGCGCCGGATCTGTTCCTCGACGATCGATGCCGCCGACCATGTCGGCTCGCAGCCGCAGATCTCGGTCAGAAAGCGGGTGAGGATCTCCTGGCCGTAGGGGGTGTGCACGACCTCGGGGTGGAACTGAATGCCGTAGATGCTGTGCTCGGGGTCCTCGACCGCGGCGACCGGCGAGCTGCTCGAGGAGGCCAGCGCGGTGAAGCCGGGCGGCGCCTCGTAGACGGTGTCGCGGTGTGACATCCAGCAGGTCTGTTCGCGCGGCATCCCGGCGAGCAGGCGGCCCGGCTCGGAGACGAGCAGATCCGAGCGGCCGAACTCGCCCACCTCGGCCTGCTCGACGCGCCCGCCGAGCGTGTGGACGAGCAGCTGCATGCCGTAACAGATGCCCATCACAGGCACGCCCAGCTCGAGCAGTCCACGATCCAGCGGCGGCGCGCCGTCGGCGTACACGGAGGCCGGACCGCCCGAGAGGATGATCCCGCGCGGTTTGCGCCTCGCGATCTCCTCGAGCGGCACGTGATGGGGCAGCAGCTCGCTGAACACGCCGCAGTCGCGCACGCGACGAGCGATCAGCTGGGAGTACTGCCCGCCGTAGTCGAGCACCACGATCTCCTCCGCGAGCGCACCGGGCGGCGTCTGCACCGGGACGACGGTCGAGGCCGGAGCGTCGTGCGGCGGCGCGTCGAGCACCGTGCTCGCAGCGCCGTCTCGCTCGGCTCCGTCAGTCATTGACGAGGGCGGGAACCTTCCCGTTGGTTGCACCCATGCCCACGCCCTGGTCGCGCTGGAGCGCCTTGCCCTCGGTCTGCAGCGACGGCGCCACGACGACCTCTGCGCGGTTGAACTCCGCGAGGTCCTTGTGCCCGCAGGTCGCCATCGAGGTGCGAAGGCCGCCAAACAGGTTGAACGTGCCGTCGTTCTCGCGCGCAGGGCCAGTGAGGATCTCCTCGAGCGTGCCGTTCTGAGTGGTCGCCACGCGAGCGCCGCGGGGCAGCGTCGGGTGGAACGTCGCCATGCCCCAGTGGTAGCCGCGGCCGGGCGCCTCGTAGGCGCGCGCCAGCGGCGAGCCGATCATCACGGCATCGGCGCCGAGGGCGATCGCCTTGGCGACATCGCCTCCGTTGCGCATGCCGCCATCGGCGATCACCTGGCTGTACTCGCCGGTCTCCAGCATGTGCGTCGAGCGCGCATGCGCGACGTCTGCGATCGCCGTCGCCTGCGGAACGCCGATGCCGAGCACGCCGCGCGTGGTGCAGGCCGCACCCGGCCCCACCCCTACCAGCACGCCGGCCGCGCCGGTACGCATCAGGTGCAGTCCCGTGTGGTAGGAGGCGCATCCGCCGACTACGACCGGGACATCGAGCGTCGGGATGAACTCCTTCAGGTTGAGCGGCTCGGAAACAGTCGAGACGTGCTCGCCGGAGACGACGGTGCCCTGGATGACGAGCACGTCGAGGCCCGCCTCCATCGCGATCTCGTGGTATTGGAGCACGCGCTGTGGCGTCAGGGACGCGGCCACAACGACTTTCTGTTCCTTGATCTCACGGATCCGCTGAGCGATCAGCTCGGCCTTGACCGGCTCGCGATATATCTCCTGCATTTCGCGCGTGGCCAGCTCCTTCGGCAGCATCGAGATGCGCTCGAGCTGCTCGTCGGCGTCCTCATAGCGCGTGAAGATCCCCTCGAGGTTGAGCACGGCGAGCCCGCCGAGACGGCCGATGGCCCCGGCGGTCTCGGGCGATACCACGCCATCCATCGCGGAAGCGAGCATCGGCAGCGCGAACTTGTACGGCCCGAGCTTCCAGGAGATGTCGATGTCGTCGGGATCGCGCGTGCGCCGTGAAGGAACTATCGCGATGTCGTCGAATCCGTACGCGCGACGTGCCTTCTTGCCGCGTCCGATCTCTATCTCCATTGCTGCATCCTCGCATTCGCCGCGGACGAGAAAACCCCGCGCTCGATGGGGCCCTGAGGGGTGCGGCCGTGAGCCGCGCAAGCCTTTGTGGGAACGGCAGCCGAGCGACTTTGAGCATAGCAATCGTCACACCGGGCCTCATGCCCTTGGATATGCTCGATCGGTATGAGCGATGGCGCGAACAGCAGGTATGAGCCGCATGCGATCGAGGCCCGTCGGCAGGCCGCCTGGAAGGCTCGCGACGCCTTCCGGACGCCACCGCTGATCGACGATCAGCCGCACCTCTACATCAAGCCCTCGGCGCCGTTCACTTCGGGCAACGTCCACATCGGGCACGTCCGCAGCTATTCGATCGGCGACGCCTACGCGCGATTCCGCCGCGCCCAAGGCGACGGGGTGCTGTTCGCCTTCGGCTTCGATGCCTTCGGGCTGCCGGCGGAGCTCGGCGCGATCGCCGGCGGCGAGCCGCCGAGCGACTGGGTCAACCGCTGCGCGACCCACATGACCGGCCAACTCGAGCGCCTCGGCTTCTCCTTCGACTGGGAGCGCTCGTTCCTGAGCTCCGACGCGGTCATGTACCGCTGGTCGCAGTGGCTGTTCCTCGAGCTGCTGGAGGCCGGGCTGATCTACCGGGGCACCGGCAACGTCGACTGGTGCGACAACTGCGAAACCACGCTCGCGTCGATCCAGGTCGAGCCCGGCGGTACCTGTTGGCGCTGCCACGGGCCGGTACGCCTGATCGAGCTGCCGCAATGGTATCTGCGCATCAGCGCCTATCTGACGGAGAACGACACGCGTCTCGACGAGCTCGCGGCGAGCGGCATCTGGGACGACGTCGCACTGGCCTCCCAGCAGTACGTCCTCGGCCGCCTCGACGGGATTGAGCTCGACCTCGCCTACGGCGACGGCGACGGCGACGGCGACGGCGGAGAGTTGACCGTCTTCACCCCCTATCCCGAGGCGCTCGTCGAGGCGCGCTTCGTGCTGATGTCGCCCCGCCATCCCGACGCCGACGCGTGGGCCTCCGAGCCGGCGGTCGCAGAGCAGCTCGAGCAACTGCGCACGGGCGGCTGGGAGCGCAGCTCGCGGGAGGCCGAGACGATCCCCGTGATCGACACCGGCCGCACGCTCAGCGGGCCCGGCGCAGACGCACTCCCGGTGCTGATCTCTCCGGTCGTCGACTCGCGCTTCGGACCCACCGTCGTGCTCGGCATCCCGTCCGAGGACAGAACCGACGAGGTGATCGCGCGCAGGCTCAGCCTGCTCGCAGAGGACGAGTCCGAGTCCGAGTCCGAGCCCGAGCCCGAGTCCGAGTCCGAGTCCGAGTCCGAGTCCGAGTCCGAGTCCGTCGAGGATCGTGCCGCCGACGCGCCCGCGCCTGATCGGTCTGCGGCGACGCCGCACGGCGGCCGTCCTGCGGTGCGCTACAGGGCGTTCGACTTCACGATCTCCCGTCAGCGCTCGTGGGGCACCCCGATCCCGATCGTCTACTGCAAGGAGTGCGGGACCGTTCCGGTGCCGCGCGAGGACCTGCCTGTCCTGCTCCCCCTCGACATCCGCCCGACCGGCGCCGGCAATCCACTCGCCGAGCTCGACGCGTTCGTCAACACGAGTTGCCCGTGTTGTGGCGGGGAGGCGCGCCGCGAGACTGACACGCTCGACTGCCACTTCGACGCGCTGTGGCTGTGGGTTCCGGCTTGTGTTCCGGCCGAGGCGCGCGAGGACACGCTGGAGGAGATCTTCGCGCTGCCCGACCTGCGGCACTGGCTCCCCTCCGAGCGCCTCGTCGCGGGGTCTGACAGCGGGAACTTCGTGTTCGACCAGCGGATCGTCACGAAGGCGCTGCGCGACAGCGGGCCGCTCTCCTTCCTCGCCGACGGTGAGCCGTTCGCGGGATGCCTGTTCCATGAGATGGTCGTCAGCGACGGTCGCAAGATGAGCAAGCACCTCGGCAACGTGGTCGACCCCGACGAGCTGATCGAGCGCTACGGCGCCGACACGGTGCGGCTCGCCGTGCTGTATGCGGCCCGGCCACAGCGCTCCTTGAACTGGAGCGACTCGGCCGTCCTGCGCTGCCACCGGTTCCTCACGCAGGTGTGGGAGTACAGCCACCGCCAGCTCGCAGAGGCCGGCGGCCTCGATCACGTTCGCGCCGAGAGCGCGGGCGAGCAGACACAGCCGGCCGACGCGGAGGCCGATATGAGAGACAACACCGAGCACCTGCGGCTCAAATTGAGCCAGTGGTGTGCCGCGGCCGTCGAGCGCACGACCGAGGACATGCGGAGCCTCGAGATGCACACGGCGGTTCGCGACGTGATGCGTCTGTTCGACCGCATCAAGGACTTCGAGAAACGCGTGCGTGCGCGCGACCACGAGCTCAGCCCGGCCAACGCGGACGCGCTGCTCGGAGCTCTCGCGCTGCTCGCCCAGATGCTCGGCCCGCTCGCCCCTCACATGGCCGAGGAGTTGTGGATCGCGTTCGGCAACGACGAGCACGGCGCACAGACGCCGTGGCCGGGCGTATCGTTGGGGATACCGGCATGAGCACTCAGACCGCACAGAGTCCCCTGGGGTCCAGTCAGCGGACGCGCTCGTGCGCGACCGGGCTGGCCTGTCATCGCTGCGACAAGCACTACGCGCTCGAGGACACGATCTTCTCCTGCCCGGACTGTGGCAAGGGCCTCGACGTCGTCTACGACTACGAGCTCGCCGCGCACCACTTTCGCGACGTGCCGGCCGAGGAGCGTCCGCGCAACATCTGGCATTTCGAGGAGCTGCTGCCGATCGTGGACGCATCGGCGCAGGCGCGCGTCGGGCAGCACTCCGGTTACACACCCCTGATTCGCGCCGACCGTCTCGGCGCCGAGCTCGGCCTCACCAACCTCTTTATCAAGGATGACTCGAGCAACCAGCCGAGCCTGTCCTATAAGGACCGTGTGGTGTCAATGTCGGTCGCCAGGCTGCTCGAGCGCGGCAAGACGGAGATCGGCTGCGTGTCGACCGGCAACGTCGGCACGGCCGTGGCCTCGTTTGCGGCCAAGGCGGGCGTCGACGCCTACGTGTTCTACCCCAACCGGCTCGAGAACACCAAGGCGCGCGCCTGCATGGCGCTCGGCGCGAAGGTCTGCCAGGTCGAGGGCAACTACGACGAAGCCAACCGCCGCTGCCGCGACGTCGCCGAAAGCACAGGCATGGACTTCGCGAACATCACGCTGCGCCCGTTCTACGCCGAGGGCGCCAAGACCGCCGCGTTTGAGATCGTCGAGCAACTCGACTGGCAGAGCCCCGATCACATCCTCACCGCGGCCGCCGGCGGCACGCTGTCATCGCGCCTGCACAAGGGCCTCGTCGAGCTGCAGCTACTTGGCCTCGCAGACACCGACGCGACACGCATTCACATCGCCCAGCCGAGCGGCTGCAACCCGATCGCCTCGGCGATCATCGCGGGGGAGGCCGAGGTGCATCCGGTCACACCCGAGACGGCCGCCCACTCGCTGGCGATCGGCGCACCCGGCGACGGCTATCTCGTGATCGACGCTGTCCGCAAACGCGGCGGCTCGGCCGGCTACGCGAGCGACCCCGACATCTTCGCCGGGATCGACCTGCTGGCGGCCACCGAGGGCCTGTTGACCGAGCCGGCCGGCGGCACGACGATCGCCGTGCTCGAGAAGATGGCCGCAGCCGGGCGCTTCGCGCCGGACGACACGGTCGTCGCGATCATCACGGGTAATGGCCTCAAGACGCTCGACGACCATCCGCAGAAGCCGTGGCCGGACCGCGTGGATTGCGAGCTCGACGCGATGCTCGCCGCGCTCAGCGATCTCAGAAGCGGCGAGACGCTGATGCAGAGCGCGCGCGAGCAGCTGCACCAATAGCCGTAAGTCTGTCCCGGCGGCACAGACGTGGAGACGACCGCGGAGGGTCCACGTCTCTCCCCCGTACGCCTCGCGGCCGTCGCCGGTAGGCTTGACGCAATGGTCGACCCAGAGCTCGAGTTGGAGATCCGCCGGCGCGAGGAGCGTCGCGCCGTCGAGGAGGCAGGCGGCGGGGAGTCCGAGGGCTTCGAGTTGGCTGAGCACGAACTGATCGAGCACGCCTCGCACGGCGATCAGCACACGCCCGCGCGGATCATGCGCGACGCGTCCTCAGAGGACGCAGCGGCAGAGCCGCCCTACGGCGAGGCCGACGCAGAGCACAAAGCCGACTAGCACCCCGAGCACCCGCGAGCCGGCGAGCGGCGCTCGCCCCGGCGCGTCAGCCACGGTCACTTGTGTTTGCGCGGCGCCTTCTCGCTGAACACCACGGTCCGGCGGGCGGTGGCGCCCCCGTGAACCGACGCGACGAGCTGCCCCGGCAGCCGCCTGCCTCTCGATATCGCAAGCCAGGTCTTCCCGACCTCGGTGAGATGCAGGACGCCCCTCCCGGCGCGCCCAGCCTTCAGATCGAAGGAGCCGGTGGCGAGCAGCAGCGTCTTACGTTTGCGCGAGACGACCTTCTTGCCCTTCAGCCGCGTCACGAGCACCTGCTCGGTCAACTTGACAGTGCCCACGCAGGCTCCCACCGGCGAGCACGACAGGCTGGCCGAGGCCACGCGCTTGACGAACACGACCTTCGAGCTCGAGATGGTCACCAGCGGGAGCGGGACCCCAGGCGGCGGCCCCTTCGCGGTGCCTGCCCCGACGGGCAGCACCACGTTGAGCGCGTTGCTTCGCGCCGCCGCTTCGCCACCCGAGGTGCTCGCGATCACTTCACACCGCAGCGCGTGCCCCTGGTCGGCGCCCTGCACGAGGTAGGTGTTCGCCGGAGCGGCGGCGGTGATCGGCACGCCGTCGCGCAGCCAGCGGTACAGGAAGGCGATCGGCGGCGGCCCGCTCCATGCACCGCTCGCGCAGCTCAGCGGCTGTCCCACCGTCGGAGTGCCGGATGCGACGGGGCCGACGGTCGCGCTCGGCGGCTGGGGCACGAGTTGGATGTTGCGGGGGAGCGTTTCGTTGACCGTCAGTTCGGCGCTGTTTTCGATCGGTGCGTAGTCGATCGGCCCCGCTCCACCGTAGAGCGCGTAGGTGAGCTGGAAGCTGCCCCGAGGGAGGTTCGCGACGCTGTATTTGCCCTGCGAGTCGGTCGTGGCGCTGACGTTGAAGTTGGGTTCGATCGGATCGACCGCCGAAACGGTCACCCCGGTGATCGGCTGGTGGGTGACGGAGTTCGTCACGGTGCCTTCGATCACGGCCTGTCTCGTCAGCGCGACGTCGATCGGCTGCTGCACTTCCTGGGGCGTGGTGAAAATGACCTTCGACGCAGCGGCGAATGAGAGCTTGCCCTGGAAGTAGCCAGGAGCGAATGGGGCGCCGGTCGGCTCGAACACCTGCACGACGTATTCTTCGGGCGGCAGGTCTTCGACTTCGTAGTCGCCTTCGGCGCCACTGGTCACGGTGGATGCCAGCTGGCCGTCAGCGGAGTACACGTTGACCGTGGCGCCGACGAGAGGGCCGGCACCTTCGCCTTTCACGTGGCCGAATATTTTGTCGCCGGCTTCGACAGCTTCATCGGCCGTCACCGTCGTACCTTCGGCTACCGGCACGGGCTGAGCCTTGGCGAGCGTCGGCCGGCCTTTGTAGTAGACGAACGCGCGCAGCTTTTCCGACGGCACGAACTCGAGCTTGTAGGTACCGGCCGGCACTTTCACAACGTATTTGCCGCTCACGTCGGTCGAGGCCTGCGTGAAGCGGCTGTACAGACCACCGCTTTCGTGGAACACGACAACTTCGACGGGCGCTTTTGGCACGCCTTTTTCGGCTGTGACCATCCCTTCGATCGTGCCGCCCGCTTCGGCGCCCAGCGCGAGCGGCGCCAGCGCGAGGCCCGAGATCGACCCGAGCAGCACCGTGAGCCCCAGACGCAGCAGGCGGCGGATCGGCTGCATCTATCCCGCAGATGAGGCCAGGGATGACACCCGGGCCGGGGATGTGACAGGGGCGGCGGCGAGAACCGCGTCGAGCAGGCCCGGGAAGCGCTCGTCGAGATCATCGCGGCGCAGGATGTTCAGCCGCGCGGTGCCTTCCTCGTGCTGGTCGATCACTCCAGACTCTCGCAGCACGCGGAAGTGGTGGGTGAGCGTCGACTTGGTGACCGCAAGATCGAACGATCCGCAGCGCCGCGGCTCGGAGCACTCGGCGAGGCTGCGGACGATGCTCAGGCGCTGAGGGTCGCTCAGCGCGTGCAGCACGTCAGCGATCTGAAGCTCGTCTCGTGTCGGGTGCATCAGGCTCATGCGCACATTGTACGACGATCGGCGTCCAACATGGTACGATGCTCGTCGTACTAGCGAACAACGAGAGGCAGACAGATGCGCAAGCTCCAGAACTCACCGGCCGCCGCCACTCCCGCAGCCAGCTCGGATAGCTCCGTGCAAATGAGCAGCGCCCTTCTGTCCGCGGTCGTCGAGGCCGCCTACATCCTCGAGGCGGTGCGGCGATGAACGCCTTTGCAGCACTCGTTCCACGGGCGGCCCGCGTGGAGTCGACCGGTGATCGCAAGCGCCTGCTTCTCGTCCTGATCTGCCTCGCTCAGTTCATGGTGATCCTCGACGTCTCGATCGTCAACGTGGCGCTGCCGTCGATTCGCGGCGGCCTTCACTTCGGCACGACGGGGCTGCAGTGGGTGGTCAACGCGTACACGATCACCTTCGGCGGCTTCCTGATGCTCGGCGGCCGCGCGGCCGACCTGCTGGGCCGACGGCGCGTGTTCCTAGCCGGCACGGCGCTGTTCAGCCTCGCGTCGTTCCTGTGCGCGTTCGCGGACTCGCGCGGCCTGCTCGTGGCGGGGCGCGCACTGCAGGGCATCGGCGGCGCGGTCCTCTCCCCCGCGAGCCTCTCGATCATCACCACGTCGTTCCGCGAGGGCGGCGAGCGCAACCGCGCGCTCGGCGTGTGGGGCGCGATGGCCGGCCTCGGCGGCGCCTCGGGCGCACTGCTCGGCGGCGTGCTCACCCAGGGGCTCGGCTGGCCGGCGATCTTCCTGATCAACGTCCCGATCGGCGCCGCCGTGGTGCTCGCCGCGCGTCGCGTCGTGCCGGAGAGCCGCCGCGAGGACATGGAGCGCCATTTCGACCTCGCCGGCGCGGTGCTCGTGACGCTCGGGCTGATCGTCGCGGTGTACGGGATCGTGCGCAGCGAGAGCCTCGGCTGGGGCTCTGCGGGAGTGCTCGGTCCACTCGCGCTCGCCGTGACCCTGCTCGGGCTGTTCGCGCTCGTCGAGGGTCGCTTCGCGCCGGCGCCGCTGCTCCCGCTGGGCGTGCTGCGGATGCGCCGGCTGCGATCCGCGAACCTGGTCGTAGCGCTGCTCTACTCCGGCGTCTTCTCGATGTGGTTCTTCCTCACGCTCTACATGCAACAGGTGCTCCACTTCAGCGCGCTGCAGGCTGGGCTGTCGTTCTTGCCGATGACGCTGAGCATCGTGCTCACCTCGTCGCTCGCGCCGCGGCTCGTCGCGCGATTCGGAGTGCGGCCCGTGCTCGCCGCCGGGATGTTGACGAGCGCCGCAGGCCTCGCTCTGCTCACCGGCGTGCGCCCCGGAGGCAGCTACGTCGCAAACGTGCTGCCCGGCGGGGTGCTGGGCGCGGCAGGCCTCGGACTGTCGCTGGTGCCGGCGACGATCGCCGCGGTACAGGGGGTCAGCGCCGCTCAGAGCGGGCTGGCCTCGGGCCTGTTGAACACCTCGAGGCTGGTCGGCGGGGCTCTCGGGCTCGCGGTTCTCAGCACGATCGCCGACTCACACACCGCGAGCCGGCTCGTCGCCGGCTCCGCTGCACCGGCGGCGCTTACGAGCGGCTACCAGCTTGCCTTCGGCATCGGCGCGCTGACCGGTCTGCTGGGGGCAGTGCTGGCGGTCCTGCTTCTGCGACCGGGGTCGGCGGAGGAGGCGGTCGAGCCCGACGCGGCGCGCAGCGCTCCGGGACCCGAGGACGTCACGGTCGACGAGGAGCGCTTGGCGGCCTGAGGCGGCGATCAGAGGAGCGCATCGCGCACGCGCTGGCGCTCCAAGCCGTCGCGCTGGCTGCGCGCCGGAGGCGACTCATAAAATAGAAAGACCCCGCCTGAGCGGGGCCTTTCCTTAGCGGGTCGGTAAGCCGGATCCTGTCGTTGAGCGGCCATCCATCTGAGCGGCCTACCTGGACCTCGGCGGGCAGCCTGCAAACGGTCCGTTTTGGCCTTGCATCGAGTGGGGTTTGCCCAGCCGCCGCGTCACCGCGGCGCTGGTGCGCTCTTACCGCACCATTTCACCCTTGCCGGCCCGCCGTTCACGTGGGACGGCGGACGTAGGCGGTTTGTTTCTGTGGCACTTTCCCGCGGGTTTCCCCGGGTCGATTCCTCGACCACCCTGCCCTTTGATGTCCGGACTTTCCTCGAGGGCTCTCGCCCCCGCGGCCGCCTGACCTGCCGACTCAAGCTAGCGCGTCGCGGGCGCCGTGTGAAGGCATGACGTGCGCGTGCCGCCCTTGGCGAGCGATACTCCTAGACCCTACGCAGGAGACCGACCACGCGCCCGAGCACCTTGACCTCTTTGCTGCGGATCGGCTCCATCGTGTCGTTCTCCGGCTGCAGGCGCACGTGGTCCGGTTCGCGGAAGAAGCGCTTCACGGTCGCCTCCTCTCCCAACAGCGCCACGACCACGTCGCCGTTTGTGGCCGTGTCCTGGGGATGTACGACGACGTAGTCGCCTTCGAGGATCCCGGCTTCCTTCATCGAGTCGCCGCGGATGCGCAGCACGTATTCGCCGTCGGCGCCGCCGGCGATCTCCGGAACCGACACGTACTCCTCGATGTTCTCCTCGGCGAGCATCGGCTGGCCGGCGGCGACCGAGCCGAGCAGCGGCAGGCCCTCTGCGCGCACGATGCCGCGGACGCTGTCCACGGCGGTTTCGACCGCCCTGTCGAGCAGCTCGATCGCGCGCGGCTTGGATGGGTCACGGCGAAGCAGACCGATCTTCTCGAGGTTCGCGAGGTGCGCATGGACGGTCGAGGAGGAGGCCAGGCCGACCGCTTTGCCGATGTCGCGCACGGTCGGCGGGTAGCCGTACTTGGCCGAGTACTTGCGGATGAAGTCGAAGATCTCCTGCTGGCGCTTGGTCAGATCCATGCCTGGATGCCTCCGCTGATGGTTGGAAGATGCACTGCAACGAACATGTGTTCGCAATGTAGCGCCGGCGGTGGACGGATGCAAGCTCACCGCACGCGTCGCGCCTGACCGCCCGGCAGGCCCGGGGATATACTCGCCCGTCTGCGCCCGTGGCGGAATTGGTAGACGCGCAAGGTTGAGGGCCTTGTGGGGAGATTTCCCCGTGATGGTTCGAGTCCATTCGGGCGCACCAATTGACCTACGTTGGAACCAAGACCTCCAGAAAGACGGGGGTCTTGGTCGTTGTGGGGCCTCTTGGTGCGAGCGTGAGGCGTCGAGCCGCTGCGACTGCGGATGGCCTGGTAGACCGGTGTCTCTTCGCCTTCGAGCGTGTCCGTCCGGACGAGTAGCCGCGTGAAGATCGCCTGGTTCATCAGTCGGCGTAGTTCAGGGTCGGCAGCCAGGTAGGTCGCATGGCAGCCCTGGATGATCGAGAGGGCCTCGTCAAGGGCCGCGTTGGCTTCCTCGGCTTCATGGGTGGCTGATGTGACCCAGCGGCGGGCTTGGGTGCGCTCGGCCTCGATGCGCTGCTGCTCAGCCTGGAGCACCTCTTCATCGACGCCGCCTCGATAGAACAGTTGCAGGAGCTTCTGCTGCTCGCTCTGAAGGTCGCGCAGCTTGCGTTTGTGGCGCTCGGACTCTTTTCGGGCAACCTCAAGCCGTGCCCCGACCATCTCCTTGAGCTCGCGACGCACCGCCTCGCGCTCAGCGGGCGTCAGCTCGATCATGCGGTAGTAGCGCTCGATCGCTCGTTCGACGTCGTCCACCGGCATGAGCCATCCTGTTTGACGGAGACTTCGAGGCCAGGGTTTGCTTGGCGGAGGGAGAAGTCTCGAGTCATGCCACATGCGAGGAAGTATTCAAAGGAGCTGCTGGACCGCGGTGCGCGTCTGGTGTTCGAGTCGGGTCGTCCGGTCGCGCATGTCGCGAGGGATCTCGGCATCGAGAGCGAGACGCTGCGCAAATACGTGCGGCAGGTTGAAGCTGACGAGGGGCGCCGCAAAGACGTTTTGACCAGCCAGGAGCGCGAGGAGATCAAATCCCTGCGCCGTGAGGTCGCGCAGCTGCGCCGCGCGAACGAGATCCTGAAGGCCGCGAGCGTGTTTTTCGCGGGCGAGCTCGATCCATACCGTCCGAAGTGAGCGTGTTCATTGACGAGCATCGTGAGCGCTTCGGGGTCGAGCCGATCTGCGAGACCTTGGACGTGTCGGCGTCCGCCTACTACCGGCGCGCCACCGGGCAGCGCTCGGGCCACCGGATCGAGGACGAGCGGCTGCTCGACCTCATCACAGACCTACACGCACGCAACTATTACGCCTACGGATCACGGCGAATGTGGAAGGCGCTCCTGCGATCCGGGGAGCGGGTCGGCCGCAGCCGGGTGGAACGCCTGATGCGCCAGAACGGGCTGCAGGGCGCAAACGCAGAGGAAAGCCGTGGCGCACCACCCGTGCCGACCCCACGGCTCTACGCAGCCCGGACCGGGTCAACCGTGACTTCCAAGCGTCACGGCCGGATGAGATGTGGTTCGCGGACTTCACATACCTGCGCTGCTGGGAGGGGCTGGTGTTCTTCAGCTTCGTGATCGATGCCTACAGCCGGCGGATCGTCGGCTGGCAGTTCGCGGCGCACATGCGCACCACGCTCGTCCTGGACGCGCTCAGAATGGCGCTGCACCAGCGGGCGCCAGGCGCCGACGTCGCGCTCGTGCACCACTCGGATGCCGGCAGCCAATACACCTCGATCGACTACGCCCAGACCCTCGACGACGCCGGTGTGCTCGGATCGATCGGAAGCGTCGGCGACGCCTACGACAACGCCGTCGCTGAGAGCTTCGTCGACACCTTCAAGACCGAGCTCATCGCAGACCGAACCTGGACCAGCCGCAGCCAGCTCGAGCTCGCCGTCCTGGAGTACGTCGCGTGGTTCAACAACGAGCGCATCCACGAAAGCCTCGACGACCGTCCACCACGCGAAGTCGAGGAACTCTACGCTGTGAAAAGACAGCCAACCATCCCCATCACAACAAGATAGGGAACCTACAAACACGGTCCCCGTCAAACAGGATGGCTCAAACTTCTCAGACAGCCGTCTCAGCCTATCCTGGATTTCAAGGTTCGATAGGGCCTCGACTAGCTCCATTTCCGAGATGTAGTGCTGCGCTAATCGAACTCGCGGGGCAGCGGGGGCGATGCTTGTGCGGCGCGATCGGCCGTACAACGGCACTTCTGGCATAGCTGGTTCTCAGCAACGGACACAACGGAGCCGCTGCATCGCAACCCTAAGCTCGGGTGGTCGCGCACTACCGGTTGTGCGACGCGGCTCATCAAACCTAACCTACTTCGCGCCGGGGAAGAGCATTGCGAGCGGTGTGACAGTAGGGAGTGCAGGGGCGCCCGCAAACGTGAAATGAGACTCCTTACTCACGAAGGCGAGGAAGGGATCGCTTCTAACGCCGTGCGCAGCGCAAAATAGGGCGATGCCTTGCTGTGTCAGCTCGTAGACGATGCCGTGCTCGGGAAACTGAGCCCGGGTTTTCGTCTGTGCCCGCAAAAAGTGAGGCTCGCCGGTTCCCCAGCCCGGCCCACAAAGATCGTGACTCTCTAGTGTCATTAGCGTATCAGCCACTATGCCCGCGTAGTCCGTGAGCTCGGCCGACGAAAACTCCATTGACGTCCAGTATTCGCGTGTAGTCAGGTATAGCCTGGCCCATCGCCCACGTACCTTAGAGCGCCACGTCTCCGGGCGGTTGCCAGCTTCGTGCTTACGGGCGGCCGAATAGATTAGGTAGTGAGTACGGATCGCGTACGATGACAAGCTCGCAACATGGCACGCCATGCTGACGGCACGATCATCTCGACCATTGCCGGAGCGTGACGATGCTAGAACCCCTCCGAGGTACTCAGCCATCAACTCGTCATCTGCGAATTGAGCTTGCTCGAGGACGATCCCTAGAACGCGTGGGGGGATTGCGCCTGGACGGTTGATGCCATCCCCCAGTCTTGCGTGAGTAGCGGCGAACACCCGCTGGACGTTTGCTACCCGTTTTTCGGTCCAAGCCTGAACGCCGTCGCCGACATAGTCGGCAGTTGGCCCGAGCATCCGCGTCAGCGCATCCTTTGACACCTCGGCAGTGCCGAGCGCAGCCAGCCCCGTTCCGATGTCGACCATATATGACTAACATATCGAAACCAGCGGTTCGGAAAGCGCCGATTGTGCGACGTGCTTGACAAATTGCGGCTAGCCGCGCCACCACCCAGAGATCAGCTCAGGTTGGCGTTCTGTGGATTTATGCCCGCGCCATCAGCCGAATCTATAGGCTTATCGGTTCATGACTGCAGCGATCTCACTTGACGCGCTAGGCCCGATTATTCTGGGCCTGCTGACGCTTTTTGCGACAGCAGCCGTCCCATTCGTAAGCCTGCGGAGAGAGCGACCACGGAAGGGTCTCGCGTACAGCCTTCGGATTGTTCCGCTCGCCTTTGTACGGAACGACGTACGTGAACGTGTCCAGCTCTCCTTCGACGGTCGACCGGTGCCGTCGGCCGTCCTAATAACCCTCCGAGTGCGAAACTCGGGCAATAGGCCGATCCTCCCTAACGACTTTCAAGGGCCTCTTACCGTCGCTCTCACGGACTCACTGCTTGACCTCCGTATCGATAACGCCGATCCCGTTGAGCTATCCCCGGTTGCAAAAAGCGACACCAGTACCGTCACCGTTGAGCCGCTTCTACTTAATCCCGGAGACAGCTTTGATCTAGTGTTCATCGTCGACGACGCCACGGAACGGCCCCTTGTGTCAGCCCGAATCGCTGGCATAAGACAGCTGACTGAGGATCGCCTCCCCACCACGCGGAGAAGGTCTTTTTACGGCCTACCCCCTCGCGCAGCATTGGCCATGCTGATCCTTGCATCCATCGGGTACTTTACCCTGGGGATAGGCTCTCTCTCGCTTTTGAAGGACCTCCGACGGGAGCACATCGTGGTGCATCTCGTAAACGGACGAGCCGTGTGCGTTAGCCGCATGCGTCATACCAACCACGGCTACCGTCTCGAAACGACGGGCAGGAATGTGACCATCGTTGTTCCAAGCATCGAATCGGCTACCGCCGGGCTGTGCTGAGCGACTGAGCCCTCCGCGATGTCGCCAACTGCCGCTTGTGCGACGCCGTGCCCAGTACCGTCAGGCTAAATCGGCCCGATGGCTGTGTCTTCGCCGTAGGCGTATCATCATCCCGCCCGCCGCAACAGGCGCGTCACCCCACGCAAAACTCGCTTTCTTTGGTGTAGGTCGCGGGTCCACGGGCGGCTCCGAGAGCACCGGTGAACGGTGCAAGCGCCCGAATATTGTTTGAGAATATCAAAGAGCCAAAGGCCGAGTATTCATCCGCCGAGCCCATAATGAGGTTATGTGAGCCGGTCTGCGCTCCGCTCGATTCGTCATATCCAAGCACCAAGTTGCCTGCGCCGTTTACTTCCTGGGTGCTGCCCGTTCCAGAGACAATTTGGACGTTGACCCCGGTGAACCTAATCGTGGGTTTGCCACCGATGCCCGAGGGGATTACGACCATATGCGACAGCAGCCCTTTGAGTGCTTGCTTTACTTCGCCCGTGAGATTCGTCAAGCCCCCTTTAGGGCCTTCAGGTCCCCGCGGACCTTCTTTACCTGGCTTACCTTCCTTCCCTTCCGCACCTAGTTCCGTCAGCGCATAACCCGTCCTGCAGGCACCGGCTTTCGGGGTCACGAGTGGCTTACCTTCCTTTGCTGGGACGCACAGCTTGAGACCTCCCTGAGCGACCGCAGCCGACGCACACACCCAAGAGAGCCCGACAACAAGACACAGACACAGAACGCCCATCTGGTGCCTCTGCGACATCATCTTCCCTTTCTTTGACGCGACTGCTTGAGCTGTAGTTCGGCACAAAGGGAGGCTAAGTAACTATCCGAGAACTGGTTGGCTCCAGTTGAGTTGGTG
>OLKX01000149.1_pt1 | contig 21735 bp, 14 predicted proteins | sample 1604201 | NCBI WGS metagenome assembly OLKX01 (sample SAMEA104055716, study PRJEB20765) | soil metagenome | biome: Arctic tundra; feature: Polygonal ground; material: soil | place: USA | collected 2011-09 | depth 0-0.5 m
GGCGCGGCCGACGCCGCCGCGGCCGACTCGGCGGTGCGGTAGACGAAGCCGGCCGGCGCCGCGTGCAGCTGCTCCCGGAAGAACGGATGGCCGAAGTGCCCCACATGGAAGTAGACCGAGACCGCCTGCTCCTTCCCGCCGCCCGCGGTGCCGGCGATCGACGCCCGGTCCAGCTCTGCGTCCTCGCTCAGAACGACTCGCTCAAACCTGGCCGACGGATGACGCCGTCTGTCCGACCGAGCCCTCGCCGTCGCTCGTGCTCGCGCGAAACCACTCGACCGTGTTTCGCAGACCCTCCTCGAGCCCGACCCGCGCCTCGAATCCCATGAGCTCGCGAGCACGAGAGACATCCAGGCAGCGCGTGGGCTGTCCGTCGGGCCTCGACGCATCCCAAACGAGCTCTCCCTCGAAGCCGGTGAACCGCGCGATCGTGTCGGCGAGGTCACGGATCCGGGTCTCCACTCCCGTGCCCACGTTCACTGGATCGGAGGTCTGCAGGTGCTCGCCCGCGAGCAGAAGGGCGCGCGCTGCATCGTCGACGTAGAGAAACTCGCGTGACGGATTGCCACTGCCCCACATGACCACCTCGGCCGCGCCGGCGACGGTGGCTTCGTGGAGCTTGCGGATCATCGCGGGGATCACGTGGGAGTCCTCCAGCGAGAAGTGGTCGTTTGGCCCGTACAGGTTGACGACCAGCGGCACGACCGAGTCGAAGTCGTATTGACGGCGGTAGCTGTCGGAGAGCACGAGCATCATCTTCTTGGCCAGTCCGTACGGCGCGTTGGTCTCCTCGGGATAGCCGTTCCAGATCTCGTCCTCCGAGAACGGCGTCGGCGTGAACTTCGGATAGGCGCACACCGTGCAGGCCGACACCAGCTTCTCGACCCCAGCCGCGCGCGACTGCTCAAACACGTTGCCGGCCATCATCATGTTGTCGTAGACAAGGGGCGCGGGGTTGCGGCGGTTGAAGCCGATGCCGCCGACGTTCGCCGCAAGGTGGACGACCATCTGGGCACCGTCGACGGCCTCTCGCGTCGCCCGCGGATCCCGAAGATCGTGCTCGGCGGAGCGGATCACACGCACCTCGGCACCCAGCGCCTGGAGATCGCCGACGACGGCACTGCCGACGAATCCCGCTCCGCCGGTGACCACCACCGCTCGACCCCTCCAATAAGCTGGGCTTGGCTCTCGCACCGTGCTAGTAGCCTAGCCGATCGCACCCTCGCCAGCGATCGCGCGGCGCTGCACCTAGCGACACCAAACCCCCGATGACAGGACTCTTCCTAAGCGCTTGGCTGCTCTTCCCGCTGCTGCTCTTGGCGGTCTGCTGCGGCTCCGGTCTGCTCGTTCGCCGCGTGAGCGGTGGGGCGGTATCCGGCGTGCTGCTGCTCCCGGTCGGCTTCGCGCTCACCGTCGCGATCTGCACGCTGGGGACGTCGGTCACCTGGCTGGCGCCCTCAGCCGGCACACTGGCCGTGGTCGTGGCCGTGGCCGGGTTCGTGCTGGAGCGCTCCTCCCTGCGGGTCAGGGGACGTCGTGTCTCGGGCGCCGTGCTCTATCCCGCGATCGCCGCATTTGTGGCATTTGCCGTCATAGCCGCTCCTGTTGTGCTCACCGGCACACCCACATGGACGGGCTTCGGGCGCATCGTCGATACCGCATTCCAGATGGCCTTCGCCGCGCACCTGGCCGAAGCCGGACGCTCCGTTCCGATCGGCAACTCCTCCTTCAACGAGACGATCCTGGGCCTCACGGGGAACGGCTATCCCGGAGGCGCACAGGCCACGCTGGGAGCGATGGCGAGCGTCATCCGCACCGAAGTGCCGTGGTGCTATCAGGCCTACCAGGCATGGGCGGCGGCGATGGGCGCCCTGGCGCTGTTCGCGCTGCTGAGGCGCGCCATCGCCAACCGGCTCCTCTGCTGCATCGGCGCCGCCATCGCCAGCCAGCCGAACATCCTCTACGACTATGCGCTCGAGGGCGGGATCAAGGAGCTCACCACCGCGAGCCTGATCCTGCTGGTGGCCGCGCTGCTCGTCGAGCGTCTTCCGGGCCCGCGATCTCTGCGCTCCAGCCTCGCGCTCGCGCCGGCCATCGCCGCGGCGGTCGCCGCCTTCAGCTATGGGGTGACGCCGTGGCTCGGACTGCTCCTGCCGGTGGCGTTCGTGGCGAGCCTGATACCCAAGGGCGGGCGCCTGCGCACGCTCGCAAGCTGGGCAGTGGTGACCGTCGCGACCTCCGTGCTCGCGATACCCACGGTGATCAGCTCGATCAAACTGTTCGGCGACGTCCAGACCGCCGTCAACGGCGTTGTCGAACTCGGTCTCGGCAACCTCACCGCCCCGATTCCCGAGATCTCCTCGGTCGGTGTCTGGATCAGCAACGACTACCGCTTCCCGCAGTACGCGCATGTCAACGCGAGCCACGACTTCGATCTGATCGTGATCGCCCTGGCGGCGATCGGCGTCCTCTACGCGCTGCGCAAGCGCCTCTGGATGGTGGCCGCGTTCGGCATCGCAACCCCGATAGCGCTCGGCTACTGGGTCGAGCACGGCGGGCCATGGATCGAGCTGAAGGCGTACACGATCACCTCCACGATGTTCCTCGCGATGGCCTTCGTCGGAGCGGGCGGGCTGCTGAGCCTGCGCCCACGCCGGCTGACCATGGGGGTGAAGATCATCGCCTGGGCCGCGGCGATCGCCGTAGCGGGAGCGGTGCTCTACGGCAACGCGCTCACCTATCACGACCAGTCGCTGGCACCGGCCGCTCGCTACAAGCAACTGGCCGAAATCGGCAAACGGTTCGTCGGTATCGGGCCGGCGCTCTATCCGAACTTCGACGAGTACTCGGAGTACTTCCTCCGCAAGGAGCACGGCTACGACCTCGTCAAACCACCGAACTTGAAAATCCGTCCGGGGGCGAACCCGGAGCCGCCCGGACAGTTCGCCTACTCGTTGGATCTCAATCAGTTCGAACTGAGCTATGTGGAGACGTTCCCGCTGATCATCACCGCCCGCAGCCCCGTCGCCAGCCGCGCGCCGGCGAACTTCAACCTGGCCGATCAGACCTCCGAATTCGACGTATGGCGCCGGGTGCGACCGGCCTCGAACGTCGTGGTCCACTTCCCGCTCTCGGGCTCCCCGACCGAGCGGACGCGGGAATTCTGCACCGGGCTCGTCAAGAGCGTCCACAAGGCAGGGCCGGGCGCGTCGGTGGCCTACGTGCCCGCTGGCCCGCGCACGGAGCTGATCCCCACCAAGGTCTCGCATCCGAGCTACTGGCACGCGGTCGGCCCCGAAGCGGTGCGCGCCTACGGCGCCGGCAAGCTCGAAGGCGATATATCGCTCGCAGCGAGCGGGACCTACGAAATCGCCATGCCCGGCTCGGCGGGGCGCCCGCTGACGCTCTACGTCGACAGTCACCGAGCGGGTAGCGTCGCCTATCAGTTCCGCTACCCGGGGCAGTTCCTGCGCTTTGCGACTCGCCTGCGCCTGAGCGCCGGCACGCACCGGATCAGCTTGGTCCGCGGCAACGGCAGCCTGGCTCCCGCCAGCGGCGACGGCCCCGACACCGACTCCGGGGTGGTCGGACCGCTCGTCTTCACGCTCGAAGTGCCCGGAGACGGCGAAGTGGTCGTGGCCCCGGGCGGCCAAGCCGCTCGCGTCTGCGCCGCCGACGCCGGCTACCAGTGGATGGAGGTCCTCGCGCCAGGGGCGATGGGACCGCCCTCGTCCTCCTGAGCCGTTGCTAGGCTCCCTCGCCGCTCATGCTCCCCCCGCTCTGGTTTCGCTATACCCGCCTGCCGCCGGCCTCTGCCTATGCCGGCAAGGAGACGGAGTATGCGCCGGGCTACGCGACCTACGCGAGCTACAACTATCTGCGCGGCGGCCTGATCGCGCGCGTCAAGGCGTCTCACTTCGAGGCCGCCCTGCGCATGACCCGGCCGTGGTTCGGCCGCGCCAATGCCATCGACTTCGGGTGTGCGGACGGTGTGTTCCTGCCCGCCCTCGCACACTGGTTCCCAAAGGCTGTCGGAATCGACCGCGACCCGGACTCCGTCGAGATCGCGGGGCGGGCGATGCGCTCCCTTCATCTCCCCAACGTGCGCGTGCTGTGCAGCGATGGCAAAGACACCGAGGCCCTCACCGCACAGCTGGCGCCCGATCGCTTCGAGGTCCTGTTCACGATCATGACGCTCGAGCACTTCGGCGAGCAGGGGCGTCTCTACGAGTCGCGCGTGGACCTGGTCGAGAAGATGTTCGCCCTGCTCGAGCCCAACGGCGTGATCGTCGCATCGGTGCCCAACATGGTCGGACTGCCGTTCCTGTTGCAGCGGATCGCGCTCTCGGCGACCAATCTGCACCGCGACCCGATCGGCCCGCGACAGCTGTTCAACTCGATCGTCCGCAAGGAGACGAGCGCGCTCGAGCCGGCGTGGACGCCGGAAACACATCTGGGCTTCAATCACATCAAGCTGCTCGACGCCCTGCGCGAGCGCATGTACGTCCTCGAGCATCGCAGCCTGTTCTTCGAGGAGATGTTCCTGCTGTCGCGCAAAGCCGTCAGATGACCGCTCGGCCGCCGAGCTCCTCCAGCCGCCTGCGCATCGACGCACCGGTCGCCTCGGGGGAGAGCGTCCTCGCAATGTCCTCGCGAGCCCGCTCGCCTAGCCGGGCGGCCTCCTCGGGGTTCTCGTACACGCGTCGCATCAGCTCGGCGGCGTGCTCGACGCTCGGATCGGCCCATTCGCCCTCTGGCGGGTAGATCTCACATTCCGGCCCCACCCGACCGATCGCATAGTCGACGAGGTAGCTGTTCTCGGCATTCATGAAGTCCACGTTGCCTGAGTATCCGGTCGCGATCACAGGCTTGCCGATCGACATCGCCTCGGCCATCGTCAACCCGAAGCCCTCCGCGCGGTGCAGCGAGACGTAGCAGTCGCACGCCGCCATCAGGCCGTGCAGCTCCGCTCCGCTGAGCGAGCGATCGATGACATGGATGTCCTCGCGTCCGTGGGCCGCCCACATGACCTCCTCCTCGGAAAGCGGGCGCAGGGGGCCGTTGATTGTCTTGATCAACAGTCGCGGCCCCTCCGAGGGCGCGAACGCCTGCTTGAACGCTTCGATCAATCCCACCGGGTTCTTGCGCTGGACGGTACTCAGGTAGTCGAAGACGAACAGGAACAGGAAGCCCTCTGGTACGCCCAGCCGCAGCGGCGCGACGGTCTCGGCCGGCGCCGAGACGGGCGGCGGCAACGCGATCACGGGAACCGGCGCCACCGCGCCGATGTTCTCGGCCATGAAGCGCGAGTACACCCAGATCTCCTCCACCAGCGAGAATGCCCGCTGCCAGCGCGGCGGGATGCTGTTCGTCTCCCAGCCCCAGATGCCGATGCGGGGACCCTCGAAGTAGTCCTCACCGAGGCGCTCCACGAAGCCGGGGAACTCGTCCGCGTTGACGGCGACCAGCTCGAACCCGTGGCGTCCCTCGTGGACGAGATCCTCGAAGCGGTGGCGACCGTACTCGTCCTCCAGCGCCACCGGCAGCGCGAGATGGTGCAGCGGCACGCTCACCGTCCTCACCGGCACGCCCGCCGCTCCGAGTGCCTGTGCGTAGCCGCGTGCAGCCGCCCCGAGGCCGAGCGTATGGCCGAGATAGCCGGTGAGCCGGACCGCCAGTCCCTCGCCCGCCGGTGTGGCCCCACCGTTCGCGGAGGGCGGCGGTGCGTCGGCGACAGCGGGCGCCGACGGCGGCTCCTGCTCGCGCCCGCGAATGCCAGCGGCCATCGATGGGAGCGTCCCCGGCCGAGGCGGCATGAAGCGATCCGGGATATCGAGCTCATCTTTGCCAAACCCCCAGCACCATTCGACGTAGGCGGGGCCGTCGGCGCCGTCGAGGTCGGGATAGGTCCGCATCACGTCCGGCCGCTCCCGTGCGACGCGGTGGAACACGTAGCGGTTTATTCCATAGGCACTCCCCCTGCGGGCCGGTCCCTGCAGCCACTCCACAAATGCCCGCGTACCATCCTCCCCGAACAGGTCCCCGAAATCCTCACCAAGGGCGAGCGCCGAGGAGTAGATCGCCCTCAGGGAGTCGTCGTAGACAAGGCCATCAGCCAGGCGTCTGCCCACCTCCTGACCGTGCTCAGAATCCTGCCAGCCGGCGACGCGCAGCTCGACGGCATAGCGCTCGCACAGCTCATGCAGAGCCGGAGAGCGGCTCACCCGGGCGCGGCTTGCCATTGCGTTCAAGCGGAACGGTCGGGTGGGATCGAAGCCCGGCAGGTTGAGCAGACGCAGCGGCCATCTGCCATCCACCCGGACGCCGACACTGGTCGATCGCAGCACATGGGCGTGCAGGTTCCACATGTTCAGATTGAAGCCCGGATCGTCCAGGACAGCTGTGGCGAAGCGCGCCGGGGCGAGCTCGAGGAAGCGTGCCAGCCACGGCCGATCCTCCGGCCGGTAGCCACTCTTGCTGGCGTCGAGCGACCCAAGGGCCTCCTCAACGTGCCCGGCCCACCACGTCAGGAAGCCATCTGCCTCACCGGTGCCGTCGACCGCGATGATCGTGTCCTCGATGCGCCCGACCCGCTCCATCTGCAGCCTCGAGGGTTCCAGGCCGTCGCTCGGGACATCTACGGTCGTACGCGGCACCAGTACGACACTGCTGGTGGCGAGCGAGGACTCGATCGGCTCCAGGGGCGCGAGCACCCACGCCGTGCTCGCCAGGTGCAGAACCGGCTCGCCCGTGCGGCCGGAATGGTGCTGCAGCAAACGGGGCAGGAGCAGGACGCCCAAGTCCTCCTCCTGATAGCGGGAGAGCAGCGTCTCTACGTCGAGATCCAGGTCCAGCGCAGCCGAGCGCACCGGCACGGAGCCCTCACGCTGCGCCATCGCGACCACCTCCTCAGCCGCCACGAGCGCCACCTCAAACGGCCAATCGGGCTGGTGGCGCCGCAGCGACTGCCCAAGCGCCCGCGCCTGGGCCATCGTGGCCAGCGTTGCCAGGGTGAAGACCCGCATCACTCCAGCTCGCTCTCCTGCTGCGTGGAACCCGCCGCAGCGGTCCTCCTCCCGTCGAGCTTCACGACGCTCCGGCGCAACGACTCCACCGCCAGGATCAGCTCGCGCGCAAGGTCCTCCAGACGCTCGATCTGCTCCTCGTGGCGCTCTCCGACGCGCTTCAGCTCGCGCTCCAATCGTCCCAGCCTCGCCACCGCATCGGCACGAGCGGCACGACTGCGCGCATAGGAGGGGGCCAGCCGCCACAGGGCTCGGCGTGCGAGGGGACGCAGCTGTACGCTCAGGCGCTGCATTGACTAGGCGTAGGTCGCCTGTGGGGTCTGGTTCTCGGCGGTCATCAGAGCTGGCTGGCGGGCATTATCGCCTAATGTTGCGGTAATCCACGGGACTACTCTAGGCTGACTTCCTCGCAGCCCGGGATCCGATGAGCACGAACGAGCAGCCCCAGTCGCGCCGCGCCCACGCCCGGAGGGAGATCTGCGTGGTGATCGCCGTGTCCGAGCAGGAGCCGGGTCTAGGCGCCTGCCTGGACTCTCTCGCGCTGCACACACCGGCGAACACCCCGCTGATACACGTCGAGCCGAGCGCCGCAGCCGTCAACCAAGCGCTCGAGCAGTCAGCACAGGCGGACGTCGTCATCCTGGAGGAGGCGTGCTGCGTCCCGCCGGGCTGGCTCAAGCGCCTGCAGGCCGCAGCGGTCGCCGACACGAACACCGCGACCGTGAGCGCATTCGCGGACGCTGGCGGCGAGCTCGCAGTTCTCGCGCCGGAGGAAACGAGCGAGGAGTCGGGTAAGCGCGCCGAGCGCCTGGCTGCACACGCGCTCGCACTACACCCGCGCCTGACGCGGGCCGTGGGACCGTGCGTATATGTGCGCCGCGAGGCGCTTGAACTGGTCGGTCCACTCGATCAGGAGCTCGAGCTGGACTGCGCGCTGGAGTTCGACTTCGCCCAGGGCTGCGTGGTCCGCGGCCTCTCCCACCTGGCAGCCGACGATGTCGTCGTGCGGCGGCTCTCCGCGACCTCCCGCGGGAGTGCCAGGGAGCTCCCGAGCAGGGTGCTCGAGCGCTATCCATATCTGTCGGAGTCCGCCGCCCTCGGAGACTCGGCTGTCCTCACACGCGCCCTACAGGCCGCCCGGGAGCCCGACCGGCGACTGTCGGTGACGCTGGACGCTCGCGCGCTCGACGGCGCCGTGACGGGCACCCAGGTTCACATCCTCGAGCTCATCGTCGCGCTCGCGCAGACCGGAGCCCTGAGTCTGCGTGTGCTGATCCGTGCCGAGCGGATCGATCGGGACACCATGCGGGTGCTGCGCGAGCTACCGGCGACCGAGATCCTGGCTGCCGAGGAGCTCGAGGCGGACACGCCGAGAAGCGCCGTCTTCCACCGTCCCCAGCAGACCTTCTCGCCTGGTGATGTCGCACTCGCCCTCGATCTCGGCGAGCGGTTCGTGATCAGCCAGCTCGACCTGATCGCCTACCGCAACCCCGCCTACTTCGCCGACGCGGGCGCCTGGCAGGACTATCGTCGCGCGAGCCGCCATGGCCTGTCGGCCGCCGAGCAGGTGGTCGTGTTCTCCGATCACACCCGCCGCGAGCTACTGGCCGACGCGCTCGTCGAGCCCGCCCGCGTGAGCGTGGTGCCACCTGGCCTCGACCATCGCGCCCCGGCCGAGCCGCGGCGTCCGACGGCACTCGACAGAAGTGCCCCCCCGATCGGGGACGGCTTCCTGCTCTGCCTGGGCACGGACTTCCTGCACAAGAACAGGATCTTCGCCTTGCGCCTGCTCGCCGCCCTGCGGGCGAACCATGGCTGGGAGGGAGACCTCGTCCTCGCCGGCACGCACATCCCGCTGGGGTCCTCGCTGGAGCTCGAGCAGGAGTTCCGGTCCGAGCATCCCCAGCTGCGCCAATCGGTGCTGGACCTCGGTCCGGTGAGCGACGCGGAGAAGGCCTGGCTCGTCACCCACGCGGGTGCCGTCGTCTACCCATCGGTGTACGAGGGCTTTGGCCTGGTGCCGTTCGAGTCCGCCTTGAGCGGTGTGCCCTGCGTCTTCGCGCCCCAGTCCTCGCTCGCCGAGGCCGCCCCTGAGGGAACGGCGGCGATCACCCCCTGGGATCCAGCCGTCAGTGCAGCGGCCACCTACGCTCTGCTCAGCGACCAGCTCGCCCGCGACAAGCACGTACGGACGCTGGCCGCCGTGGCGGGCGAACTGACCTGGGCGAATGCCGCGAGCGCCCTCGTCAGCATCTACCGGGAGGCCGCGACGGCACCGGTGCGCGCCGCCACCACCCTGAGTAGGGACCTCGTTCAGCGCGAAGCCCGCTTGAGCATCGAGCACAAGCTCGAAGCCGCCCAGCTCGTGCGCGAGCGGGAACACGCTCAGGGCATGTACGACGAGCTCAACGCCGAGGTCGGCTCCGGGCTGAGCTTGATCGGGCCAAACGGAGCATTGCCCGAGAACCTCCAGCGCGCTCTGCTCACCCTCAGCGCCCGACCCACGCTGAGTCGCCCCCTGTTCCGTGCGCTCGCCCTTACGTTCGTGCTGGCACGCTTCTTTGGACGTGCTCTCCGGCGGCCGCGCGAGTCGCGCTGAACCTGCTGCTCCACGGAAACGGCGCGCGCTCCTTATACCCTGCAGTGACGTGCCTGCCAAGCAGACAGCCCTCCAAGGACGCCCTGCACTCGCTGCGCGGGGCGTCCACAAGCATTTCAAGATTCCCGAGGAGCGCAGCCACACGCTCAAGGAGCGGGCGCTGCACCCGCTGCGCCGATCCCGCCACGAACCCCTGCATGCCCTCAAGGACATCTCTTTCTCTGTGCCACCGGGCGAGTTCTTCGGGATCGTGGGGCGCAACGGCAGCGGCAAGAGCACGCTGTTGAAGTGCTTGGCCGGCATCTACCGAATCGATCAGGGCAACATCTGGTGCAACGGGCGCATGTCCACCTTCATCGAGCTGGGGGTCGGATTCAACCCCGACCTGGCCGCCTATGAGAACGTCGCCCTCAACGGCATCATGCTCGGCCTCTCCCCCAAGGAAGCCCGGGCCCGCTACCAACGCGTGATCGAGTTCGCCGAGCTCGAGGAATTCCAGGACCTCAAGCTCAAGAACTACTCCTCGGGGATGCACGTGCGCCTGGCCTTCTCGGTGGCGATCCAGGTCGACGCTGACATCCTGCTGATTGACGAGGTGCTTGCCGTCGGCGATGCGGCCTTCCAACAGAAGTGCTTTGACGTGTTCAACAAGATGCGCGAAGAAGGACGCACGATCGTCTTCGTCACGCACGACATGTCCGCTGTGACGCGCTTCTGCCACCGCGCGATGCTGCTCGAGCGTGGTGCCATGGTCGAGATCGGCGACCCACGCGATATCGCCGACCGCTACCTGGAGATCGCCTTCGGACGCGCGGCCGGCTATGAAGATGAGGGGGTTGGAACCGCCCGCATGGGCGACGGCGCGGCGCGCGTCCGCGATGTGTGGATCGGCGACGATCCCTTTGACCGCAGCTCAGTCGCGCCCCAGTCCGAGCCGCTCACCCTGAAGGCGCTGGTGGCATTCAACAGTGACGTGCGCGACCCCGCGGTGAGCATGGCCCTCTTCAACGAACAGCGCCAGCAGGTGATCGTCGCGACCACCGCCCGCGAACATGAGGAGAGCGGCTCCTTCCAGGCGGGCGAGCACGCGCTGTTCTCGTTCTCCTTCCACAACATGCTCGCCCCCGGCCGCTACCACCCGGTGCTCACGATCACCCACCGGGGGGAAGGACTGGAGGTGATGGACCGCTTCGCCGGCGGCCTGTCATTCGTGGTCTCCGGCGTGACCGCGAGCGGCGGCATGGTCGAGATCCCCGTGCAGACCGACGTCATCCACGCTGTCGACGCTCCTACCAACGTCGAACCGGCTGGGGACGCCCGGTGAGCGCGCCGACTGTCTCGGACCCCTTCGGGAGGGCGGTCGTTTCCTCCTCGCCCCGGGGCGAGGAGGCGATGGGCCAGCCGATCCGGGGTCCACGCGCGCTCAGCGACAGCTGGTCGCGCTTCTGGCAGCTCGCCTACAACATCGCGCGCAGCGAATTCAAACTGAAGTTCTTCGGCTCGGCGCTCGGCTACCTGTGGCAGGTGGTACGGCCGCTGCTGCTGTTCGGGGTGCTGTACGTGTTCTTCGTCCAGATCTTCCACGTGGACAAGGCAACCGGTGCGGCAGCCCGTTTCTACGGAGCGCAGCTACTCGGCTCGATCGTGCTGTTCACATGCTTCAGCGAAGCCACCAGCGGGGCGGTGCGAAGCGTCGTGGACCGTGAGAACCTCGTCCGCAAGATCGAGTTCCCGCGACTCGCCATACCGATCTCGGTGGTGCTGCTCGCCCTCTTCAACCTCGCCTTGAATCTCGTCGTGGTAATGATCTTCGCCGTCATCGCCGGCGTGCAACCGATGCTCAGCTGGCTCGAGCTGCCACTGATCGTCCTCCTGCTCACGACGCTAGCCACGGGCATGGCAATGCTGCTCTCGGCGCTGTTCGTGCGCTTCCGCGACATCTCGCCGATCTGGGAAGTCGTCTCCCAGATCCTCTTCTACTCCTCGCCCGTGATCATCCCGGTGGAAAAAGTCCAGGAAGCGCTTCACGTCGTGCACAAAGGCGCGCGCGTTACCGCGGCCGACCGGCACGCCACGTTGGACCACTTCCTTTACCACCTGTACACCCTCAACCCGCTGGTGACCGTGTTTCAGCAGTTCCGCCACGCGATGATCAACCGGGGCACGCTCAGCGCTGGCCAGGCGCTGGGCAGTTGGGCGGCGCTGATCGAGCCCCTAGCGCTCGTGGCGATTATCTTCGCGCTCGGCTTCTGGGTGTTCAACCGCGAAGCGCCGCACATCGCCGAGGATCTCTAGCTAGCCTGCGATCTCCGGCGCGAGCTCACCGGCGAGCGCCATCCGTCCGGACGAGGCCACCCGAGCGAAGAACGCCTCGAGCGCGTCGATCCGCAGATCCCATGCGTACTCCTGGGCGGTCTTGATCCCAGCATGACCGAGTCGCGCGCGCAGCTCGGGGTCGGCGAGCAGGCGCGCGATCGCGTCACCGACCGCACCCGAGGTGGGCTCTGGCATCAGGCAGTTGACACCGTCCACGCAGAAGTCGCGGTTGCCGTGCGCGTCGGTGCACACCACCGCGGCGCCGGTCGCCATCGCCTCCAGGGGCGGCAGCGCGAAGCCCTCATGCGTGGATGTCTGCACGAACACCGTGGATTCGCAGAACAGCTCATTGACGCGCTCGTCGTCGGGGGATTCGACGTAGCGCATGCCCTCAGAGTCCGCCAGCTCGGGCTCGATCCCGAACATGCACAGCTCGGGGCGGGGCGTACGCAGCCGCTTCCACGCTGCGATCGTCAGCGGCAGGTTCTTCAGCGGGTTGGAGCGCCCCAGCGCGAGCACCATGTCCTCGCGACGGGCGATCTCGGGGCGGGGGCGAAAGCTCTCGAGGTCGATGCCGGGGGGGATCAGCTCGGCGTCGAGACCCAGCTCACGCAGCCGCTCGAGGTTCCAGGTCGAGATCGTCATGTAGCGGAACTCCGGCCGGTAGGAGTCGAGTACTGCATGACGCGCATGCTCGTGGTCGGGATAGTAGGAGGTCTCGATGTCCTGGACGAAGTACACGGGGATGCCGCGCGCGACGCTCGCGCTCCACACGGGTGCGGCCGTCATCCACCAGGTCGCCACCTTGATCGCATCGACCTCCGCCAGGGCTCGTGCCAGCTCGTCGTAGTCGGCGAAGCTGTGTACCGGCACCCGCAGCGGGAACCACTCGGGTGGCTCGCCGAGCGTGTACAGCGACACGTCGTGCCCCCGCGCGGAGAGACGGTTGAGGTGCTCGAAGATGTCGCGGTGCCCGCCGCCCACGCCGGTGTCCTCGGTGACGTAGACGATGCGCAGCCCCCCCGTCTCGGTTCGCACGCCGCGCGCATCGAAGAAGTCCGACCAGCGCGCCCAGAAGAGGTCCTGTGAGCTCTTCTCGCGCTCGCCCAGATCCGTGCCGCGGGTCACCGACTCGTGGTGCACGAGCTGGGCGGCAGGGAAGTAGATGACGCGGAAGCCCGCCTCCCACGCGCGCAGGCACCAGTCGACGTCCTCGTAGGCCATCGCATAGCCCTCATCGAGCAGACCCACGCGCTCAATCACCTCGCGGCGCACGTACATGCACGCACCGGTCACCGCGAGCGCCGGGCTCGTCTGGTCGGCCGGACCCCAGCCTGCTGGCTTGAAGCGATAGCGGTGGTCGAACCACTGCGGCTGGTCGCGGTTGCGCACCGTGCCTCCGAACTGGATACGGCCGTCGGGATACTGCAGCTGAGCGCCCACGATCCCGACGTCCTCCTGGCGGTGCGCCGCGTACTGCAGGCACTCCAGCCAGCTCGGCATCGCCTCGGTGTCGGAGTTCAGCACGACCACGTCGCGGTCGGGCTCGCTGGCTTTCAGGCCGCGGTTGACGTTGGCCGCGAAGCCCGCGTTCTGCTCCCCGGCGAGCACGATGTCGAGGCCCTTGATCCGCCTCAGCGCGGCGACGTGCTCGGCTCCGCTCCCATCGTCGGCGACGATCACCCGCGCCATGCCCGTGCGAACGGTCTTTGCGATGCTGCGCACGAGCGTGTGTACGTGCTCTGCGTCGCGGTAGCTGGGGATGACGATGTCCACTGGGCGCCCGTGCTCGCGATACCACTCCACCGCACGCCTCAGTTCCTGGTCACGCGCGTGGGTGCGCAGGCGCAGACGGCGCTCGAGCGGGGTGAAGCGCAGCGGGAACGTGATCGCGCGAAAGATGATGGTGCGCAGCCCGAAGTACCTGTAGGTCAGGACGATTCTCCGCTTGAGGTTCGAGAACGGGTTCTGGGGGCGACCTTCGATCGGGTTGTCACTCATGTCGTGGGAGCACGTTGTCGGGGAGTGGTGTCGGGCGGGCGCCCGTCGAGCAGCACCGGATCGAAGCCCGCGCGGCCCTCGAGTGAGAGCCTCCGCCGGATCTCCGCAGGCAGCCGATCCGCATGTGAGCCGAGCAGCGCTCCGATCGAGCGCAGCACATGATGACGGGCCACCGCGACGAGCGCAGCGGGACGCCGAGCCGGCGAGACGCCTTCCGCCGTCAGATCCTCTCGCGCGCGAGACAGCTGCCCGCGCAGCGAGCGGACAAGCTGCGCCGGCGAGCCGGGCTCGCGCCAGCCGTAGACCTCGAGCAGCCCGCGCCACTCGTCGAAGCAGCGGCGCAGCTGCTCGACGCTCGTGTAGTCGTGGGAGTGCAGGACGACCGCAGCAGGCACGAAGGCCTTGGCGTAGCCCGCGCGCAGCATGTCCATCGCGAGCACCCGATCCTCGGCATAGGCGACATCGCGGAAGTGGACCGCTTCCCACGCCGCCCGCGCGACACACGCGTTGGCGTCCGTGAAGAAGCCTCGCCGGCCGAGCAGGTCGATCGCCGGCAGCGAGCGCTCGCGCTCGGTGAGCCGCGCGATCTGCGGGCGGCCGTCGGGCGCCAGGGACTGAAACCACGCCGCGAGTTCGGCTCGCACGGCGGGGGTCGCCGTCGGCCGCGGCCGGTATGGGCCATAGGCGATGCCAACGTCCTCGGCGAGGTCCATGCCCGCGAGCAGACGCTCGAGCCAGCGCTCGTCTGCCGGCTCGGCGTCCTGCGTGAGGAACGCCACGCGCGCACCTGTGGCCTGGGCCATCAGCAGATTGCGGGTGCCCCCGTGGCTGAAGCGCGCGGGCTCGATCTCGACTACGCGGGCGCCACTCGCGCGCGCGCACTCGACCGAACCGTCAGTCGAGCCGGAGTCGCACACGATCAACTCGTGGGCGACCGTCTGTCGCGCCAGCACGGCCAGCGTGCGGATGAAGAGCTCACCGCCGTTGCGGGTCGGTATCGCCACCGAGGGGAGTCTGGCGGGCGCGCTCATGCGTAGAAGCCGGTCAGCGTGACGAGCTGCCCGGCGTAGCTGAGGAAGACCATCGCCACGAGCAGGCCTGACCCGCCCAGCAGCGCCCAACGTCGTCCGAACGCGTGCAGCGAGGCGACCACCAGGATCGAAAGCGGGGCGATCGCCGGAAAGGCGTAGCGGCCGAATTCCGCGATCTGGGGCCTGTTGCCGATCGTGAAGAATGCGGCCTCGAAGCCCGCGATGACGGCGATCGGCGTGAGCAGCAAAATCGCCGCCTCGGGTAGGTGACGGCGCACGAAGCCCCACTCGACGCGCGCCGCCAGCAGCCCCAGCACCGGCGTCGCCAGCATCGCCACGAGGATCACCTCGTAGACCCACTGGGGGAAGAACACGTCGTACCACCCAAACGCCCCCCACCCGCGTTCGACGAAGATCACGAACCCCGGAAGCCCTCTGGGGGGGAAATGCGGCGCCATGAAGGACAGGCGCGGGAGGAATACCTCCCACAGGTATTCGAGATAGGCAACCGGGTGGGCGGTCACTTCGCTGAGCGCGCCGCTCGCGGCACCGACGCCGGTCGCCGCGGCGGCGGCTGCGACGGTCGGAGGACGGAACACCGTTTTCATCTCCGTGCCGAGCACTCGCGCCAGCAGCGCCGTAAGGGCGAGCGCCGCGAACCCGGCCGCATCGCGGCGGTAGTGGTGGCGCCACACGGTCATCAGCAGCGCGAAGCCGGCAACCGGGTAGAGCGAGTAGGCGGTGCCCTTGACGACCGGCAGCGCGACGAGCAGCGCCCCGGTGAGCAGGCCGAGCGCGAGCCGAGGACCACGCCGCACGAGCATGATCAGCAGCAGCTCCAGTGCGGCGGCCCCGGCGTTGACGCCGACGTCGTTGTTGACGGCCCCCGAGATGAACCCGTACATCGGCTCGTAGGCGATCAGCAGCGCCGCCAGCACCGCCGGCCACATGCGCCCGGGCGCAAGCTCGCGCACGAGCAGGAAGGCGAACAGCACCGTCAGGGCCCCGATCAGCGCCGAGGTCAGCCGCATCAGCGTCAGCTCGGCCAGCGGCGAGCTCGACGCGAGCGCGTAGGCCGGCGCGAGCGCCGCGTAGTAGAGGGCGCCGTGCGTGGCGGCGGTCTCGTTGCCGCCGCCGTCGGAGGTGCTCGGATGCACCCGGGCGGCGTGCGCTCGGTATTCGTCCTGCTGGCGGGCGCTCCACGGGACTCGCGTGTCGCCGACCTGATGGTCGGTGAAGAAGCCCACGTCTTCGAGCGCCAGCGTCTCCGAGCTCGACCAGCGCGCGATCGGAGCCGCGACGTCGCGCGATGGCGCCTTGCCGCGCTGCACCAGCGACTGGGTGTAGGCGAAATGGTCGACCTCGTCAGGAGCCTGGAAGGCGGGCGTGATGAGCGCCCAGCAGGCGAAGTTCAGCGCCGCGATCGCGAACAGCGCCCCCGCCATCCGGCCCCTGCCGCCGCCGGCCGCGCCGTAGCCGGAGGCCAGCGCCATGCAGCGCACCGACGCCAGCGCGAGCGCCGGGAGGAGCAGGAGCAGGATCAGCGCGTAGAGCCACGGCCCCACGAAGCCCGGACGGAACAGCGAGGCTCGGCTGAGGATGTCGCCGGCGCGCGAGAGGAAGCTGCGCTGCGAGCCGGCCGGAGGCAGGTACCGGACGGACAGCCGCCCGGCCAGCGCATGTCCGGCCCCTGTCGGTGGCGAGATCGTCGGCGGCACGGGCAGCGGCGTGCCGCCCCAGTTGACGAGACCCTGCGCCGTCACGCACAGCGACGCCGGCAGTTCGGAGGGGCCGGAAGGCAGCGAGACCGGGAAGATCGCAGCGCTGATGCGGTTCGTCGGCACCGCCTCCGCAGGCAGGCTGCTGGTGCTCGGCGCGCCGCCGGCGGGGGTGAGCACCAGCGTGAGCGCCGGGCGCTCCTGCGTCCTTGAGATCAGTTGCAGGCGGATGCGTCCGGTGCCCTTCGGGATCTCCAGGCCGGGCACGCAAACATGCTCGCCCGCGCGAGCTTCGGCGATGTACGTCAGCGTCTCGACGTTGTTGGTGCCCGTGTAGTAGTCGCGGGGCCGCAGGCAGTAATAGGCCAGCAGCGCCAGCAACGGGACCGCCACGAGCAGCGCCGCGCGCCACACGCGCGTGTCGCCCGCCAAGACGAGCGCCGGCAACCGCCGCACGTTAGCGGCGGCGCAGACCGAGAATCGACAGCAGGAATGCCGAGAAGAAGATCTGCACCCCGACGATCAGGACCGACGCGGCGACCACCGCGAGGCGTTCGTCGGACAGCGATCCCAGCCCATGCGATATCCAGGTCGCGACGATCACGCCGCCGATGACGACGCCGACGAGCATGAACGCGCCGCCGAGCAGCAGGCCGTGCTCGAGGCGGAAGCGCGCGCGCATGCGGTCGAACCACGGGTCCTTCTCCCCCATGAAATAGGTCCCGTAGGCGTGTGCGCACAGCCCGAGTGCGAGCACCTGTGTGCCGACGATCATCAGCAACGTCCCGCCGATCAGGGTGTGCAGACCCCACGCGCGCCCGAGGACGTCGACCCCCGCGCCGGCGATCACCACGATCAGCGTCCCCAGTCCGGCGAGCATCGTGCCCGGCACGATGAAGAGATGGTTGGGGCTGTGAACGAGCAGGAAGCGCAGGTGGCGCCATCCGTCGCGGAAGCTCGACAGCTTGCTCTCGCCGCCGCGCGGGTGGTATTCGATCGGGAACTCCGCGATCCTGAGCTTCTCCTTCGACGCTCTGATCACCATCTCGGAGGCGAACTCCATCCCGGTGGTGCGGAGATCCAGCCGCGGCAACACGTCGCGGCGCAGGGCGCGCATGCCGCAGTGCGCGTCGCTGACACCGGTGCGGAAGAAGAGGTTCAGGAGGCCCGTGAGAATCGGATTGCCGACATACCGGTGCAGCCACGGCATCGCGCCGGGCTGGATGTTGTCCATGCGATCGCCGATCACCATCTCGGCTCCGTCTTCGAGCGCTGCGACGAAGCGGGCGATCTCCTTGAAGTCGTAGGTGAGGTCAGCGTCGGCCATCACTATGAAGCGGCCCCTCGAGGCGGCGAACCCGGCCAGGTACGCGCTGCCGTAGCCACGCCTGCGTTCGACGATCACACGGGCCCCGGCGGCTTCGGCGAGCTTCACCGAGTCGTCCTCGGAGTCGTTGTCGGCGACCACGACCTCGCCCGGTACACCCATCCGCACGATTGCTTCGAGCGCGGCCGTCACGCACGACTCGATGTTCTCCGCCTCGTTGAGGCAGGGAATCACGACGGAGACGACCGGCGGGGCGTCCTCAGAGTCGGGATCCACGGGAGTCTTTGTCTGGACGGCGAAGCTCATGAGGGCGTGCTCGGCGCCTGGGTTTCGTCGGTGGGCATGGGGTCTCGCCGTAACAACTCGCGAGCGGCCGGAAAGTGGCGCCTCCGGCGAGGATGCTAGCGAACAGGCCGGATTAGAGGGATGATGCGCCGCTGTGCGCGTCTGCGTCGTATACGACTGCCTGTTCCCCTACACCGTCGGCGGCGCCGAGCGCTGGTACCGCAACCTGGCGGAGCGTCTCGCCGCCGAGGGACACGAGGTCACCTACCTCACGCTTCGCCAGTGGGACCGTGGGCAGCGGCTCGACATCGACGAGCGGGTGCGCGTCGTCACGGCCGGTCCGCGGATGGCGCTGTACACCGACAGCGGACGCCGTCGCATCCTCCCGCCGCTCGTGTTCGGCCTCGGCGTGCTCGTCCACCTGCTGCGCCGCGGGCGCTCCTACGACGTGGTTCACACCTGCTCGTTCCCGTACTTCTCACTGCTCGGCGCGGCGCTCGTGCGGCCGCTGGGGCGCTTCGATCTGGTCGTCGACTGGTTCGAGGTGTGGAGCGGCTCCTACTGGCGCGACTACCTCGGGGCCGCCGGCGGGCGCATCGGCGCGCTGATCCAGGAGCTCTGCGCGCGCGTTCCTCAGCGCGCGTACTGCTTCTCGGAGCTGCACGCCGCAAGGCTGCGAGCCGAGGGGCTGCGCGGAACGGTGACGGTGCTGCGAGGCCTGTACGCGGAGACGAGCGATCCGGTGACGCCGCGGGCATCCGATCCCGTCGTGCTGTTCGCCGGGCGGCTGATCCCGGAGAAGCAGGCGACGCTCGGCGTCGCGGCGATAGCTCTGGCACGCGAGCGGATCGAGGGCCTCAGGGGCGAGTTCCTCGGCGACGGCCCCGAGCGCGGCGCGCTCGAGCAGGCGATCGTCGATCACCACGTCGAGGACATCGTGACGTCGCGCGGGTTCACCGACGCCGCGACGCTCGACGTCGAGATGAGGCGCGCGCTGTGCATGCTGCTGCCGTCGCGCCGCGAGGGCTACGGCATGGTCGTGGTGGAGGCGGCCGCGCGGGGCACGCCGAGCGTCGTGGTGGCCGGCGAGGACAACGCGGCCAGCGAGCTGATCGAGGAGGGCGTCAACGGCACGATCGCGCCGAGCTCCGCCCCGCAGGCGGTTGCCGACGCGATCGTCCTCGTGCACGAGCAGGGTCTCGCGCTGCGCGAGCGGACCGCGCGGTGGTTCGCGGAGAACGCCGCCTCGCTGTCGCTCGAGGGCTCGCTGCGAGCGGTCCTCGCGGGCTACCGAGAGGGCTCGCGGGGCGCGTCGCCGGAGGAGCCGCCGCCGGGCGCACCGCTCGGAGGGGGTCCCGTCGCGGGCGCTTCATCCGCGGGGGCCACTTCGCCGAGCGCGCGGGCGTAGACCTCGAGCGTCAGCCGCGCGGTGCGCTCCCAGGTGAACTCGCGCGCTCGCGCGAGGCCGAGCTCGCGCAGACGGCTCCTCAACGGCTCGTCCTCGAGCATGCGGCGGAGCGCCACCGCGATCTGCTCGCGCGAGCGCGGGTCGAACAGCAGGGCGGCGTCGCCGGCCACCTCGGGCAGCGAGGAAGCTCCGGAGCAGGCGACCGGCACGCCGCGCGCCATCGCCTCGAGCACGGGTAGCCCGAAGCCCTCATAGAGCGACGGGAACACGAAGGCGCGGGCGAGCGCCCACAGGCCCTCGAGCTCCTCGCTGGAGACCCAGGCGGGGAAGCGCACGTCTTCATCGACACCCAGCTTGAGCGCTCGGGCGCGCAGCACCGCCTCGTGCTCGGTGGGGTAGCCCGGCAGGACGAGCACGGGACGCTCCGCCGCGGCGATCTCCGCCAATGCCTCGATCAGCGCGAGCAGGTTCTTGTGCGGGCGCTTGGCCGAGAGGCCGAGCAGGACGGGGCGCGCACCCAGTTCGAAGCGCGCTCGCGTCTCGGCCTCGGCGAGCGGCGTGGCGCGGCGCGGCGCACCGAGGCCGAGCGGCACTACGTCGATGCGCTCCGCGCGCAGGCCGAGCAGCTCGAGCAGATCGGAGCGCGTGCTCTGCGAGTCGGCGATCACGCGGTCGGAGCGCCGCGCCGCGGCGGGCACGAGCACGCGCATGCCCTTGTCACGGATGCCGGCGTGGGCCTCGGGAAAGCGCGCATAGATCAGGTCGTGGATCGTCACGACGCGGCGAAACGGCCCGATCAGCGGAGCGGTCGAGGCGAGGCTGTGCAGAAGGCTGACGCGGTCGCGGGCGGCGAGCGCGGGCAGCAGCGTCTGCTCGCCGAGCACCCACTGCGGCCGGCTGCGAGCGTGCACCGGCACGGTCACCGCCGGCAGCAGCTCGCCCCACGGGCCTCCTGCGGCGGCGGCCTCGCGGTTGACGTAGGCGGTGAACCGCATCGTGCTCGGCGCCTGCGCGAGCAGCGCCGGGATCAGCTCGCGTGCCGCGACCTCCATCCCGCCGGTCTCGCCGGGGACGAGGAAGATCAGGTTGAGGCCGATGTGGTGACGGGCAATGGGCAAGTCGCGAAGGCTAGCTCTGCCGCGGGCGTGAGCGGCGTCACTCACTAGCATGGTCCGCCGTGGCCACCTCGATCGACGTCGTCGTGCCGGCCTACAACCACTGGGATCTGACGTCAAGCTGCCTGCGCCACCTGGCCGCGCAGACCGTCGCCCACCAGGTCATCGTCGTAGACAACGGCTCGACTGACGAGACGCGCGAGGCGCTTCGTCGCGACTGGCCCGACGTGCGCGTCGTGGCGCTGGATCACAACCATGCGTTCACCACTGCGGTGAACCGCGGGGTGGCCAGTGGAGGAGGCGAGCAGGTGGTGCTGCTCAACAACGACGTCGATCTGCGCCCCGACTGCCTCGCGCACCTCGTCGCGCCGCTGGAGCTCGACGCGGGCCTCGGCTCTGTCGCTGCGGTACTGCTGCGGGCGGACGGGCAGAGCATCGACAGCGTGGGCGTGACGACGGATGTGACGCTCGCGGGCTTCCCGCGGCTGCAGGGCCTCGCGCCGGGCTGTGCCGGTGAGCCGCGTCCGACGCTCACCGGTCCCGAGGGGACGACGGCGGCGTACCGGCGCGCGGCCTGGGAGCAGGTCGGCGGCCTGGACGAGGCGATCACGGCCTACATGGAGATCCTCGACCTCGCCTGGCGGCTGCGCGCGGCCGGCTGGGGCACCACGACAGCCTCGCAGGCCCTGGGCGTTCACCTGGGCTCGGCCACCTTCGGTGAGCGCTCGGCGAGGCAGCGCGTGCTGGCGGGGTTCAGCCGCGGCTACCTGCTGCGCCGCTACGGCGCGCTGAGCGGGCGATTCGCCGCGCGGACGCTGCTGACCGAGGCAATCGTCGTGCTCGCCGACGCGCTGATCACGCGCGACGTGTCGGCTGCCCGTGGCCGACTCGACGGCTGGCGCGCGGCGCG
>OLKX01000383.1_pt1 | contig 21040 bp, 19 predicted proteins | sample 1604201 | NCBI WGS metagenome assembly OLKX01 (sample SAMEA104055716, study PRJEB20765) | soil metagenome | biome: Arctic tundra; feature: Polygonal ground; material: soil | place: USA | collected 2011-09 | depth 0-0.5 m
GGTCGCCGTCGCGGCCGCGCTCATGCCGCGACCTCCGTGCTGCCGTCGTGGCGCCCGAGCGCCGGCAGCGCCGGCATCGTCTCGCCGGCGATCAGCCCCCGGTAGACCTCCACTCGGTTGAGCTGGTTCGTGCCCTCGTAGATCTGCGTGAGCTTGGCGTCGCGCCACAGCTTCTCCAACTCCGCGCGGATCGGCGCGTCCGTGAGCCCTACGACCTCGAGGGCGGCGTGCGTGACCCCCATCGCCACGTCGGCACCGCGGGCCTTGGCGAGCGAGGAGAGGCCGAGCGAGCGGGTGATCGAGCGGTCGTCAGCGGTGCGGCTCAGGAACCTGGCCGTCAGCTCACGAGCCGGCGGCGAGACCATCAGGCGTTGCACCCGCGGCCGGCGCCGCACGAAGGCGGGGACGAGTCCCAGGCCACGCAGCATCGGATGGCCGAGCGTACCTCCCAGTGCGGCGACGTCGAGCTCCGTGGCAGCGTCCATGTAGGCCTGGCGGGCGAGGTGGATGTCCTCGGCCATGCCGGCCAGCCGCAGCTGCACGTGCTGGCGGTCCAGCATCCCCCGGGCGGCGGGGTCCTCTCGCAGCCAGCCCAGCAGCCGCTCGTAGGCGCCGCGGGCGATGCCGGTCGCGATCGCGCCCACCGGGGGACGCGAGGCGGCCAGCACGATCAGGGTCTCCCCGGCTCCGTCTCCCACCCGCCCGACGACGCGCTCGTCCGGGACGAACACCTCGTCGAAGACGAGCTCCGCCGCGTGGCAGGCGCGCTGGCCCATCTTGTGCTCCACCCGTCCGACCGAGAAGCCGTCGCTCTCCGCGTCGACGAGGAAGCAGGTCCACGTCGCGGCGGGCCGGCGCGGGTCGACGGGCATCAGCACCGTGAGCCAGCGGGCGACGCTGCCGTTCGAGATGAAGCGCTTGACGCCACTCAGCGCGTACCCGCCGGGGACCCGCCGGGCATGGCTCGAGATCCGGGCCCGTGCCAGCAGGTCGACGTCCTCGACGTCGGTGCCGGCGTCGGGCTCGGTGAGCGCGCAGGCCATCAGCAGCGGCTCGCCGCGCCGCGCGGACTCGGCGATCTCGCGCAGGACCCCCCAGCGGGCCGGGCCGTCGATCAGCAGCGGGGCGATGCCGAGCGCGTGCGCCCCGAAGATGTTCGCGATGCCGGGGCAGGCGGCGCAGAGCTCCTCCATGACGATCGCGGTGTGCACCGCCAGGCCCCCGGCCCCCCCGGCCTGGGTGGGCACGAGGAGGTCGAGCATTCCGTGGAGGCCACCGGCTCGCACCAAGTGCCAGTCGAAGTAGGTGGGATCCCGCCCTGCCCGGCGGTCGATCTCCAGCGCAGGCCCGCGCAGGTAGAGGTCGGCGAACTTCCGCGCGCCCAGCTGCAGCTCCTCGAGCCGGCGGACGTACCCCCGGTCGAGCCGCTCGAGTTGGCGCAGGCGCGGAAAGGCCTCGCGCAGCAGCGGCGCCGGGCTGCCGACCGCGGCGTCCATCGTCAGCGGACTGCGGGCTCCGCGGCCTCGGGCATCAGCGCAAGCGCCCGCTGGATCAGCGGCAGCGTCAGGTGCTCGGGCCCGTAGAGGATCCCCTCGAAGCGCGCCATCAGCTCGTAGTGGATCGACCGCCGCGAGACCAGCAGGCGGTCGAGCTCCCGGGCGATCGGATGACGCGTTCCCAGCTCGAGGCGGGCGGCTCCGGGACGCAGCGAGCGGCCGGCGGCGAGGGCGTTGATCTTGAACTCCGACCCCTGCGGCTGGCGGTCCATCCAGAGATGGCTGAAGAGCTGCACCTGCTCGGCGCGCGGTGTCTCGATCAGCCCACCGGCGAGTGTCAGGATGTGCTCCTCGCCCTCGGCCAGGCGACAGGTGCGGCGGGACTCCGTCTCCTCGAAGTCGATCGCCGCGACGAACTTCGGGTAGTTGTAGAGCTCGACACCACCGGCGCGGGCGATCTCCGTGGTCACGGGGAGGTGGTGCACCCAGGCGTGGAGCTGCCGGCGGCGCAGGCCCGCAAGGATCGCGCGGGCAGGGGGGTTGAGGGCGAACGGCGGGTCGTTGAGGACGATCGAGATCGCCAGCTCGTTATACGGGCCGATGTCGGTGTCGCGGTACTCGAAGCAGCTCACCGCGACGGCTCCGAGCCCGGGGGCGAGCCGCGCCGGCGCGAGCCGCGGGTCGGGCAGAAGCTCCCGCAGCGCCCCGAGGCGGGCGGCGAACACGGCCGTCTGGGCAGTGCCGTCGTAGTAGAAGATCGGCAGCTTCGCCGGCTGGCCGTCCAGCGTTGCATCCACCTGCGTGACGCCTTCGAAGAATTCCGAGTGCCGGGGCATGCCTGGAAGCGTCCCGCCGCTCCGCCGGACGCGCATCCGTATGAGACCCGTGCGGGCCGCGGGCATCGCCCGCACCATTGTCCGTAGGGGTTGTGCCTGCGTGTCAGATCAGGCGATGCTCGAGCGCGTAGCGAACGAGCTCTGGGCGGCTGGCGATGCTGAGCTTCTGCTGGATGTGCGTGCGATGGGTCTCCACGGTTCGCACGCTGAGCGACAGTCTCTGCCCGATCTCGGGACTCGTATACCCCAGCGCGATGAGGCGCAGCACCTCTATCTCCCGCTTCGTCAGCCCGTCTGGCGGACCGGCGCGTTCGGGGGGTTGCGCGAGCGCCACCTCGATTTCCCGGCTCACGTGCGTGCCGCCGGCTGCGACAGTGCGGATGGCGGTGACGAGCTCCTCTTCGACCGCCCGCTTCAGCACGTAGCCCCGCGCACCCCGGTCGAGCGCGCGGCGCGCGAAGGCGGGATCCTGCTCCATGGTCAGGACGACCACCGCGACATCCGGGGCGGACTCCGCGACCTCGGAGAGCGCGTCCAGCGGCGGCTGGCCCGGCATGTTGAGATCGAGCACCAGGACGTCCGCCTTCTCCGCCGTCACGGCGTCGAGTGCTGCGCGTGCGTCGCCCACCTCGCCGACAACCGCGAATTCGGCGATTCGCTCCAGCAGCATGCGCAGCCCGCGGCGCACCACGATGTGGTCGTCGGCGAGCACGACGGCGATCCGCGATCGGGCTTCCACAGTGAAGTGCGACCCTAGAGGGAGCGGGCGGCGGATCGTGGGGATCGCCCGCTGCCACACGGGGGCGACCACGGATGACAAGCCCCGACCCCGGCGGCGAGCATGGGGGCATGACTCTTCGCCCCCGGCATGGGAGCTCTTCCGTGTTTAGCCTGCCCACCATGGAGTCCGCCGAGCGCCCGGCCACAGGTGAAGAGCCCGTCACGCTCGTCATCGCCGACGACCACCGGGTCGTGCGCACGGGCCTACGGCTCCTGCTCGAGGCTGAGGCCGGCTTCGAGGTCGTGGCAGAGGCGGACGACGTATCGAGCGCCCGCCGCTACGTGTGCGCCCACCGGCCGAGCGTGCTCGTGCTCGATCTCAACATGCCCGGGGAGCCGAGCCTGCCCGCGATCCCGGCGCTGCGCGAGGAGACGCCGGAGACGCAGATCGTGGTGCTGACGATGCAGGACGATCCCGCCTTCGCCCGCGAGGCGCTAAAGGCGGGCGCGGTCGGCTTCGTGCTGAAGCGCTCGGCGGAGAACGAGCTGATCGAGGCTGTACGGCTCGCGGCGCGCGGCGAGCCCTACCTCAACCCCCAGCTCGGGGTTCGCCTTGCCGTCGAGCCCCCGCCTGGTCCGCCGGACGGGTTGAGCGAGGAGCAGGTCGAGATCCTCCGCCTGGTGGCGCTTGGCCACACGAATGCCGAGATCGGTGAGCGCCTGTTCCTCAGCGGCCGCACCGTGGAGACCCACCGCATCAAGCTCCAACGCCGGCTCGGCCTCGACACGCGGGCCGACCTGGTGCGCTACGTGCTCGACCGCGGCCTGCTCGAGCGCTGACCCGGGCCGCCGGCAGGCTGGAGCGGGATGGTGGCCAGAACCGTGGTCCCGCGCCCGGGCGCCGCGTCGATCCGCAGCTCGCCACCGGCAAGCCCCACGCGCTCCCGCATGCCGATCAGCCCGAAGCCGCCGTTCGTCGCGGCGGGGTCGAAGCCATGCCCGTCGTCGCGGACGGTGACCTCTACGACGCCGTCGCCCCGCTCCACCACCGCCTCGGCGCGCGAGGCGCCCGCGTGCTTCGCCACGTTGTTCAGCGCCTCCTGCACGAGCCGGTAGACCGTGCTCTCGGCCTCCGGCGGAAGCCGGGAGTCGCTTGGCTCCTCCAAGCGCACGAGGACGTCGATGGCGAGCCTGCCCTCGCGGCTCTTGCGCTCCGCCAAGGTGCGCAGCGCCGGCGCCAGACCGATCTCGTCCAGCGCTGCCGGGCGCAGCTCGGCGATCAGGGCCGAGAGGCTGTCGATCTCGGCGTCGATCAGCTGGATCCCCTCCTCGATCGCACCCCGCAGCTCGGTGACATCCGCGTCACTCCGCAGCGCGGCCGAGTGCAGCATCCGCAGCCCGCCGAGGGCCTGGAGCGTCTCGTCGTGGAGCTCGCGCGCCCAGCGCTTACGCTCTTGCTCGGCCGCCTGCAGGCTGTGACGCAGCCGCTCGGCCTCGACCGACTTCGCGGTGGCTACCGCCGTGGCCGCGCTCGCGGCAAAAGAGCGCAGCAGGCGCTCGTCCTCGGGCCCGAACCCAGGCCCGTCCACGACTCGGTCAAGGGCGGCGAGCACACCGGAGGAGGCGCCGCGGAAGGTGAGCGGCACGAGCATCGCCGCCTCCGCCGAGACGCCGAGTTCGTTGAGCTCTGTGCCGAGCCCGTCCGCGCCGGCGAGCCGTTCCGCGCGGCCGGCGCGCAGAACCCGCCCGGGAAGCGTGCCGTCGATCGGGATCCGCGCACCGCGGAGGTTGGTCTCGAGCTCGCCCGCCGTGGCCGCCACGACCAGCTCGTCACCGTCGGCGAGCAGGATCAGCAGGGCCCGCGTCTCGACGAGGGCCCGACCGCGCTTGACGATCAGCTCGAGGATCCGGTCGATGTCGGTCTCACCGCCGACGGAGCGGGCGATGTCCGTCATCACCGCGAGGGCTTGCACCGAGCGCTCCGCATGGTCGCGCTGAAGCTCGATCTCGTCGCGGCGGCGGGCGAGACCCTCGTAGAGGCGGGCATTCTCGATCGCGATCGCCGCCCAGTCGGAGAGAATCACGAGCGTGGCCTCGTCGTCCTCGGCAAAGTCCCCGCCGTCGCCCTTTTCGGCGAGGTAGAGGTTGCCCCACGTCTCGCCGCGAATCCGGATCGGCACACCGAGGAACGTGCGCATCGTCGGATGCCCCGGCGGGAAGCCGTAGGCACGCGGATGGTTCCTCATGTCCGAGAGGCGCAACGGCTCCGGATGGCGGACCAGCTCTCCGAGCACGCCGTGGCCGCGCGGAAGGTCGCCGATCGCCGCGTGCGTCTCTTCGTCGATCCCGAGGGTGAGGAAGCGCTCGAGCTCGTGCTTGCTCTCGTCCAGGATGCCAAGGGCGGCATAGCGAGCGCCCGTCAGCTCGCGCGCCGCGTCGAGCACCATCTCAAGCACGCCCTCCAGATCGAGACGCGCGACGAGGGTCCGCCCGACCTCGATCAGCCGACGCAGCCTCGACTCGTCGAGGGCGGTTGGATCCATCGGGCAACGGTAGCGCTCGGCTGCTCTACCCCCAGGGCTCAACACCCAGCGCCCGCGCCACCTCCACCGCAGAGCGGATCGCGTCCTCGTGCAGGCCGTAGCCGAAGTAGCTGCCGCAGTAGTAGGTGTTCCGTACTCCGTTCAGCGCCGGCAGCCGGGCGGTGGTGGCACAGGACTGGAAATCGAAGATCGGCGTTCGCAGCACGGTGTCGAGCTCGATCCGGTCCGCCCGGATCGGGAAGTTCGGGTGCTGCGAAGCGATCAGGTCAAAGGTCCGCGGGGTCCCTGGCTCAAACCACAGGCTGCCGTTCACCGAGGTCGAGAAAACGCCGCCCTGCCGTCGGTAGAGGAAGGTGTAGGCCTGCATGAGCTCCCGCTTCGGGAAGGCAGTGTGGTCACGGTGCACCACCAGCCGGCCGTCCTTGTAGCGCCAGGCGGAGAGCAGCTCCCGCTCGAGCGGTGTCGGCGCGTCGAGCAGCTCCAGCACCTGGTCGGCGTTACAGGCGAAGATCACCTTGTCGAAGACGGCCTCGCCTCCGTCGGAAAACGCGATTCGGATTCGGTCGTCGTCGCGGAGCACGGCCCGGATGCGCGCATTGCGCACGATCCGGTCCCCGAAGGCCCGCGCCAGGGCGGATACGTAGCTCTTCGTTCCCCCCGGAAGGGTGCGCACCGAATAGATCGCCTTCGGCGAGATCACATCGTTGTGGACCGCGATCTTCCCGAAGAAGAACCGTGCCGGCGCTTCCAGCACCTCCCCGGCGCTCATCGATGACAGAAGGCAGAGCGCGCAGATGAAGATTGTCTCCGCGTCACCGGTGATGCGCGGGAGCAGGCGCAGGCCTTCGCGTACGGTGAGCCCGTCGAATCCACCCGCTTCCTGGATCTTCCGCGCCGCAGCCAGCTCGCGCGAGAGCTCCCAAAAGGGTCGCAGCTGCGAGGGGCGCAGCAACCGGAAGCCTTGGGCCCGGAGCCCCCGCAGGTTCGGCGTCACGTAAATGCCTTCGCGCCTGTCGAGATCGTGAATGCTCATGAACGCGCCCGCCGAGGGGCGGGTGGCAATGCCCAGCTCGGCGAGCAGCCGGAAGAAGTGCTTGTACCCCGTACGGCCGAACGCGGCCACGGCGATGTCGACCTCCTGTCCATCGCGCGCTGTGAAGGTGTAGGCATTGCCGCCCAGGCGTGAATCCTTCTCGAACAGCGTCAGCTCGAACTCTCGTCGCAGCAGGTACCCGGCGCTGAGCCCGGCCGCTCCTCCTCCGATGACCGCGATGCGCTTACTCATGTGGACTGGCTTTGCCCTATCGGCGGGGTACTGCTTTCACACCTTGCTTGCGGCCAAGTGTGTGGATGCAGCCGGGGTCCTCGCCGAGAGCATCGCCGCTGCTCGCGTAGGCGCGGGCCCGCGATCCACCGCAGAGATCACGGTAGTCACAGGTGCCGCATTGGCCGGAGAAGTCGGCAGCACGGATCGATCGGAGCAGCGGATGGTCGCGATAGATCGAGATGAAGCTCTGGTCGCGGACGTTGCCGAGCCGGACGGGGAGAAATCCCGAGGGATAGACATCGCCGTTGTGGGCGACAAACGCCACCCCCTTGCCATCGCGCGTCGCCACCGAGGGAGCGTGGAGTGGCGCCGTCGGCGCTCCCAGCCGGGCTCGAAGCCGGGAGCGCAGCGTCGTGTAGGTCTCACCCAAACCGAATACCATCTCCGGCTCCGAGGTCACCGCCCGCTTGCGCTCGGCAACGGCCCGCCGGAAGAAGGGCGCCTCGACGGTGCGCACGATAAAGCCGTACTGGGCGGCATCGACGAGGAAGTGACAGACCTCATTGTTGGTCCGGGCGTCGAGAGCCTCGACATCCACCCCCCGCCCTACATTGATGAGGAAGAAGACCTCCCAGACGTTGACGCCGGTCCGGTGGAGGAGTGCGGCAATGTCGGCAAGCTCGTGAAGGTTTTGGCGCATCACCGTGGTGTTGATCTGGACCCGGAAACCGTGGCGTTGGAGAAGAGCGATGGCGTCAAGGGTGTCCTCGAAGTGCCCGGGAATTCCCCGAATCCCCTCGTGTGTGGAGGCCTCCGCTCCATCGAGGGAGAGTGAGGCCATCTTCACCCCGAGGCCATGGAGGTCGTCGAGGACCGCGGGCGTCAGCTGGGGCGTGACCGAGGGAGCGATGGCGACGGGAAGATCGATGGAGCGGGCGTGAGCGACCAGGGTCGTGATGTCAGGGCGGAGCAGGCAGTCCCCCCCGGTGAGGATGAGGATCGGGCGCGGCCTCCCCAGGGCTGCGAGCTCATCGATGAAGGCAATCCCCTCGGCGGTCGATAGCTCACCGGGGAGAGCGGTGCGCTGGGCCTCGGCACGGCAGTGGAAGCAGGAGAGGAGGCATGCCTTGGTCATCTCCCAGAAGACGAGGTGGGGCCGATCGTCGAAGCGGGGGGTCAATCGTGCGCCCCCACGCGGGACTCCGTCCATCGAAGTGGTGATGTTGACCATAATTCCCGCCGCTTGTGTACCGCGCCATTGCCCATCAGGGCAAGGGCCAGAGATCCCATCCTAACAAAGCTCGGAACTACCGCGCCTCAGGCGCTTATCGGTGGATCGAGGCCAGTCGTGTAAACGGCAGCGGCAGTGCGTGGCCCTCGCACCATTAGGGTACCCTAACCGGCTAGCGACGGATCAGCGCGTCTGGGTCCAAAAAAGTCAAGCCGGAGGCCTTCAATGACAACGACGCTCGATCACCGCCAGCTTTACCGCCTTCCCTGGTCGCTGCCCGACAACGCGATCGCTTGGCTTGAGCCGACGAAGAAGTGCAACCTGTCCTGCCTCGGCTGCTACCGCGAGAACGACCCCAAGAGCCATAAGACGCTCGAGGAGGTTCGGCGCGACCTCGAGGTGTTCAAGCGCTACCGGACGGTCGACGGCGTGTCGATCGCCGGGGGTGACCCGCTCGTCCACCCGGAGATCGTGGAGATCGTGAGGATGGTGGAGCACAACGGCTTCAAGCCGATCGTCAACACCAACGGTCTGGCGCTGACGCCCGAGCTTCTCGGCGAGCTGAAGCGGGCCGGTGTGGCCGGATTCACGTTCCACATCGACTCCAAGCAGGGACGACCGGGCTGGAAGGACAAGGATGAGATCGAGCTGAACCGGCTGCGGCTGCACTACGCCGAGATGGTGGCTGAGGCCGGCGATCTCGGCTGCGCATTCAACGCGACTGTCTATGAGGACACGCTCGAGCACGTGCCCGACATCGTCGGATGGGCCGAGCGTCACATCGACATCGTGCACACGGTCGTGTTCATCGCCTTCCGCTCGGGGGTTGTCGGCGGCGACTTCGAGTACTACGCGAACGGCAAGCCGGTTGACTTCCTGGCCACACCCTATGCCACGACCGACCAGACGCGCCACGAGATCCAGTCCACCGACATCGTCGCGGAGATTCGCAAGCGGTTCCCTGACTTCGAGCCGGCGGCCTACCTCAACGGCACCGAGCGGCCGGACACGTTCAAGTGGCTGCTGAGCGGTCGCCTGGGCACCAAGGACAGGATCTACGGATACGTGGGTCCCCGCTCGATGGAGCTGGCCCAGACCTGCCATCACCTCACCACCGGGCGCTACCTCGCCTACGCGAAGCCGAAGACGCTCGCGCATGGCCGCGCGATGCTGCTTCTTGCTCCCTTCGACCGCCGCCTTCGCAAGGTCGCGCGCCGGTACGCGCGTGCGCTCGCTCGCGATCCAAGTCTCGCGTCGCGCAAGCTGCACCTCCAGTCGGTGATGGTGATCCAGCCCGCCGACATCTACGAGGATGGCCGGCAGAACATGTGCGACGGTTGCCCGGACATGACCGTCTGGAACGGTCGCCTGGTGTGGTCCTGTCGGCTCGAGGAGCCGGAGAAGTTCGGCGATTTCGTGCAGATGGTGCCGAAGGACGGCGCAGAGGCGAGCGCAGAGGCGCCGGCGGACTGACATCTCCGTGATGACTGGCGCGCGGACACCCGATGTGCTCGTCGTCGGCGGTGGCGTGATCGGGCTGGCGGTTGCATGGCGCTGCGCCCAGCGTGGGTTGGACGTCACGCTGCTGGAGCGGGGCGGTGCCGAGTGAGGCGTTGGCGCGTGCCTGCCTCCCGCGTCAGCAGCCAAGGGACGCCAAAACGCTGCCAGCCGTAGCGGCTACCTGTGCTTTCCGTATGAACTACGCGCGAGGCGAGGAGTCGCTCCGGATGGCCCCCCGGGGCACAGCCGCGTATTGTGCGCGCCGTGCCTAGGTCGATCGCCACCGGGCCCGATGCCCCGGGCAACTCCGGTTCCAAGCCGCCGCTGCTGCTGCGCGCGTATCGCGGTGAGAGCGTCGAGCGGGTACCGGTCTGGTTCATGCGCCAGGCCGGCCGCTCCCTCCCCGAGTATCGGGCAATTCGCGAGCGCGCGAACCTGTTCGAGATCTGCCGGAGCCCGGATCTCGCCGCGGAGGTCACCCTTCAGCCCGTGCGGCGCCTCGGCGTCGACGCCGCGATCCTCTTCTCCGACATCACGCTGCCCCTCGCCGCGGCGGGAATCGATCTCGAGATCGTCAGCGGCGTCGGCCCGGTGATCGCCAACCCGATTCGCAGCGCCGCCGATCTGGAGCGCCTGCGGCCGTTCGACCCGGCTGCGGACGCACCGTACGTGGCCGAGGCCGTGCGCCTCGCCGTGGCGGAGCTGGACGTCCCGCTGATCGGCTTCGCCGGCGGGCCGTTCACGCTCGCCAGCTACCTGATCGAGGGTGGCCCTTCCAAGACCCACATGCACACCCGCCGGCTGATGTACAGCGAGCCGCTGCTCTGGCAGCGGCTGCTCGCGGCCCTGGCGGATATCGCGATCGCATCGCTGCGCGCGCAGGTCGCGGCCGGGGCGCAGGCAGTGCAGATCTTCGAGAGCTGGGCGGGAGCGCTCAGTCCCGACAGCTACCGCGAGTTCGTGCTGCCCGCGGCGCAGCGCATCTTCCGCGGCATCGCCGATCTGGGCGTGCCCCGGATCCACTTCGGCGTTGGCACCGGAGAGTTGCTGCCGCTGATGGCGACTGCCGGCGCCGACGTCGTCGGGGTGGACTGGCACGTGCCGCTGGGAGTGGCGAGGGAGCGGCTCGGCGGCGAGATCCCGGTCCAAGGCAACCTCGACCCGGCGGTCTGCCTCGCGCCTTGGGAGGTCGTCGCCCGCCACGTCGACGCGGTGCTCGACGCGGGCGGCGGCAGAGGGCACGTGTTCAACCTCGGCCACGGGGTGGTGCCCGAAACCTCACCCGACATCCTGCGCCGCATCGTCGAGCACGTGCACGAGCGGGCTGTCTCGGACCCCCCTGCGGCTCCTGTCTCGCTGGGCCCCCCGGATGACTGAGCCGACCGGCGTCCTGCTGATGGCCTACGGAACGCCCGCGACGCTCGCGGACGTCGAGCCCTACTACACGCACATCCGGCGTGGCCGCCCACCCCCGCCGGAGAAGCTCGAGGAGCTGATCGAGCGCTACCGAGCGATCGGCGGCGCTTCGCCGTTGATGGAGATCTGCCGGGCGCAGGCTCGTGGGCTCGAGCGGCTGTTGGAGACCAGGGGCGAGCGGGGCTTCCGTGTCGAGCTCGGCATGAAGCACGCCCCGCCCTACATCGAGGACGGGGTCGAGGCGCTGCTCGACGCCGGGGTGCACCGCGCGATCGCGCTGGTGCTGGCGCCGCACTACTCGGCGCTCAGCGTCGGCGAGTACATGGCCCGCGCCCGGGAGGCGGCCGGCGATCGGCTCGACCTCCTCCCGGTCGAGCACTGGCATCTGGAGCCGTCCTTCATCGCGCTGCTGGTCGAGCGGGTGCGATCGTGCCTGCGCTCGTTCCCGGCGGATGTGCGCGCCGAGCTCGATCTCGTCGTCACCGCCCACAGCCTCCCGGAGCGCATCCGCGAGACCGATGACCCATATCCCTTGCAGGTCCAGCAGACCGCGCAGGCCATCGCGGCAAAGACCGGGATGGAGCGCTGGTCGGTCGCCTGGCAGAGCGCGGGTCGCACGCCCGAGCCATGGCTCGGGCCCGACATCCTCGAGGTGATCCGTGCGTTCGCGGAGGCGGGCAGCCCCGGCGCGATCGTCTGCCCGGCAGGCTTCGTCTCCGACCATCTCGAGATCCTCTACGACCTCGATGTCGAGTGCCAGGCGGTCGCAGCGGAAGTGGGGCTCGCCTGGCGGCGCACCGCGTCGGCGAACGCCGACCCCCAGTTCCTCGCCGCGCTCGGCGATGTCGTCCTCGACCGTCTGAGCGTGGCGGCGTGAGCAGCAGACCACATGTCGCGGTCGTCGGGGGAGGGATCTCCGGTCTCGCCGCCGCCCACACGCTCGTGCACACCGGCGGTGCGCGAGTCACCCTGCTCGAGGCCGATCGACGCCTGGGGGGCAAGATCCGCAGCGAGCGGATCGCCGGCGCCGTGGTCGACGTCGGCGCCGAGTCGCTTCTGGCCCGAGTGCCTGCGGCGATCGAGCTGTGTCGCCAGCTCGGCCTCGAGGACGAGCTGGTCCCGCCCAACCAGTTGAGGACCAGCATCTGGACTCGCGGCAAACTGCGCGAGCTGCCGGGCAGTCCGCTCGGCGGACTGCCGGACGGCGTGACCCCGCTGCTGCGCTCCGGCATCCTCTCGCCACTCGGCATCGCGCGCGCGTCGCTGGACTTGGTCTTGCCGGCCGCGCGAATCGACGGTGACTGCGCGGTCGGCGAGCTGGTCGCCCGGCGGCTCGGGCGGGAGGCGCTCGACCGGCTCGTCGACCCCCTGCTGGGGACGATCTACGGGGCCGACTGCGACGAGCTCAGCCTGCGTGCCACCGCTCCCCAACTCGAACGACTCGCACGCGACCATCGCAGCCTGATCCGTGGCCTGCGGGCAACCAAGCCGGCACCGGCGTCCGGGCCACTGTTCGTGAGCCTGCCGGGCGGCCTGGAGCGGATCGTCACGCGGCTGTGCGAGCAGCTCCAGGATGCCGAGCTGCGCTGCGGCGTGGCGGTGACACAGCTCGATCGCGCGCCCGACGGCCGCTACCGACTCTCCGGCCCGGACTGCGAGCCGCTCCTCGCCGACGGAGTCGTGATTGCCGCCCCGGCCGACCAGGCGGGCCTGATCCTGGGTGCGATCAGCCCGGCCGCCGCAACCCTGCTGCAAGCCATCCGCTACACCTCGACCGTGATCGTGACGCTGCGCTATCCGGCCGAGGCGCTGCCGCAGCCACTGCTGGGAGCCGGCTTCCTCGTGCCGCAGAGCGAGCGGCGGCTTCTCGGCGGCTGCACGTGGCTGTCGGCGAAGTGGCCGCACCTCGCCGCCTCCGGCGAGACCTGGCTGCGCTGCTCGGTCGGTCGGCGAAACGTGGCCCGCGCGCTGAACTTCGATGACGCGACGCTCGTGGAGGGGCTGTCGGCCGAGCTCCGCGAGGCGATGGGATTGCGCGGCGAGCCGGTTAGCGCACGCGTGACGCGCTGGGAGCGCGCGCTGCCGCACTATGAGCCCGGTCATATCGAGCGGGTCGGGCGCATCGAGAAGGAGCTGAGCCACCTTCCGCGCGTCGCGGTTGCCGGTGCCGCCTACCGGGGCATGGGCGTCCCGCAGTGCATCGCGCAAGGGCGTGCTGCGGCCGAGCAGACGCTCGCCGCGATGAACGTGCCGGCGAGCGCGACGGCCTAGTCGCGCAATGGGACCTCGGCGACTACGGTGATGGTGGAGGTGGAGGCGCCTTCGTGGGGCCGCGAGTTGGTCCGAAGGGTCCCACCCAGCAGCTCGAGACGTGCGCGCGCTGTCGCGAGCTTTTCCTGAACCTCTCGCTCGTCCTGCTCGCTCGAGCTCGAGCCGATCACGATCCGCAGCAGGCGGCCCTGCTCGTCGACGACGCTCACGCGGACATTCGTCGCCCCGTCGAGGGCCTTGAGCACCTCATCGACGTTGCGATAGACGGAGATGTCGACCCCGGCCGGCAGGCGCTCGACGCGCCCGTCGGCATGGAAGGCGATCGATCGCGACGTGCGCTCGCTCTCCTCGGCGCAGACGCGCTCGAGCGCGGGCAGCAGCCCGAACTCGTCCAGCAGGACCGGCCGCAGGCTGTCGGCGAGCCGGCGGAGATCCTCGAGGCAGTCACGCATGTGGCGACGCATCGCCTCGATCTGGGAGCGGCCGAGGAGCGCGTCCCCGACATCGTTCTCGACCAGGCTGAGCGCGATCAGCGCGGCCGCCACTGTCTGCGCCACCTGCTCGTGAAGCTGGCGTGCGATCTCCCGGCGCTCCTCCTCGTGGTGGTCGAGAATATGGTCGGCGCTGCGAAGCTGGTCCGAGATGTGCTGGCGCGTGCGCTCCAGCTCGGAGTGCAGCGCGGCCTGCTCGCGCTCGACCGCGAGCAGGCGCTGGTTGTGCGCGGCGGTGGCGCCCTGCAATGCCAACGTCTCGAGCACGAGCCTCTCCTCGGGGCTGAAGCTGCGGCCGGCGCCGGCGCTCACCTCCAGCGTGCCGAAGTCGATGCCCCGCGAGGCGATCGGGATCGTCAGCGATTCCCCGGCCGGCTGCCCGCTCGCAACCGCAGGTACGTCGGCCAGCGCCACACGCACGGCGGCCACGTTGACGGCGCGCCGCACCTGCTCGGCCAGGGTGCCGGGCATCGCCTCGATGTTGCCGAGCCGGGCCAGGTCCAGCCCCGACTCCAGCAGGGTCTCCTGGCGGCGCAGGCTTGCCCGCACGCGATCGCTGAAACGCCCCGCGAGCCCGCCGACACTGACCATCGCCAGCGCTCGAGTGGCGAATCCGACGCCGTCGAGCCCCGGATGTCCCGTCACCATCCAGATTCCCAGGAGCGCCAGCGCCCCCGCCGCCGCACCGAGGCCCGCACCGAGGCCGAGCTCGAGCCCCACCAGTGCAATTGGCACGACGTAGAGCAGGCCAGTTGCCTCGCTGACGTTGAGGCTGTGCTGCGACAGGACAAAAACGAGCACGAAGATGAGCGCCGCGGCGCCCAGTACGACCGGGCGCCGCTCCGCTGGGCGCCGGACGAGCGCCACGGTGGCCAGTGGCCGGCGAGGCTTGCGGTGGGGCACCTCTGCTTCCCTGCTATGCACGTTCAGGCTGAAGATCATGCCTGGCGGTGGTCCCACGCTCATCGGGGCAAAGCACCCAGGTGCCGGCGAAGGCATACGCGTGTGCTCGCGGGAAACAACGTATGAGGCGTCCGCAGTGTTCCGAAAAGCCCTGCGGCTTGTACGACCTGCTCACCGTGAAGGTGCCGGGGTTGTTCGCGCCCTGTCCGTGGCCCGCCGGCCCCGAGGGCAACGTTCGTCTGCGACTGGTCCCGGACAAGGCATGGCGCTTTCCGGAAGGCGCGCCGATCGCGCCAGTCGCCGCGGTCGCCCTCGACCTGGCGGAGGACCCGGACCCGCGCTCGTCCCGGGCGGGCCGGGCGGCGCTTCACGATCTTGATCGCGATGACGTCGTGTAGTCAGGTGCCTGAAAGAGCGACGGCCAGGCGGTCGTAGAACTCTTTGGCGCGGTCGGGGGTGACAGCCGGCTGGCGGCCCCTGACGTAGCCGTCCAACATCCGGGCGGGGAGGATGACGATGCCATCGCGGCGCGCCGGCACGCTTCCGATCAACCACGCCTCGCTGAAGACGAGCAGCGGCTGGGCCTTGTATCCGGTGATCCGTTCCAGCAGCTTCTTCTGCGCGTAGGCCTGCTTGAGCATTCGCCGGTCGATCCGCTCGACCCGCCTGCGGCCTCGATGGCTTTTGGTCTCGATCGTGAAGACGCCACCCGGGCCCACCAGGACGTGGTCGACGTTGCCGCGCCCCAGCGAGACGTCGTGGAGGACGTGCCAGCCGTCCTCCGATAGGTGGTCGAGGATCGCGCCGACCTGCCGCTCTCCTCGCGCGCCCTGAAGCCAGCGGTCGACTTGGGGCGAGAGCCATCGATTCGCCCCCAGCATCACCCCGATCGCGGCCAGCTCGATCACCACCAGAAGCCACCCGCGACCGCCGAGCAGCAGCCAGGCCGTGAAGAGGACGAGCAGCGAGCCGCCGATTGTCAGGAAGAGCCGAACGCCCAGCTCAACAGCGCGCGAGTGCGCGTGCTCTCCCGCCTCGCGTACTGAGGGCAACGTCCGCTCGGCCTCCATGTAGGAACGAATCGGCTCGGTCGGCGAAAGCTTTAAGCCCTGCTCGGCGACGCGCAGACGGTCGATGCAGCGCACGGCGTCTTCCTCGGCGAGAGCTACCGCCTGCACCCCGACGTCTGCGCCTTCGTCTCCGAGCTGATGTACGACGGGCGCCTGCGCTCGGCGCCCGGCCGCGAGCGCCAGCGCGTCGACGCCGGGGGAGGGCTGACCGGCACCGGCCTGCGCTGGCTGCCGGTCGAGCACGACGGCCGCTCCCAATCCTCCCCCGAGGAGGCCGACCGCATCGCGACCGCGATCGAGCCCCTGCTGAGCGGCGCCACCTACACCGACTCAGACGGCGCCACCCACCCCCTCCAGCCCGAGGACATCCTCGTCCTCACCCCCTACAACGCCCAGGTCCGCTGCCTCCAGGACCGCCTCCCCGCCGGCGTCCGCATCGGCACCGTCGACAAGTTCCAGGGCCAGCAGGCCCAAGTCGCCTTCTTCTCCATGGCCACCTCCAGCGGCGACCAAATCCCCCGCAACGTCGAGTTCCTCTTCAGCCGCAACCGCCTAAACGTCGCCATCTCCCGAGCCCGCTGCCTCGCCGTCCTAGTCTGCAGCCCGCGGCTGCTTGACATCCACGCGACGTCGGTCGAGCAGATACGGCTGGTCAATGCGCTGTGCCGGTTCGCGGAGGTGGCTGACAGAGGAAGTAACGGCACGAGATCCGGCTACGTAAGGGATCCGCCAGAAGGTTGAGTGCGACTGACATGCCGATTCGACTCGTAGAATCCTCGTTGATGACTAACGCCGTCGCAGATGCTGCCATTTGAAGCCGTAGGGCGATACGCGCGAGAGTTGCAAACGCAGCTCGCAACCGGCCACGCGGCCGAGCATGCGTATCGGCCGGCTCTTAAGCAGTTGATGGAGCAGCTTGGCAAGGTCGACGCCGTTAACGATCCAAAACGCTCCGAGCACGGCGCTCCTGATTTCGTCTTTCTTCAGAGGGGCAGCGCGACAGTCATCCGAGGGTGGGCGGAGGCAAAGGATGTAGATGCTGATCTCGACAAGACAGAGAAGACAGAGCAGCTGCAGCTGGCGTGACCCCCTGAAATCGGTCCGACCCTTGTGAGAGTCCTACCGGCCCGCGAAACTGGGCCAAGGAGGACCGACGCAAGTGAAGAGGAGAAGGCATACCCCCGAGCAGATCATCCGCAAGCTCAGGGAGGCCGAGCGAATGCTCGGCGAAGGTAAGCAGGTGCCGGAGGTGGCCAAGGCGCTGGAGGTCTCCGAGCAGACCCTCCACCGCTGGCGAAACCAGTACGGCGGCATGAAGGCCGAGGACGTCAAGCGGCTGAAGGAGCTCGAGAAGGAGAACCACGAGCTCAAGCAGATCGTCGCCGACAAGGAGCTCGACATCCGCGCCTACAAGGAGATCGCCCGGGGAAACTTCTAGGCCCGGCCCGGAGACGCCGAGCGGTCCTGATGCTGCAGGACCGTCTCGGCCTCTCCGAGCGTCGGGCGTGCCGGATCGCCGGCCAGCACCGATCGACACAGCGGCATGAGCCAAACGTCGCCCCAGACGACGCCGCTCTTCGCAAGCGACTGCGCGAGATCTCGGCGCTGAAGAAGCGCTGGGGCTACCGCCGCGCCCACGCCCGCCTGATCGAAGAAGGTTGGAGCGTCAACAAGAAGCGCGTGCAGCGCCTCTGGCGCGAGGAGGGGCTGCGGGTGCCCACTCGCAAGCGAAAGCGCGCCAGGCTGGGCGATAACCGCGATGGCAAGCTGCTGCGCGCAGAGCGCCCCGACCACGTCTGGGCGCTCGACTTCCAATGCGACGAAACGGCCGACGGGCGCCAGCTGCGGGTGCTGAACGTGATCGACGAGTTCACCCGCGAGGCGCTGGGCAGCGAGGTGGCGCGTTCGATCACCGCCGAGGACACCGTCACCCTGCTCGAACGCCTTACCGCCCTCCGCGGCGCCGCTCCCCAGCACATTCGTTGTGACAACGGCCCCGAGCTGATCGCCAACTCCCTGCGCGACTGGTGCCGGCTCAACACCACCGCCACCGCCTACATCGAGCCGGGCTCACCCTGGCAGAACCCCTTCATCGAGTCCTTCAACGGCCGCACCCGCGACGAGGTGCTCGACGTCGAGCTGTTCCACACCCTGGCCGAGGCCAAGGTCATCCTCGCCGACTGGCTCGTCGCCTACAACACCGAACACCCGCACTCGGCGCTGGGGATGTTGCCGCCGGCGCGTTTCGCCGAGCGCTGGCGGGAGCAGCACGCCGCTCCGACACCTCGCTCCGCTCGCCCTACGGGCTCACTCCGCGAGGTGTCGGTCGACCCCGCTACCGTGGCAGCTGATACCGACCAAGAACTCTCACTGAGGGTGGACCGGTAAACGGGGGCCGGTCACAGCGATATGCCGGCTATCCGAGTCTCTTCCTCACCAACTACATCGAGTTTCGCTTCTACAAGAACGGACACAAGTACGAGACAATCGAGATCGGCACGCTGAAGAATGGCACGCTAGACCTCTACCCAGAGAGATTTGAGGCTCTTGCCGATGCGCTCGCTGGCTTTCTCGCTCAAGCTCCGGAGAGCATCACCAGCGGCGTGCGCCTCGCGGAGGTTATGGGGGCCAAGGCGCGGCGCATTCGCCACAACGTCGAGCGTTACCTGAGTATTGAGAGTGAGAAGAACGACGAGTTGCTACGGATTTTCGAGCTGATCAAGACTCTGCTTGTGCATGACCTGGACGAAGCCCGTTTCGCCGATATGTATGCCCAGACGCTCGTTTACGGGCTGTTTGCCGCTCGCTACAACGATGATACCCCGGAGTCGTTTTCGCGTGCCGAGGCGCGCGATCTGGTACCGACCAGCAACCCGTTTCTGCGCGAGTTCTTCGACCACATCGCTGGCTCGAAGTTCGACCCTCGCCTAGCATTCATCGTGGACGAGCTGTGCGAGGTTTTCGCTCTTAGCAACGTTCACGAGATCGTCCATAAGCACCTCGCTGCTGTGAGCGACGAATCAGATGACAAGGATCCAATTATCCACTTCTACGAGGATTTCCTCAAGGCATATGACCCAGCGCAACGCAAGAAGATGGGCGCTTACTACACGCCGCTACCAGTAGTGCGCTTTATGGTGCGCACGGTCGACGACATCCTCAAGCGCGACTTCGGCCTAGCAAAGGGGCTAGCCGATACGTCGAAGACGACTATGAACGTGATCAAGCAAGAGAAGAAGGTCACGGTCGAGCTTCATAAGGTACAGATCCTCGACCCAGCGGCTGGCACAGCCACCTTCTTAAACGAGATCGTCAAGTTCATTCGCGCCGGTTTCGAAGGTCAGCAAGGCCGCTGGCCGACATACGCGAAGGAAGACTTAATACCCCGCCTCCACGGCTTCGAGCTGATGATGGCGCCCTACACCGTTGCCCACCTGAAGCTCGGCCTCACACTACGAGAGTCAGGCGTCAGCGACTTTGGCCGGCGCCTCGGTATCTATCTCACGAATTCGCTCGAAGAAGGAATGAACATTCCGCAAAACCTGTTTCAGTTCGGCCTAGCGGAGGCGGTTGCCCAGGAGGCACTTCTAGCTGGAGAGATCAAGACAGAGCGGCCGATCATGTTGGTGATCGGGAACCCACCATATAGCGGGGAGTCATCCAATAAGACTGATTTCGCCATGGATCTCGTCGCCGGGTACAAGTTCGAGCCCGGTGGCAAGCAGAGACTCCAGGAGCGCAATCCAAAGTGGATCAACGACGACTACGTCAAGTTCATTGCGTTCGCTGAAGCAATGATCAAGAAGAACGGTGCTGGCATTGTCGCGATGATCACCAACCACGGTTATCTCGATAACCCAACGTTTCGCGGCATGCGCTGGCGCTTGACGCAGACGTTCGACGCGATCTACGTGCTCGACTTGCACGGGAACTCGAAGAGAAAGGAGGTTGCACCAGACGGAAGTAAAGACGAAAACGTGTTCGACATTCAACAGGGTGTGGCGATCATGTTCGGTGTTATGACTGGCAGTAAGGATCGAGGCCAGACAGCAGATGTCTTTTATGCGGATGCGTGGGGGACGCGTCGCGACAAGTTTGCACTTCTAAATCGCGGCCTCGACTGGGTGCCATTAAAGCTTGATAAGACCACGTATTTATTTACTCATAGAGACACGAGTAGATGGGAGAGATACGCGCCGGGCGTGCAGGTTAATCACTTATTTGCAGTTTCAAGTGTCGGTGTAGTCACCTCTGCTGACGAGGTGCTGATTGGTGACAATGTGCTCGACCTCGAGCAGCGGCTCCGGAAGGTGCAAGAAGGCGTTGGGTCCGCGAAGATTGTTGACCGCCTGCGGAACCACGTGCTCGACTTGAGTAATGCGCATCCGATTTCATATCGTCCATTCGATGAGAGAGTTATCTACTACGACAGTAGCGTGTTGGAACGGTCGCGTGAGAAGGTAATGCGACATTTCTTAAAACATTCCAATCTTGGGTTGATCGTAGCGCGCCAGGCGATCACCGATAACTGGTCACATGTGCAGGTGACCTCTCATGTTGCAGATAACCGAATACATTACAGTAACAAGGGCATTCCGATCGAGATTCCGCTCTACCTTTATCATGACGACGGCAGTCGCACGCCCAACTTCAACGCCGACGAACTAGCGAAGCTCACCGCGAAGATTGATCCGGACTTCTCGCCAGAGGAGATTCTCGACTACATCTACGGTGTGCTCCATAGTTGGGCCTATCGCGAACGGTACAAAGAGTTCCTCAAGGCCGACTTCCCGCGTGTGCCCGTGCCGACTGACAACGTGGAGTTCGAGAAGTTTGCAGGCTTTGGCAAGCAATTGCGTGAGCTGCACCTGATGACATCCCCCGCCTGCGATGCGCTGATTACGACCTATCCGGTAGCTGGTTCAGACAAGGTCGAGAAACCCCGGTTCGAAGCCGGCAGCGTGTGGATCAATTCCGAGCAATACTTCGGGAGCGTGCCGGAGGTCGCCTGGAACTTTGTTATCGGTGGTTATCAACCAGCCCAAAAGTGGCTCAGGGATCGTAAAGGCAAGACGCTCGGTAGCGAGGACATCGAGCACTACCAGAAGATCATCACGGTGCTCAGCGGAACGGACGAAGTCATGCGTCAAATTGACAGCTAAACGGGTCTCAATCAATGACCCCGTACCAGCAGAGCACTCGAACTAGACCCGATCATTCATGAAGAAACCGCGCCCCGGGTCCTCCGGGGCGCGGTTTCGTCCGCCTGAAGCGGGATTCTGCGGGTGTCAAAGCT
>OLKX01000414.1_pt1 | contig 20619 bp, 18 predicted proteins | sample 1604201 | NCBI WGS metagenome assembly OLKX01 (sample SAMEA104055716, study PRJEB20765) | soil metagenome | biome: Arctic tundra; feature: Polygonal ground; material: soil | place: USA | collected 2011-09 | depth 0-0.5 m
CGCCGTCGATTCACTCGGCGCGCCGGCGAAAGCCGGGCCGCCGGGGGGCGCGCCGTGACACGACTGGCCCGCACAGCCCGCGGGAGACGCGACAAGCGGGAAACCGCCATCGATCCGCGCGTCAAAAACCGTTTCACCCGAGTTCGGGGATGCGCCCGCAAGCGGCGCACCAGACGTGAAGAACACATCCTCACCGGACGGGTCAAGACCGAGAATTCCCGCCGAGCGCCCGTTGCCGCGCGCACCCGCGAGCAAGGACACCGCCCCGTGGGCGATGGTCCCGGAGCTGCGGTAAACATAGAAGCTCGCCGATCCCGCTTCAAAAGCGCTCGACGCGCCACGCGTCAACGCGCCTTCACTCGAAAACAACACTGCCGAGCCATCTGCGGAGATCTCGACGGACGCAAGCGGAGACGTCGGCATCACAAATTGTTTCAGAGCCAACGCCAAGATGCTCCCGCCATAGGCATCGGCGTTCGCTTCGGCTGCCGGTTCTCCCGCTTCGCCGCGCGAGACCCGGACGAGTTCTCCCGTCTGGGCGTCATACTCGAAGGCCTGCGCGACGGCGCTCCTATCGCCCGGGACCAGGTCGGCAGAGCTTTCGAAGACCAGATAGCGACCGTCGTGCGTCACCTGAGCGTGACGCCGTTGATTCCCGTTGTCCCAGTCTTCGTGGTCGTTGGAGGAGAGGCGTCCGATGAACGCGAGCTTGCCTTCGGGGTGTGCGCCGTCGCGCTCGAAGACGTACAGGTTATCTGCTCCGAGTTCAGCAGCTTCGTGATTCCCGTTTTCCTGGTTTCCCGTCAGCACACCCTGCGCAACGAAATACACGTGCGAGCCGTCCGCGGAGATTCGCAGCACCCCCTGAACGTTCGGTTCTGGCGAGCCCGATGAAACCCGTAGCACCTTCGAGCCTTCCGGGCCAGCGAAGTCGTACTCGTACAGATTCATCGTGGAATCCCCGGCGAACAACTGCTGTTCGGTCAAGAACAACACCTTCGAGCCATCTTCAGAAGCCCCCTGAAATTCAGCGCCACGACGACCCGCCGCTTCGGTGGGCGGTGTCACGCACATGGTGCACTGCGCCGCCGTTGGCTCGGAGATCGCGACCGTCCGGGACGCGCCGATCCGCGCGTACAGTTCGTTGACAGGCGGCGCCACGAGGCCCGGATCTTGCTTTGCGTCTTCTTCGCCGCACGTGGCATTGTTCGGACCGTTGAGCCCCTCGGCGGTGAAGAACACCGTTTCCCCGTCCGCGGACACCGCACCGGCGACATCCCCGGGTATCGCGCCGATGGTCGTTTCGCAGTCGCTGATCAAACGGCCCGCGGGCAGCACCACACCGTTCACGACCGTGCTCCCATCGCTGACGCCCACAAGCCTCGGGCTGGTGTTACCCAGGCCGACATACTCATACAGCGACTTCTGCGAACCGGCGTCGATGCCAGGAAACGTCGTGTCGCCCGGCCAGAACGCTCCTTCGGTGACTTCGGTCATGAAGAACACGTGCGACAGGTTGGACGATGCGTCCACATATTGCAGGTGGTTTGCGTTGAACTGCTGATATTCCCCCGCCGGGCCTTCAGTCGCATCTTCGGGCGGAACGAGCGGACCGACCTCGAGCACCGTGCCGTCTGGTTCCCTGACATACGCATTCTTCGCCTTCTGCGATTCGCCAGGTTCGCGGGCGAACCACAACGTACGGGTAAGGTCGGCGCTAGCAGCCTTGAAGTTCTCGAACGGGAATCGAGCGGACGGAGGGCTAACCGCGGCGACCCGCCACCCCGACCCGGAACGAACATATTCATACAAGCCCGCTTGACCTGAGCCTGTTTCGACGCCCGCATGAACGCCTCCAGTGGTTTCCAGCGCGTGGGAGCCGTCCGGCGAGATCACGAAACCTTCCGCTTCCCAGCCGTCCAGAAACGCCGAGGACACACGCTCAAACACACGACAATCCGGAAGAAACGCAGTGAACCCAGCAAACGATTCGTTCCCGCAGGCAGCGGCGTTGGCGTCGCCGGTGGCAGACGCGGACGAGGCGACGCCGCACGTGGCGACGAGGACGAGTGCGAGGATGGTCGCGATCAGTAGCGGCCGGCGGCGCATAGGCTTGTCTCCCTTTTCGGGTGTGGTCGCGTGTGGTGTGGCTGTGGGGAAGTCGCGGTGCTCGTGTGTGTGGTCGCGTTCGGGCATCTATTTCTTCCGCTTGACGGGGTATTTCTTGCGGGCGACGCGTTCGCAGGCGGCGCGGCGGCTCTTCTTCTTCAGCCTGTGGCATACGGCGAGTGCTTTGGTGAGCTTCTGCCTGTTCGTCAGTTTCGGCGGGGGCTTGGAGCTGCCGGCGTGTTCGGCGGCTTGTGCGGCGAGTTCGGCGAGCGTCGTGTAGGGGACGAACGGGATCGCGGCGGGGAACGTCAACGCGGCGGGGAACCCGGCGGTCGTGAAGGACTGGAGCGCCCCGGCCTGGGTGCCGTCCGCGTTATGGGCGATCACCCGGTAGAAGTAGACCGTGCCGGGCGCCAGGGTGGCGTTGAAGGTGTAGGCGACGGTCTGCGTGGTGCCGGTTTCGCCGGTGACGGTCGCGGGCTCAAGCGCACCTTCGCCGCCCGCGCCGAGTTCGAAGGAGACCGTGCTCGCGAGACCACGGGTGTCGACGGTGCCGGTGAGGGTCGCGGAGAGCTGGCCGACACCCACGGCCGGGCCGGTCGAGACGAGCGGCGGGAGCTTCGCGGAGGTCGCGAACGTGCGGTCGGGGCCGTACTGGACGCCCTGGCTGTTGGTCGCGACGATCGTGTAGTCGTAGGCTTCACCCGCGGCGAGTTCTGAGAGTTCGACGGGTCCCGCGGCGTGGGCGGTGTAGTCGGAGCCGACGCTCGCGCTGTCCGGGGTGACCGTGCCCTTCGAGTACGGGTTCGATGCTTCCGGTTCATAGAGGGCGTGCGGGACGTAGGCGACGTGGTAGGTCGTTTCGAGGCCACCCGGGTTGACGGTGCCGGAGACCGTGGCGGTGGTGCGGGTGATCGCTTCCGCCGGTTCGGTCGTGACTAGGGGCCTGTCGAGCGTCGTGAATTCTTCGATCTTGCCGGTCACGGGTTTGCCTTCGAGTTCGCTCTGGGCGTTCTCGGCGACCGCACGGTAGAAGTAGACGGTGCGCGGCAACAGCGACCCTTCGCCCGTGAAGACGCTGACGGGCTGGTCGGCGAACAGGGGAGGCAGGGCCGCCGCCGCTACACGGGTGCCTTTGCCTTCTTCGATCACGGCCTTGCTCGTCGCGAATTCGAAGAGGACCGAGGACGCCTCGTTGTTCGGGTTGACCTGGGCTTCCAGGGTCGCCGCGGTGGACGTGATGAAGGCGGCGGACTCGCTGGCTTCCTTGATCGCCGGGGGGAGGGCGAGCGTTTTGAAGGGGACGGACGCGGCCTGCTGGGAGCCCGACGTGTTCGAGGCGAGCAGGCAGGCGGTGTACGTTGCGTTGGGCTGGAGTTCCGTCACGGCGGCGGAGAGCGGGTTCGCCGCGGCCGTTTCCGGAGTCGTGCTCGCGCCGCCCGTGCATTCCGAGCCGAGGGCGTAGCTGAAGGAGAACGTCGTTTCCGGCGCCAGCGGCAAGAGTTCGCCGTTCAACGTTGCCGAGGAGGCGGTGATGCTCGACGCGGCGAGCGTCGTCGGGGTGGGGACCGTGACGAAACGGGTGACCGCGCCCGTGGTGGTGCCCGTGGCGTTTTCCGCGACGACACGGAAGAAGTAGGGGGTGCCCGGGGCCAGGCCCGACAAAGCAGGGATCGTGGCGGTCTGGAGGCCAAAGCCTTCAAGGGGGGCCGCGCCCGCGGTTTTCGTGATCGGGGCTTCCAGGGTTTCGCCCGTCGCTTTCGTCGAGTATTCGAAGGAGAAGGTGGTGGGCTGGTTGTTCGGGTTGAGTTGGGCTTCGAGGGTCGCGACGGTCGATTTGACGGACGAGGCGGACTCGGCGGTGATCGTCGGCTTCGCTGCCAGCGTTTTGGCTGGCACTTCGGGCTCGGGGCTCGCTTCGCCGCCCGCGTTTCTCGCGACCAGACGCACTTTGTAGGCAACGTTCGGCTGCAGACCTTCGATCGTGCCCGCCACGGCCAACGCGGTGACTGACGTCGATTCGGGGCTGCCCACAGGATATTCACCGCTGACCGTGACACCGGCCGCCGGGGTCCAGCCTTCGGCTACGGGTTCCTTGGAGTACTGGAAGCCCCACGTGGTCGCCGACGGGCCGCCATTGGGATTGATCGTGCCGCTGACTTCGGCTGTGCTCGAGGTTAGCCCCGAAGCCGAGTTGATCGTCACGCTCGGCGCGGTGTCGGCGAGCGCGGGGAGCGCCAAGGCACCCAGCAGCGCCACCCATAGGATCGTCGCCAACCCGCCCAAACCCAGCTTACGAACAGTCACCGTGAGGCCTCCCTGAGTTGGCGCCACACGGCGCGTTCATGATCCGGCCCGAGGCCAGTTGGCCGGACCTGCTGCTTGTGAGGAACGGGGCGGCAGACGCGATACGGGTGGCGCAGGTGCGATCGAGCGTTCCGTCCCAGGGGCGGGGTGGCGCCGCCTCGCATGCATCGAGCCGATCCAAGCGACGCGCTGCTCATGATTCCCCGATCCTCCTCCCAACTCCCGTTACGCGATTGTGTGTTGACGCAATCTTCACGCCTGCTTCAACGCCAGCCTATTGCCGATAGAGCGCCCATTCGCCGGTACGGCTCCGAATTAGGCCCAGCGAAACGCGCCTGCCGGAGGCTGACATCGTGCGCCACCGTTGTACCTCCCCACGGCGCCCGCTGCCTAGTTTTGTGAAACTAGGGTCACGGGTAGCTGCGATCGTCGAGCTCACCCTGCTCGGCGGCCGCCCCGGCGTTCCCCGCAATCCTCCCCTTACCGTCAGCGGGGACACGCGACGGTCGCATCTGCCGTCGCACTCGTGGCGTCGTTGAAGCCAAAGCCGACGGACAACGGGAACCCGCCGACCGGGCAGCGAGCGGGGACGGTCGCACCCTTCGGCGTGAAGCGCACGCGTCTGTGGCCGACCGTCCTGTAGTAGGTGAGCTGGCGCGTCCCGAGGGTGGAGCGCATGGCCACGATCGCCGCGTCGGGGGCTTCGGGCAGGGTCGGGATCAAGGGGATCGCGGCTTGGATGCTCTCGCCGGAGGCACTCGGGATGATCACGCCGGTAAAGACGAGCTGCGTAGCAATCGGCAGGCGACCGGCGGCGTAGAAGAGGAGGGTCGTGTGGCCGCCCTTGCGTGGTCCGTTGAAGACAGTGAGAGCAGCTATCTCGGGTCTGATCACGTCGCCCAACGGCACCCTGACGTCAACGCTTCCACTGCCGACCTGAGAGTTGCGTGAGCAGCCCTGTGGACCATGAGCGAGCGCTGAGGGCGTGCACGTCGCGAGGCCGCCCGTGTCGACACCCATGCCAGGGGGCAGGCGGACATTCAGGAGCGTCAGCGCGGCAGGCAGCGCGTGATCGGGCACGGTGATCTGGAAGGCGAAGGCGATCGTGGTGCTCGCACCGAGGCGGTCAGGGCTGAGACTGACGTGCAGGTTGGCGCTCGGTGCCGCCTCGGCGGCGCCGGCCAAACAGGTGCAGACGGCCAGCACGCCGAAGAGCGCTCCCAGTCTCGCCGGCATTTAGAGCCGCAGCCTGCCGGTGATGTGCGTGGTCATGGCGTAGCTCGTGCGGTTGATCGTGCCCGCGAAGCCGGCGGTGCCTGACGCTCCGGCGCGGCTGCCGGTGCCCCGGCTGAGGGAGATCGTGCCGCTGAAGGCGGCGGCACGAGGCGTCGCGGAGTGGATGTGCGCGGTGGCGGTACCCGTGATCGAGCCGCCCTGCAGGTAGGCGGTGTAGTTGGCGGTGACGAGGGTGCCGGAGAGCGTGAGCGCGATCACGACAGAGCAGTTGAACGTGCCCCAGCCGACGCCCTTCTCGTCGATCGTCGAGCCCTTGTGGGCCTGGATCTGAAGGCTGCCGTACTCATTGACGGACGTGAGGGCAGGACGGGCGTCAGCGGCAGGCGCGGCCGCGAGAGCGAGAGCAAGCAGCAGCACGAGACACAGTGGCGCATGGTTTCCCCTCATGAGCATGCGGGTGTTACCCCGAGCTTCCCGGACACCGGGACGAGCGCAGTCAAATTAGTACAGATGAAACTTGGCCGATAGTGCAGGCCAACAGCGCGGGCACCGCCCATTCGCCGGAAGTTCTTCGCTCGACCGAAACGCATCACAAAGTCCACTGATCCTAACTGGCCAGGAGGCAAACAGTCTCGGTTGACGGCTCGTCCCGGCGGTGGACGCCCGTGGCGCGGTGTTGTAACTTCCGTTAACGATGTCGCGTGCTCGAACCACGGGTCTGTCTGCGGGAGAGGCAGTACTGGGTCTGGTGATCGAGCAGCCCGATCACGGCTTCAGCCTGGAGCGACGGCTGCAAGAGCGCTTCGCCGCGGCCAGGTTCGCGTACTCCACGGCCTACAGCGCGCTGCGCCGGCTGCAGAAGGACGGGCTCGTGCGGGTCGTGCAGGCCGACGAGACGGCGGGCGAGGAGATCACCTACGAGGCGACCCAGAAGGGCGTCGAGCACTTCCGCGCCTGGGTGCGCGCGCCCAGCAGTGCTCCGGTATCGCGCGAGGAGCTGCACGCGAAGATCGCCCTGTCCGAGCCGCGCGAGTTGCCACGGCTGATCGACGCGGTCCACACGGAGGAGCTCGCGTGCATCGGCGAGCTCGACCGCATCCGTGAGCGGATGGTCGCCGAGCTGCGCCTCGCCGCCGGGCGGACAGCCGCCGAGGCGCAGTGGTCGGAGCTGATGGACCGCGGCGTCGTGCACGGCGAAGCAGCCTTCTGGGGCGGGCGGATCACGCAGCTCTCGCAACTGCGCAGCTACCTGGAGGAACTTCGCGGCGAGGCCGAGCGACGCGCCCTAGAGCAACATCGACGAGGCCAAGCGCACGGTCGGCGGAGCGCATGAGCGAACTTCTGCGCCTGACGGACGTGAGCAAGCGATACCGGCGCGGCCCGCAGAGCCTGCGCGTGCTGGAGGGCGCGAGCCTGCAGGTGGGACGCGGCGAGGTGGTGTGCGTGCTCGGAACGCGCGGTCAAGGCAAGACAACACTGCTGCGCATCGCCGCCGGCATGGAGAGCGTGGACGAGGGCCTCGTCAGCTTCGAAGGCCAGGATCTCGCGGCGCTCGGAGACCGCGAGCTCTCACGCCTGCTCGGCAGGAAGATCGCGTGGGCCGGCAAGAGCGGACCGGGGATACGCACGCGGATGCTCGACTATGTCGCGATGCCGCTGCTCGTCGGCCACAGTGAGCATGAGCGCGTGGGTCTGCGCAAGCGCTGGCACGCCAAGCGGGACGTCGAGGAACGTGCGATGACGGCACTGGAGCGGGTCGGGGCCGCGGGGTGCGCCGGGCAGGTGTGGGAGAGCATGAGCGACTGGGAGCGCGCTCTCGTCGAGGTCGCGCAGGCAATCGCGGGGGAACCGGCGCTGCTGCTCGTCGACGACCTGACCGACGCGCTCGGGATACGCGAGACGGACGAGCTGACCACACTCCTGTCGTCGCTGGCCCGCGAGTCGAAAATAGGCGTCCTGATGAGCGTCTCCGACGCCCAGGCGACACTGCTCTCCGACCGGATCATGACGCTCGCGGGCGGGCGGCTCACCCAAGGTCCGCAAGCGCCCAGCGGCAACGTGATCGAGTTCCCGGACCTTGCCGTGAGTCGCCGCGACGTCTCCTAAGGATCGATCCAGTGCTCGAGCTGCGTGAGCTGGTCAAGCACTACCGGGTCGGCGAGGGCGAACCGATCCGCGCCGTCGACGGGGTCTCGCTGTCGATCGAGACCGGTGAGATGGTCGCCCTGTACGGGCCGAGCGGCTCAGGCAAGTCGACGCTGCTGACACTGGTGGCGGCGCTGCTGCGCCCCGACAGCGGCACGGTACTGCTGGACGGCCGGGAGATCTCGGCGCTCTCAGAAGAGGAGGCGGCCAGCTACCGGCTGCACGATCTCGGGTTCATATCCCAGACCGCCGACCTGCTCGCCGGAGCGCGCGTGATCGAGAACGCCGCACTGAAGCTGTGGCTGTCCGACCGCCGCGGCGCCGAGGAGCGCGTGCGTCCGCTGCTCGAGCGCCTGGGGCTCGGCGAGCGGCTGAGGCACCGCTCAGAGCAGCTCTCGATCGGCGAGCGCCAGCGGCTGATGATCGCGCTGGCGCTGTCGATGAAACCCCGGCTGGTGCTCGCCGACGAGCCGACCGGAAGCCTCGACACACAGCGAAGCAACGAGGTGCTGGCCCTGCTGAGGGAGGTCTGTGAGGAGCAGCAGGTCGCCGTGCTGCTCGTCACACACGACCCGCAGGCCGCGGCGTTCGCCGACCGCGTGCTTGAGCTGCGCGACGGGCGGCTCGGGCCCTATCAGCCGAACGCCGCGCGGCCCGCCACGCTCAGCGCCGGCGCGAGCTAGACGGAGCGGTCACAGCGATGGGTCTGACGAGCATCCTGCGGATCTACCGTGCCCGCCTGCGGGTGCGGATCGTGCTCGTGCAGGAGCTGCTCGCGGTCACGGGCCTGGCGGTCGGTGTCGCGCTGCTGTTCGCCTCCCAGGTGGCGAGCACGAGCCTGAACAGATCCGTCGCGCAGCTCACCAGCGACCTGGTCGGCAACATGCAGCTGCAGCTGCAGGCGCGCAGCCCGCAGGGGTTCGAAAAGCGGCTGCTGGGCATCGTGGCGCACATCCCGGGCGTCGCCGAGGCGCTGCCCGTCCTTGAGGAGCAGGCCGACGTGATCGGCCCGCGCGGACGAGAGTCCGTCGACCTGCTGGGGACCGACCCGCAGTTCGCGCACGCCGGCGGGCCGCTGCTGCGGCACTTCAGCACCGAACAGCTCGCCCACCAGAAGGAGCTCGGCCTGCCCGCACCGGTAGCGAAGGCGATCGGCGCCGAATCGCTGCAGCCGATCGAAATACAGGTCGGGACGCATGTCACGAGCACGCTGGTGGGCGCCACGCTTCAGGAAGGGGACATCGGCGCGCTCGTCAACAGCCCCGTCGCGATCGCCCCCGTCGGCTACGCCGAAGAACTCGCCGGCACCGTGGGGCGCGTCACCCGGATCTTCGTGCACACCAAGCCCGGCCGCGAAGCACAGGTGCGAGCGGCCCTCGTGCGGCTCGCCGGCGGACGGCTCAACGTCGAGCCGGCCAACTTCGACAGCACCCTGTTCGCGAAGGCAGCCGCTCCCGCCAACCAGTCCGCGGAGCTGTTCTCGGCGATCACCGCGCTGGTCGGCTTCATGTTCGCGTTCAACGCGATGCTGATAACGGCGCAGCTGCGGCGCGAGCTGATCGGAGAACTTCGCCGCCACGGCGCGACCCGCTGGATGACGATCAGCACGCTGCTGTTCGACGCCCTGATCCTGGGTGCGCTGGGCTGCATCCTCGGCCTGGCGCTCGGCGACGCGATCTCCCGCGCGCTGTTTCACACCAACCCCGGATACCTGTCCTACGCGTTCCCGGTGGGCTCGCAGCGAGTCGTGACCTGGCAGAGCGTTGCGCTGGCCGTCGCGGCCGGGATGCTCGCCGCCGCCATTGGGGTGCTCGTGCCGCTGCGCGGCGAGCTCGCGCGACCACTGCGCCGCCCGGGCGTCGCCGAACAGGAGTCCCGCGACGGCGCCCGGAGATGGCTCGCGGCACGCGTCGCCGGCGGCGTCGCGTGCCTGGCGGCGACGACTGTCATCCTCGTCTTCGCCCCCGCGAGCGCGATCCTCGGGAGCCTGACGCTGGTGGCGGCGCTGCTCCTGCTGCTGGCGCCCCTCTTCGACGGGATCGTCGCGGGCTTCGAACGGGTCTCGCGCCCGCTGCGCTCAGCCGCGATGAGGCTGGCGGTGATCGAGCTGCGCACCCCCGCGACGCGCACGCGCTCGCTCGCGATCGCCGCCACCGGAGCGGTCGCGGTGTTCGGCAGCGTCGCGATCGGAGGCGCACACGGCAACCTGCAGAGTGGCCTTGACCACACGGCCGCAGACATGAACCGAGTGAGCGACGTGTGGGTGTCGGCGGCCGGGAGCGCGAACACCTTGGGGACAACGCCGTTCGCGATGAACTCCGCGGCACGCCTGGCATCGCTTCCCGGGGTGCGCTCGCTCAGCATCTATCGCGGCGGGTTCCTCGACGTAGGGAATCGCCGCACATGGGTGATCGCGCCGCCCAGCAGCTCACCCGAGCCAATCCCCGCCAGCCAGCTGCTGCAAGGCAACCTCGCTCTCGCCAACGCGCGCCTGCGCGCGGGGGGGTGGGTCGTGCTCTCACAGGCCATCGCCGATGAACACCACCTGCGCATCGGGGACTCATTCACGCTGCCCTCCCCCACGCCGAGCACGTTCAGGGTCGCGGCGCTCAGCACGAATGTCGGCTGGCCACCGGGAGCGATCATCATCAACTCCGGCGACTACGCGCGAGCGTGGGGCAGCTCGGAAGCGAGCGCCTACAACATCGACCTCAAGCAAGGGGTCTCCCCCTCCCAGGGAGCCCTCGAAGTACGCACGGCGCTCGGGGCTCACTCGGGTCTGTCAGTCCAGACCGCACGCCAGCGCGAAGGAGAGTGGCGGGCGAGCAGCCGGGAAGGAGTCTCCCGCATATCGCAGATCGCGCTGCTCGTCCTGATCGCCGCCGCCCTGGCGATGGCCGGCGCGATGGCGGCGATGATCTGGCAGCGCCGGCCGCAGCTTGCATACCTCAAGCGCCAGGGCTACCGTCGAAGTGTGCTGTGGCGAGCACTGATCTACGAGAGCGCCCTACTGCTCGGCGCCGGCTGCTCGATCGGGGCGCTGTTCGGGCTCTACGGGCAGCTACTGCTCAGCCACGCGCTGGCGAGCGTCACCGGGTTTCCCGTCGTCTACTCCGTCGGAGCGCTCGTGGCATTGTGGAGCGTCGCGCTGGTGAGCGTCGCCGCAGCGGCTATCGTCGCAGTGCCAGGATATATGGCCGCACGAGTCACGGCGAGTGTTAATCCAGCATGAGATTCGACGAGTAGTAACAACCATGAACGGGATCAGCCGACAGGGCGTCACGCTTCACGGGCCAGCAGGCAACGCGACGCGAGGCACGGATCGCGAGCGGGTCAGCGACGTCCGGGCAGGCCGTCACTCCGGCCGCGCGCGAGTCGGCGTGGCGCTGGCTCGCGCCAGCGCACGCGAGCTGATCTGGGGGCTGCGGCTGGTCTCACGAGAGGTCGAGGGCTGGCGCGCGCGGGCGGCACAGATCCCGGACCCCGAGCTGCGCGCCGATGCCCTCACGGCGCTAACGCGAAAGCTCGGCAACATCAACGGCGCCGGACTGTACTGGACCCTGCCTGAGGAGCGCAACCGCGACCTGCTCGGCGTCCTGGTGGCCTATGAGATCCTCGCCGACTACCTGGACTGTGTGAGCGAGCGGACCGCCGGACTGGGCCTCACGAACGGACGCCAGCTGCACCTCGCGCTGGTCGAGGCGATCGACCCGGGGGCGGAGATGTCCAACTACTACCGCCACCAACCCAGCAGTGACGACGGCGGCTACGTGCGCACGCTGGTGGAAAGCTGCCGCGCACACTGCGCTGCGCTGCCCGGCTATGAGGAAGTCCGGCCGTTGCTCTCGCGTGCCGCCGACCTGTCCGCCCTGCTCGCGATCAACCACGAACCCGACCCCGCGGTGCGCGAGCAGGCACTGCAGGAATGGGATGCGGATCGGGAGGCGGAGCAGCCAGAGCGTGAGCCGGCCCGCCGTGGCGAGCAGGCGTGGTATGAGCGAACCGCCGGCGCGAGCGCCTGGCTGACCGTGCTCGCGATGCTCGCGCTCGCGGCCGAACCCACTGTGACGGCGAACGCGGCGGAGCAAACATATGCGGCCTACCTGGGCTGGATCGCGCCGGCCGGAGCGATGCTCGACAGCTACGGCGACATCGTCGAGGACGCGGCGGGCGGCGAGCACAGCTACATCGCTCACTATCCCAGCATGGAGGTCGCCGTGGAGCGGGTGAACGAGCTTGTGCGCCGCGCGCGGCGCGAGGCGCAGGCGCTGCCGGGCGGCGCCCGCCACGACGTGATCGCGGCCTGCATGATCGCCTTCTACCTCTCCAAGGACTCCGTTCGAGCGCCCGAGATGCGCCAGAGCACGCGCAAGCTGCGCTGCGCGGGCGGGCCGCTGGTGGGGCTGCTGGTGCCGGTGCTGCGCCTGTGGCGGCTGGCCTACGGGCAGCGGTCGGCGTAGAGGGGCAGGCTCGGACACGTAAGTGGGGCGCGTGGGGCGCGGACAGGCTCGCTCACGCCGCAAAGCGGAGGCGGAGTTCAGCGCCGGCGTGGACGAGTGCGCGTCGTCCAAAGGGTGCGTGTCGTGCTGGGCCCTGCGCGCGCTCGCAGTGCTGACAAGGCAGCAGCGCCGGGCATCGGATCTTGCCGTTCCTGACTTCGTGCAAGCCGGCCCGACTCATTCCTCCTCGGCCGCGCTGTCCACGCCTACCTGAACATGGCCGATAAGCTTGCGACCACCGATCCCAAGGGAGGCGCATTGACTGATAGCGATAACGACATCTTGAGCGCCATCGACGCCGCCTGCGATCCAGCTGCCCAGTGGGTACCGGCGTCTGCGCTGAGGCCACTTCTTGATCGTCCCAATGAGATCCCGGAGCGGCTAGGTCGGCTCAAGGCGGAACACCTTGTACAGATCCGCGTCAGCGATGGAGTTGAAGAAGTCAGACGGAGTTGATGAAGTGAGCCTTCGGCCGGAGGCTCACCGGGATCGGCCCATGCGGTGCTAACAGCCGGCTTCTCTTACCCCAGGTTGCCCTCATGGGGCGGTGAGGAGAGAGGCCGTCAACGGCGTTGCTCTCAATAACCCACGGGGGAGCACCGTGACGCTGAACGTGAGCACGTTTTGGCGTCTTCCCTCACGCTTTGTGCGTGACAGGAGGCGTGTCGGGTGGCGCCGAGCAGGTGCCTCCTCTGGACCAGACGCAGTGGCCCGCGCCGGCGCGGAGTTCGCGCTCGCTTTGCACACGGAAGGAGCGTCCGCCACATATCGGCGCGAACTTCCGAGCGGGACCACTCAGCGGGGCATGCAGCAGGCCCTAGTTTTGTGAAACTAGGCAACGGGCGGCGCCAGGGCGAATATCGCAGGCGCACGATGTCCGCGTCCGCATCCGCATCCGTCGGGAACCGTACGTCTCGCTCGCTGGTGTACGGGTTCACGCTGCTGAGACAGTTCACGGCCGAGAAACCTGTTCGTGGCATCGCTGAACTCGCAGAGGTCCTCAACGTCAGCCGGCCGACCGCCCACCGCTACGCATCCACCTGTCTGGAACTGGGCTACCTCGAACAAGCTCCGCTGCGCCGCTACCGGCTCGCGCGCCGAGCCGCCGAGCCCGGCCTTGCGATGCTCGGCTCGCTGGCGCTCGTGCGGCGCGCACGGCCGATCCTGCGCGGGCTGCGCCAAGACACCGGACGCACCGTCAGCCTCGCGATCCTCGACTGCGCAGACGTCCTCTACATCCAGCGGCTATGCGGCTTCGCGCACGGACAATACGAACTCGAGAAGGGCCTTGGCACGGGCTCGCGCCGGCCCGCACGCCGCACCGCCGCCGGCAAGGCGCTGATCGCCGCCTTGGGCGAGAGCGAAGGCGAGCAGCCACAAGGAGGCGATCAGGTTGGCCTCGTGCTCGACGACGGCGGACTACGCAGAGACGCTCGCGGGCTCGCGGTCGCGATCATGGCGCACGGCGAGCCGACGAGCGCAATCGAAATCACCGTCCCCCGCGAGGACATGAGCGCGGAGCAGCTCACGGCAGAGCTGGGTGAGCCGCTGCGAGCGGCGGCCAGCGCACTACAGGCGGCACTAGGGAACCGCACACAGCCGTGCCCAGCGGGCTGAGCGACCAAAGGACGTTTGTGGATGGCGACGAGGAGGGTCCAGATCAGCCCCGGCCCTCCCCCACCCTGCGCCAGCCGCGCCATTCACAGTCACTGGAGCGAGGCCTTGCGATCCTCGACTGCTACACGCCCGAGCGGCCCCTGCTCGGCATCGCCGAGCTCGCCGAGCAGCTCGGCACGACGCGCTCGACGACGCATCGATACGTGAGCACGCTCGTCTCGCTCGGCTACCTGGAGCAGGACGCCTCGCGCAAGTACCGACTCGCGCTCGGCGCGATCGACCTGGGGGCTGCGCTGAACGCGACGGGCCTGTGCAAGCAGGCACGCCCAGAGCTGGAGGCGCTCGCCCGGCGCGCCTGCTATTCGGCGGAGATAGCGGTGCTCGACGGCCCGGAGATCCTGCTCGTCGGCCGGGTGCTCGCCGGCACGCGCGTGGCCGTGGAGGGCACCTCGCGGATGCCCGCCTACTGCACGAGCATGGGCAAGGTGCTGCTGGCATACCTGCCGAGCGAGCAGCAAGCGAAGCTGCTCTCAGAAGTGCAGCTCCTGGAGCGCGGGCCCCGCACGATCACGAGCGTCGCGGCACTACACGTCCAACTCGACGAGGTACGAAACGAAGGCTTCGCGATCGACGACGAAGAGCTGATGGAGGGCACGCGTGCCATCGCGGCACCCGTGCGAGACGAGTCCGGGGACGTGATCGCAGCAGTTGGGTTGGTGGCCTACGGGAGGGTGATCGAGGTCGACGAGCTCGTCGGCCGGTTCGCGGGCGCGATCCTCGCGACGGCGGGGCGGATCTCGCGACGGGTCGGGTGGCGGGGGGAGGGTGAGTAGGTAGGCCGGGGTGTGCGGCGAGCTGCGTCTCAGCTCGGCTGAGAAACCTCGATGGCGAGAGCCTTCTCGGCGTCCGTCAGACGAGTGTCGTAGCAGTAAAGACGCCCGAGATCCTGACCCAGGCTGACGGCGGTCGCCAGGTGCACGGCGTCGAGTGAACGAAGCTCGGCCGGGTCCGGGTCGGCAGCCGCTTGAAGGATCGCATCATCCAGCGCGATGAGTGTGATGGGTCAGGACAGTTCGAGCACCGCCGGAGCGCCGCGCCGCGCGTCGTCCCCTCCACGATGAGCAGGACAGTGCTCAGGACCTCGCGGCCGGCAAGCTCGCGGCGCGGCGCAGCGCTCCCTGCCTCCGAGCGCACCAGCTTGATGAAACGGCCGAGGTGCGACATAGTCCGGCAAGTGCGCTACATACGACCTGAGCGCAGCTCGTCGAGAATCTCGCCCGAGGGCGAGGCGGGAATCGATGCGGGCAGCTGCTCAAGAACGTCGAGCAGGCTGCCCCGCCCGCGCTTGGCTCTCCGCTCGGCGATCGGCTGGTCGACGGCCGGCGCGCGCCCTGGTGCCGGCGTGAGCAGCGCAACCTTCTCGCCGGGATCGGTGATGAGAAAACGAGCCTCCATGTCGAGCGCTGCGCGCGTAGCACTGAGGTCCTCGTCTTCTAGCGCATTAGACATGTCTGCAGGCGAATCTATGTCGGGTCTCGGTCCGGAATTAACTGTGTCGCTCGCCTGGCGGGGCACGCCACCGGGCATGGAGGTCGCAGTTCGTGGATCATACGTTGCCGCTCGACGGACTGTTAGGGGGAAGCGGGGATGAGAGTTCCGCGGCAGTCAGTCCGCAAGCCGACGACCCCCAAGCGCAAGCTTGCCGCGACAGAAACCGTACACGGGCGCTGTTAGCAAGGTGAGACCCAGCGCAGACCACGTCGCGGCGCGGGCAATGGCGCCAATCGTGATCATCAGCAATGCGGCCGCAAGCACGGGGCCAAGGATGATTCCGAGTCGCGGCGCTCGCTGCACCCTAGCGCTGGTGAGAAGGAGACAACCCGCAGTGAGTGTCGCAAACGCTGCGATGACCGCGATGTCGAACGGAACCGGCCCCCCCGTAGACACAATCTCATGTCCTGAGATACTGAGCGCACTAGCACTCATGGCGAGCATGAGGAGGGCACCTGGACGATCATGCGATCGAGCTGTGTCCCGCGTCGGAACCGCTGAAGCGCGGAACCAGAGAAGGTAAGGCTTCCTCTGAAGCACCGACGGGGGAGTCGCACGCCGCGTCGAGCATCGCCAATGCTCCGCAGCTTGCACTCGCCAGTAGTGGTACACGAAAATGAGACCGCCCGCGAAGCCCCAGACCATCAGCGCCCCCGTTGGACGTGTCCAGAGAGCGGCGCCACCGGCGACGATTAGAAGACCGGAGACCATCCGGACGCCGTAGCCTGCTGCGATGGTGGCCGCGAGGGTCCAGTGTTTACAGAGCCGGGCGCTCGTCTTCAAGCCCTCATACAGGGCCTGGAGCGCGATCATCGCTAGCGGCGCGGCCGTCGCGGGCGGACCAAGCAGGAGGTCAAATCCGATCACGCCTGCAACGATACGAAGCGACGCGAGCATAAGTACGGCTCGAGCGGCGCGACCGCCGCGTGGGAACAAATTGTCCTTCCCCCGCGAAAACCAGACATCTGTGTCGCGGCCGACATAGTCGTTGATGAGGTACTTTCCTTGGCAGACGACGAGATCAAAGGCACCAAATGCCAACGCGGAGCGCCAGAGCGAGACCCGGTGAGTCTCCGCTGCCAAAGCGACCAGACCACCGACCAGGATCCAGATTCCCTTCCCGGCAAAGCTGCCCGGCACTCGCCTCGGGATAAGAAAGTACGCGAGCCGGGCACGTCGCCGGCGCGGGCGGCCCAAGTCGCGACCAGGGTCCGGGGGCGGGCGAAGTCGGTAGATGCTGGCGGCCATCGAGTAGACGGCCGAAGCGCCGCCGCTGTACTCTAGCCGACCCATGGTCCACAGAACAGGATAGGCGCGATGGCTCGGAGATCGAGGCTGAACACACCGCTGAGGGCGCGGCCATGTCCAGTACTCACGGAGGGTGATATCGCGCTTGCGGAGTACTGGCGCCTAAAGGAAGAGGCACAAAGCCGCATTGCCGCCCAGGTCACGCTCGTGGGCTTTACCTTGACAGCTGCGGCCGCCCTCTCCGCAGTGGCGTTGTCCAGCGGCACGACCGGCTCTGGAGGGGCACCGCACCGTCTTTTGCTCCTACTTATTGTGCCGCTCGTGGTAAATGGCTTGGGAATGTTCTTTATTCAGCACAATGTCGTGCGTAGTCGAATCGGTGCATATTGCCGCGACGAGTTGTGGCCCCGGCTCGGCGGGAAGGTGGGTATGGAAGGATTCGACGCCTACCTTGCCCGCACGCGAACGTCGCGCCAGCGATTCTTCGTAGCCGTGATGGTCGCATCAAACGTCGCAATCTTCACTACAAGCGACGTACTGGCGCTGCTGCTTGTACGGAAGCTCGCGTTCGCTACTTCGTCGTTCACTCTCGCAGTCTGGACCCTCGACGTCGTATTTTCTGTGCTTCTGATCGTTGCGGCGGCGGTCTCGTCGGCTGAGTTCGGACAGCCGTTGCACGCATTCCTGGTCCCTCGCCGTCGACCATCCGCCGTCGAGCTAGCTTCGTCACACAGACCATGAGGGCAGGTATCCACCTCGCGGATAGATCGCTTCTTTATCGTCTCCGCACGCGACCCGGCAGCCCATGGCATTGCGCTGCGGCTTCTCTGTCGCGGCTTGCCGAATACCACCGTCTACTGCTCATCGAGTGTGGCCTGCTGTGTCTCGCGGATGGGGCCGCCGGCAGGCGGGCCGCTCGACTCGGGGCCGTCTCCGTGCTGCTGACGACATCGATTGTCGATGTCGTCCTCAAGCCAGCGGTACCCCGTGAGCGACCCAAGCCGGTCCTCAGGCGGGGCGTGCTATCCGTCCTCGACGCCTGGCCTTCAGGGCACACGGCGAACGCCGTAGCGTTCTCGACTACCGCGGGCCTGGTCCGGCCGCGGAGGCGCACACTCCTATACGGCGCCGCCGCGGCTATCGGATGGTCTCGGGTCGCGCTCGGCGCGCACTATCCAAGCGACGTGGTAGGAGGCGCCGCAGTCGGCGGGCTCGTCGCTTACGCCGTTTGGCTTGCCTCGCCTCCCCCCTCGTCGCGATACTTGATTCGCGGAGCAGTCAACTGACTTCTCCGCGGCGCTGGCGGGCTCGGTGCGCGAGACACCGCTGCCACGGGAGGACGAGGATACGGGACGGGAGCTGGCAGCCGAGAGGCCTCGCACGGCGGGCGTGGCGCAAGTCGAGGTTGGTCCTCAGGCAGAGCCTTACCTGACGTCGGGCGACTTGTCGCGCCGCCGGCTAGTCCATTTCGGCAGCGTCGATGATCATGTCTAGGCCGCCCGCGATCGAGGCGACGCGGATTATCACAATCGTGGGGTCCGGCATAACAATGTCGGCGGCAACGAGGAGCCCGCCAGCGATGGCCTTGAACGCACGACGCAACACGCGCACGGCGAGCCACTTCCGGCGGGGTGAAGGCGGCTCACCGAGTATCCCCTCACACTGATGTTGTATGACGACAACGACCTGTCGAGCGCGGTCTGGGTCACGCTCGGTGGCACGCATGGGGACGGAGGCCAGGATCTCATCGGCGAGTCGATAGTTCCCGGCGAGCGCTTGGGCGAGCACCTCGCGCTCCTCGTCCATGTACTCCTCGAGTTCACCCGGAGGACCTTCTTCTGCGAGCGCGTTCGTAGCACTATTCCATAGCTCGTCCTCATCGGACAAGCTTCCGAGGATCTCGGCGGCGTCAGCGAGCGCGCCGATCACGAGCGAGTCGCCTGCGTCATCAAGAGCGCGGAGAACGCGGTCGGGCGCGGTGCGTTCTGCACCTGAAATCAAATACTGCGGCACCCGCTGAAGCGCCATTGAATCATCCTACCCTCTTAAGGGCCGATTTGCACTCGATACGCCGCGGTGGTTGACTGGCGCTTGATCGACGAGGTACGCACGTCTCGGTATATGCGGGAAATCCGACGCGGAGGGCGTCGGTTTCGTTCACTGGGCCCCGCCAGGCAGGTGTCGGTCATGGCTCTCGGCGCTGGGTCCTGTATAGGCTGGTCTCTCCCGCCCCCGACCTAAGGACCTAGCCGTGACCGACTTTCTTGACGAGAAGCGCCGAGAGATCACCGAGCGGCTACACGAGCTCAAACCTCTGGTGGACGAGTTCAGCCGCCTGGAGGCCGCAGCCGCAGCCCTGGCGGGCGCAGTGGGGTCGGCTGCCTCAGACGCCGGACACGCCGTCGTCCGCCGCCGCGGGCCCGGACGTCCGCGGGGGTCGGCAAGGCGCAGGGCCGCCACAGCAACAGCGCGCACAGCACCCGAGGCGACAGTGGCGGTGGACGAGCCCGCCAAAGCGAAAGCTCCCAAAGCGAAAGCGGCTCGGAAACCTGCCGCTCGCCCCGGCAAACGCCGCGCCGGCAGACGCAAAGGCAGCGGCACGCGCGCCGCGCAGGCACTCTCCCTCGTGCAGGGTCAGCCCGGAATCACGACCCCCGAACTCGCCGCGAAGATGGGCATTGCCACCAACTACCTCTACAGGGTGCTCCCGGGCTTGGAGAAGGACGGGAAGATTCGCAAGGACGGGCGGGGGTGGGTTGCGAAGGCGAGCTGACGGCCGGGCGCTCACTCCAGTCTGATCTGCCCATGGCCGACTTCCCGCTCCTGCTCGACGCACCCGACCGCAACTGGGCGCTGCACGTCGAGAGCCTCATCCAGAAAGCCCTCGGGGCACGGGGCTCGGTGACATTGGGCCTGCCGGGCGAGCGACTTCCGAGCGCTCCCGGGGCTCCCCGCTACGTCGTGACCGGGATCGCCGTGTGCGACGAGCCCGAAGAGGAGATGCTGGCGGCGATCCGGAACGCGCTGGTTGACTACGCGGTCGAGGAGCGGCCCGCGCCGATGGCGAGCACGCAGATCGTCGTGCGGCCCCGGGAGGGGTGAGGGCTGGCCGATGGTGCACAGCCTCGCGCTAAACCACGGCGCGCGCGGCCCATGTGCGGGTGAGGGTGTCGGGCTCAATCCACACCGTCGAAGCTTCAGCCGCCTGCCACAGCCAGTCGATCGCGGGTAGCTCCGCAGCGACCGCGTCGCGTCGCTGCGCACGCGCCGCCGCATCGTCGCTCCAGCCACGGCGGTACTCTCGAATGACACCGAGGAGCCGGTCAGCTTGGTCGACTAGCGTCTCACGCTTGAGCAGGCGCACGCGCTCAAGCCGTGCAAGTGTGGCGGTGTTGACAGCGTCATGCGGCGTGATCAAGACTCCCCGAACCCCGTTCCCGCGCGAGGACTCGGCTGCCCTCGCGGCGCCCTCTGCCTGCTCTACATCATCGTTAATCACGCGACGGGCCTCAGGCGCGAGCTTCACCTCGAAGGTCAAGGTCCGCCGAGGGGCCACGAACTCCCAGTACGCGTCCTCCTCGCCGTCGGTCGCGGACGGCGCAGCCGCAGCGAGCCCGAGTAGCTCAGCGCCCACCGACGCGACGGCTCGCGCGACCGTGTCGTGATCGGTCGAGCGCAAACCCGAGACTAGGCGGCCACTCCAGCGGTCAAACTGCGGGCCGGTCGCCCCGTGGCGGTCGATCAGCCGATCCCAGGCCGCGAGAAGCTCATCTCGTGTGTCCAGCGCGCCCGTGGCCGGGGACCCCTGCATCCGAGCCTCCGCTGATATGGACGTCGGTTTGTCAAGTGCCCAGCACGGGATGCCCGCGGCGGGGCGGGCATCCTGGTCGGTCAAGGGGGCGGCGGG
>OLKX01000238.1_pt1 | contig 20427 bp, 17 predicted proteins | sample 1604201 | NCBI WGS metagenome assembly OLKX01 (sample SAMEA104055716, study PRJEB20765) | soil metagenome | biome: Arctic tundra; feature: Polygonal ground; material: soil | place: USA | collected 2011-09 | depth 0-0.5 m
CCGCGCCGCCGACGGCCTCGCCGACAGCAGCGCGAGCGCGCGAGTCCTCCAGCGCCAGCCGCCGCCGGGAGCGTGCAGGGCGCGGGGCTCCGGTCTGAGCTCGCGTCCGGACGCGAGCTGCACGCCGGGCGCGTTGAACCCGGAAGTGACTCAGGCGAGGATCGGCGCGACGATCTGTCGCGCAGGGTGGACCTCGACGGTCAGGCCGGCCGAGTCGATCACCGCGGTGGAGAAGCGCGCGAGCATGCGGTCCTACGGCGATGGCACGGCGACCTCGTCCTACGAGTACGACCACCTCGTGCCGCTGGAGCTTGGCGGCGCGGTGAACGATGCGCGCAACCTGTGGCCCGAGCCGGACTACGCGGTTCGTGGCGGTTTCTACCTGAACCCGAAGGATCGGCTCGAGCGGGCATTGAATCGGCTCGTGTGCCGAGGAGCGATGCCGCTGTCGCAGGCGCAGAGCCTGATCGCGACCGACTGGGCGAGCGCGCTCGGCCGGTACGGCTGAGGGGCGTCTCGCGCGTAAGATGCGCGACGGTGGCACGGATAATGATCCTCGGCGGCGGTTGCAGGGGACGGAAGCTGGCGAGCCTGATGGTGGGCGAGGGCCACGCGGTGAGGATCACGACACGCAGTGAGGCCGGCCGCGCGGCGATCGAGGGTGTGGGTGCCGAATGCTGGGTCGGCACTCCGGATCGCCTGGCGACGCTGAGAGGTGCGCTGGACAGCGTGACGATCCTCTGTTGGATGCTCGGCTCGGCGGTGGGCAGCGCCGATGAGCTTCATGCGCTCTACACCGACCGGCTCGAGTTCCTGCTGACTCAGGCGATTGACACGACGATCCGTGGATTCGTCTACGAGGCGCGCGGGACGACGGTGGCGCCGGCGACGATGGCGGAGGGAGAGCAGGTGGCGAGGGCAAGCACGGAGCGCAACTCGATCCCGGCGGCGTTTCTGACGGAGGACCCCGCGGACCTCGAGCGTTGGCTCGCGACCTGCGCGGCGGCGATCGACGCGCTGCTCACCCGCGGACAAATAGCGCCCCGAGATCAAGCCGCCGGGCCAGCGAGTCGATGAGGGGGCCAAGATGTCAGGCGATCGCTCCCGATACGGTCTCGCGGTCTCGTCGCTGGGCGCGATCGTGCTCGCGGTGGCGGTGTTCCTGCCGTGGTACGGCGTCAGCTTCACGGCGGCCGGTGTGTCGTTCGTACAGCAGATCGGCGACCAGACGGCCGCGCAGTATGGGAATGCGGCGCTGCAGGGCTACATGGCGGGCCTGCACCCTGCGATCAGCTCGCTGGCGGGCCAGCAGTTCACGGCCGTCAGCGCGCACCAGGTGCTGCACGTGCTGAACGTCGTGCTGTTGATCATCGCGGGCCTCGCGCTGCTCGATGCTCTGCTCCCGCTCGCGCGGGCCGATGGTGCGATGCCGGCCGGCGCGGGCGGCTCAGTCGTGGTCCTCGGATCTCTGGGCTGCGTGTTCGTGATCTACCGGATGCTCGTGCCCCCGACCCCCGCCGGGAGCTTCGTCGCGCTGTCGCTGCGCGAGGGCTCATGGCTCGCGCTGCTCGGCTCGCTGGCGATGGTGCTCGGCGGACTATGGCCGCGCGCGGTGACCTCCTCGGGAGTCTCTGAGGTGCAGGTGCGGGGAGCCTGGACGGGGCTCTCCGGCTGGACCCCCAGCGCCTGAGCGACGGCAGTCGCGCGCCGGTGCCGGACACGTGTTGCCGCTATCCTGAGAAGTAATCACCGTAAAGCCGATCAGGATTGGCACCGGGTCCGAGCACGTGACCGCCTGCTGAGAAAGGAACACCACGATGACTCTGCAACTTGGCAGCGTAGCGCCCGATTTCGAGGCCGATACCACAGAGGGCCGAATCAAATTCCACGACTGGATAGGCGACTCCTGGGCGGTGCTGTTCTCCCACCCGAAGGACTTCACACCTGTCTGCACGACCGAGCTCGGCTACATGGCGAAGGCCAAGCCGGCTTTTGACTCGCGCAACGTGAAGATCATCGGCCTGTCGGTCGACGCGCTCGAGCACCACGAGCAGTGGGCGAAGGACATCGAGGAGACGCAGGGTGCGGCGCCGAACTACCCGATCATCAGCGACGACGACTTCAACGTCTCGAAGCTCTACGGGATGCTGCCGGCCGACACCTCGGGCGACGCGCTGACGCGCACGCCGGCCGACAACCAGACCGTGCGCAACGTGTTCGTGATCGCGCCCGACAAGACCGTCAGGCTGATCCTCGTCTACCCGATGACGACGGGCCGCAACTTCGACGAGGTTCTGCGCGTGATCGACTCGCTCCAGCTCACGGCCAAGCACAAGGTGGCGACGCCCGTCAACTGGCACCCGGGCGAGAAGGTGATCATCGCGGGCTCGGTCTCCAACGACCAGGCGCGCGAGACCTACCCGGACGGGTGGGAGGAGCCTCGCCCCTACATCCGGATCGTGCCGCAGCCGAGTTGATGCTCAGCCGGTGAGCGGCGCGAGCGCGCCGCCGCCGCCGGCGAGCTTCTCGATGAGGTCCTCGAGGATCCTCGCGGTGGCGCCCCAGATGACGGTCTCATCGACCGAGAAGGCGTCGATCTCGAAGGTCGTGCCGCGGCGTTCCAGCCGTGTGCGCGTCCTGCCGGCCTGCAGGGAGCTGATCGGAAGCTCGACCACCGCGTCGACCTCCCTGGGTGAGGGCGTCCAGGCGATCGAGCAGGGGATCTCGCCGACGAACGGGTGGATCTCATAGCCGGTCGCGAATGTGGACGTCGGGGGGAGCGCGCCGAGCAGGCGCACGGCGGCGCGGGGCAGCCCGATCTCCTCTTCGGCCTCGCGTAGCGCGGTGACGCTGAGCTCCTCGTCGGCGGCGTCGCGTCGGCCGCCCGGGAAGGAGATCTCGCCGGCGTGCCGGCGTAGGTCGGCCCGACGTCGGGTCAGCACGACGTGCGGCTCGGCGGGCTCGCCGGCAAGGAACAGGGGGATCAGGACGGCGGCCTGAACCGCGTCGGCGGAGGCGGCGCGGTCGATGCCTGCGGCGAGCGCGTCAGGCGGCCAGGTGAACGCGCTCAATGCGCTCCTGGAACATGACCTCGCCGTCGAGCGCCCGGTGCACGGGACACTTCGCTGCGATCACGCGCAGACGCTCGACCTGCTCCTCGGGCAGATCGTCGGGCATGCGCATGACGAGCTGGAACTTGGTCGGGCAGCCGCGCTCGGCGGGGCTGTACTCGACGTCGACCTCGACGCTTCCGATGTCCCAGCCCTTGCGGGCCGCGTACATCTCCATCGTGATCGCGGTGCACGACGCGAGGCTCACGGCGAGCAGCTCGCGGGGGTCCGGGCCGGCGTCCTCGCCGCCGGAGGAGAGCGGCTCGTCGACGATCATCTGATGATCGCGTACCTGAACCGTGTGCTTGAACGTCCCGCCATCACGCCGCGCGGTGGCTTTCATCCGTGTGAGCCCTTGCGTCTCGGTCATTTCGATCCCTTCAATCGCATCGCCAGGCCCTCCCCCTCAGGATGATAGCTCCGGAGTGGGTCAGGAAAGCGGGTTGAACAGCAGGCCGGTGAGCAGCTTGGGGAAGAAGTAGGTCGACTTCGGCGGCATGTTCTCACCGGCGGCGGCGACCTCTCGCACCTGCGCGACGGGAGTGGGCCGCATGAGGAACGCGGCGTCGTACTCCCCGCAGCGGACCATCGCGAGGGCCTCGGCGGTATCGCGCGCATAGAACATGCCGTTGAAGTGGGCGATGTCCTCGTCGCTGAGCCCGAGCGCGTCCTTGAGGATCAGCGTCTCCAGGATGCCGGTGTCGAGATGACGGTAGGCCTCGGAGCGGCCCTGCAGCGCGGTGTCGGCGATCTCCTGATCCTTGAGCGTGAGCCGCATCGTGTGCCCGTCGCGGCCGTTGACGTATCCGAGCTCGAGCGGCCCGGTGCCGGGTGTGGGCGCGACGTTCTCGGCGTCGACCTCGGAGATCACGAAGTCGCGCTCGAGCGCCGTCTGGAGCGCGGCGCGGCGCGTGTCGTCGAGTCCCCTGACGAGACGGTGGGTTGGGAACACGGTGAGGCCTGGGTCCTCGAGCGCGACGAGGCACATCAGGATGTAGCGGTGCTCGCCCTCGCCGCCGACCTCCTCGGCGTATGACTGCATCGTCTCGTAGCGGTGGTGCCCGTCGGCGATCAGCAGCTCGGCGTCGGCGGTCGCGGCCTGCACCGCCGCGATCGCGGCGGGATCGGAAACTCGCCAGATGCGATGCGCGGTGCCGTCGCCGTCGCAGACCTCGCCCCACGGCGCCTGCTCGGTGGCGGGCGCGAGGGCGTCCCAGGTCGCGTTGGCGGGATCTGAGAAGAGCGAGAAGATGGGGGAGATGTTGGTTCGGGTCGCGCGCGTGAGACGCAGGCGATCCTCCTTGGGGCCGGGATGGGTGCGCTCGTGCGGTCGCACCCGGCCGGCGCCGTATGGCTCGATGCGCACGCGGCAGAAGAAGCCGCGGCGCGTGCGAGTGCGGCCGTCGGGCCCGGTGTAGTCCTGGGTGTGCGCCCACAGCGCGGGCCGCTCGTCGCGGACGACCGCGCCGTCGCGCTGCCAGGTCTCGAAGAGCTGGCCTGCGGCCGCATATGGGTCGGGCTCGCCGCGAGGGAGATCGACGGCGACGACGTTGAACGGCGAGCGCTCGAGCAGCGCGGCGCGCTGGTCGGAGTCGATCACGTCGTAGGGCGGCGCGACGACGTCGGCGAGCGGCCCCGCGACGGCGGGGTCGTAGTGCAGCGCGCGGAGCGGTTGGACGTCTGCCATGGCGGTGGCGGAGGCTAGCAGCGGGGGAGCGACGGACGTTTGCTCGCGCGGCGCCTGCGGCGGAGGCTAGTCTTAGTGGCACGGGGCGTGGCGCAGCTTGGTAGCGCACCTGCTTTGGGAGCAGGGGGTCGCCGGTTCAAATCCGGCCGCCCCGATAAGCAAAAAGGCAAAAAGGCCGTGTTTGCTGGCAGTTTGGGAGCCGCCAGCCTTGGGAGAGCAGCGCTGGGGTCCAATTTGGGGTCCAATTCCTCGGAGGAAGTGAAGCGACGACGCGCGTTCGACGCGCCGCCCAGAGCTCGCGATCGGCCACGCGACGGCCCGAGCTAGGCGAGCGAAAGAAATCTCTTGGCCGCTCCGGCGCGTTCGCGCTCAATAACCACTGAAGACCACTAGCGCTACCGGCCCTGGCTCGCCGAGCACAACGCCTTTCGGCGACCCCGCCGGCTTGCCGGCTTCACCCGTCTCGGAAGAGCTCCTCACCGCTGACGACGTGGCCGAGCTGCTTCGCGTCACGCCGGCGTGGGTCTACGCCGAGATCAGACGCAACGGATACCTCACGTGTGACTCGCGCGCTACGTCAGATACCGCCGCCAATCGCTCGACGCCTGGATCGCGCAGATCGAAAGTGCTCGCATCGCGCCATGCTGCGACTTCACGCACCGTTAGATACACCGTCATGCCATAGATGGCCCTAAGCCGTGGTTTATGGCCACCGAGGTGTCCTCACCGCGGAGCTCGGTTCGCTACGCCCGTCATCGCATCCGCGGGGCCGCGACAAGCTAGTTCGACCCCGACGAGAAGACTCGGGCACCTTCGTCCCCCGCCTACTTTGCGAGTGGTCTCGAGCCCGGAACACATATGGCGGCACAATCGCGACACCCGCGACTGATTGGGCGCCGGTGCACTCTCGACGGCGCGCCCTAAACATTCGTATGAGTCGACTTGGACGAGTTCCCGCAATTTGCGGGCAAATCGTATGCGTTCCAGTAAATAGGACTTGACAGAGTAACGAGCTTTGCATTAGATCGCTCCCAGTTAGTACAGGGCACCTCGGCGAGTGCCGCGCGGGAAACCCCAGAGCACCGCTCTGGGCATAAGAAAACAGGGAGGCAGGCGATGAGGCGCGTATTGCGTACGCCGTCGGTCGGGGCTGGTCGAGTCCTGCGGTTGAGTAAGACCCGCCTTGCCCGCTTTGCTAGGCCCAAGCGCCTCGCTGGTCTGCTGGCTCTCTCTTTGAGTTTGCCGGTGGCTTGGTTTGTCGCTCCCGTCGCCCTTGGCTCTTCGACGAGCGAACCCGAAGCCGGCTCAGGAAGGCCGGCTTCCAGCGAAGTGCAGATCGTGCACGAGCTCGTCGGCCTACGGACCGCGACATCCGACACGTTTCTGCGCTCGGACGGGTCGCGCCTGGCACGGGTTTATCCGACGCCCGTGAACTACCGCGCGGCGAGCGGCGAATGGATGCCGATCAACGACACCCTGCAGCGCGCGCCGACGGGCTGGGAAACGGCGGCATCGCCGACTCCCGTCACGCTCCCGTCCTCGCTCGCATCAAGCCCGGTCACGGTGGGTCCTTCCAACCGGAGCGTTGGATTCGCCCTCGAGGGGGCATCAGCAAGCGAAGGGCAGAACGCTGGCCCGACGATGAGCTACACGAACGCCCAGTCCGGCGTCAACGTGTCCTACTCCGTCTCCTCCGGGGGCGTTCGCGAGATTCTCTCGCTCGCGAGCGCCGCCGCACCGACCATCTACCGCTACAAGCTCACCTACGCGGCCGGACTGCGGCCCGAACTGACGAGCGCGGGCGGCGTTGCGTTCAAGGACACGGCGGGCAAGGTCGCCTACACGATGGCTCCCCCAACGGTCACGGATGCCTCGCCGGGAGCCCAACTGCCGTCCACCGCCCCGGTCCACTACGAACTGAGCGCGGAAGGGTCGGTGCTGTCGCTGGTGCTCGACAAGAGCTGGCTTGAAGATTCGCGACGGGTGTTCCCCGTCCAGGTCGATCCGGACATCTACTTCTACGAACAGAGCGACTGCAGCATCGCGAGCGCCAGCTCCGCGAACACAAACCGGTGTGGCGGCCCGCTTTACGTCGGGGCAAACACCGAAACGCCGAAGAGCGTCTCGCGCAGCATGCTCCAGTTCAACGTCTCCTCGATTCCCCGCGACGCCAACGTCCTCTACTCTCGGCTGGCGCTGTGGTTCAAGGCCGACAGCACCACTTCGCCCATCGAAATCGAAGCGAACGGCCTGACGCGCAGCTTTACGCAGGCCGCGACGTGGAACAAGTACGACGGCACGAACGCTTGGACGACGCCCGGCGGGGACTTCACGGCCACCATGTCGGGCAAGCAGACGATCCTCGACTCCTACAAGAACTTCTGGGTCAACTGGGGCTTCGCCCCGCTCGTGCAGCAATGGATCCAGGAACCCGCCAGCAACCACGGTGTCCTGTTGAAAGCGCGCAACGAGACCGTCTCGGGCTACGACGAATTCCTTCGGGTCAACAACAGTGAAAAAACCGACGAACCGAACCTCGAGATCGCCTACGCCCCACGCACCGGCATCAACGAAGGCGACATCGTCCTTGGCGATGAACTGGCTGCCGGCGGCGAAGTCGCCGCAAACGCCGCCAACGGCAACCTCCTCGTGACCAGTCCCGACGTCAACTACCAGGGCGAAGGCTACGAAACGCACCTGACGCGCGACTACAACAGCCAGGACGAAAACCTGGCCGGCAGCTCGTTCGGCTCCGGCTGGGTGCTGAACACCGGGAACAACACGCTGCTCTATCCGGCCTCGTGGGACCGCTCCTACGCCTTCCACGAACCCGGAGGCGGCTGGACGCGCTTCGACCCCACACCGCCATCGAACAGCATCGAAAACCAAGCCCAGCTCAAATACGCCGCTCAGCCTGGCCTCAACGCGACCCTCGTCGCGCACGAAGATGGTACCCGCACAGTGACGTTCAACGAAACGGGCACCGAATGGCTATTCGACAAATCCGAAAACGGCTTTCCGCAAAAAATCGTCGAAGGCACGTCCAACACAATGTCGCTCGGTTATACCGAATCCCGGCTCACCCACCTCTCGGACACCCACGGCCACGAACTGGCGGTCACCCTAGATCCCACCACGCACCACGTGACCAAGATCCAGAACGTCAACGGCGAACACTGGGAATACGCCTACAACACCAGCCACCAGCTCACTTCCTATAAGGACAACGAAGGCCACGAAGCCAAATACGGCTATACCAGCACCTCGGGCGTCGTCAACGAAATAGCCGACACCACCGGCACATACGTCATCACCTACGACACCAAAGGTCGAGTCATCGCGCTGCGCAAGCTGGTAAACGGGACCGTCAAAGAAGTCGGCAGCGAAGACGAAGTGACGAGCTTCGAATACAAAGCCGCCGAAGCGCCCTCCTGCAAACTCCAGACGGACGTCAGTGAGACCGTGGTTACGTACAAGCCCGGAGAAGCGACGGAAACCTTCTGCTTCGACGCGAATGACCACTTCACAGGGCCGAAAACCGAAACCGAAACCGAAACGGAAGAAGAACCGGGGGAACTGGCCGAAGTGGCAGCAGGCACGTGCAAAGAAGACCCCGAACTCCACAAAGAAGACTGCGCGCTGGAAGAAGGGCCGCCCGAAGAAGTCGAAGACCTGCCCAAGCAGCGATACGGGCTGGCCGACGACAACTGGCTCTACGCGAGAACCAAAGCGCAGGAAGAAAAAGGCGTTGTCGAACACGGCTTCTTCAACTACTTCGAAAGCAAACCAATTGAAGAACTCCACGCGACCGAGTACCGGCGGACCGTCCCGTGGGACATGGTCTCCGAAGCCGAACACTACGAAGAAGGCACAAGCAAAAACTCCGGCGCCCTAGCCAAGCTCGAAGACGTCGAAAAATGGATCTCCCAAGTCAAAGCACACGGCGGCGAACCATATGTCTCGTTCGACGACCTCTGCCCGAGCGGCGAATGGGACGACCCACAGCTCGGTCTCTCCAAAGAACAAGAGGAACACGACGACTATCCCTGCAGCCAGGCGCCGACCAAAGCACAATACAAAGCCGCGGTCGAACGGTTCCTCAAGCCGGCATCAAAACACGCGGTCCTCGGCGAAGTCCAGAACTTCACAGCACTCAACGAGCCGAACAACGGGACGGTCATCGGCGGCGAACACGTCAAACCCACTTGGAACTACAGGGGCGAAGCGTATCCGGGCAGCAAAAAAAGCGGAGCGCTGGTCGCCGGCGAATACTGGCGCGCCCTCAGCGACCTCTGCGCGAAGACCGTCCGGGGCGCCGAACACAGGCCTGAATGCCGCGTGGCCGCAGGGGAGTTTCTCGACTCCTACATGACCAACCCCAACAAAGCAAAAACGACGGTGGGCTACAAGTACTTCCACCAATACCTGAGTGGCCTCGGCTCACAGCCAAAGGTGTACCGCTGGGCCTGGCATGCATACACCGACGGGAGTGAATCCCAAGAACCGCGACACGCTCGCAGTCCGCAAGGGTGGTGGCCGAGATTCCACAACTTCGAAAAGGCTATCAACCACTTCATGAAAAATGCGAAATTCCCGAAACCCGAAATATGGCTAACCGAGCAAGGAGTGGTATACGCCAGAGCCGAAGGAAGCCACAACCTCGTGCAGACGCCCTGGCTACTGCGAGCCGTCGCGACGGGCATCGTGAACGCATACGTCAATCACCACAAGGGGCAACTCACACGGCAAGGCCATGAGATCGCCCGGTTCTTCTACTACGCGACCCGGGGCGAGCCCAAATTCGACTCCGGACTCCTGGAAGCGACCGAAACCGCCGAACGGTTCAATCCAAAGACGAAAGCGTTCGAAAAAATGGCGCCCAAATTCGCGGCCTCGGCGCCTCGCGAAATCTACGGCATCTATAAGACGAAAACGATACACGGCGGATAGCCGGCCTAGGGCACTCGGGTGCACCGAATCAAACCACCGCGACGGGTGTTGCTAGGGCCGATGACCTTGAAACCTGGCACGTGTCTACGGCGAGGCGGGTGGCATGCCGCGGCCGCGCGCGGTGGCCTAATGGCATGCCTGCTCTTGGCGGCCAGCGCTGCCGCGCTGGCGCCCGCGGTCCAAGCGAGCGCATCGTCCTTCCGCCGACTTGCACCCAGGGTGATCGCCTTCGCAAGCGACGGGAGTCGCTACGCCGCGTGGGAACCACGCGAAGGCGCGCCGATCGTGGTGCTCGATACGCGCACCGGCAGGCGACACGCGTTCAAGCCACCTCAGCACTGCGAACTAAAAAGCCAGCACCGCGGCGGCGAACCCAGCGAAGTCGCCGCCGCCGGGCGCTTCCTGCTGACCTGCGACGGCTGGCTCGACGCGCGCACCGGCGCGGTCACAGACCTGCCGGGCGGGCCGAACGGCTCGGAGTGGCAGCGCATCGGGAGTCGCAGCGTCGAAGGAGTAGCCGCCAGAGGCACCTGCCGGCGAACGCAACACGAAGAAGCGAACGGGCTGTTGTGCCGCGCGATCTACGACATCGCGACGGGAACAACGAGCCGCCGGCCGTTCTCGCAACCGCCTGACCTCGATCTCTCCGGCGCTCCAACGGTCTGCCCAACGCTCCGCGGTCGTCTTATCGCCGACGAAGAGGGAGCGGACGTCTACAGCTACGCCGAAGGGCTCTTGGCCGAAGACGCCGCGCCGAAGCCCGGTCGGCCGTTCGACGAGATCCGGGTCGAGGGCTGCCGGGGCCGCACGAAACTCATTCACACTCCTCCAAATCCGGTAGCCCTCTACCTACGCGGAGGCACTCTGACCTGGGACACCGCACAAACCGCTACCGAATTCAACGCCGAAACCCCCGGTGCCAGCGAGGCCTTCCTGCAGAGCTACAGCCTCGCGACTGGCAGGAGACACACCTGGCAACTGCCGCGCATTACAATCCGGGCGGGGCAAGAACAACCAAGGGTCACCGTGGTCGGCTACTCAACACACACTGCCAACGCCGTGTTCTGGTTCGGACTACGCACGGTCGTTCCAGGGCAGCTCGGGTTCGAACCCGCCACGTACGCCGTCTACTCCGCACTCTTTAGATAGGCCGCAGCGGCCTGGGGAAACACCCACGGGCTTACCGAAGGAACATGAGACGATGAAATACGACTCTCCTGACGTTTCCGTGGGTTATGTGACTCGTCCGGGGAGTGGTGGGCAGAGTCCGGAGAGTCCGAATCTCGCTGGCGTGGCGCCCGCACCCGGTCTCCCCCGGCTATCCTGCTGTGAAGCGCGGGTGAGTAGCGGTTAGCTCGGCAGGGTCGAGGCGGCGTGCTCTAGGTCGCGGCGGTCGATGACGCGCTCTACGAGGTAGCCGGCTCGCTCATTGGCGTTCAGTGTTTGTAGCTCGGCCTGTGTGAGTGGTCTGTAGAGGATGCGGTGCTCCCCGCGACGGAGTCGCAGCCACGGTGCGCGGCCGGTCAGTGTCTTGATGTCGAGGTTCGCCGGCTGGGGCTCAGCAGTAAGGCCATTTTCGAGTAGGTCGAGAAGGCGCTTGCGGCTCTTGTGATCGATGCGCCGCAGGTCGCGCAGCGCATGCTTGGACAGCTCGACGCGATACATCCAGAGGGAGCCCGGCCGGCTCTACCGATCGCGTGGTGGCTCGTCTGCTTCGAGTTCCGCGCGTACGTCAGCGAGCGATACCGTCTCGCCGGCCGCTAGCTCGTCGTCGGCAGCGGTCATGCCCTCGACGAACTCAGGGGCGTGGGTGAGCACGAAGTCCTCGAACTCTGCTGAGTCGACTGGGAGCATGTAGACGACAGGTCGACCACGACGCGTGACCAGCGCTGGCTCCTTGTTCTGCTCGATGTCGCTGATGATGGAGCTTGCGTGTCTCGCAAGCTCACGGACGCCGATCGTGCTCATGGCGATCCCCTGGATATGTGCGTATGAATGTACGTACAACGATAGCAGGGGAGGCTCACGATCATTCGCTCCTCTTGCGCGCCCTGGAGGTCTACGAGCTCGACTGCCTGGACTTCGCCGAGGCGTATCTAGTCGCGAGTGCCGAGGCGACTGGGGTGGGGGCGATCCTGTCGTTCGACCGCTCCATCGACCGCGTGACGACGACGGCGCGGATCGCGCCGTAGACGGACCTCCGGCGCCACGCCGCCCGGCTGCTTCCGCGCGCTACGCGCCGGCGAGCGCCGCGAACGCGGGCTTGTGGCTGCGATCCCTGCGCTCGATGCCATACCAGTCGTTGCTGCCGTAGTCGATGTAATCGAACACGTCGACCGTCGCGACGTACTTCAGCGACCGCGACCATCTGACGAATTCAACGATGTTGCTCGCCTGCTGGGCCTCGGTCCATTGCAGTGAGTCTCCCGTCGCGGGCTGGCCGGCGGCGGTGGGCCAGCCGACCTCGGTGACGTAGACGGGCAGGCCGGTGTCAGCGTGTGCGATCGTCACGCGGTCGCGGCCGCCGAGCGCCGAGTTCGAGCCGTGGCCGCCATAGGGATGGACGTCGGGGCGCACTCCTTCGAGCTTGAATAGATTCGGTTCCATCGCGGTGAGCGACTCGCCGTAGGTGTCGCCGGCGAAGCCGCCGTCGTAGGACACCAGGAGCGTCGGTCGCAGCGACGCCGGGAACGCCGCCGCTACCGCCGACTGAACCGCCTTGACGATCGCGATGTAGTGGCCCTGCGCGGTTTCGGCGTCCTTCCAGAAATACGGGTTGCCCGGCTCGTTGAGGATTTCGACGGCCTGGCCTCCGAGATCGGCGCGCCCCTTCCAGAACGTGCCGCCCTTGCCGTAGCGCTTGAACAGCGTGATCACTTCCGAGGCGTAGGTGGCCGGGTCGATCGCGGCGATCGACCCGCCGCCGCCGAGCAGCCACGTGCCGACGCGCACGTGGGCCGCGGCCGCAGCGCCGACTTCGGCGTCGCTCGCGAAGCGCGCTTCCAAGCGGACCGATTTCACGGCGTGCGCGATGTCGGCAAAGGCCGAGCCGCCCCAGCCGCCCGCGTTGACCCCAACCGTCAGCGGCGGCGAGGATTCTTCTCCCGGTTCTTTTCCGGCCGGCGGGTACGTGACCGACACGGCGTTCGACCAGGGACTCGTGCCGGCATACGCTTTGACTCGATAGATGACGGTTTCGCCGGGACGGATCGGCGGGACGATCGAACGCCCCCTCACGGTCGAGATCTTTTCCCGCACAGCGGTCCTTGCGAGCAGCTTGTAGCTGCGGCTCGCTTCCACCGCCGTCCATCTCAGCCGCTTGCCGTGGAGGCTCAGCGTTGGGCTCTGGCTCGCCGCTCCGCCGGAGGGCACGAACGCGCCGACAGCCAGCAACAGCACGAAAAGTGTGGGGAATACACGGGTTTTCATCGCAGGTTCGCTACCCCGGCGGGACGGCCGCAATTCGGCCGTTACTCCTCACCGGTTGTGATGTCCTGAAGCTGGATCGGCGCCTGGGTCGAGCGGCGCGCTTCCTCCCGTGGGAGGACACGGCGCAACCTAGCAGGGTCCTCCGATCGGGTGCGCCAGGGTGCGCTGCGAGCCGCGCTACGGTTCCCCGGTGAGCGGACCGCAACGATCTGAGAGCGAGGCCACTGGGCGCGGCGCTGGGACCGCGGAGGCCGGCGGTCAGGCGGCGATCATCGCGCGCGGCCTGTCGAAGTCCTATGGGTCGGTGCGCGCGCTCGACGGGGTCGACCTCGACGTCGCGCAGGGCACCGTGCTCGGCCTGCTGGGGCCCAACGGCGCCGGCAAGACGACGATCGTGAGGATTCTCACCACGCTGCTCGCCCCCGACGGCGGCAGCGCCCACGTCGTCGGCCTCGACGTCGTCAGCCAGGCCGCCGAGTTGCGGGCGAAGATCGGCTTGGCCGGGCAGTATGCGGCGATCGACGAGAATCTCACGGGGCTCGAGAACCTCACGATGGTGGGACGTCTCTACGGAGAGCGCCGCGCCGTGGCCAAGCGCAGGGGAGACGAGCTGCTGGAGCGCTTCGACCTCCTCGACGCGGCCGACAGGCCGGCCAAGACTTACTCGGGCGGCATGCGTCGCCGCCTCGACCTCGCCGCGGCGCTGGTCGCGGCTCCGCCCGTGCTGTTCCTCGACGAGCCGACCACGGGCCTCGATCCGCGCAGCCGGCTGCAGCTGTGGGAGACGATCGAGGGGCTCGTCGCCGAGGGCACCACGGTGCTGCTGACCACTCAGTACCTCGACGAGGCCGACCGTCTCGCGGACACCGTCGCGGTCATCGACCACGGCCGCCTGCTCGCCGAGGGCACCCCCGATGAGCTCAAGGACCGCGTCGGTGGAGAGCGCCTGGAGGTGCAGCTGCTCGATCCGGCCCAGACCGACGCCGCGGTGCGCGCCCTCGAGTCGATCACCGACGGCTCGCCGATCGTGACCGCCGACGGCGTGATCGCCCCGGTTCGCCGGCGCAGCGGCGCGATCGTCGACGGCGTCCTCTGCCTCGATGAGGCCGGCGTCGCCGTCGAGGACATCACTCTGCGCCGTCCCACGCTCGATGACGTTTTCATGGCGCTCACCGGTCATGCGGCCGAGCCGGGCGAGGAGGGAGAGGCGGCGTGAGACGACTCATCAGCGACACGCTGGTGATCACCGAGCGCAATCTCGTGCGGCTTCCACGCGCTCCCGAGCTGCTGCTCGCCTTCACAGTTCAGCCGATCATGTTCGTGCTGCTGTTCCGCTACGTGTTCGGCGGCGCGATAACCACGCCCGGCTTCAGCTACGCCGACTTCCTGATCCCCGGGATCATCGTCCAGAACATCGCGTTCGGCGGGTTCGTCACCGCGCTCGGGCTCAACGAGGACCTCCACAAGGGCCTGATCGATCGCTTCCGCTCGCTGCCGATGGCCAGAGCGGCCGTGCTCGCCGGCCGCACCTCCGCAGACATCGTCACCAACGCGCTGTCGGCGTCGATCCTGATCGTCACCGGCCTGCTGATCGGGTTCAGCTTCCATGCAGGATTCCTCGACGCGGTCGCAGGCTTCGGGCTGCTGCTCCTGTTCGGCTACGCCTTCTCGTGGGTGTTTGCGTTCGTCGGGATGCTCGTGTCCTCGCCCGAGGCGGCCAACTCGGTCGGCTTCATCGCGGTGTTCCCGCTGACGTTCGTCTCCTCTGCATTCGTGCCGATCCGCTCGATGCCCTCGGTGCTGCGCGCGTTCGCCGAAATCAACCCGTTCACGATCACGGTCGACGCGATGCGCGCATTGTGGCTCGGTGCGCCGGCTGGCAACAACGTCTGGGGCGCCGTGGTCTGGGCCCTCGCGATCATCGCCGTGTCCGCGCCACTCGCCGTGTCGCGCTACCGGCGCGCAGTCGGCGTGTAGGGGAGCTCGCGGTGGCCTCGACGCTGCCGCGCGAACGCCCGCGCTGGATGGACATCGCGGTCGGCCTCACGAGCGTCGCGCTCGGCGCCACGCTGGTGCTCGTGGTGCCCGATCTCCGTCACGCGGTGTCGCTTGCGCTACACGGCGACCTCGAGGGGTTGCGCGATCTTTTCCGCGGGCTCGGCGCGACGGGCGTCGCGCTGCTCGTGGGGCTGATGCTCGTCCACGCCGTCGTCTTCTATCCGACCGAGCTCATCACCGCAACTGCAGGTCTGGTCTACGGCTTCCTGCCCGGGCTCGCGCTCGTGACCGCGGGCTGGCTGGCCTCGGCGCTGATCGCCTACCTGCTCGGACGCACGATCGGCGAGCCGCTCGCCCGGGCGCTGTTCGGTGCTCGCCGCTTCGCCGCCTTCGAGAGCGCTGTCCTTCGCGGCGGCGTGCCCCTGCTGCTGGCCGCGCGGCTCGTCCCGCTCGTCCCCTTCAGCATGACCGGCTACGTCTCTGGCGCGGTCCGCGTACCCGTCTGGCGCTTCGCCTGGACGACGGTCGTGGGCTACCTGCCGCTCACCGCGCTCGCCGCCTATCTCGGCTCGCAGAGCCGGTCGCTCTCACTGAGCGATCCACGCCTATGGATCGGGCTGCTGGCCGTGCTCTCGCTGCTCGCTGCGGGTCATGTCCTTCGTGCACGTCTCTGGGACTCCGACTGAGGTCGCGCTTCGGTCAGGTCGGGCGCTGCTCAGCCGGTCGTTACCTGCGTGTCGGCGAGGCCCGATGGCGATAACCTCGTCGGCAGGAGAGAGCCAAGACCACGATCGGGCGCGAGCTCGGACGGGAGGATGGAGATGAGCGCACTTCTTGATGGCCGGCGAGAGGTCCTTGCGGCTGTCTGCGACACCGTCGTTCCGCGACTCGAGCGCAGCCCCGACCCCGACGGGTTCTTCGCGCGCAGCGCCGGCGATCAGGGGGTCGGCGAGGCGCTCACGGCGATGATCGAAGGGATGCCCGACGAGCAGCGCGACGGTCTCGCCGAGCTGCTCGACGCGCTCGCCGAGCAGGGCTTCGCGCTCGCCTCTCAGCGCTCCCGCGAGCAGATCCTGCGGAACATCGCGCTGATCGGGCCGCAAGCGGCTGCGGGGGTGAACGCCCTGGTCAGCCTCACGCTCTTCCTGCACTACGGCATGCCCGACGAGACCGGGCGCAACCCCAACTGGAGCACCTTCGGCTACCCCGGGCCGGTCGGCGCGGCTCCCCAGACCGAGAGGGCGATCGAGCCGCTGGAGATAGCCGGCGACACCACGCTCGAGGCCGACGTCTGCATCGTCGGGTCGGGCGCCGGCGGGGGCGTGATCGCCGGCGAGCTCGCCGCGCGCGGCCTGCGTGTCGTAGTGCTCGAGGCCGGCGGCTACTTCGACGACGCAGACTTCGACCAGCTCGAGATCCCCGCCTACCAGAACACCTACTGGCGTGGCGGACCGAACCCGACTGCCGACATGAACGTCACGCTGCAGGCCGGAGCGTGCCTCGGCGGCGGCACGACGATCAACTGGACCAACTGCCTGCGCACGAAGCCGTGGGTGCGCGAGCAGTGGGAGAGCGAGTTCGGCCTCGAGGGCCTCGCCGGAGCCGACTTCGATCGCCATCTCGACGCCGTCTGGCAGCGGCTCGGCGTCAACGATCGTTGCTCGGAGCTCAACCCGCCGCAACAGAGGATGAAGGCCGGGGCCGACGCGCTGGACTGGAGTTTCGTCAACACCAGCCGCAACGTCGACGAGCAGCGCTACTCCTACGAGACGGGCGGCTTCATCGGCTTCGGCGACCAGACGGGCGCGAAGCAGTCGACCGTCAAGACCTACCTCAAGGACGCCTACGAGAACGACGCCGTGATGCTCACGCGCTGCACTGCCGAGCGCATCCTCACCGAGGGGGGTCGCGCCACCGGCGTGCAGGCCACGTGGATCGATCCCGGCGGCGAGCGCTCCGCCAGCGTGCTCGTGCACGCGCCGCAGGTCGTGGTGGCCGCAGGGGCGCTCGAGTCGCCCGCGCTCTTGCTGCGCTCACAGATCGGCGGTCCCGCCGTGGGGCGCTATCTGCGCCTACACCCGTGCACCGCGACGGTCGGCTTCTACGGCGAGGACATGCTCGCCTGGCAGGGCGCGCCACACGCCGGCCTGCTCGACGAGTTCGCCGATGTCGCCGACGGCTACGGCTTCCTGATCGAGGGCGCCCAGTACACGACCGCGATATCCGGCTCGGCGATCCCCTTCACCGACCCGCGCACGCACAAGTCGCTGATGTCGAACCTCCGTCACGGCGCGACGTTCATCTCGCTGCTGCGCGACCACGGTCACGGCCGGGTCGGCATCGACCGCGACGGCGCTGCGGTCATCAACTACGCGATCAGCGACGAGACCGACCTGCGCAACACACGCGCCGGCATCGACGTGCAGGCGCGGCTGCACCACGCCGCGGGCGCCCAGCAGATCCTCGCGCTCGCCGCCGGTGTGCCGACGTGGCGCTCGGGCGAAGACCTCGACGCGTTCATCGCGCGCAATCAGCGCATCCCGCTGAGGGCCGGCGGCTGGAGGCTCTTCTCGGCCCACCAGATGGGCACCTGCCGGATGGGCGCCGACCCCAGCACGAGCGTCGCCGACACGCGCGGCGAGCTGCACGACACGAAGGGCGTGTGGGTGGGCGACGCGAGCGCGTTCCCGACCGCCTCGGGCACCAACCCGATGATCACCGTGATGGCGCTCGCGCATCGCACGGCCGAGGCGCTCGCGCGCGCCGCGCAGAGCACGAGCGCCGTCGGAGCCGGCGCCTAGACCCGAGACGACCAGCGTCGCGTCCCAACGGCGCGCGCTTCCCAGACCACGAGAGCGAACAGGAGAGAACATGAGCGCCACAGCGGAGCAGACGGTCCAGGTTCACGAGCACATCTACATCGGCGGCGAATGGGTGCCGTCCTCGGGCAGCGGGCGGCTCGAGGTCGTCAACTCGACGACCGAGCAGGTGATGGGCAGCATCCCCGAGGGCACCGTCGAGGATGTCGACCGCGCCGTCGCGGCGGCGAGAGCGGCGTTCGACGGCTGGTCGACCACTTCCGTGCAGGAGCGCGCCGACTGGCTGCAGCGGATCGCCGAGGCGCTCGGTGCGCGGATGGAGGAGATCGCTGCGCTGATCGCCCAGGAGGTCGGGATGCCTCTGAAGCTCTCGAACATGATCCAGGCTGGACTGCCGACGATGAGCTTCGGTTCGATGCCGCAGGTGATGGGGGATATGGAGTGGGAGGAGGAGGTCGGCAACTCGCTGATCGTGCGCGAGGCCGTGGGCGTCGTCGGCGCGATCACGCCGTGGAACTACCCCTTGCACCAGATCGCCGCGAAGGTCGCCCCGGCGCTCGCCGCCGGCTGCACGATCGTCGTGAAGCCTTCCGAGGTCGCGCCGCTGAACGCGATGCTGCTGGCCGACGTGCTCGACGGGATCGGCCTGCCTGCCGGGGTGTTCAACCTCGTGACCGGCGTCGGTCCCGTCGTCGGCGAGGCCCTCGCCCGACACCCCGGCGTCGACATGATCTCCTTCACCGGCTCGACCGCCGCCGGTCGGCGCGTCAGCGAGGCCGCCTCGGCGACCGTCAAGCGCGTCGCGCTGGAGCTCGGTGGCAAGTCGCCCAACGTGATCCTCGACGACGCCGACCTGCAGCGCGCGATCACCGACGGCGTCTCGAAGTGCTTCCTCAACTCCGGCCAGACCTGCAGCGCGCTGACGCGGATGCTCGTCCCGCGCGCGCGTCTCGCCGAGGCCGAGCAGATCGCCGCTGTGGTCGCCGCGCACTTCGTCCCCGGCGATCCGTTCGAGCCCGGTACGACGCTCGGGCCGCTCGTCTCCGACGTGCAGCGCGAGCGCGTACGCGGCTACATCCGCAAGGGGGCCGAGGAAGGCGCCAAGCTCGTGACCGGCGGCGCCGAGGCGCCCGATGGGCTCGAGCACGGCTTCTTCGTGCGTCCCACGGTCTTCTCCGAGGTGACGACCGAGATGAGGATCGCCCAGGAGGAGATCTTCGGCCCGGTGCTCTCGATCATGCCCTACGACGACGAGGACGACGCGGTGCGGATCGCCAACGACACCGACTACGGGCTCGCCGGCGGCGTATGGTCGGCCGACGAGGAGCGCGCCAAGCGCGTCGCGCGGCGCATCCGCACCGGCCAGGTCGAGATCAACGGCGGAGCCTTCAACCCGCTCGCCCCGTTCGGCGGCTACAAGCAGTCGGGTCACGGCCGCGAGCTAGGCCGCTTCGGTCTCGAGGAGTTCCTGCAGATCAAGTCGATGCAGCTGTAGCGCTCGCGCGAGCACGTCGGCGGTGCGCTCGCCCGGGCTTCGGCTCAGGCGAGCGCCATTCCTGCAGCCACGTCGACCTGGACGAGTCGCGGCCCGTCCTGCGCCAGCGCCCCGGCGAGCTCGGCGTGCAGCGCATCGGCGTCCGCGACGGTGCTCGCCGGCACGCCGTAGCTGCGCGCCGTGGCTGCGACGTCGAGCGCCGGGAGCTCCAGGCCGGGGGCGTCGGTCACGTTCTCGAGCGTCGAGAACCACTTCAGGATCGAGTACTCGCCGTTGCGCAGCACGAGGAACTTGACCGGGATCCCATATGCCGCCGCTGTCCAGAAGCCTGTGATCGCGTACTGCGCCGAGCCCTCGCCGAGCACGCACACGACCTGGCGCTCGGGCTGGGCGAGCTGCACGCCGAGCGAGGCCGCGAGCCCGAAGCCAAGCCCGCCGCCGGCGCTGAAGTAGTAGGAGCCCGGCCGCGAGACGCGCAGCTGGTTGCGTAGCGCCGGCGTGCTCGACGGGGACTCGAGCACCACGATGGCGTCGACCGGAAACAGCTCTGCGAGGACCGCGTGCACCGCGCTGGGCGAAAGCGGGATCGAGCGCTCGGGCGTCTCGGCCGCGGCGCGTTCGCTCGGCCGCTCGCGCTCTGGGTGCCCGTCGAGCTGCTCGAGCAGGCCACGAAGCGTGAGCGCCACGTCGGCGACGATCGCGTCACCGATCGGCGCCCGCGCCGCCTCGTCGGGGTCGTTTGTGATCGCGATCAGCTCCGTGCCCTCGGCGAGGAAGTCGCCGGGAATGTTCGGGTAGTAGGCGAACACCGAGGATCCGACGACCAGCACGAGATCGTGCCCGGCGAGGAATTCGCCCAGCGGGCCGACGGCGGGCGGAAGGATGCCCTGAAAGGCCGCATGGTCCTCGGGGAAGCCGATGCGCCCGCCGCCGGTGGCG
>OLKX01000385.1_pt1 | contig 20363 bp, 15 predicted proteins | sample 1604201 | NCBI WGS metagenome assembly OLKX01 (sample SAMEA104055716, study PRJEB20765) | soil metagenome | biome: Arctic tundra; feature: Polygonal ground; material: soil | place: USA | collected 2011-09 | depth 0-0.5 m
AGCCGGCGCGACCGATGAGGATCACCCCGTCGACCTCCGCGAGCCTCAGCAGCACGCGCGTGTCGGCGATCGGAAGCAGCGGCGGCGAGTCGATGATCACGACGTCGGCGACGTCGCGCACGAAGGACAGGACCTCACCCATGCGCCCGCCGCTGAGCAGGTCGGCCGAGTTCGGGGGCACGGTGCCGGCCCCGATGACGGAGAGGCCCGGCTCGTCCTCGACGGTCACGACGTAGTCCTCGTAGCCCTCGCCGGCCAGCAGCATGTCCGACAGCCCGGGCGCGCCGCGGGGCAGGTCGAGCAGCCTCGCGATCGTCGGGCGGCGCATGTCCGCCTCGACGAGGATCGTCCGGCGCCCGACCGCGGCAAGCGCGGTGGCGAGATTGACCGCCACGGTGCTCTTGCCCTCGCTCTCGTCCGCGCTCGTGACGACGAAGCAGCGCGCGCGGCCGCTCGGGTCGAGAAAACGAAGGCCCTCGCGAAGCATCCGGTAGGCCTCGCCGGTGGGCCCGGCCAGCAGCTTCGCCGGGCTGCCCGGAGGAGTGTGGGGGACGCTCGCGATCAGCGTGTAGTCGGGACAGGCGCGTTCGAAGTCCTCGAGCGTCTTCAGGCGGCGATCGAGGAAGTCGACGAGCAGCGCGAGGCCGACGCCGAGCAGCAGTCCCACGACCAGGCCGAGCGTCCCGTCGCGTTTCGGCTTCGGGGAGACGGCGGTCGGATTGGGCTGTGCCCGCGCGATCAGCTCGGCGTCGCCGGTCTGCAGCGAGCGCAGCACACCCAGCTGGCGCTGGCTTTCGCCGAGCTTCGCCTGCTCGGCCGGGTTCGCCGACTGGATCGACTGGTTGATCAGTTCTTCGGCCTGGGCGACCGTCGCGCGATCGGTCTGGCGGCGGTAGACGATGTACCCGTTGGCGAATGCGTTCGCCACGGCGGCGGCTTCCGCCGGGCTCGAGCGCGTCGCCTTGATCGTCGCGATGTCGGCATCGGTGTTGGGCGTCACGCTGATCGATTCGACCAGCGAGCTGACCGGTTCCTTGCTCTTCAGCAGGCTCGCGGCCTCGGTGCCGACGTTGAGCGAGGTGATCACGTCGATGCTCGTCTGGGTCGTGCGCTGCGGTTCCTGCTGACCGGTCGAGAACAGGCCGTTGCCGAACAGCGCCTGGGCGAAGCCGGGATCGCGGAACAGCAGCTGAGCCGACGCGCTGTACTGCTTGGGCGAGCGCAGCGACAGAGCCACCGAGATGGCGACGCTCGCGATGACCGTGATCAGCAGAACCCATCTGCGCCGCCACAGCACCGACAGCAGCTCGAAGGGCGACACGGTGGGAACGCCCGGGGACTCCAAACCTGTTTCGAGGTCGGCCACGGCTAGCCGGCGCTGGCGGTCATTTGGGACATGCAGGCGATGATACGTACCTGATCGCCTGACCGGCGCACGTCGGGGATGGCGCTCGTCATATCCAGACTCCTATCGGCCGAAGTCCCAGCGGGCCTTAGTACGCTGGGCGCCACATGATGCGGTCGCCGGCTACGGTGCGGCTCGGCCTGGCCGACTCGCTCGATCCCACCGACGTTCAGGCCGGGTCCGGGGCCACCGGCTCCCTGCTGCGCGCGCTCGAAGGGCTCGTCTCGGAGGCGGTGCCGCTGAACGCCGAACTCCCGCGCGCGGTGGGCCGGGCGGCGCATCTCGCCAGCGCGGCCGCCCGCGTGCGGCCGGGGGACTTCCCCGACCTCGCCGCCGCGGTCAAGCGCTCCCACGCCGCTGCCAAGCTCGGTCGCCCGACGATGGCGGCGCGGTGGCTGACCACGCGGGTGCGTCTGGCTCAGGCCGGCCGGCTCGACGGCATCATCCAGCGCGGCTGCGAGCTGCGCCTGCCCGGTCACCGGCGGATCGTCACGTTCGAGGACTCGACCGTGCTACAGGCCCGGCGCAGCTATCCGTGGGAGCATCTGGAGGGTCTCGCCGACCGCGACATCGAGCGCTACGCCGCCCGTCAACGGGCGATCTACAACTCAGCCGTGGCGTGCTGCTGCGCGACGCACTGGATGGCCGAGAGCGTGATCGAGGACTACGGCGTTCCGCCGGAGCGCGTGTTCGTGATCGGCTTCGGGCCCAACCACCAGTCTGCGGCGCCCGAGCCGAGGGACTGGAGCACGCCGCGCTACCTGTTCGTGGGCGTCGACTGGAAGCGCAAGAACGGAGCGGCGATCCTGGCGGCGTTTGCGCGCCTGCGAGAGCACATCCCAGAGGCCGAGCTCGACGTCGTCGGCGAGCACCCCCCGATCGATCAGGCCGGCGTGCGCGCCCACGGGCGGCTGTCGCTGGCCCGCGGCGAGGACCGCGAGCGGATGGCGGGGCTCTACCGCCGCGCGACGGCCTTCGTGATGCCCTCCCTGCACGAACCCGCGGGCCTCGTGTACATCGAGGCCGCCGGACAGGGCCTGGCGTCGATCGGCACGACCGACGGTGGCGCCGCCACGATGATCGGGCCGGGCGGCGTCGTGGTCGACCCGCGCGATCCGCAGCGCATCTTGGAGGCGATGCTGACGCTCGCCGACCCCCACACGGCCCAGCGCCTGGGCGACCTCGCCCACCGTCATTCGATGCTGCTGACGTGGCCGAAGGTCGCCGAGCGCCTGCTCCGCGCCCTAGCGATCCCGAGCGTGGACGTGAGCGGGCTCGCCGACTTCCTCTGAGCAGCCCCGCAGAGCCTCGAGCGCGTCGAGCACGAAGCGTTCCTGATGGTCGAGGTAGGGGCCGATGCGGAACTCCTGAGCCCGCTGCAGCGCGCGTGCGACGCGCGCGGCCGTGCTGTCGGTCTCCAGCAGCACCCGCGCCAGCGCCGCGGCAGCCGCCGCGGCATCGCCGCGGGCGAACAGCAGGGCGTGCTCCTCGTCGTGCATGCCCTCTCCGATCCCACCGACGTCGGAGGCCACCAGCGGCACCCGCGCCAGGGCTCCCTCGATCGTCACGAGGGGAAACGGCTCGTCCCAGGTCGAGGGCACGATCAGCGCGTGGGCACGCGCGAGCGCAGCGGCGGCCTGCTCGGGCGACTGCTGCCCGCGCCACAGCACCACGTCGGCCACGCCCAGGCGCGCGGCCAGCGCTCGCATCTCGGCGCCGTACTGCGCGTCCTCGGGACCCACGACCACGAGCCGTCCATCGATCGTGTGCTCGCTGCGCAGCAATGCGAGCGCTTCGATCGCGACCTCCAGGCCCTTGTACTCGGTGACGCGTCCGAGGAACACGATCTCCGGCTCGGGAGCGGGCGCGCGCACGACGCCGGCGTAGAGGTCGCCGTAGCGCGGGACCGAGTGGCCCACGCGCTCGAGCACCGCCTCGACGAACGGAGGCGTGGGGACCATCCGCTCGATCGCCTCGGAGTTCCACGAGATCGCGGCGCGCACGGGTGCGGTCGGGCGCAGACGAAGCGCGGGAGCCGCGTTCAGCATCCGGCATGCGGCAGCCCACGCGGCTCGGGCAGGGCCGCGCCCAGGGTCCGCCAGCAGCTCGCGCAGATACTGATCGCCGGTGAAGATCGCCCCGAACCAGTGCTCGCACACGCGGAACGCCAGCGGCGTGCCGCTGTCCGCCAGCACGCGCAGCGCGGCCTGTGGAATCGAGGAGCCGTTCCAGACGTAGATCAGCTCGGGACGCCAGCGGAGCGCCGCGCGCGCGACCGACGCGGCCCGCAACGAGGCCAGCGGCGCGCGCATCGCCCCTCGCGCGTCGGGGCTGAGCAGCGCGAGATCCCTGCGCACGCCGGCGTCCCCTGGCACGCCGTCGCGATCGCGGTCACAGCTCAGCACCAGCACCTCGTGGTGCTCGCGCAGACGCTCGACGACGCCGGCGCACTCGACCTCATAGCCCCCGAGCGCCACCGGCGGATAGAAGGTGCTCACGACGAGAATCCGCACGCGCAGACCGTAGCTTGCGCGGAGGCCGTAGCCGGTCCGCGAGGCTCTGCCACGCCCTGTCGCGCCGTGGGCATGACTCTTTATACGATTCTCGCCGGAGCGCTCAACCCATGCGCGCGATCTGCCGAAACACCCGTATCCGGCACGCCAGCGCTCAGCTGGCGTGGCCCCTGCACCGAACACCTGCCCTCCGGAGGACAGACCGCATGCATCGAGACACCCCAGGCGAGCAGGATCTCGACGCCGCCGTGGCTGCGGCCCGGCGGGTGCTCGAGCCGCCGCCCACGCCGGCGGTGAGCCTGGCGCTGCGCCTGAAAACCTCGCCGGCGGCGCGAGCGATCGTTCCCACGCGCCTCGCCATCAGCTACGCGGCATCGCGTGGACAGCGGCGCTGGGAGAGCAGCGCGGCCGAGCGCGAGGAGGCCCTCGCGGTGATGGATGCGATCGTCGGCAACACCGCGCGCGAGTCCGAGGCCACTCAGCTCGCCCGCCGACACCTGATCGAGGACGAGATCCACAAGGCTTTCTTCTGGCAGCGGTGGCCGACCGAGCGGATGGACGCCGCCTCGACCGAGCACCTCGAGCGCACGCTCGCAAGCTCGCGGGCGGTGATCCTCAGCTCGTGCCATCTCGGGCCCTTCCACCATCACACCTCGCCGATCTCCGCGCGGGGCAGGACGATCTACATCGTCTCGGGCAAGTGGTTCTTCGACGACCCCAGCGCGGACTACTGGGGACGGCGCATCGCACGGTGGTGGGTGGACCTCGTGCGCCGCGACGTGAGGCTCGTGAGCACCGTGCGCTCCTTTCCGGTGCTCCGCAGACTGCTGGTGGAGGGCGAGACGGTGCTGATCTACTTCGACATGCCCGGGAGCCGCCGCACGAGCTTCCTCGGCAAGCCGGTGATGCTGGCGACGGGCACCGCGAAGCTCGCCGTGGAAGCCGACGCGCTCGTGCTCCCGCTGCGGGCGCGACGCGTGGGCCATCGCGTCTGGACGGACGTCGCCGAGCCGCTCGATCCGCGAGACTTCAGCGGCTTCGAGGACCTCCACGAGGCACTCGCCGCGCTGCACGAACGCTGGATACTCGAGCAGCCCGAGACGCTGGAGGACCCGGGGCGTCCCGGGTCGTGGGAGGGCTTGGCCGACCGCGACGAATGGGCCCGCGGATAGGCTGGGAGCGGTGCGCGTCCTGTTCTTCAACGAGGGGAACCTCGGCACGCACGTGATGGGGCAGGGCCAGTTGGCGGAGGCGCTCGGCGTGGGTCTGGCGAATGCGCCGCAGGTGCAGGCGCGCTTCGCGAACCTGGGGCCGATGGGTCGCCTCGCTCGGGTCGCGGCCACACGCCCGATCCCTCCACTCGCCGCCCACGGGCTCGATCTGCGCTCGCTGCGCTGGCACCTGGTGCAGGCGCTGCGCACCAGGCGCGCTGTGCGCGAGGAGCTGCGGGAGTGGCCGGCCGACGTGCTCCACGTGCACAGCCACTCGGTCGCGATGACGATGGGGGCGACGATGCGCGCCCTGCCGGTCGCCCTTTCGGTCGACACGACGGTGCGCGACTGGTGGGCGATGCCGGCGTGGAGCTCGACTCGACGCCGCGACGCGATCGCGATCACGCCGAGCTGCGCGCTGGAGCGCCGCTCGTTCGAGGCGGCCGCCGTGACGTTGGCGTGGACCGCGTGGACACGGCGCGCGGTCGAACGCGCGGCTCCGCGCGCGACTGTGGTGGAGCACCATCCGGGCCTCGATCTCGATCGCTACCGCCCGGCCGCGCGGCGGGTCCGCGAGCGTCCCCGCGTGCTGTTCGTCGGCGGGCGCTTCCGCGAGAAGGGCGGCGAGGATCTGCTCGCCGCGCTCGAGGGGCGTCTCGGCGTCGAGGTGGATGTGGACCTCGTGACCCCGGCCGAGGTGCCCGAGCGCGCCGGGCTTCGTGTCCACCGCCTCGGGCCGTCGGACCCACGCCTGCTGGACCTCCAACAGCAGGCCGACCTGATGTGCCTGCCGACCTACGGCGATGCCGCTCCCTGGGCGGTGCTGGAGGCGATGGCCTGCGGGACGCCGGTGCTGGCGAGTCGCGTGGGGGGCATCCCGGACCTGCTCGGCGACGGCGATGCCGGCGCGCTGGTCGACTGCGGCGATCACCGCGGGCTGCGCGCGGCGCTCGATGCGCTGCTGTCCGATCCCGAGGCACGCCTGGCCCTCGGCGCCGCCGGCCGGTCGCGCTGTGAGCAGCACTACGACGCCAGGCGTCAGGTGCCCGCGATGATCGCGCACCTGGCCGAGGCGGTAGATCGCGGCAAGGCCCGCGGCCGGCCACGCCGCGACGCAGGGGCCGACTGAACGCTCGATGCTCCCGTCACTCAGACGGCTGAGCCGCGTCTGAGCACCGTGCGAAGGTCGTCGAGCTCGAGCGCGCGTAGGCCGAACAGCAGCGCGGGATAGCAGACGCACGCGGTGGCCACGACGGCGCCGAGCGGGGCATCGATGAGCCGCAGGCCCTCGAGCGCGACCGCGAGCACGGCTGCGGCGAGCGCCGTCCTGCCCATCCTCCCCAAGCGCGGGAGCGGCAGCTCAAGCGCCTCGAGCACGATCTTCAGGGCGAACCCGAACACCACGGCCTCGGTCGCCAGCGTCATCCAGGCGGCGCCCATGAACCCGAACAGCGGCACGAAGATCAGGTTGCCGACGATGTTGACGCCGAGCGCCCAGACGCTGATCCGCAGCAGCCGCTGCTGGAGGCCGAGGACGAGCAGCAGGTTGCCGTTGAGGTAGCCGAAGCAGATCAGGATGAAGGCCGCTCCGAGCACCGGCAGGGCGGGCGCGGCGGCGGAGAATTCGCTGCCGAAGATGAGCCTGACGACGGGTCCGGCGGCGACGATCGCGAAGGCCAGGCCTCCGAAGGAGGCGACGGCCAGCAGCTCGGCGGTCAGCCGCGAGGTGCGCAGCAGGCGCTCGCGGTCGCCGGGCCAGGACGCCGCGAGCACCGGCGCGAGCGTCGTCATGATCGAGATCGGCACGAAGTGGGCCTGGTCGAGGACGTTGTAGACGGAGCCGTAGAGCCCGGCCTGCTGACTTCCCTTGAGCACGAACACGAAGACCTGGTCGAGACGCGCGTAGGCGATCACGAGCACCCCGGAGATGCCGATCGGCAGCCCGACGCGCAGCACCGTGCCGAGGTGCTTGCGCGAAGGCCGCGGCCAGCGCACGTGCAGACGCCGCACCGCCAGTGCCTGCACGATCGATCCGATCGAGTTGGTGCCGGCCATCGCGATCGCGAGCGCGATCATGCTGCCTCCGTCCAGCGAGATGATCACGACCGCGACGGTCCACAGCACGGTGCGCAGGGTCAGCACGAGCATCGGTACGCGGTTGTCGACCCGCAGCTGGAACAGCAGCCCGAGCGCGCCGACGCCGCCGAAGGGCATCGCCACGATCAGGATGAACCCGGCGACGAGCATCTGGTGGCTGCGCGAGAGCAGCACGATCGCGCCGAGCGAGACGAGCATCACCGGACCCAGCGCGATCAGACGCAGCATGATCGCGGCGCCGATCCACTCGTGCTCGAGCTCGGGCTCGCGGGCCGCTTCGCGCAGGGCCACGCCCTCCATGCCGAAGTTGTTGAAGTAGCCGATCAGCGCAAGGACGATGAAGATCGTCGACCACTGGCCGTAGCCGGCCTTGCCGAGCGTGCGCACGACGATCGCGGTGACGACCACGCCGACGGCGAGGTTGAGGATCCGCACGACGACCTGCATGAGGATGTCTTTGGCGGCGCGTTGCCGTGTGGCGTGGCGAGCTTGTGGCGACATGAGCGCGACATCCCGTTCGGGTCCGGGCCACACTATCCCTTCATCTGATTGCGGCCGCACGGCCTCCCGGCGCGAGGGGGCGGGGGTGCACGAGCCCTCAAGGCCCGACGGTCCTCTGTCGATAGCGCCTACTAGGATGGCGGTTCCCTACATCGCCCTCCGCTCTAGAAGGCCTGCCGGAGCGATCTCCAGCCGGCTCTGGGAGCGCACGCCGGCGAACGAACAGAGAGGAAGCACCAGTGGCCAGAACGACCTTGATCACGGGCGGTAGCGGTTACATCGGATCGCTCCTGGCGCAGGAGCTTGCAGAGACGGGCCACCAGGTTCGCGTGCTCGACTCGCTGCTGCACGGCCAGGAGGACATCGCCGCCGAGCAGGAGCGGGCGGGCTTCGAGGTAGTTCGCGGCGACGTCCGCGACGCCGAGGCGCGCAAGCGCGCGCTCGACGGGGCCGACGCGGTGGTGCACCTCGCGGCAATCGTCGGTGACCCGGCCTGCGCACTGGACCCGGCGGTCTCCGACGAGGTCAACGTGCAGGCGACCGAGGCGCTCGTCGCCGACGCCGCCGCGGCGGGCGTGGAGCGGCTCGTGTTCGCCTCGACCTGCTCCAACTACGGCCGCATGGCAGACCCGACGCAGCCGATCACCGAGGATGGCGAGCTGCGCCCGGTGTCGCTGTATGCCGAACAGAAGGTCGGGATGGAGAAGCTGATCCTCGGCGGAGGCGCCGGCACGATCAAGCCGACCTGCCTGCGTTTTGCGACCGTCTACGGCGTCGGCCGGCGCATGCGCTTCGACCTCACGGTCAACGAGTTCACGCGCGAACTGTGGGCCGACCGCGAGCTGGAAGTCTTCGGCGAGCAGTTCTGGCGTCCCTACATCCACGTGCGCGACGCGGGCCGCGCCGTGCGCACGGTGCTCGAGACGCCGGTCGAGAAGGTCGACGGTGAGGTCTTCAACGCCGGGCGCTCGGGCGAGAACTACCGCAAGCTCGACATCGTCGAGGAGATCGGCAAGCAGACCTCCAGCGGCAAAGTCTCCTACGTGCGCCGCGACGAGGATCCGCGCGACTACAAGGTCAGCTTCGACAAGATCCGCGCAGAGCTCGGCTTCGAGACGTTGATGACGGTGCCCGACGGCATCGCCGAGATCCTGGCCGGCCTGGAGGCGGGCGCGTTCGGCGACCCGTTCGACCCCCGCTACAAGAACGTTCCCTAGCGCGATCGCGCCTCCGATGGCCACAGCCGAATCGTTTCCCGAACTGCCGCTGTTCGACCTGCGGCTCGCGCCGGAGGACATCCGTGCGGTGTCCGAGACGCTGCGCTCGGGCTGGCTCACGATGGGGCCGCAGACGGCGGAGCTCGAGGAGGTGTTCGCCGCGCATCTCGGCGTGCGCCACGCGATCGCGGTGTCGAGCTGCACCGCCGCTCTGCACCTGGCGTATCTGGCGGCGGGCGTGGGGCCGGGAGACGAGGTGATCGTGCCGTCGTTCACGTTCACCGCGACCGCGGCCGCGGCGGTCTACTGCGGCGGCGTGCCGGTGTTCGCCGAGATCGTCTCGCGTGAGAACCCGAACATCGATCCCGAGGACGTCGAGCGGCGGATCACTCCCCGCACAAAGGCCGTCTGCGCGGTGCACTTCGCGGGGTACGCGGCTGCGGTGGACCGCCTGCGCGAGATCTGCGACGAGCGCGGCATCGCGCTGATCGAGGACGTGGCGCACGCCCCGAGCGCCACGCTGCACGGTCGCAAACTCGGCAGCTGGGGCCTGGCCGGCGCGTTCAGCTTCTTCAGCAACAAGGTCATCTCGGTGGGCGAGGGCGGCCTCGTCTCGACCGACGACGACGACGTCGCGGCGTTTGTGCGCTCGCGCCGCTCGCACGCGATGACGAGCGGAACGTGGGACCGCCACAGCGGGCGCACCGACACCTACGACGTGACAGACCTCGGCTTCAACTACCGCCTCGACGAGCCGCGCGCGGCGCTGCTGCTCTCGCGCCTGCACCGGTTGGAGGCGGACATCGAGCGCCGGCGCGAGCTGACGCTGCGCTATCGCGCGCTGCTCGCGGACGTCGAGGGGATCATCGTGCCGTTCGAGGACGCCGAGGTCCAGCACTCCTCCTGCTACGTGCTGCCGGTGATGATCGAGCAGGACGGCCGCCAGGCGCAGATCGCCGGCGAGATGCGCGAGTGCGGCGTGCAGACGAGCATCTTCTACCCCTCGATCCACACCTTCACCGCCTACCGCGAGCGCTTCCCGGGCATCTCGCTGCCGATCACCGAGCTGGCCTCGCGCACGGAGCTGACGCTGCCGCTGTATCCACACCTCTCCTTCGATGACCAGGATCGGGTCGTCACGGTGCTGGCCGAGGCGATCGCGCGATGAACGACTGGCGCGTACCGCTGACGGACATCGCGATGCCCGAGGAGGACATCCAGGCGGTGATCGACTGCCTGGAGTCGGGCTGGCTGACGATGGGCCCGCGGACGAAGGCGTTCGAGACGGCGCTCGCCTCCTACACGGGATCCGCGCACGCGGTCACGGTCTCCAGCGGCACCGCGGCTCTGCACCTGGCGCTGCTGGCAGCGGGCATCGGCGCGGGCGACGAGGTGATCGTGCCGTCGTTCACGTTCGTGGCGAGCGCGGCCGCCGTGCGCTACGTCGGCGCCGACCCGGTGCTCTGCGACGTGGTCAGTCCGCAGCACTTCAACATCGACCCGGAGGACGTCGCGCGCCGCATCACACCGCGCACCCGCGCGGTGATCGCTGTGCACTTCTGCGGCTACCCGGCGGCCGTGGACGCGCTGCGATCGCTCTGCGACGAGCACGGGCTCGTGCTGATCGAGGACTGCGCACAGGCGATCGGCGCGCGCATCGACGGCTCGGGCCGCCTGGTCGGCACGGTGGGCGAGCTGGGGGCGTTCAGCTTCTTCTCGAAGAAGCAGCTGTGCGTCGGCGAGGGCGGCATGGTGATCAGCGACGACGACGCGCTGGCGGAACGTGTGGGGCTGCTGCGCTCACATGCCCTGACGAGCAGCACGTGGGACCGCCATCGCGGCCACGACCCGGCCTACGACGTGGTCGACATCGGCTACAACTTCCGCATCGACGAGCCGCGCGCGGCGCTCGGGTTGAGCCGTCTCGCCCGCCTCGAGGACTCGATCGCGGCGCGTCGCGCCACGGTCCGCGCGTATCGCGAGCGCCTCGCCGGGATCGCCGGCATCGAGCTCACGTTCGACGAGCAGGCGGTGGAGCACGCGTCGCACTTCGCCTTCCCGGTGCTGGTGGCCGACCGCGACGCCCGCGACCACCTGCGCAGCTCCTTGAAAGCGGCCGGGGTGCAGACGACTTGGTATCCGGCGCTGCACACGTTCACGGCCTACCGCGACCTCGCGCCGGCCGACGGCCTCGTCAACGCGACCGCCGCGGCGGACCGCCACTGCGCGCTGCCGCTGAGCGCCACGATGTCCGAGGCCGCCGTCGACACCGTCGTCGATGCGGTGCGCACCGCGCTCGCCTGACGCCTCACGCACGTCGCGGAGGCGCGCTCTCAGCTCTCGGGCGGGATCAGGCGGTGGCGCACGGACTCGAACTCCTCCTGGGCCTGCTCGTAGTCGTCGTGGCGCCCGATGTCGAGCCAGTAGTCCTCGCTTGGCCAGGCGCGCACGACGTCGCCGGCGGCGATCAGGCGCAGCACGAGGTCGGGAAAGTCGATGCGCTCGCCGGGCTCGATCAGGCTGAGCGCGCGGGGCGCGAAGCAGTAGACGCCCATGCTGGCCGTGAAGTCGATCGCGGGCTTCTCGTCATAGCCGGTCAGCCGCGTGGGGTCGGCATCGTCGGCGAAGCGCAGCACGCCGAGCGAGACCTGGATGTGGCGGACCTTGGTGGCGATCGTGGCGGCGGCGTCGCCGGCGCGGTGGCGGTCGAGCAGGGCGCCGTAGTCGATGTCGGTGAGCACGTCGCCGTTCATCACGAGGATGTCCTCGTCGGGCAGGCCGTCGATCAGGGCGAGCGCGCCGACCGTGCCGAGCGGCTCCTGCTCGCGGTAGTAGTCGATCGGGATCCCGTAGGCCTCGCCGTTGCGGAAGAAGGCCTCGATCAGCTCGGCGAGGTAGCCGGTGGCGATCGTGATGCGCTCGAACCCGTGCGCCTTGAGCTGACGGACGACGATGTCGAGCACGGGCCGGTCGCCGATCGGCATCAGCGGCTTGGGCAGCACGGTCGTGTAGGGGCGCAGGCGGGTGCCTTCGCCTCCGGCGAGGATCACCGCGCGCTTCATCGCGCCGACCTTCCATGTGCTGGGAGGCGTGACATCGCCGCGCAGCATACGCGTCGGGTCCGTCGGCTCGACGGCGCGCGTGCAACGTGGAGCGCCATCAGCGGGCCGCCGATCGGCGTGCGCCGGCCTGGACGTCCTCGTAGACCTCGCCGGTGCGGCGCGCGATCGCGGGCCAGGAGAAGCGCTCCTGGGCGAGCGCCTGCCCGCGCTCGCCGCGACGCAGGCACTCCTGCGCTCCGGACGCGACGCTGTCGGCGAGCGCGGCGGCGAGCGACTCGACGGTCGACTCGGCGCAGATCCAGCCTGTCTGGCCGTCGATCACCGACTCGACCATGCCGCCGGTCGGGTAGATGACGACAGGCCGGGCGAAGCCGTAGGCGAGCAGCAGCACGCCGCTCTGGCTGGCGGCGCGGTAGGGCAGCGCGACGGTGTCGGCGGCGGCGAACAGCTGGGCGGTCTCGGGCATCGTGAGGAAGCCCTCGCGCACGGTGACCCTCTCGCGCAGCTGTGGGTCGGCCAGCTCGCGGGCGACGTCGGCGAGCGCGCCGAGGTCCTCGCCGCCGATCAGCAGGTGCAGCGCGGGCACCGTGCGGGTCGCTGCGACGAGGTCGTCGAGGCCCTTGTCCTTGCGCAGCTGCCCGAACATCAGCGTGACGGGCGCCGCGGGGTCGATCCCGAGCGCGGCGCGCGCGGTGGCGCGGTCGGCCTCGCCGCCGCTGCCGGCGAGCCCGCCGTACTCGCCGTGAGGGATCACGACGGCGCGGTCGCCGACCAGCTCGGTGACGCGAGCGAGGTCGGCCTGGGTGTGGACGATCGTGCGGGCGACCAGCCTGCCGGTGAGACGCCGCACGATGCGGCGCGTGCGCAGGAAGGAGCTCGCGCGCTCGAACGTGCCGTGCGACGTCTGCACGACGGGCGTGCCGGTGAGGCGCATGCAGGCGATCGCCACGAGGCCGATCTGCGGGATCTCCCAGCCCTGGGTGTGGACGATGTCGGCGCGCGCGGCCAGCCGCGTGAGGCGGGGAACGGCGAGCATGAAGCGGATCCCGTTGACGATCTTGCCGAGGCCGCGAGCGCGCAGCGCACGCCCGAGCGGCGTGGTGTCACGCAGGTAGTGAAAGACGGGGAGCGGCGTGACGCCGGCGAGCGGCGCGTAGAGGTGGTCCTCGGCGGTCGCCAGAGAGATCGTCCAGCCGTCGCCTGCAAGCGCACGGGCGAGCTCGGCGGTGTAGTCGGCCACACCGCCGCGTCCGGCCTGCTCGATCAGCAGCAGGCGCCTGCCTGCGGCGGGAGGGCTCATCAGCTCGAGGGCGGCGCTGCGGCACGACCGGCGATCGCGTCGTCGAACAGCCCCTCGATACGCTCGGCGACGACGGGCGCGGCGTAGGTGCTCTCGGCGTAGGCGCGCGCGGCGGCGCCCTCGCGCTCGACGCGTGAGGGATCGTCGAGATAGCGGGCGAGCAGCTCCTGCAGCGCCGCGGGCTCGTTCTCGGGCGATGAGATGCCGCCGAACTCGGGCCGGATCATGTCGGAGACGCCCTCGGCTCCGGTCGAGAGGCAGGGCCTGGAGGCGAGCATGCCGAGGATCACGGCGCGGGGCGCGCCCTCGGTGGGGCTGGGGCAGAAGACCGACACGTCGAACGCGGACAGCACGTCGGGCACCTCGGATCCGGGGGTGGCGATGAAGTGGGCGCGCTCGCCGAGCGGCGCGGCGAGGGCTCGGAGCTCGGCTTCGGTCTCGCCGCTGCCGGCGAGGATCAGGTGGACGTTGGGATCGTCGAGCGCGGCGACGGCGCGGACGACCACGTCGTTGCGCTTCTTGGGGTGAAAGCGCGAGATGCAGCCGACGACGAAGGCCTGCTCGGGTATGCCGAGCTCGCGGCGCACACGCGCGCGCCCCTCCTGGCTGAAGCGGATTTCCTCGGTGCGCAGGACGTTGGGGACGACGACGATCTTGGACTCGGGCACGCCGACATCGGCGACCGAGCGCTGGGTGCCCGCGGAGATCGCCATCACGAGCGCGGCATCGGCGGCGGCGGCGAGGTAGGCGCGCCGCGGCAGCCCCTTGCGCAGCGGAAAGGGAACGGGCCCCCACTCCGACCAGACGACGGTGCGGCGCAGGGCACGATCGAGCATGCGTGCGAGCAGCTGCTCCTTCTTGTAGTGGACGAGCAGCACGTCGTAGGGCGCCTGGGCCTGCAGCGCGCTGCGCAGGCGGCGAACGAGCAGCGGCCAGCGCAGCGCGAGGCCGACCCAGCTGGTCGTGGAGAGCTTGGGGCCGAGCTTGACGGGGACCACGGTGACACCGGTGTCGCGTGCCATGCCGGGCATGTCGGTCAGCATCACGGTGCCGTGCCCGCGCTGGCGCAGCGCCTCGAGCATCTCCATGGCGGCAAACTCGGCGCCGCCGCTGGAGTCGGTGGTCATCACGCTGACGATCTTCATCTGGAGCATTATCTCGGCCGAAACGGGCGATCACTTGATACGGGCCTGCGCGGGCTGCAATAAGCTGCCCCGGTGCGCGCCCTGCTCGTCGACCAGTCCCGCGACCGGGCGACGCTGGTGGCGGCGCGAAATCTCGCGGCGGCCGGCTTCGCGGTCGCGACCGGCGCGTGCGAGCCGAGCTTTGCGAGCATCTCGCGCCACACGGGGCGCCATCACGAGATCCACGAGTGCGAGGAGGACGAGGACCGCTTCGTGGCGGACATCGCGACGGCGGTGGCAGAGGGCGGCTACGACATCGTGTTCTGCAGCTATGACCTGGGCCTGCTGACGCTGTCGCGCCGCCGCGAGGAGCTCGCGCCGGCCGTGTGGCCGTACGCGTCGCAGGCGGTGGTGGAGCGCGCGTTCGACAAGCTCGAGCTCGCCGAGATGGCACGCGCGGCGGGACTGCAGTCGCCGCGCACCGAAGCGGCCGATGCGGACACGCTGGCCGCCTGGCAGGGCCCGGTCGTGGTGAAGGCCCGCACCCATGTGCCCAAGCGCTTCGACACGGGCATCTTTGCGACGGCGGCGGAGGGCCGCGAGCTGGCCGAGCAGATCGCCGCCGAGGGCGGCCGGCCGCTGCTGCAGGAGCCGATGAGCGGGGAGATGGGCGCGGTGGTGGTGGTGGTGGCGCGCGACGGCGCGATCGTCGCGGAGATCCATCAGGAGGCGGTGCACACGTGGCCGCCGGAGGCCGGCGACACGGTGCGGGGGCGAATCGTGGCGCCCGACCCGGAGCTGTCGCGCGGCGTGCGCAAGCTGGTGGCCGATCTCGGCTGGTTCGGGCTGGCGCAGGTCGAGTTCGTTCGCAACGGCGCCGGAGAGGCGCACATCACGGACTTCAACGGCCGCTTCTACGGCTCGATGGCGCTCGCAACGGGCGCGGGGGCGAACCTTCCGGCGCTGTGGGCGAACGAGGCGCTGGGGCGCGGCACCGGGGGGCTGTCGGTCGCTGCGCGCCGGGGCGCAAGCTTCCAGTGGCTCAACCGCGATCTGGCGGCCGCTCACGCGCACGGGCCGCGCGCGCTGCTGGAGACGCTGGCCGCGGTGCCGGTGAGCGCGCACTCGATGTGGGACATCCGCGACCCGGCCCCGGCGCTTCGCTACCTGCTGCCGGAGGCCGCCCGGCGCCTGGGCTCACGGCTGCACGGGGAAACAGACGCGCGTTAGGTGGCCGGTCCGTGTGGCCGAGCTGTGGCGCGGCTGTGTCGGCGGGCCTTCCCGTGTTCACCCCCACCAACTCCTGTATAACCATGGTTATACACAGAATGAATTAAGAGGAGTGAGTCACGCCTTTAGGAGAGCGCGGCTCGGCCCTCGGGCTCCGAGGCGCTGCGCTCGACGTCGGCGAGCAGCTGCTCCCAGCTCGCGGCGAAGGGCGAGATCCGCTCGGCCAGCCGGCGCAGCGCGCCGAAGTCATCCTCCTGCTCCCAGGAGGTGTGCAGCACGATCGGGATCCAGGTGCCGGGTGCGAGGTCGATCATCCGCTCGGCCATCGGCAGGATGCTCGCGGCGTTCGAGTAGAGCGGCGCGTAGCAGGGCAGGTAGACCGCCCCGTCGCGCCACAGCGGGCCGCCGTGGAAGCCCATCAGGGCAACGCTCTCGGGGCCGCCGCAGACGATCTCGAAGCGGCGGGCGAGGACGGCGTACTGGGCGGCGTCGAAGCGGTTGAACGGCGGCACGAACGCACGCGGAGAGGCGATGCCGGCTTGCTCGAGCAGCGCCCGTCCCTGCTCGAGCAGCTCTTCGGTCGCCTCCGGCGACAGCCCGCACAGCTCCGAGCGCCGGCGCGGGCTCTCGAAACGGGTGCGATGGCTGGTGCCGTGCTGCGCGAACGTGACGCCGTCGCGGCGCATCTGCTCGAGCAGTTCGATCTCGACCGCGCCGAGCGGCCGGCCGCCGCGGGAGCCGACGGTGAGCGGGGCGTGCGTGAGCTGGGGCAGCACCGACATCAGGTGCGGCACGCCGGCGTCGGCCAGGACGTGGTGAAAGCGGCGCGACATCTCGATGTCCTGCGGGCGATCGAATGAGGTGTAGTAGGGGAACTCGTCGACCCGCACGAGAAACCGCGGCGCGCCGGCGGCCGCGGCGCCGAGCACGGCGCGCCTGGCGTCGATCAGCGGCGTGAGCCAGCTGTGCTCCCAATCCAGTCGCCCGAGCTTCATCGCGACACGCTGCGCCGCGCGCACAGGGGCGGGCGGCACGCGGGAGGGCGACAGCGTTCTGCGCACGCTTCCGTCGAGCGCCGCGGCGTCGAGATCGCCGAGGTGCAGGCGAACGTTGCGCTGGAGATCCGCTGAGAGTCGCACGGTCGCTAACCGTACCTGGCGCCCGAGCGACTGGAGTTGGGAATCGGCGGCGCGCGGATCAGGTGGTGCGGATGATCAGCACGGAGCAGGGTGCGTGATGGGAGACCTTGTTGGGCACGGAGCCGAGCAGAAAGCGCTTGGCGCCGGTCATGCCCTTGTTGCCGACGATGATCAGGTCGGCGCCCTGCTCCTCGGCGACGTCGAGGATCGCGTCGGCGGGATCGCCCTGGCGGGGGTAGACCGACAGCGGCACGCCGGCCTTGCGCGCGACCTCGGCGGCGGCCTCGAGCGTGGCGTCGACATCCTCGCGCGGGTTGACCGCCCACTGCAGATCCTCGGGCGCCTCGAGGCGCTCCTCGCGCAGACGCTGCGCGGGCACGGGCTCGTAGGCGCTGACGAGCTGAAGCGTCGCTCCGACGGAGCGGGCGAGGTCGACAGCCTGCTGCACGGCCTGGGCGGCGGTGTCCGAGCCGTCGGTTCCCACAACGATCGATTTGAACATCCGTCTTCTCCCTTGCGCCTCGCGGCTTGTCCATGCGCCCGACGCCGCGATCATACCCGCGCCGAACACGGCTCGCCACGCGGATTCTCCTGACGCCCCGGCGCGCTCTAGATTACGGCGATGACGAGCGCGGAGGTGATCGAGGATCTGGGGGCGGCCGAAGCGCTGGCCCCCGAATGGGACGATCTCGCGGTCGCGCTGTCGCTGCCGCTGTGCGCGCCCGGCTGGATGCTCGCCTGGTGGCGCAACGTCGCACCGCCGTCGAGCGAGCTCAGGATCGTCGCGGTCCGCGACGGTGCTCAGCTGCTGGCCGTGGCACCCTGGTTCGTGCAGGCGGGCGAAGCGGGCCGCACCGACGTGCGCTTCCTGGGAGCCGAACTATCCGATCGCGTGGACGTGCTGTGCCTCCCCGGCCATGAGCGCGAGGTGGCCGTCGCGCTGCGCGGCGCGCTCGCCACGCTCGTGCCGAGCCCCGACCTGGTGGCGTTCGAGGCGGTTCCGCAGAGCTCGCGCTGGACGCGCAGGCTCGCGGGCGAAGGCGACGGTCGGCTGCGCTTCGCGCGCTACCGCAACTCGGCCTACCCGGCGCCGGCCGTGCTGTTGCCGTCAGGCCCGCCGGAGGCCTGGATGGCGGGCCGCTCGAGCAACTTCCGCGGGCAGATGGGACGGCTGCGGCGCAAGCTGGCCAAACGCGGCGGCAGCGTGCTCCAGGTCAGCGACCCGGCGGAGGTCGAGGCGGCGATCGCGGTGCTGCTGGCGCTGCACGCCGACCGCTGGGAGGATCGCGCGGAGTCGAACCTGACGCGGCCGGGCGTCGCCGCGCTGCTCGGCGAGGCGGCGGCCGCGCTGGGCCCGGATCGGATGCGGCTGTGGGCGGTGGAGCTCGACGGCGAGCTGATCTCGGTGCAGCTGTTCCTCGCGGCCGGCGAGGAGGTCAAGTACTGGAACGGTGGCTGGTCGGAGAGCCACGCCGACCTGAAGCCCTCGATGCTCACGATCCTCGCCGCGCTCGAGGACGCGATCGCGCGCGGCGAGCGACGGCTGGATCTGGGCGTCGGGACGCACGCCTACAAGATGCGCTTCGCCAACAGCGAGGACACGCTCACGTGGGGCGGGGTGATCGTGCGAAATCGACGGTGGCCGCGCACGCGGATGGAGCTCGCGCCGCGCGTGCTGCGCTACCGCGCGAAGCTTTTCGTTGGCGCGCTTCCCCCGCGGCTGACCGACCGCGCCGAAGCTCTTCGCGCGCGGCGGGGCGGCGACTAGGACCACGCCGCGGGCAGGAGGGCGACGTCCACGCGCTGGCTGCACGCGATCTTCGGGTACGTCAACCCGCGAGCGCGTGTCAGCGGACGAGCGACGGCTGCAACGTCGCTGGGCTGCACCAGAACATCCCGGCGGAGGCCGCTCGCGCACCCGCGCGGGCCGGCGTCATCTTCATCCGCGGGATACGCCCGGCGGCGAGCACGCTCTCGACGAGCGCGTGTCCGGCGCGCAGGCTGGCGACGATCCGGATGCGCGAGCTCAGCGCGACGCCCGGACGTAGGTTCAAACGGCAGGTGAAGGGGCGTCCAGCAGGAGTCTCGGCCGCACAGGTGCCCAGCCGATGCCCGTGCAAGAAGGCGCTCAGGCGGACACGCCCGCCGACCGTGGCACTCGTCGTCATGATCAGCCGACGGCCCATCAGCATCGCGCGGGGGCGTGAGACTCCGGGCGTGGCACTCGATTCGGACGCGGCGCTCGAGACTTTGTAACCGGCCTGACCGCCCGCTCCGGGGCTGCCGACGGGCACTTCGGCAGCAGGTGTGGACACGGGGGCCGCCACCACCCTGATCACCCGCTGGGCCGATACGGAAGCATCTTTCAATCGCGCGGTCACCGTCACCGTGGTCGGGCTCGCCGGGGCGAGGAAGAGGGCGGTGCTGCCTTCGTGCGTGATCGTCCCGCCACTCGCCGACCATTCGACGCCGCCGCTGTCCTGACCGACGACCGCGGTGAGCGTGACCCCGGTGCCAACGATCATTTCTTCCTGCAGGCCTTCGATGGTCACGCTCGGCTGCGGGGGTTTCGCGACTTCGATCGACACGGTCGCAGTGGCCGGGCTGTTCGGGAACGGGCTGTTGGGATCCGCGGCCGCGAACGTGAAGGCGTCCGGGCCGGCGTATCCGGCTTCGGGCGTATAGAGGACATGGCCGCCGCTGAGGGCGCTGAGTGTGCCGTGCTGGGGATCGCCGAGGATCGTGTATCTCGGCGCACCCGCGTCGTCCCAGGCCGTGGAGGTCAAGATGATGGTGCGCGCTTCTTTGGCCGGCACGCTGAGCACCTGCCCGGTCGCGTCGAAGCCGGGGATGATCGTGGGTTTCGTCGCGTAGGACGGCGCGTTGGCTCCGCCGGTTTCGTTGATCACGCCGGTCGTGTTGACGTCCTCTCGCAGCCAGTATTCGCCGGGAAGGACTTCCGAGGCGTCGACCCATTGGAAGGCGAGATTCGACTTGTACAGATCGCGCCAGCCCGGCGAGACACCCTCGAACAGGCTGGTGGCTTCCGGCTGATGCTGGCGACAGAATTCACGGCCGGTGGCGTCGGAGTAGACAGCTTCACTCGGGCCGACGGCCGGTTCCACGTGTTCGCTGTCGTCGAGGCAGAAGCCGACCTTCTGCGCGGGTGCGACTTCGGCGCTCTTGGCGGCATTCCACAGCGAGTAGCGCGCGGCCCGCTGGAGGTGCCAGTGTTCGTGCCCGTCGGCGGTCACGTAGACGAGTTCCGCGGAGCTGGGTTCTTCTTTGAAGCTCCCGTCGGAGTTGTAGACGCGCTGGAACGCTTTCATCGGTTCGGAGCTGCTTTTGCGTGAGCCGCGGAAGTCCAGGGCGCCGGGTCCGACGTTGTGGATGTAGCCGTTGAAGCGCAGCAGCAGCTTCGCTTCGCCGCTGCTTTTGAGCCCACCTTCGGTGGTGCTCGTTTCGAGCGACACGTTGTCCGGCGGATCGGCCACGACGTTGGGCAGCAGAGCTTCCGCCGCCGCCGCCGACGCCGGGCGCAGCGAGACGGCACACAACAGCGCT
>OLKX01000170.1_pt1 | contig 20229 bp, 17 predicted proteins | sample 1604201 | NCBI WGS metagenome assembly OLKX01 (sample SAMEA104055716, study PRJEB20765) | soil metagenome | biome: Arctic tundra; feature: Polygonal ground; material: soil | place: USA | collected 2011-09 | depth 0-0.5 m
TCTCCCGCCGGCGGCGCGGTCACCATCACGCGCTAAGCCGTCGGTCCGTAACGGCCCGTCGCCGCCGCCGCTGACTACCGCAATCGCACAAGAGCAGGCGCGTCTGTCGCCGGGATCGAGACTGTCAAAACGGACGAGGATCGGGTTTGAGACGCGACGACGCAAGCGCTTGCGCTTCGCTCGGCGCGAGCTCTATGTGTGCTGTGGTGTTTGTGCGGAGGTGGGAGTGATGTTGTCGGCCCAGTTCTGGAGGAATGTCTCGGTGGCGGCTACGTCGAGGGGCCGGGCGAACAGGAAGCCCTGTCCGCTGTCGCAGTCCTCGTCTCTGAGTAGCGAGAGCTCGTGCTGCTGCTCGATGCCCTCGGCGAAGGTCTCAATCGAGAGGGCCTTGCCGAGCTGCACGAGGGTATGGATGAGTGTCTCGCCCTCCTGGTTGTGTGCCAGCCCGGTGATGAAGGACCGGTCGATCTTCAGCGCGTCGACCTGGAAGCGTTGGAGGTGCGCGAGGGATGAGTAGCCGGTGCCGAAGTCGTCGATCGCTATGCGTATGCCGAGCTGCTTGACTTGGGCGAGCCGGCGGGCGGTTTCCTCGATGTTGCGCATGAGCGTCGTCTCGGTGATCTCGATCGTCAGCGCCTGTGGGTCAAGGCCGCTGTCAGCGAGCGCGCGTTCGATGTCGGTGAGGATCTGGTCGCTGTCGAGCTGGCGTGCGGAGACGTTGACGGCCATCGCGATCGGGTATCCCGCCTGACGCCAGGCGGCGCCCTGTGCGCAGGCCGCCTGCAGGACCCACTTGCCGACCTCTGTGATCAGCCCTGTCTCCTCGAGCAGGGGGATGAAGTCGTTGGGTTGAACGACGCCGCGCAGCGGGTGGCGCCAGCGGATCAGGGCCTCTACTCCGGTAGGCCGCATGTCTCTGAGGTCGAATGTGGGCTGGTAGGCGAGGAAGAACTCGTCCTTCTCGAGCGCTTCGCGGAGGTCCATCTCCAGTTCCATGCGGTTCTGCATGGTGTCCTGCATGCCGGTCTCGAACACGGCGTAGCGGTTCTTGCCGTCCCACTTCGCGCGGTACATCGCGATGTCAGCCTCGCGCAGGAGCTCATCGGCCGATGCTCCGTCTCCCGAGGCTCCGTCTGCGGCTGCGATCCCGATGCTGGCGGCGACGGTCACACGAGTCTGCTTGTCTGCCCCGAGCTTGAATGGCTGGGCGAGCGCGTCGAGCAGGCGCTCGGCGATCAGCTCGGGGCCGGCTGCCAGCGAGAGCTCCTCGGCGATCACGACGAACTCGTCCCCGCCGAGGCGTCCCAGCGCGTCGATGTCGCGGACCACTCCCTCGAGCCTCGCGGCGACGGCCCGCAACAGTTCATCGCCGACCGCGTGGCCGAGTGTGTCGTTGATGCTCTTGAAGTTGTCGAGGTCGACGAACAGCGCTGCCACCGGCGTTTGGCTGCGACGCGAGCGCGCGAGCATCTGCTCGATGCGATCCAGGATCAACGTCCGGTTCGGCAGGCCCGTCAATCCGTCGTGCGTCGCCAGGAACGCGAGCTCATCCCCGCGCCGCGTGAGCTCCTCGTCATTGCGCTGGCGCTCAGCCTCATAGCACTCGCCCATCTGCACAAGGCTGAACTCGAGACTCAGCTGCACTATTTTCACGGCTTCCGCGAGCGCCTCGGGCGAGACGTCTAGTTGTGTGGCGCTCTCGCGCAGCACCTCGGCCATCGAGTCGCGCCAGAACAGGCAGCGCCTGGTCACCTCGTTCAGTGCTGCTGCGCGACGGGCCGCCAGCTCGCCGAAGATCTCCCATGTTTCCTGGCCGGCCTCCCGAACTACCGCCAGGCTCTCCCCGGCCATCCACCCGGCTACCGTGATCGTGGAGCTCCGGCTGATTCGTTCGAAGCTGTCCTGAACCAGCGGGTCGACATCATGGCCCGGTCCTGCGTTTCGTACGGCCGTCAGGCTGAGTACATCCTCGGCTCGCGCCTTCAGCGCCTCGCCGAGACGGCACAGATCCTCGTCCGGCTGCTGCACCGCAGCGGACGGCGCCACCGGGACTAGCATCTCATCCCTTCCCGAGCTCAAGCGCTGAACTGTCATGTCAAGTCAACGGATCGGCTGTCAGCGCCAGTTCCATAAGTCCGACTTCCCCGAAGTAGACGACACGCTGCGTGCCGCGCAGCGCAGCGACGCTCACAGTCGCAGCTGGTCAGACACCGATCAGTTCGAGCGCGTCCAGGCGACAGACGCACGGCGAAGCGAGGACGCGATCCGCGTCCGGCGTAAGGAAACGCCATGCCGCTCCAAGTCCTCAAGCGAATCCATCAACGCAGCGGACGCAACCTCATCTCTGCCCCCTTGCGCTGGAGGTAGGCGTGGGTCGCCGGATCGAGGCGACCGCGTGTGATCGCGATGATGTGCAGGGCGCGGTTGAGCTGTCGGTTGCCGCCGCGGTCGAGGCGATAGCGGTCGTGGTGCGCCGGAGGAGACCGGAACGTGCTCCCGCGCATCGTGCGCGACGGCTTGCGCGTGTGCCCGTGCGAGGTCGAGCTGTAGACCTGGCCGCTAGTCGATCAGGTTGACCGGCAGCCCGCGGCTTGCGGCGTTGCGCGCGAGCGGCCCGTCCAACGTCCATAGCTCAGCATCGAGCTCGCGTGCGAGCGCGACGTAGGCCGCGTCGAACGCGCTACGCCGCTGCAACTCGACCGCCGCACCGATCACCCCGGCTCCGTCACGGAGCGGGTGATAGGTAATCGGCATGGCCTCAAGCTCGGCCCATACTGCCGCGAGATCGTCCTGCTCGATCTCGCCCATGCTCGTCTTGCGCGTCAACGCGTTCGCGATCTCATACCGCGCAAGCGCCGGCGCGTGCAACTCGACGCCTTGGCGTGCCCAGCCTGTGATGTGTCGGGTGACGGCCTCGCTCTCAGGCTCGCGGGAGACGAGCGCGACGAGCGCGCTTGCATCGATGACGACTCGCACCGCCGCTTCGCTCAGGACGCTCGCTGCTCAAGCTCTGAGCGTCCCTCACGGACCAGCTCGACTGCTCCACGGCCGGGCTTCATCCGCTCGCGCAGGGCACTGATGCGATCGAGCGTCGCAAGCACGCTCTCCGCATCATGGCCCGCCGGCAGGTGCTCGCTCAGGATGCGCTCAGCGGCGCTATCGACGTCCTCGTGATGGCGTGCCGCGTCCTCGCTCAACCGCTCGAACGTCTCAGGCGCAAGTCCTACCTGTCGGGGCATCGTCGCCATCGCACCGACGAGTTTACCGCTGCTCCCATGCCACCACCAGGGGAGTGTGGTGGTGCGGACGGCGATAACGGGGCGCGCATCTAAACGTCCTCGAAGGCCAAGCCGCGCGGCAGACCAAGCCCCTGACGCCTGCACTTCGGGTCAGTCAGTCGCCTGCACCATCTCAGAGTCTCCCACAGCAACCCGCGCTCAGCTCCCCGCTACACGGGATCGCCTTCGTGTGGGCTCGCGCCCATCTCCACGACGGCCTTCGGCCGCGAACACCGGCTGGTTCGCTCCGCTTCGCGGCGGCCCGGCCCCGGCCCGTCAGCAAACGGCGAGAGACCGATGCGCGGGGCTTCGCCCGCTGTGACCGAGCCTCCCTGCGGTCGGCTCTTTGTTTCGACCCTGGCACTGCGCGCCTACGGCCTACGGGTCTGCTCGCTGGACTGCCGGCTTCGCCGCAGCCAGCACGGCCAGCCGCTTCGCGGCGGCCTTCGCACCCCTTCGGGCTGCGCTGCTTCGCCTTCGGCTTCGCCGCGACCGGCGCACAGCACCAAAACAGACTAGATGCTCACCTGAGCGCGCGCTGTGCGCGCGCTGTGCAAATCCGTTGGCCGGTCCAGGGTGGTCGTGGTCTGTACCGGTTGTGATGACCGCTGCCAGCATTGGTGCCGGGAAGGGCGGCGGGTACGCGCGCTACCTCGAGTCAAAGACCGTGGAGCCGGAGCGCGGGGACTACTACCTGACCCCGGACGGGGAGCCGACCCAGGCACCCGGCCGGTGGCTTGCGAGCCCTGACACGCTCGTCCGGCTCGGGATCGAGGGCGACACGATCGAGGGCCCAGACTTCATTGCGCTGATGGAGGGACGCCATCCGCGGAGTGGTGCGTGGCTTCGCCGGGCGGGCGCCACGGGCGGGCGTGGCGGCGGGATCGACCTGACGTTCAGTGCCCCGAAGTCTGTGTCTGCGGTGTGGGCGCTCGGCGACCCGGCGCAGCGCCGCGAGATGGAGGCCGCGCATGCGGCGGCCGTCGGCGAAGCGATTGGTCATCTAACCGAGACGGTGCCGACCGTGCGTCGCCGCTACGGCGCGCAGCAGGTCGAGGAGCCCGCCCGGGAGCTGGTGGCGGCCGAGTACCGCCACACCACTTCGCGGGGTGTACTTGAAGGGGACGCGCCAGATCCGCAGCTACATAGCCATGTCGTGATCACGAACGCGATCCGCGAGGACGGGAAGATCGTCGCGGTCGCCTCCCGCCCGATCTTCCGCTCCGCCAGGGAGGTCGGTGCCTACTACCGCTCGGCGCTCGCGCACCAGCTTCAGCAGCGGGGTTATGCGATCGAGCGGGGCACCGGCAAACATGGCCGCTATTTCGAGATCGCCGGCGTGCCGCACGGTTTGCTGGACTCGTTTTCTGCGCGTAGCCGTGAGGTCGCCGGGGCAGCTGAGCGTTTCCGCGCAAGGTGGGGGAGGGCACCCGAGCGTGGGGAGCTACGCCGGCTCAAGCTGGAGAACCGCAGGGCGAAGGTGCTCGTCACGCGCACCGACCTGCAAGCGGCGTGGAACGAGACCGCCGCGCGCTTTGACTTCGCCGGCGATAAGCCCACGCGGCTGCTCGGAGCTGTGGTGGAGAGCGCGCCAGTGGGTGCCCTTGAGGATCGCGTCGAGGGATGCTTGACCGAGCGCGCCGCGACGTTCGAGCCGGGCGAGTTTCGCGCGGTGCCGCTCGAGCAGTCCGTCGGTGAGCTCTCACCACGCGAGGCGCTTGAGTTCTCGCGGGCGATGATCGCCGAGCGTCGTGTCCTGCCGTTGGAGGGCGGGCTGATGACAACTCTCACGGTACGTGCCCGCGAGCAGGCGATCGAGCGGAGGTTCACCACGCTCGCCGTTGACGGTGCCCGGGACGTGGGGGAGAGGGCCCGCGCGCTCGCGGGCGATCAGGTCGCCGAGCGGATCGGGGGACATCTCAGCGCCGAGCAGACCCACGCGCTGCAGGTGATCACTGGCCCCGAGCGTGCGGCGATCCTCATCGGGCCAGCGGGCACAGGCAAGGGCGTCGTGATCGACGCTGCCGCCCGCGCCGAGCAATACGGCGGCCATCAGACCTTCGGGATCGCGGTGTCCGGGTCCACAGCGCAACGCCTCGGTCAAGACAGTCCGGCGCTCGCCGGCCAGACGTTGACCCTGGACGCGCTCGTCTCGCGTGTCGAGCGCGGCCAGATCCACATCGACAGGGATACGACGATCTACTTCGATGAGGGCGGGATGGCCGACACCGACCGGCTGGGCCGGCTCACCGACGCCGTGGAGCACGCAGGCTCGAAGCTCGTGGTGATCGGTGATGCCGCGCAGCTGCCCTCGATCGGCGCGGGCGGCATGTTCGCCCGGCTCGGCGACATCGCCCCGAGCGCGGAGCTCTCGAACATCCGCCGGACCCTCGACCGCGACGAACAAAGCGCGTGGGCAGACCTACGTGCTGGGCGCTCGGACCGTGCGATGGCGCACTACCAGTCACGTGGGCAGCTGCACATGGGGAACACTCGTGATGAGGCGGTTGAGCAGGCCGCGCAGAACTGGGCGGCGCTCACCGAGACCCTCGACCCGAGCGAGGTCGCGTTGATCTCCGATGCCTCAAACCAGGAGATCCACCGGCTCAACGCCCGCGCCCAGCAATTCCGTTCACAGCGCGGGGAACTCGGCGAGCTCGAAGTCCCGGTGCCCGGCGTCCACTACGCGATCCGGGAAGGCGACCGGGTAGCGATGATCGACCAGCACCACGAGCCAGGCGTCGAGCGCATCGAGAACGGCAGCCGCGGCGAAGTGCTCGACATCACCCCGGCCGGGGAAGTCCTGATCGAGTTCGACGTCACCGGCCGCAAACGAACACTCGCCGGGGATGACCTCGCAAGTGTCCGCCTCGGCTACGCGCAGCACATCCACCGCGCCCAAGGCGCGACCGTCACCCGCACGTTGGTTGTCACCGGCGGCTGGCAGACGAGCAAGGAGCCCGCCTACGTCGAGGCATCCCGCGCCCGACAGGGCACCACGTGGTTCGTCTCCCGCCAAGACCTCGGCGTCGAAGGACACGACACCGATCGCATCGGGCGTCTCGCGGAGAACATGCGGCGAAGCCACGCACAAACCCCATCGCTCGCGCACCCCGAGCTCCCAGATCGTGACTACGGCACACACTTTCACCGCGCGGTCGCGCCTAGTCGCACCAGCCGGATACCGGGCGTCGTGCGCGCGATGAACCGGATCGTCAAACCACCAGCACAGGAGCGAACACGATGAGCCAACGAACACAGATCGTCCTACCCGACCCCATAGACCAACAGCTACGCGAGCTCGCCGCCCGCGCCGACACGCCACCCTCCACTCTCGCCGCGCAAATGGTGCAAGCAGGAGTCGCCCAGGCAGCCAAAGACGGAAAGGTCCGACCACTACGCCCCGCCCCTGTCATCCCCGCGGGCAACGGCAGCGAGCGCGCACCGTGGCTTGAGCCCTACGGCGGGGACCCCGACTGGCGCCAGCAGATGTGGGGCGCCCTCGTCGCGCTACACGGCCGCTACCCAACCCAGCTGCAAACGCTCAACGACAAATGGTGGAAAGACGACTCACAGACCGAGACGCTATGCGCGCTCGCCGTATGGCGAGCCGAACTCGACGACACCGGGCAAGACCCCCGCGACGAGCTCGCCTTCCAAAACCAGCTCGCCGACTACGCCCAAGTCCTACGCCAACAAGGCGGCGGCGTCACCAAGACATGGAAACCCGGAGCACCACCACCCGAGTGGGCACCACAGTAACCGCCCAACCAGCTCGACCGTTACATCTTTGACGCGCTCTGTGTCCGCTTCGCGTCACACGCTCGCAAGGCAACACAGATTTGCGGGCTGAGAAGCATCTACTGGACCCAAAGGACACCACGTTGACAATCCGCCATCGCGAGTTCGGCGCTGATCGGGCGCCAGTAGGGAAGCCCGCGGGTGGCCTCCACCAAGTCGACCGGCGTCGCGTCGAGAGCGACGTCCGCCTCGCTTATCGTGGTTGCGATTGTGGAGCCACGTTGCGCGTGTGACACACGCCGTAGTCTCCAGGCATCGTGTCCTCGACGTTGACGTCTACTGCCGTGGGGAGTGTCCTCGAGCGGCTGCATACTCGTGCGGACGATGAGGACGAGCTGGCCGTGCAGCGTGTCCGCGCACGCGAGGCTGAAACTGGCGCGCGGTTGCCGCGAGCGCAGAGGTACGAGCTGTATGGCCAGGCGCCGCTGGCGATCACCCGCGAGGTCGGGCAGCTGCTCTATCTCCTTGCGTTGAGCGGGCGAGCACAGGGGATTGTCGAGTTCGGTTGCTCGCTCGGCGTGTCGAGCATCTATCTAGCATCGGCGCTCCGCGATCGTGGCGGCGGAACGCTCGTCACGAGCGAGTGCGATGAGCGCAAGCTCGGACTCGCAACGCAGAATCTGGCCGATGCCGGCCTAGCTGATCTCGTCGAGCTGCGCGCGGGCGACGCTCTGCATACTGTCGTGGACATTGAGCCGGACCGGTTTCGACGGGGACTGGGTTAGTAGGTTTTCCCGTTCATGATGTGGTGATGGTTGGCCTGCTTTTCACAGCGTAGAGTTCTTCGATCTCTGTGGGTGGCCGGTCGTCGAGGTTTTCGTGGAGGCGGCTGTCGTTGAACCAGCTGATGTACTCGACGATCGCTAGCTCGAGATGGCTTCGGGTTTGCCAGACCCGGTCGGCGATCAGCTCGGTCTTGAAGCTGTCGAGGAAGCTCTCAGCCATGCTGTTGTCGTAGGCGTCGCCCGTGCTTCCGACCGACGCCAGCACATCGTGATCGGTCAGGGTCTGCGTGTAGTCACCACTGACATATTGGCTGCCCCTGTCGGAATGATGAATAAACCGGACTTCCTTGACTCGCTCGCGTGTGCTGAGCGCCATCCGTAGCGCGTCGAGGACGAGGGTGGTGCGCATGTGCCTGGCGAACTGCCAGCCCACGACCTTGCGGCTGTAGACATCGATCACGAAGACGGGAGAACACCACGCCCTCCCAGCAGCGCAGATAGCTGAAGTCAGCGACCCACAGCTCGTTCGGCGCTGAGGCCGTGAAGTCACGGTTCACGAGATCGGGGCGCCGGCGGGCGTCAGGGTCGGGGGTCGTGGTCCGCCACGGCTTGCCGCGGCGCTTCGCGCCCTGGATGCCCTCCGCCCGCATCAACCGCTGCACCCGGCAGCGCGGCGACCGCTCACCAGCGCGTGTGAGCGCCTTCCACGTCCGCCGGTAGCCATAGGCGCAGTAGTTCGCCTCGTGCACCTCACGAATCCTGGCGAGCAGCCGCTCGTCCTCGACCTGACGGGCAGAGCGCACACCAGTGGCTCGCTGGTAGTAGGCGGACGCCGACACGCCCAGGGTCCTGCAGACGGGCTCGACCCCGAAGCGCTCCCGGTGCTCCTGCACATACGCGCTCACCTCGTTCGGTCTGGGTCGAGCTCCTTGGCAAAAAACACCGAGGCAGACTTCAAGATCTCATTCGCCCGGCGCAACTCAAAGACCTCCCGGCGCAACTTCTTGATCTCCTCACGCTCCTCGCTCGTCAACAAGCCGCCGCGCTTGCCGCTATCAGCCTCGGCCTGCCTGACGTGTTTACGCAACGTCTCACGGTGGATACCCAAGTCATCAGCGACATGGGCAATCGGCCGTTTGCTCTCAAGCGCGAGTCGGACTCCACGCTCAATCAACTCCGGTGGGTACTTCGATGGTCTCGACATGCCAGAAGGCTCTCCTCTCCCGCGGACGAAACCACGGAACAAGGCCTCCGCCAAAACCGGCCCGGCTCACAAAGATCACCCGACGGGGGATTGCCAAGGTGCGCGACAGGCTGATAGATATGTCGCAAGCATGTTCGCCTAACTCGGACGGGGATGTCGGCCTTGCCTTTTACCCTCAGAGGGGTAATGCCGAGCGCTCCAAATCGGGTCCAAGGCCACCCGCCGCTTCACCCACTACATGACCGTCCCGCTCAAGATCAATAACCTAGCCCGCGTCGTGTTGTCGCAAAACGTGCGCTCGGGTATTGGTGTTGCCCTGACGCTGCTGCCTATAGCGGGGTGCGGAAGAGTCACTATGCACCGAAGCCAGCTATATCTGTCTTATCCAGCGCTGGGAGCGCGCGGACCCAGCGGAATTACCGTGGTCTCGCTAGCCGTGGCGCGCAGAATTCGTACGACACCGTCGGGACCTGTCTGGATTGCAGAAGTGGCGCATCAATCGCACGGTGCGCTGCCAGAAATTGCCACGGCGCGAGAAGTAGGACATCGCGGTCAGCGGCGCGTGTGGATCTCCAGAAGTGATCGTGACGGCGTCTGTGCGCTTATTTTTGCGCCGGACCTTGCGCCCGATCCACATCACGCCCATTCCGTTTCGGCCTCGTGCGGTGCCAGGCGCGAAGTCTCGCGCGGACTAGCCATCGTCTGGAGTCTTCGTCGAGGCAATACTGTCCGGTCGTTTGTGTTCGGAGTGGTTCCCCTAGGCGTCGCCGCGGTATCGCTAACGCTGGCAGTTGGTCGTCCGCTCATAGTCACCGTGACACACAACTTTTACTCCGCGGAAGTTGCAGCCGGCATCTCACGCATCTCGCCGCTTCCTGGATCACCCGCGAAGACGGCACCATGACTTCCGGGTAACCCCTTCTTGCCACATGCGGATTGGACGTAACTGCGGACCGACTCAGTGCCCGTGGACCGCCTGATGGCGTGAAGCAAAGTCAACCAACAAGAGAGGACACACGAATGAGACGTTTGATTTCAGCAGTCGCGTGCATATGCGCAATCGCGGCAGTCGGAACCTCGGCCGCGCAGGCCAACTCGCAGTACTTCTTCAACGGTTACCTTGGGGCGGGGCAGAAGGCGTCCGGCACTCCGCACGGCACTGATTACTTCGTCGCGTCGTACCAGTCTGGCGCGCTGGCATGTGTGGCGCTTCAGCCTGGTGAAAACTCAAACGTCGTCAAATACGAAGTGTGCGGGACCGGGTCGGGGGTGTCGACGTCGTTCCCGGCTCAGTTTGGACGCGGCAACCTGTTGAACTCCAGCGCAAGCACGTTCCATTTCCTCGCTGAAGAACGCTGGTAAACACTCGCTAACATCGCGGCACCGGCGGTAACCTATCGGCCGCTGTGGGCCGCTTCAAGACAGTCAACGGCCAGGTGCGCCGCTCCGCGTTTACCGGGGCGGTGTACCTGGCCCCGTTCGTGAGACTCCGGGCTTATCTGGACGACAAACGGCAGCCTCAACCAGGAGGTACCGTCGCCTGCATACGCCCGGCCTTCGGTTCGAGCGGGTCCGCAGCATCGAACGCAGCACCGTTTTACAACCCGACACGAGGTATTGCTATCCACCACATGTGCGCTTTCGCTGACGCAGATCGGGAATATCAGCCGAGGTATCACCGGGCTGCTCCATCGACAGCGCGAGACTCACCTCGGGCGCAACACTGCGGCGCACGGCTGTGTGTCAGGGACGCGCCAAGCCCCGCTCGGTGCCGAGGCCGCGAAGATGCATCGCATTCCTGAATGCCGGAAGGGTATGATTCACGTATCGGTCGTACTCTACGCATGTCCTATCGCTCGGTAAGGTGCCGCCGGCTCGTCCTGGTGTCCTCTTACGGGCTCGCACTTATCGGATGCCTCTCGATAGCGGCGACGAGCGCTGGCGCTGCGACGACGGGCTTCTTGTCGAAGCCGACCGACCAGATCGCAGTCCCTGGCACGGCCGCAGGGGGCGAGGTCACTCCAGAGGGCGACCTTTACACAGGATGGGCCGAGTACGAGCTGCGATTCGGTGCAAAGCTCGCTAGCTGGAATCAGCCTACCCGTGTCTTGCCCGATCCTAGTCTGCCACGACTCGCGAGCACGCAGGCTGACGGCACGGTCCGCTACACCCAAACACTGTTCGCAGATCCCGTTGCGGGACGCCCGGTGGCGTATGAGTCGATCACTATCCATAACGCTTCGACTAGGCGTCAGCACGGACGCCTCGCAATGAGTGTGGCCTACACCCGCGGCCACCAGATAGCGGGCGCTCATGGCTTGGTCACGAGCGAATTCCGCTTTGAGCGCCCCGTGACTAATCAGCCGGAAGGCCTGTACTACCAACCTGGTCAGGCTTACTCGCCCGGCTTCACCTACGAATCCGGTGGTCGGGATCTCGTTCGCTCCGGACTGCTCTTGGCGCGAGGCCCCGCCGCACCGGGTCGGTCACTGTCAGGCTCGGCCGTCGACACGCCGACAGCTCTTCACGGTGGCCGGGAATATCGCGTGCCGCTCGCTCCACACGCGCACGTGACCCTCACGTGGCAGATACCGCTCGAACCGCCGCCCGCGACACCGAGCGCCGATACGCAACTGGACGCCATACCTGCCAGCCAAGCGCTGCGAATGCTGCGCACCACGTGGGGCGCGGAAGAGCGTGGGATGATGCGGATCAGCGTGCCGGAGCCTAAGATAGTGGCCACCTACGACGCCGCGATAACCGAGATGCTGGCCTCTCGCTACCTTTCGTCGTCCGGTTGGGTACAGGGCTCAAACAAGCTCCAATACCAAGCCGTATGGCTCCGAGATGCGGCGCTCGAGACCCAAGCGCTCGATCTCGCCGGCCTCCACAAACAGGCCGAGCAGAACCTTGCATTCCTCGATCGCTTCCAGCAACCCGGTGGCCTGTTTATGAGTCGACGCGGCCAATACGACGGTCTCGGCCAATCCCTATGGGCGCTCGACCAGCACGCCGAGCTGACGCAGAGCCAGGACTACGCGGCGCAGCAGCTTGGCCGCATCGGCGCAGCCGTTGAGTGGTTGAGTGCCGCGAGCGCCCAAGACTCCCTTGGTCTGCTGCCGCCGAGCAACCCGGGGGATGATGAGCTGGCGTACGGACACATCACCGGGGACAACATCTGGGCGGCTGTCGGCCTTCGATCAGCGATCGCGGATGCCAAGCTCGCCGGCCGTGCCGACCTCGCGGCCCGTTGGTCTGCGATCGATCAACGCTTCGAGGCGTCCCTGAATAGAGCGCTCACAACCTCAGTTGCGCGGTCCGGACACATCGCACCCGTACTCGACAGCGGGGCGGGGCAAGACTGGGGGAACTACTCCATTGCCTACCCCGTCCAAATCCTCCCCTCCGCCTCTCCTCCCGTGAGGGCAATGCTCGCGTGGGCCCGCCGGCACATGGTCCAGGGTCTAGCCACGTACTCCCACGGCCAGAGCCTCCACGACTACCTCGGCTTTAGCATCTTCGAGACCGAGCTGGCGGCCGGAGAAACGGCGCGGGCAGTCGCCGGCCTGTACGCCGAGCTAACCCACACGACCTCTACCGATAACGGCTGGGAGTGGGGGATCTCGCCGCTCGGTTCGCGCTCATCCCCCGTCGATATGGCGCCGCACGGCACGTTCGCTGCCGACTACGTGGCGCTGCTCCGGAACATGCTCGTCGCCAGCGGTCAGCCTCAACACGTGACGCTCTTGGCGGGTCCCAGCCCAGCGTGGCTCGCGCCGGGACAACACATCGCGGTCACGGACGCTCCGACACCAGACGGTTTGGTGTCTTTCGTCGAGCAGTCCACGGCACACGGCGAGACCCTCCGCTGGCGAACCAACCTTGCTTCCAGCACGGTGCTGAGCTGGACGCTTCCGCGGTGGGCAAGACACGCCCGAACCGCATCCGGGGCTGCAATACGGAGTCCGCTTTTGCTGCGAGGGTCAAGCGGGTCGCTCAGCTTGACGTTCTCCGGCCAGCGGCCACGCGAGTCGTACGCAGCGTCCGTGATCGTGCTGAACCAGTATTTCGCCACTCATCATCGGGCTAAGCCCTTGGTCCCCGCGCGCGACTAGACCATATAGCTCGTCGGTTTGAGCGGCGGTCTGTCTGGGCGTGTTGGAGGGTCGGCACCCGCGCATGAGCTGCGTGAGCACCCGGGGTTAGATCAAAGTCTCCGTGAAACCCAGAACGCTCAGCGACCACTCGCCAGACCAAGCCCAGGACGACATGCCTCTCTAGCCACAAGCCGGGGGTCACCGTCATGGCTAGGGCTGATGGTCGCGAGCCAGTGCCCGTAGCTCCCAGCGCGAGCGGGCGCCCGTCTTGCGCAGGACCCTGGCGACGTGCGTTCTCGCCGTCTCAATCCCGATAAACAACGTAGCCGCGATTTCGGCGTTCGACAGGTTTTGGCGGATGAGATGCAGCACTTCGTGCTCGCGTGGGGTCAGCGGCGATGCGTTTGTCAGCTCGGCGTGGCGCTGCCCCAATGGCCTGCTGGGGAGGACCTCTTTACCGGAGGCCACGGCACGAATGGCCGCGACGAGCTCGGAAATCGGCGCATCGTGTGAGATACAGCCCGAGAGGCCCTCGGCGACCAGGCTTTCGGCATAGAGAGGTGCGGGCCGGTGAGCCAACACTAGGACGGCGGTGCTCGCTGCCACTACGCGAAGGCCCGCGACCGCGTCCTCGTCTTGACCGGATGGATCGTCGACGATCACGGCATCCGGACCAAGCCGCCGTACTTCCGCTCCGAGCGACGCTGCGTCGACAGCGCTCGCCACAACGGTCATATCGTCACGGCACCTGAGCACCTCCATAAGGCCGGCAAGCGCGACTTCCCCGAATTGGCCCAAAACCAGCTTCACTGGCACGTTTCTCCGCTCACGCGTCCTCATCTCCATTGATTCGGCGTATTAGGACCGTGCCACCATGCTGTGTCGCAAACGTAACATGCAGCACGGTCAAGCGAGACCTTACGGACGGTTAGACGAGTGACACGAGAGTACGGAGCCAGCAGGCCCCGAGCCCCGCCGCAGCCGACCTCGTTACCGCACCGGGTAGGGCGGCGGACCGTTGTCGATAATTCCAGTCCTGACGCCGGAGACCTGCATATAGGCGGCATAGACGAGCGCGAGCGCGCCAAGCAGCACAAAGACTGGTAGCCGCCAGCGCGGTTTCTCATCTAGGGCGTATCCGGCCGCGGGGTAGAACACCGGAGCACCGAGCAGTAGCATCCGGCCCCAGTCCAACGCGAACGTCATCGCGAGGATGCACAGCGCTACGAGAACAAGCCCGCGGCGCGCAAAGGGCATCCCGCGGAGCGCGATCGGGGTAACGAGCCACAGCGGCCCGTAAACCGTGAACATCCGTCTGACCTCTTGGAGCGGGGTCTTGAAACCGTCGCGGATGATCGTCAGTCGCTCTCCGATAAGGCCGCCGCCGTAGCCGGGCACCTGGGCTTCGCCGACCGTAGTAACCCCGAACCGGAGCGCCAGGTACGCCCCGATCGCCGACGCACCGACAGCAAGCGTTCGAGCGGCCGCTGACCAATCGACGGGACGGGCGGCCCATTGTGCGTACGCCAAGGGAACGACGAACAGCACCGCTTCCCGGAACAACGTGCCAATGAGCAACGTGATCACGAGCGGCCAGTACGCGCGACGGACGACGAAATACGTCGCGGCCATCATGAAGCATACCGTCGCGATATCCGTATTGCGGCCTTGACGAATGACGACAACGAGAAATGGCGGCGAAACACACATCAGAAGCGCCAACATGACTGCGACCCCGCGATTGATGCGCAGCTGACGCATTAGAAGATACGCGAAGGCCGCTGCCCCGCCAGCAGCGAGCCAAGCCAATAGCAAGAAGCCCGCAGTTCGACCGACGGGCAGCACGTTCACGAGGAGGGGCAGACCGATCCGATAGCCGAAGGGGAACGTGTGAACCGCGAAGGGATGCACCGCCATCCGGTCGTAGATCAGGTCATCACCACGAGGAACCCGCTCGTGGCGTACAAGCAGGCCGAGGATCGCGAGACACGAAGCTCCGGTTACCCCAACCGTTATCGCCAGCAAGCGCTCATTGAGTCGCTGGAACGAGTCGCCTGCCCAACCTGCTGCTCTGTGGCCCGATCTCCATGCTGGTCGGTCGGATGTCTCGCCGTTCACGTCGCAAGCCTATCTATGCCCCGAGACGTGAACGGACCCTGCTCATCGGCCCACGTATTTAAACCGAGCGGCGGACGCGGGTTGGGCCGAGGGCACGCCTGCCTGGAAATCGACGGCCCCCCACTTCAAGCCCAGGGCCTCGCCGGATAGGCGAAGACCAGCGTGGGCACCGCAGAGCCAGAACCCCTCCTCGAAGACACTAGGCGCGTGCTGGAGGAGCAGGTCGACTTCATCCGGGTCGAAGAAATCGTCCCGACGGAGCACCCGCTTGCGCTCCTCGCGCTTGCTTCTGCGCTTGACCTCGGCGAGCGGGTTGGACGGTATCCAGCGCTGTCGGACCGCGTAGTTGAGGCACGCTGAGAAGACATCCCGGTACTCGTTCTGGGTCTGCGCGGCGGCGGGCGCTACGAGCATCCACAGTTGCTTACTGCGGCGCACGACGACCCAGCCTTCGGCTTCAACGATCTTCGCTTGAGCGTAAGTGACGACCTTGGCGCGCTCGGCGTTCATCGGGACGACTCGGTAGACGCCGCGGCGCAGATGGTGCCATGTGCCGGGCAGCTCGTCGGCGAGCTGAACGGCTTCGGCTTTGGTGGCGACCTCGACCGGCGTGCTGCCCTGCGGCTGTGCGGTCCAGCGTTCGATCTCGACGCGCTGCACATCCTTACTTTCGGCGCGTCTTCTCTTTGCGGTCTCCTCGCTGATCACCTTGTAGGACTTGAAGTCGTTGAAGTAGTCCCGTAGTCGTCCGTCGGCGAAGTCGCGAACGGGCGTGTCGGCGCCGAGGTCGCGGTATAGCCGCTCGAACATGGCCTCGTAGTCAGCGAGCGTGGTGCGCTTCAGGTCCTTCTCGCGCTTGCGTTCGGTCACCCAGCCCTGCGTCGCCTGGAACAGGGTGCCGATCTCGCCCTCGTCGTCGCGTGCTTCGGTTTCAGCGCCGAGCTCGTCGAGGATCGCATCGAGGCATTCCTGGGCGTCCTTCCGCGTGAGGTGGAGGGGGGTGGGGCGGGGGCCGTCGCCCGCTCGCCAGATGATCGCGCCGCGCGAAGTTCGACGACCCGAGTCCCGGACGTGCGCGGGACCAAGCCGCTTCCCGCCGCGCGCGCCGTGCTCGTCTCGCCAGAACGCAAAGTACGAACGCGCGCCGTTGCGGTCGGACTTGACCTGGAGATGCCCCGTAGGACGAGGTGTGCCGCTCATGCTGTCTATGACCTCCTTGAACTCGAACCGGCCAACGAGTTCCATAAGAGGCGTTGAGCAGATTTCCCCAGGATTTCCCTAGAGGGCGCAGCCGGGGCACAAAAAGGCCCCATAACCTGGGCCCAACCCCCCGAAAACAGGCCCAACTGGTCTCAAACCGGCGACTTCTAATCCGAGGGTCGCTGGTTCGAATCCAGCCGGGGGCATCATGTCGGTGTCTCGTCGGTCGCGCCCCGACGAGGTCCCATAGCCGCTCGAATCGAGAGCTACGGGCGGCGGTTGCCGGGAAGGAACGGCACGCGACGGAGTCTCGCTCGGTGATGGAACCCCATTTCGGCGGTCCCGTCTCGCCCGTGGCGCGCTCTGCTCCCCGCTCGGCGCGCCGCGGGCGAACTTCGTCGGCGCGCGGTCTGCGCCCCGAACGAGCGCGGCGAGGAGCGTCTCGGGGCGCGCTATAGGATTGCCCGGGTCGATCGCTGGCGCCCCGATGATGAGGGATCCTTGGTGCGACTCCAGCCGGAGGCTTCCCGATGTTCGCTGCCACGACGCTGCTCTACCCATGCCTGCTCGTGGTGCTCTGTCTCGGCGCCGGGCTGCTGCTCGACAGGCTCGCTGGCACGCTCCTGCCTGCGGCCCTCCTGATTCCCGTCGGGTCCGCTGTGTTGATCGCCGTCTCTCAGCTCAGCACCTACGCGTATCCGCTCGCTCCCGCCACGCCGTATCTCCTGCTGCTCGTCGCGCTCGCCGGCTACGTGTTCGCTCGCGCCAGGGCGCGCGCCGTGCTCCGCTCGCTGCGCGCACGGCCGTGGGTGGTGACCGCGTCGTTGCTGGCATACGCGTTCGCGCTCGCCCCCGTCCTCGCCGCAGGGCGCCCGAGCTTCTCGTCCTTCATGGCCCTGTCGGACTCCGCCGTGCATCTGATCGGAGCGGACTTCCTCATCAGCCACGGCCAGCACTACGCGAACCTCGACCTCAGCAACTCCTACGGGCAGTTCATCAACGGCTACTACAACACGAGCTATCCGTCGGGTGCCGACACGCTGTTCGGCGCCGGCGCCAGGCTGATCGGCCTGCCGCTGATATGGGCCTTCCAGCCGTTCAACGCGTTCATGCTCGCCTCGGGCGTGGGGCCGGCGTGGATGCTGGCGCGACGCATGAACCTCACCGACCCGCTCGCGGCCGCCGCCGCCCTCAGCACGGTGCTTCCCGCGGTCGTCTTCGCGTATGAGCTGTTCGGGTCCGTCAAGGAGATCTCTGCGTTGCCGATGATCCTCACGCTCGGCGCACTCGTGTCAACCCACCGAGTGTGGCTCCACGGCGCGCCCGCCCGCGCGATCCCGTTCGCCCTCGTGCTCGCGGCCGGCGTCTCGGCGCTCGGTGTCGCATTCGGAGCCTGGGCGCTCGCGGCCGCCATGGTGCTCGCGGTGGTCCTGATCGAGGAGATGATTCGCTCGCGGCGGATCGCGCGCCCGCTGATCGCGGTCGGTGTGGCGGCGGCCTGCCTGTTGATCGCCGCGTGGCCGACGTGGGCGAACGTGTCGGGCTCGATCAAGGTTGCGCAGAGCATCGCGGTGACGAGCAACCCCGGCAACCTGCAGAGCCCCCTGCGCGCGATCCAGGTGTTCGGTGTGTGGCTCGGCGGCAGCTACAAGCTCTCACCGGCCGGCACAGCGCTCACGCTGACCCACGCACTGATCGCGATCACCTTCCTCGCCGCCCTGCTCGGCGCCCTTCAGCTGATGCGGATTCGTGCCCATGCGCTGGCCGCGTGGCTGGCGCTGATGCTGCTCGTGTGGCTGGTCGTCTCGGAGTCGGTGACCACATGGGGAGGCGCGAAGGCGCTGATGCTGACCTCACCCGCGGTCGTGCTGCTCGCGTGGGGCGGCGTCGGGGCGCTGCGGAGGATCCCGTCCCCGAGGGTGGCCGCGCTCGCCCCGACCGGGCTCGCGCTGATGCTCCTCGCGGGCCCGCTCGCCTCCGACGCCTTTCAGTACCACAGCTCGAATCTCGCGCCCACCGCGCGCTATGACGAGCTCGCCTCCCTGAACTCGCGCTTCGCCGGCCGGGGACCGGCGCTGTTCGAGGACTTCGACGAATACTCGCTCTACGAGCTGCGCTCGCTCGACGTCGGCGGCCCGGACTTCGTCTACGCGCCGCCCTCGCTGGCCGCCGCGGCCGGAGGCTACGGCCGGCCGGTGCGCCTCGACGCGCTCGCCCCTGCCGCGCTCGCTCCCTATCCCCTGATCGTCACACGCGTAGATCCCACGACGCCGCGCCCGCCCGCCGCCTATCGGTTGCTGTGGCACGGCTCCTACTACGAGGTCTGGGGGCGCGCCGCGGGAGCGCGCCCGGCGCTCGTTCACCGCAGCCTCGCGGGCAACGCGGCGCAGCGGTGCCGAGCGATCGGCGCGGTCGCGGGCTCCGCCGCGTTCACCACGCGCCTCGTCGCCGCGGCCCGCCCGCCGCTCATCTCGATCTCGCTCGCCGGCGCAACCCATCCGCGAGGCTGGGGCCGTCAGCGTCACGGGTTCGTGATGAAGCGCCCCGGCCGGCTGGTGGCGGAATTCGCCGTTCCCTCGGGTGGAGCCTGGGAGCTCTGGGTGCAGGGGCAGATCATGCCGAGCGTCGCGCTCGCGATAGACGGCCATCGTGTGGGCTCGGTCGGCGGCGCGCTCAGCGGGAACTCGCTCGTCCCCGACACGATCGGCCCGCTGGCCGTGTCGCTCGCCGCCGGCACTCACAGGTTGAGCGTGACGCGCGGAGCCGCCACGCTCGCCCCGGGCGACGGCGGCTCGGCGGTGCTCCACGCGATCTTCCTGACCGCGGCGGCCAGCTCGCCGGCCGGCACGCTCACACAGACCTCGACGCCTCGCTGGCGCTCGCTGTGCGGGCGCCACTACGACTGGGTCGAGCTCCTCGATGCCTAACGTCGGGTGCGAGCGCGCGGCGCGAGCGTGAGCAGCACGGCTCTCGACGGCGCGATCTCGAAGCTCAGCACGCCGCCGACCACCGGGATCCGGGGCAGCGTTCGGGGCCCATGCCAGCTGCCGTCGGGCGCGACCGATCGTCCGCCGAGGGTCACTCCCGCAAGTGCGCCGGGCGAGGATGCGCTCAGCAGCAGCGCGGTCGCCGGCTGGTAGCGCCCGCCGACGTGCACGCGCACGACCGTCGGGCTCTCGCCGGCGGCTTCGTCATCGGCGATCACCACCCTCAGGCCACCGGCGCTGCCGCGCAGGACGCTGACCGCGAGGTTGACCGGTTGGGATGAGACGAGCCGGGTGGCCAGCGGGCGGGTGCCGGCTAGCGATCGCAGCATCAGCATGCCGTAGTACTCCGGCTGGGCGCGCAGAGCGCCCCTGGCGAGCAGCGCGCTGTTGGGCGCACAGAGGGGGGAGTAGCCCAGACAGTTGGCGGGGTTGCCCTGGAGGTTCACGCCGGAGGCGCCCGCCGCCATCGTCTGGTCGATGTAGCCCACGGCCCACAGCGCAGATGCGAAGGAGTTGCTGATGCCGGCCTTGCCCCCGCAGGAGACGGTGTTGGTCTCGTCCATCCTGAAGCGGATCGAGCTGGCCCGCGACACCGACAGGTAGCGAGCGAGCGAGCGACCCTCGAGCGAGCGGGTGGCGGCGCTGAGCAGCTGTTCGCTCGTCGGCGCGGGCACCGCGTCGCAGCGCAGCGGGTAGTGGTGTCCGGTGAGCAGCGCCGGACGCTGCCTGCGCACCTCGGCCGGGCCCCAGCGCTGGAACGCTTGCGAGCCCGACACGCCGGGGCCGGCGAGCGCGATACCGGGCGCCGCGCGGGCGATC